>Ga0256846_1000001_pt1 | contig 366307 bp, 332 predicted proteins | sample TevniametaG_FD_189098 | JGI IMG/M metagenome (GOLD analysis project Ga0256846, IMG submission 189098) | Tube worm associated microbial communities from hydrothermal vent at the East Pacific Rise, Pacific Ocean - Tevnia | ecosystem: Host-associated > Annelida > Integument > Unclassified ...
CTGTAGTCAGCAAAAAGTCTCCAGTCAAAAAAAAGGTGGCGAAGAAAACCGCCAAGAAAAAGATCGCTGCTAAAAAGAAGGTGACGAAGAAAACCGCTAAGAAGAAGGTTGCTGCTAAAAAGAAGGTAGCAAAGAAAAGCGCTAAGAAGAAGGCGACAAAGAAGGGAACGGATCAACGATTTTCCAAACCGAGGAAAGTAAAACCTCGCAAAAAGGCTTCAGCAAAGAACCGATAGTCTGTGGCGGCTCAACATCCACACAGGCAGCCTATAGCCCCCCATTAAAACGGGGGGCTGATGAGCAAGCCAGAAAGCTCAATCCACCCCCGCGAACAATCTATAGGCCGGATTCTCGGTCTCCTTCCAAAAAGGATAACCCAGGCCATTAAGCAGACGCTTAAACTCCGCCCTTTCACGAGTGGGTACTTGTATGCCCATCAGCACTCGCCCAAATGCAGAACCATGATTGCGGTAATGGAACAGGCTGATATTCCACCGGCGCCCAAGGCTGCTTAGAAAAAACAGCAACGCGCCAGGACGCTCGGGAAACTCGAATCGCACTAACTGCTCATCCACTATACCGTGGGCATGCCCACCCACCATATAGCGAATATGTAACTTGGCCGTCTCATTGTCAGTCATATCGACGATAGCATAACCACTACCACGAAACCGCTCCAGGAGATCCTCCCGCTCCTGGTCGCCGCCTGATAATTCTATGCCAACGAAGATCTGTGCCGTTGTGGCATCGGAATAACGGTAGTTGAACTCGGTGATGCTACGCTTGCCAAGCATCTTGCAGAAACGCAGAAAACTCCCAGCACGCTCAGGAATCTGGACGGCAAACAGCGCCTCGCGCCGCTCACCCACTTCAGCCCTCTCCGCCACATGCCGCAAGCGATCAAAGTTGATATTTGCGCCACTCTCGATGGCTACCAGCGACTTACCTTCTATCCCATGCTGCTTCACATAGGCCTTCATGCCGGCAACCGATAGCGCACCAGCAGGCTCGGCAATCGCGCGCGTATCATCAAAAATATCTTTGATGGCCGCACAGATCTCATCTGAACTGACCAGCACAACCTCATCCACTACCTGCTTGGCGATGCGAAAGGTCTCTTTGCCAATCTGTCTGACTGCCACACCATCAGCGAAAATCCCCACCTGCTTGAGAGTGACCCGACGATTAGCCTCTAGCGCTTTATAAAGCGTCGGTGCATCATTGGGCTCTACACCGATCACCTTCACCTCGGGACGCACATACTTCACATAGGCGCCAATTCCCGCGATCAGGCCACCACCACCGACCGGCACAAAGATCGCCTCCGGCGGTTGCGGATGTTGTCGAAGCACTTCCATCGCAATCGTCCCCTGCCCTGCAATCACGTCTGGATCATCAAACGGATGGATAAAGACTAACCCCTTCTCTTTTACAAGCTCCTGGGAGTGTGCATAGGCATCATCGTAGGAATCACCGATCAATACCGTCTTTGCACCGAGGTTTTTAACCGCCTGCACCTTTATCGGCGGGGTCGTTAGTGGCATCACGATCAATGCCTGAATATTCAACTTTTGTGCAGCGAGCGCCACGCCCTGTGCATGATTGCCCGCCGAAGCAGCAATCACCCCGCGCTCCCGCTCCTTCGGAGTCAGATTGAAAATCTTGTTATACGCCCCGCGCAGCTTGAAAGAAAAAACCGGCTGCAGATCCTCCCGCTTAAGAAACACGCTGTTGTTCAAACGGGACGACAGCAGCTTCGCTCTCTCCAGCGGGGTCTCTTGGGCGACATCATAGACACGCGCCCGCAGGATTCTCTCAATGTATTTCTGAGGCATAATTTACTTCCAAATCTACAACACACCTGACATGGCAGGATTGCGCCGGTATCATATTTTTCCAAAGTTGCACAAGCAACAGCGCTGATCAAGATGACACAAGCGCCAAACCTCGTGCTAGCAGATTACAGGCAAGATGGTCGAACCGTATACAGGCAGACCAATGCTGAGTCGCCCTCTCCTATAGGGAGACCTCAGTTTTTGCCGCCTCCCAACCTTTTAGCCTCTCGACAGGAGACCCCTAAATGAATGCAGATGATATGAAAAAACTCGCGGCCAAGGCCGCACTGGAGTACGTGGATGGAGGTATCATCGGCGTCGGCACCGGATCAACAGTCAATCATTTCATTGACTATCTGGCCACCATCAAGAGCAAGATCGATGGTGCCGTTTCCAGCTCTGAAGTCTCCACCGAACGCATGAAATCGCACGGCATACCGGTGATGGACCTGAACGCCGCCGGCGAACTCGAGCTCTACGTTGATGGCGCGGATGAATCCGACCACAACCTCGCCCTAATCAAGGGCGGCGGTGGTGCGCTGACCCGAGAAAAGATCGTCGCCGGTGCCAGCAAGAAGTTCGTCTGCATAGCCGACGGCAGCAAGCTGGTCGACATTCTTGGCAGATTCCCGCTGCCGGTTGAGGTGATTCCGATGGCGCGCAGCCATGTGGCACGTCAGCTGGTCAAGCTCGGCGGCACCCCGGTTTGGCGCGAAGACTTCATCACCGATAACGGCAATGTCATCCTCGATGTGCACAACCTGGAGATCATGAAGCCGATCGAGATGGAACAGCGCATCAATAACATCGCTGGGGTGGTCACCGCTGGCATCTTCGCCCTACGCCCGGCCGATGTACTGATCCTTGGTACCGAAGAGGGCACAAAGACAATTACCGCCTGACTGCCCACGCCTAATCCGAGCAACCGGCGCATCCCGCCGGTTTTTTTGTCCGCCAATCAATCTTGCGGCAATAAAAAACGGGGCCCGAAGGCCCCGTCTTCAACACAAGACTAAGTCAGACTTAGAACTTGGTGTTCAGCTGCAGGCTGAACTTGGACATGTCGTTGGCAGTAGCCGCGTCGAAGTCCTTGTTGGTGTAGAGCACCTGGGCATCGGTACGCTTGGAGAAGTTGAACTGGTAGCCCAGCGCGTAACCGTCAGCGTCAGCACCACTGGAAGCGCCATCACCGTCGATGCTGTTGTAAGCAGCCTTGATGGTGTGAGCACCCATCTTGTAGGCACCGTTGAGGGTGTAGGCAGTGGTATCGGAATCAGCAGTACCACCGATATCACTACGCGTCTCATAGACCAGAGTAGCGGAGAAACCGCTCATGCCCAGCATGCCCAGACCGATACGGGTCTGCTTCTCGTCGTTACCGCCGGTCAGATCGCCGTCCAGCGCCTCGTAGGCCAAGGAACCGTACCAAGGACCATTGCTGTACATGGCAGCCACAGAGATGGCATCCTGGAAGTCATCGGTAGCAGTGGTCTGAACTACAGCACCGGCAACGGTGAAGCCGCTCATGGAAGGAGAGACATAGGCGATGGCGCCGTCAACACGACGATCCATAATGATGCCCATGTGGGTGCCGCCCATGTCGTTGTCACCAATGGTGTCGGCGAACAGGTCCAGCTTGCCGGTGGACATCTTCATAGGAGTGTCGTGACGGCCAGCCAGAGCGGTACCAAAACCACCAGCCAGACCGACATAGGCATTACGACCGCTCAGGCCGCCGAAAGCTGAACCGGTAGCAACACCGAACTCCATCTTATAGATGGCTTTCAGGCCGTCGCCCAGATCCTCAGAGCCCTTGATGCCCAGACGGGAAGATTCGTCGTACATGCCCCAAGAATCGGCAACATCGGCATCGATCTTGGTGGAGGCAACACGAACCTTGCCGTAAACGGTGGCGTCAGCCATGGCAGCCATAGGAGCGACCAGAGCAGCGGCGATAGCCAGAGAGAGGACTTTCTTCATTTGTATAACTCCCGCGAGTTGTTGTTAAAAACTGTTTGCGTGGGGAAATACTATGCCGACAAAAAACCGAATGCAAGGCTTTTTTTGCTTTTTTACTACACTTTTATCCAGCTGTTGCAAAAAAGACACAACCAGATGCCAAGAGCTATTTAACAAAGGACATCAATTAGATAGCAAATATTCCGCATAAAATATCTAAAGATATTCATCGACATAAGAAAGCATTCCAACAAAAAAACCGGCGCAAAAACCCACAAGTCCCTCCAACACCAACCCTAGCACACACACCTGGCAAGCGACCCGCAGCAACTCAGGATGCAGCAAACCAAGCGATCCGCATCGATCACAGCCGATGCGCCTCACTACGCTCAGCACATCCTACATCTCTATATTTACGGGATTCCGAGGCGGATAATAGCCTTGAGCCATTAACCATGTAGGCAACATGGATATAGAGACAACCCGTGGCCACCACATGCAAGCAATTAAAATCACAGATAATGTCGGGCACAGCCCGATCTATACATGCGTCATATCTAAATTGGCGGGTTAATAACGCCAGACAAGAAAAACCCGCCGAAGCGGGCTTTTGGTGTTGGCTGGGGATGGAGGATTCGAACCTCCACATACGGAGTCAGAGTCCGCTGTCCTGCCGTTAGACGAATCCCCAGTAGACGGAATGCAGCCCCCAGAAGAAGGGGGCTGAAAAATCAGCGCTTGGAGAACTGCGGACGTTTACGCGCCTTGTGCAGACCAACCTTCTTACGCTCGACGGCACGAGCATCACGGGTCAGAAAGCCCGCCTTGCGCAATGCGACATGCAGAGACTCATCATAAGAGTTCAGGGCACGTGCGATACCATGACGGATAGCGCCTGCCTGGCCGGTGGTACCACCGCCGCGGACAGTTACTTTCACATCAACCTTGTCCGCCATCTCCGCCATCTCAAGCGGCTGACGCACCACCATACGCGCTGTCTCACGGCCAAAATATTCGTCAAGCGGACGATTGTTGACCACGATCTTACCGCTGCCAGCGGAGAGAAATACGCGGGCGGCGGAGCTTTTGCGGCGCCCGGTGCTGTTTTGAGTCTCTGACATTCTATATATACCTGGGCTTCTAGCTATCAGACTTCCAGCGGCTGTGGCTGCTGAGCCTGATGTGGGTGTTCTGGGCCTGCGAAAACACGCAGCTTCTTGAACATGGCGCGACCCAGCGTATTCTTGGGCATCATGCCTTTGACTGCGTGCTCAATCGCCCTTTCAGGCGCCTTCTGCAGCAGTTTCTCAAGGCTGATGGACTTCAGGTTACCAATGTATCCCGTGTGATGGTGATACATCTTATCCTTCAGCTTGTTGCCGGTCACACGGATCTTCTCGGCGTTGACTACAACGATGTAGTCGCCAGTATCCACATGGGGCGTGTATTCCGGCTTATGCTTGCCGCGCAGGCGGCGCGCAATCTCGCTGGACAAGCGACCAAGGGTCTTATCGGTCGCATCGATCAGGTACCAGTTACGACGTACCTCATCCGGCTTTGCACTAACGGTTGTCATTCCAAGTTGCTCCAGTGGAGAAACAATTGTCATCTGAAAAAGAGCGCGAATCTTACAGCAACATATCGCGCCACACAACCCCATCCTTCTGCCTTCGCAAAAAAAAAGCGCAACGAGTGACGTTGCGCCTTAATAATAACCACCAAAAGGAGGATGGAGGAGTCTGATTCCGTATACACAAAATCAGCATTTTCTAATTATCTAATTATAATGCCCGCCCCGTCAACCCCAAATACGACAACAATTATCACCCCTGCCGATAGCTGCAGCCGCCAGCTTGGACTTTCCCTGCGGGGTCTGGAAAAATCCCCACTGATTTCCACTCCCGACCCTCAATACTATAGAAACAGATGCTGCTCGACCTTACCGCCATCTTCATCGGCCTTGCCATCCTCGTCTGGGGCGCCGACCGGTTCGTCTCAGGCGCAGCTGCCCTCGCCAGCAACCTGGGCGTCGCCCCCATGCTGATCGGCCTGACCATCGTCGGCTTCGGCACCTCCGCCCCGGAGATCATCGTCTCCGCCGTCTCCACCCTGGATGGCAACCCGGGCCTCGCCATCGGCAACGCACTCGGCTCCAATATCGCCAACATCGGACTGATCCTCGGCGTCACCGCACTGATTGTGCCGCTCACCGTCCACTCCGGCGTACTCAGGCGCGAATACCCGGTGCTGCTGGCGGTCAGCCTACTGTCGTTCCTACTGATGCTCGACGGCGAGCTGAGCCAGTTTGATGGCATGATCCTGCTGGGCGGACTGGTGTTGCTGCTTGCCTGGATGATCCACACCGCCAGGACCGGCTCCGCCAGTGATCCGATGGTGGGCGAGTTCGACGCCGAAATCCCTCACGACATGCCCACTAAGATGGCGCTGCTGTGGCTCGCGCTGGGGCTGATGGCACTCCTAATCAGTTCACGCATGCTGGTGTGGGGGGCGGTCAACATCGCCACCGCCTTCGGTATCAGCGACCTGGTGATCGGCCTCACCATCGTCGCCCTGGGCACCAGCCTGCCGGAACTGGCAGCCAGCATCACCAGTGCCCTCAAGGGCGAAGACGACCTGGCCATCGGCAACGTGGTCGGCTCCAACCTCTACAACCTGCTGGCGGTACTCTGCCTGCCCGGCCTACTCGCCCCCGGCCCGTTTGACCCGGCCGCCCTGACCCGCGATCAGCCGATGATGCTCGGCCTGACCGTGGCGCTGTTCGCCCTGGGCTACAGCTTTGGCAAGAACGGCCGACTCACCCGCTTCGAAGGCTTGCTGTTGGTGGCGGCATTTGTCGGCTATCAACTCTTCATATTTAATGGCCTGCGATAAACCCTTCCCGACCGGCAGACAGCAGAACGATTTCCAACAGGATCAGGTATGCGAGACAATCGACCGCTCCCCCGCGAGGATGCAGAAAAGCTGCGCCAGCTGGCCTTGGCAGTGATCGAGACCGAGGCCGACGCAGTGACCGCACTGGCCGGGCGCATCGACACCGCCTTCGAGCGCGCCTGCACCTTCATCCTCGACTGCCGTGGCCGGGTAGTGGTGACTGGCATGGGCAAATCGGGGCACATCGGCAGCAAGATCGCCGCCACCCTTGCTAGCACCGGCAGCCCCGCCTTCTTCGTCCACCCCGGCGAGGCGAGCCACGGCGACCTCGGCATGATCACCCCACAGGACGTAGTGCTGGCCCTCTCTAACTCCGGCGAGACCGGCGAACTGCTCACCATCCTGCCACTGATCAAACGCCTCGGCGCACCGCTAATCGCGATGACCGGCAACCCCAGCTCGACCCTGGCACGGGAGGCGAACGTACACCTCGATGTCGGCGTCGACAAAGAGGCCTGCCCGCTCGGCCTGGCGCCTACCGCCAGCACCACCGTGGCGCTGGTAATGGGTGACGCCCTCGCAGTCGCGCTGCTTGAGACACGCGGCTTCACCGCCGAGGATTTCGCCCTGTCGCACCCCGGCGGCAGCCTGGGGCGACGCCTGCTGTTGCACGTTGGCGATATCATGCACCGCGACCAGGCGATCCCGAAGGTGGCCGCCAACGCCAGCCTGCAGCAGGCGCTGATCGAGATGTCAGAGAAGGGGCTTGGCATGACCGCCGTAGTGGATGCCGAGCAACGGCTGATTGGCATCTTCACCGACGGCGATCTGCGACGCACCCTGAACAGACCGCTGAACATCCGCGATACACTGGTGTCGGAGGTGATGACCCCGCACGGTGCCACCGTGCCGGCCGAGATGCTGGCAGCAGAGGCACTGCAGATCATGGATGAGAAGAAAATCAACGGTTTTTTTGTGGTCGACGCTGCCGCGCGACTGATCGGCGCATTCAACATGCACGACCTGCTACGAGCCGGCGTCGTTTAGGGTGCCTCCGGATGAATCTGAGCGAGCAGGATTGTGAGGCTAAATTTTCCGCTGCAAGGCAGAAATTGCAGATAATAGCTGGTCTATTGCCAAGATTCTGCCCCGCAAGGAACGCCCTTGGGGTACAACGCAGCAGCGGGGAACTTGGACCACAAGGCTGCCGCCCATGATTCAGTCAGCGGCTCCCTGAAGGAGAAAACAGGTGCAAGACATTCAGGAAAAGGCGCGCAGGATCAGACTGGTCATCTTCGATGTAGACGGAGTGCTCACCGATGGCAGCCTGTTCCTCGGTGACGACGGCCAGGAGTATAAAGCCTTCAACTCCCGCGACGGCCACGGCATCAAGATGCTGCAGCAGAGCGGCATCGAGATAGGCATCATCACCGGACGCAGCTCCGAGGTGGTGCGCCTGCGAATGCAAAGCCTGGGCATCAAACATGTCTACCAGGGCCAGCTCGACAAGCGCCCCGCCTACCAGGAGCTGCGTGATAAACTCGGCCTCAGCGATGCCGAGATCGCCTATGTCGGAGATGATGTGGTGGATCTGCCGATCATGCGCCTGGTAGGGCTGGCAATCGCGGTCAACGACGCCCACCCGTTTGTCACTCAACACGCCCACTGGCTGACCCCGCATGCCGGCGGTCGCGGCGCGGCACGGGATGTCTGCGAACTGCTGATGGATGCCCAGGGGCATCTACAGCGTGTCCTGCAGAGCTATCTCTGACGTCTTGTGAAATATCCACTGCTCACCAGCCTGCTACTGATCGTCGCACTCGCCGGTTTTGGCTGGTGGCTAAGCAACATCGGCGAACAGGAGAGCCGCCCGGAACAGGCCGAACTCCACTACCCCGACTACTACGCCAGCGATCTGGTCTCTGTCAGATACGACCAGGATGGCCTGCCACAGCATCGTCTGAAAAGCGCAGCGATGCGCCACTTCGCCGATGATGACACTACCGAACTCGAGCACCCCATATTCTGGCAATACGCAGCCGGCGCAGCGCCGTGGAGAGTCACCGCAACCAGCGCCACCCTCTACGGCGATAACAACAAGATCTTCATGCCCGGCGAGGTACAGATCGATCGCGCTGCGGGCAACGGCAAACGCCCCTACCAGATCACTACCAGCGACCTGTGGGCCCATCCCGACAGCGGCTATGTCAGCACCAAACAGCGGGTACAGATTACCAGCCAGGGCGACTGGCTGCGTGGTGTCGGGCTACAAGGGCAACTTCTGGAACCGGTTAAGATCAAGCTACTCTCCGAGGTACGTGGCTATCATGAAATCGATTAACAGCGTGTCACTTCTGCTTCTGCTACTCCTGCTACCGTTGCAGGCCAGGGCACTGAGCGGTGACCGGGAGCAACCGATCTATCTTGAGGCCGACAGCGTGGAAATCGACGAGGCCAGCGGCGTCAGCGTCTACATCGGCAACGTGGTGGTCAGCCAGGGCAGCATGCGTCTGGAGGCCGACAAGATGTGGATCCACCGCCGCCAGGGTGAAACCGAAAAAATCGTCGCCGTCGGCAAGCCGGTGCGCTTCCGCCAGCAGATGGACAAGAGCCACGAAGAGGCCCGCGGCCACGCCCTAAAGATCACCTACTTCATCAAGAAAGATGAGATCTACCTGTTTGACGAAGCAGTACTGCAGCAGGGCAAGGATGAGTTCAGCAGCGACCGCATCACCTACCTGCGCAGCCGCAGCCTGGTCAAGGCCGGCGCCAGCGCACAGGGCAAACAGCGGGTCCGGGTGGTGATCGAATCACAAAAGCACGACCAATGACACGCCTCTACGCCGAAAACCTGGCCAAACAGTACCGTGGCCGGCGCGTGGTCGATGATATCTCCCTGGAGGTCGCCAGTGGCGAGGTGGTTGGACTGCTTGGGCCAAACGGTGCTGGCAAGACCACCAGCTTCTACATGATCGTCGGCCTGGTGCCCGCCGACGGTGGGAGTGTTCGCATTAACGGAAAGGATCTCACCGACCTGCCGATGCACACCCGCGCCCGCCTCGGCATCAGTTACCTCGCCCAGGAGCCCTCAGTGTTCCGCCGTCTCTCGGTAGAGGAGAACATCCTTGCCATCCTCGAGAGCCGCAAGGAACTGTCGCGTAGCGCACGCAACAAGCGCTGCGACCAACTGCTGCAGGAGTTCGGCATCACCCACCTGCGCAACAGCCAGGCGATGAGCCTCTCCGGCGGCGAGCGTCGCCGCCTGGAGATCGCCCGCGCGCTCTCCATCAAACCCCGCTTCGTGCTGCTCGACGAGCCCTTCGCCGGCATCGACCCGCTCGCCGTCATCGACATAAAAGCGGTGATCAACCACCTCAAGGAGCGTGATATCGGGGTGCTCATCACCGACCACAATGTGCGCGAAACCCTCGACATCTGCAACCGCGCCTACATCATCAACAACGGCAAGGTGCTCGAAGAGGGCACCCCGGAGGCGATCCTTGAGCACCCCGAGGTGCGCGCCGTCTATCTCGGCGAAAACTTCACCATGTAGCATGGCGCAGGGCCGACCGCACCTCCTTTGCCGGGCCGGTTTACAAATACATGACCCACGGCAACTCTCGATCAAGCCGAGGTTCCACCTACGATTGCTTTTGACTAAAATGAAACCGAAAAGGCACATAAATTGCGTACGAGAACCAACTTGACCATGGATAGATGAAGCAGACACTTCAGCTTCGACTCGGCCAACACCTCACCATGACGCCTCAGCTGCAGCAGGCGATCCGTCTGCTACAGCTCTCCGCGCTCGATCTCAATCAGGAGATACAGGAGGCCCTCGACACCAACCCGATGCTGGAAGCCGAAGAGGAGTTTGAGCAAACCGCCACAGAGCGCAAGGAGAATCCCAGCAGCGAAAGCGCGCAGCAAACTCCGGCGGATGGCAACGACATCAACAACGAACGGGAGGTCAAGACCGACAGCCCCGAGATGCCCGAGGATCTCCCGGTCGACACCGAGTGGAGCGATGTCTACGACAGCTACTCGCCACCAGCTCCCGCCGGCGGCGAGGGCAGCGATACCGACTTCCTCAGCCAGCGCAGCAAATCTGATTCACTGCAGGACCACCTGCTGTGGCAACTCAACCTGACCCGCCTCTGCCCCTCGGACCAGGCGATCGCGCTGACCATCATCGACAGCATCAGCCCCGACGGCTATCTGCAGGCCAGCATCGAGGAGATCCACTCCACGGTCGATCTGGAGGAGGTGACCCTAGAGGATGTGGAGGCAGTGCTGCACCGCGTTCAGGCCTTCGACCCCCCCGGTATCGCCGCCCGCGGCCCGCAGGAGTGCTTGCTGATCCAGCTCGATCAGCTGCCCCCGGAGACTGCCTATCTGGAGCAGGCGATCCAGCTGTGTAGCACACATTTTAAGCTGCTGGCGGCCCAGGACCAGGCGCAGATCAAGCGCAAGATGAAGATCGATGACCATGAATTGTCGGCGATCAACCAGCTGATCCGCTCACTCCACCCGCGCCCCGGCACCCTGATTGCCGATACCGAGCCGGAGTATGTCATCCCAGAGGTGTTTGTCACCAAGCGCAACAACAGCTGGCATGTGGAGCTCAACCCGGAGACCATGCCACGCCTGCGGGTCAACGCCGAATACGCCAAACTGATCCGCCGCGCCGATCAGAGCGACGACAATACCTTCCTGAAGAACCACCTGCAGGAGGCGCGCTGGTTCCTGAAGAGCCTGCTGAGCCGCAACGAAACCATCCTGCGGGTCGCCAGCAAGATCGTCGAATACCAGCAGGCCTTTTTTGAACATGGCGAGGAGGCGATGAAACCGCTGGTGCTGCGCGACATCGCCGAAGCCCTGGAGATGCACGAATCGACCATCTCCCGGGTTACCACCCAGAAATATATGCACACGCCCCGCGGCACCCTGGAGTTCAAATATTTCTTCTCCAGCCATGTCAGTACCAGTGTCGGCGGCGAGTGCTCGGCTACCGCAATACGTGCCATCATTAAGAAACTGGTTGCCGCCGAAACACCCAACAAGCCGCTCAGCGACAACAAGATTGCCACGATACTCAGCGAGCAGGGTATCAATGTCGCCCGCCGCACTGTGGCCAAATACCGCGAATCGATGGGCATACCCCCATCGAATGAGCGAAAGCGTCTGGTGTGACAACCAGACAAATAAGAGGATGCTCCGCATCTCCGGCGCATCCCTCCCGAAACAGGAGTTAATTATGCAAATCAACCTGACCGGTCACCATATCGATATCACCGATTCGATGCGTAACTATGTTGACAGCAAGTTTGAGCGCTTGGAGCGCCATTTCGACAACGTCACCAATGTGCATGTGATCCTCAGCGTAGAGAAACTCAGGCAGAAAGCGGAAGCCACCCTCCACCTCAACGGCGGCAACGTGTTTGCCGACTCGGTCCAAGAGGACATGTACGCGGCCATCGACGCACTGATCGACAAGCTCGACCGACAGGTCATCAAGCATAAAGAGAAGCTGCAAAGCCATCGTGGCAATAACATCAACAAGTACGCTGACGCAGAGCAGCCCTGAACAGGGACAAGGCCAAGATGTTTCCCGAAGGGTTCATCGACCCACAGCGTATCCTGTGCGGCGTCGAAATCAGCAGTAAAAAACGCAGCCTGGAGATGCTTGGCGGGCTATTCGCCGCCACCGATTCCGGGCTTAGCCAGGACATGGTGTTCGATGCCCTGCTACAACGGGAGCGCCTTGGCAGCACGGGGCTGGGGCGGGGCATCGCCCTCCCCCACGCCCGCATGGCACAGATCAAGCGAGCGGTCGGTGCCTTCATCCAGACCACCCAGGGGGTCGACTTCGACGCCATCGACAACCAGCCGGTCGACCTCGCCTTCGCCATGCTGGTACCCGAGGAAGCCACCGAGGAGCATCTACAGCTACTGTCGAAGCTCGCCAGCCTGTTCGGAGATAAGACATTCTGCGATCGTCTGCGCCAGTGCCGCAGCCCAGACGAGGTGATCGAGCTGATCCAGCAGCCAAGCCCCGAACCCAGCCAGCAATGACACCCGCCACCACCATCCGCGAACTGTTCGCCCAGCTGAGTGCGGAACTCAATCTCACCTGGTACAGCGATGGTGAGGAACGGGCCATCCAGGCAGAGGGCGACGCCCCCCTGGTGGGGCCGCTCAACCTGGCCCGCCCACAGCCGATCCAGGTGATCGGCCCGCCTGAGCGTCATCTGCTCGAGTCCCTCGGCAGCAAGGGCTACCGCCACTACCTTGAACTGCTGTTTGCCAGCCGCCCGGCTGCCCTGATCTTTACCGACGGCTTAGTCCCCACCGACGCCTGCCGCACCCTCGCCGCCGACAGCAACACCCCAATCATCTATACAAGCGAACCCGACGCCCAGGTTATCCAGCGCCTACTGGCGCATCTCCAGCCGTCTTTCCAGCAGGCCCAGCCCTCCCATGCCGAGCCCAAAAACATCCATGGCGTGTTCATCGAGGTGCTGGGTAAAGGGGTGCTGCTCAGCGGCGATGCCTCAATCGGCAAGAGCGAACTGGCGCTGGCGCTGATCTCTCGCGGACATCGCTTGATCGCCGACGATATCACCGAGTTCACTCGCATCAACGCCCACACCCTGCAGGGACGCTGCCCACCGGTGCTGCAGGATTTTCTCGAGGTACGCGGACTGGGACTGCTCAACGTTCGCGCCATGTTTGGCAACAGCGCGGTGAAGCCGGTCAAAAACCTCCACTTGATCATCGATCTGCAGCAGATGAATGAACAGGAACTCTCACACCTGGACCGACTCGAAGGCAGCCATTCAACCCAGCGCCTACTCGGCGTCGAAATTCCACAGACTACCCTACCAGTGGCCGCTGGTCGCAATCTTGCAATCCTGGCGGAGACAGCGGTGCGCCAACACCTGCTACGGGTCACCGGCTACGATGCGGCAGCAGAGTTCAGCGAGCGCCAACGCGGCTATATCGAAGCTAACCAGCAGAGTTCCGCTAACCCACCTGAAAAGGGCTAACTCCTTTTCAAAATTGCCCCGGATTGCGCTAACCTAGCCGCCTGCCATTCAAAATTTCCAGATGTTAAGAAACATGGCTACCGGTATTAGACTGCTCATCATCACCGGCCTCTCGGGGTCGGGTAAAACCATCGCCCTGCACACCCTTGAGGATCTCGGCTACTACTGTATCGACAACCTGCCGATCTGCCTGCTGGAGGCTTTCTCTAACCACCTGGTGGAAGACCCAGAGCCGATTTTCCGCCATACTGCAGTCGGCATCGACGCCCGCAGCCAGCCATCTCACATTGCCAAACTGCCTGAGATGGTCGCCAAGATGCGCGAGCAGGGCATCGACTGCGAGATGATCTTCCTTGAGGCGCAACAGGAGACCCTGATCAAGCGCTTCAGCGAGACTCGCCGCAAACACCCGCTCTCCGACGACGACCACTCACTCGACGAGGCGATCCGCCAAGAGCAGGAGGTGCTCGAACCCCTCGCCAGCACCGCCGACCTGCGCATCGACACCACCCACACCAACTTGCATGAACTGCGCGACCTGATCCGCGGCCGAGTCACCGGAGGCAGCCGCCAGGTCTCCCTGCTGTTTGAATCGTTTGGCTTCAAACACGGTGTGCCGCGGGACGTGGATTTTGTCTTCGACGTGCGCTGCCTGCCTAACCCCCACTGGCAGACCGAGTTGCGGCCACTCACCGGCCTCGACGGCCCGGTCGCCAATTTTCTCGAAAGCAGCGAGGAGAGCAGCCAGATGCAGGCGGATCTGACCCGCTTCCTCGAATCTTGGATCCCCCGCTTCGAGGCCGATGGCCGCAGCTACCTGACCATCGCCATCGGCTGCACCGGCGGTCAACACCGCTCGGTCTACATCACCGATCAGCTCTACCGCCACTTCAAACAACAGGGGCGCAACGTGCTGAGCCGCCATCGGGAACTGTCATGAGCATCGGCCTGCTGATCATCACCCACAACGAGATCGGCCGTGCGCTGCTCAAGACCACCACCAACATGATGGAGGTCTGCCCGCTCGCCACCGCCACCCTCGAGGTCGGCACCGAGAGCGATCCCGACGCTATGCGGCAGCGCGCACAGCAGCTGATACAGCAGCTCAACCAGGGCGACGGGGTGCTGATCCTCACCGACATGTACGGCTCCACCCCCAGCAACATCGCCTACAAACTGCGCCGTGAAGACCAGGTGCAGGTGATCGCCGGGATCAATCTACCGATGCTGGTGCGCGTCTTCAACTACGCTACCATGAACCTCAAAGAGCTGACCAGAAAGGCAGTCAGCGGCGGCATCGACGGCATCGTTTGCTGCCCCGAGCGCAAGCCGGAGAACCCCAATCAATGATCCACAAGGAGATCACCATCATCAACCGCCTTGGTCTGCACGCCCGTGCCGCCGCCAAGCTGGTCAACTGCGCCAGCCGCTACGGCAGTAGCATCCAGCTGCTGCGCAACGGCCAGCGGGTCAACGGCAAGAGCATCATGGGGGTGATGATGCTCGCCGCCAGCCAGGGCACCGCGCTGGAGGTCGAGGTCAACGGCGAGGACGAGACAGAGGCGATAGCCGCTCTGGAGTTATTGATCAATGAGCGGTTCGGGGAGAGTGAGTGACCTTCTCCAGTCACGGCATCGGCATCAGCACCACCCGCCAGGTGGCCATAGGCGCCGCCTTCCTGCTGCAGCGCGGGCCACTCGATATCGCACCGCGACTGATCCCCGAGGAGATGGTCGAAGCCGAGGTAGAACGCTTCCGCAAGGCGCTCAATACCGCCCGTGACCGACTGCGCGCCGTGCGCCAGCACCTCCCCACCGGCACCGCGGAGGACATCTCCTCATTTATCGACACCCATCTGCTGATGCTCGACGACAGCGCCATCAGCCAGGCCCCGATCGAGCTGATCCGCACTCACCAGTACGCCGCCGAGTGGGCGCTGCAGCGCCGCCGCAACGAGCTGGTGCGGGTCTTCGACGAGATGGACGACCCCTACCTGCGCACCCGCAGGGACGATGTCGAGCATGTGGTGGGACAGATCCAGATCGCCTTGCAGCAGGGTACCGGACGGGATGAGGCGCCGAGCGACCTGACCAACCACATCGTGGTGGCGCGGGATCTGACCCCAGCCGACATCATCATGCTGAAAAACCGCGGCGTGATCGCCTTTGTCACCGAGTATGGCGGACCACTGTCACACACTGCGATCCTCGCCCGCAGCCTCGGCATCGCCGCAGTGCTCGGCGTGCACCACGCCAGTCAACTGCTGCGCGCCGGCGAAACCCTGATCGTCGACGGCGAGGCCGGCGTGGTACTTGCTGACCCCACCCGGGAGATCCTGCAGCACTACCAGCAGCGCATCATCGCCCAGGCGGCCCGCGAGGCTGAGCTGCGGCGCAACCTCGATCTGCCCGCGATCACCCGCGACGGCCAGCGCATCCTGCTGCTGGCCAATATCGAGCTGCCGGAAGATATCACCGCCACCCTCGCCAACCGCGCTGATGGCGTCGGCCTGTTCCGCACTGAATTCCTCTACATGAACCGCACCACCCCGCCCAGCGAGGAGGAGCAGCTCGAAACCTATCTGAGCGCGGTGCATGGCCTCAACGGCGCTCCCCTCACCATCCGCACCCTCGACCTGGGCGCCGACAAGACCATCGAGTGCAGCGACCCCAACTGTCCACCCTCCAACAATCCTGCCCTCGGCCTGCGCGCCATTCGCCTCTGCCTGAAGGAGCCCGATCTGTTTCTACCGCAGCTGCGGGCAATCCTGCGCGCCTCCGCCGAGGGGCAGGTGCGGCTGATGATCCCGATGCTCTCCTGCATCGCCGAGCTGCAGGAGACCCTGGCGCTGCTCGAACAGACCAAGCAGGAGCTGAGCCGCGAGGGCTTGCGGTTCAACGCGACAATGCCTGTCGGCGGCATGATCGAAATTCCCGCCGCTGCCATTGCCGCCGCCAGCTTCGCTCGCCAGCTCGACTTCCTCTCCATCGGCACCAACGACCTGATCCAGTACACCCTAGCGGTGGACCGCATGGATGAGTCGGTCAACTACCTGTTCGACCCGCTCCACCCATCGGTGCTGCAACTGATCCAGATGACCATCCACGCCGCCAATAACGCTGGCATCCCGATCAGTATGTGCGGCGAGATGGCTGGCGACCCGCTGTTCACCCAGCTACTGCTCGGCATGGGACTGCGCGAGCTGAGCATGCAACCCGGCGCCCTGCTAGAGACCCGCCAGGTCGTCCGCGCCAGCGATCTGCCGCGCCTCACCCGCCAGGCCCAGGCATTTCTGCAGCAGATGCACAGCAAACCAGCCGCCACCCTCTTCGCAGAACTGTTTCACTAGCTCAGATACACCTTCTATTTGTAAGGTTTCACCCCGCGACGGCCCTTGTTAAACTGCGCCCCGGCCTTCCGGGTCATCCGGATTGATCTAGCCTCCAGCCCGAGCTGACGTCCTCATGCCACCAAGCCTGCAGAACAATTCAGACAACAACCGCCTGCTGTTCCTGCAGGACGTGCTCGATAGTGGCGCGCTACAGCAGGCGGCGCGCATGCTGAATGCGTTGCGTCCCGCCGAGGTGGCACACCTGCTGGAGTCGCTGCCGCTGCCACAACGCGAGATCGTCTGGGAGCTGCTCGATGACACCACCGATGGCGAGATCCTGCTACAGGTCACCGATGAGGTTCGCGACGATCTGATCAGCCGCATGGACTCCGCTGAGCTGGTGGCCGCCACCGCTGGCCTCGACACCGACGATCTGGCTGACCTGGTCAAGGAACTGCCGCGCCACATCACCTGGGAGGTGCTCGACTCCCTCGATCAGCAACACCGGGAACGTCTCGAGACGGTACTCGCCTACCCCGAAGAGAGCGCTGGCGGCCTGATGAACGTCGATACCGTGACGGTACGCGCCGAGGTCACCCTCGACGTGGTGCAGCGCTACCTGCGCCACATCGGCGAGCATGTACCACGGGACACCGACAAAGTATTCGTGGTCAATCGCGACCATCGTTACCTCGGCGTTTTGCACCTCTCCACTATCCTCACCCACGATCTGGACGACAGCGTGGCCGAGGTGATGTCCCTCGACATGCAGCCGATCCCGGCTCACTGGAGCAAACGCGAGGTGGCCAACCGCTTTGAACAGCACGACCTGATCTCGGCGCCGGTAGTGGACGAGAACGGCCGACTGCTCGGCCGTATCACTATCGACGACGTGGTCGACGTGATCCGTGAGGAGGGGGAGCACCAGTTCATGGGCCAGGCCGGCCTCTCTGAAGACGAGGATATGTTTGCACCGGTGATGGTCAGCGCCAAGCGCCGCGCGCTGTGGCTCGGCGTCAACCTGCTTACCGCCTTCCTCGCTTCTTGGGTGATCCGTCAGTTCGAGGCGACCCTCGACCAGATCGTGGCGTTGGCGGTGCTAATGCCGATCGTCGCCAGCATGGGCGGCATTGCCGGCACCCAGACCCTGACCCTGGCGATCCGTGGCCTGGCGCTAGGGCAGCTCTCCCACAAAAATGCCCGCTGGCTGCTGGCCAAGGAACTGGCGGTGGGCACCATCAACAGCGCCATCTGGGCGGTGGTGGTGGGGGTGGCCGCCGGCCTCTGGTTTAATGACAGCAGCATCGCGCTGCTGATTGCCGCGGCGATGACCATCAACCTGATCTTCGCCGCCCTGGCCGGGGCGATACTGCCGATTGCTCTGGAGAAACTCGGCATCGACCCAGCGCTAGCCGGCGGCGTACTACTCACCACCGTCACCGATGTAGTGGGATTCCTGGCGTTTCTCGGGTTGGCGACAATCTATCTGCTCTGAGCGGGCGACAGCCAGCCGAGCCGGGAACAGCGGAGTGTGATCTCTGACAAACCGCCCTACAGATAGCGGCCCTTGAAGAGGACCAGTGCCAGCATCATTAAAAGGCAATCAAACCCCGTGACAACACGCCATCGCCCGGCCTCGGCAGTAGACTGCGAAAGATGTAATAGCTGACCCACAGCCCTGATCGATAAATCGCGATCTCGAGGACTGATTCAAACATCCCTGTCCTCCTGTGATCTTTCCTGATCCGTTATCGGGCAGGCAGCAGCTCAACCCATCCCAAGCAACCCGGCACTCCAGTATCCCAAACCGGGCTATTTGATTATCGTTTTTGCTATTCGCCGGCGATCATCATCCGCTCAATCAGCCAGGAGCCACTCTGTACCGAGGTGCGGGTCTCTACATCGGTACCCACCTCCAGCAACCCCATGAACATCTCCCGCAGGTTGCCGGCGATGGTGATCTCCTCTACCGGGTATTGGATCACTCCGCCCTCGACCCAGAAGCCGGCAGCACCGCGCGAGTAGTCGCCGGTAACGGTGTTGACACCCTGCCCCATCAGCTCGGTGACCAGCAGGCCCGTATCCATCTTCTGCAGCAGTCCCTGCCGATCCAGGCTACCGCTGCTAATGCGCAGGTTGCGCACGCCGCCGGCATTGCCGGTAGTCTGCATCCCCAGCTTGCGCGCCGCGTAGCTGTCGAGCACGTAGCTGCGCAGGATGCCATCGCTGACGAAGTCCCGCTCGCGGGTAGCGACGCCCTCGTTGTCGAAGGCGCTGCTAGCGAGACCGCCACGCAAGCGGGGCAGTTCATGGATACGGATATTCTCTGGAAAGACCTGGCGATCGAGATGATCGAGCAGGAAACTCGCCTTACGATAGAGCGCCGAGCCGCGGATCGCGCCGATGAAGCTGCGCAGCAGCCCCACCGCCACGTCGGCCTGAAACAGCACCGCAGCCTGCTGGGTCGGGATACGCCGCGCCCCAAGTCGCGCCAGGGTGCGATCGGCGGCTGTCTCGCCGACCTGCTGGGGGGAATCGAGCTGGGTGGCATCGCGGGCCAGGGTGTACCAATAGTTGCGCTGCATCTCGCCATCCTGCTCCCCCACCACCGCGCAGCTGAGGCTGTGGCGGGTGCCGGCGTAGCCGCCGATAAAGCCATGGCTGTTGCCGTAGACCTGCACCCCCAGCTGGCTATCGAGGCTCGCCCCCTCGGAGTTGCTGATGCGCGGGTCGCGCTGGCGGGCGGCATTCTCGCAGGCCAAGGCGATCTCGATCGCCTGCTCCACCGGCAGCTCCCAAGGGTGGCAGAGATCCAGCTCGGGCAGCTCGCTGGCCATCAGCTCGGCATCGGCCAGACCGGTGCACTCATCCTTCGAGGTGTAGCGGGCAAAGTTGCAGGCGGCACTGACTGTCTCGCGCAGAGCCGCCGGACTCATGTCCGAGGTACTGGCGGAGCCCTTACGCTGGCCGAAATAGACGGTCACCCCCATGCCGTTGTCGCGGGTGTGCTCGATGGTCTCCGGCTCACCCAGGCGCACCGTCAGGGAGAGCCCCGCGTCGCTGCTGACACCCGCCTCGGCGGCGCTGGCCCCCTGGCGTTTGGCCTCGGCCAATACCTCCTGGACGGTGGCTTCCAGGCGCTGCTGACGTTGTTCAATATCATTCATCTGCTTAGATCTGATTCTGTCTGTTTCGATAGGATCGGCAAGTGCTGGCACTGCATTCAGGTACCGGTCCCGCCCACGGTCAGCTCATCCAGCTTGAGGGTCGGCTGGCCAACGCCCACCGGCACACTCTGCCCCTCTTTGCCGCAGACTCCGATGCCTGGATCGAGCTCCAGGTCGTTGCCGACCATGCTGATCCGGGTCATCGCCTCCGGGCCGTTGCCGATCAGGGTGGCGCCCTTCACTGGCACGGTCACCTTGCCGTTTTCGATCAGGTAGGCCTCGCTGGCGGAGAACACAAAGCGCCCTGAGGTGATGTCCACCTGGCCGCCACCGAAGTTGACCGCATACAGCCCCCGCTCCACCGAGGCGATGATCTCCTGCGGATCGTGCTCACCGGGCAGCATATAGGTGTTGGTCATGCGCGGCATCGGCAGATGGGCGTAGGATTCGCGTCGGCCGTTGCCGGTCGATTCCACCCCCATCAGGCGGGCGTTGTGGCGATCTTGCATATAGCCCTTGAGGATACCGTTTTCGATCAGCACCGTGTTCTGGCTCTCCACCCCCTCGTCATCGATGGAGAGCGAGCCGCGCCGCCCCGGCAGGGTGCCATCGTCCACGACCGTGCAACAGCTGGAGGCGACCTGTTCGCCAAGCCGACCGCTGAAGGCGGAGGTGCCCTTGCGATTGAAATCCCCCTCCAGACCGTGGCCCACTGCCTCGTGCAGCAACACCCCGGGCCAGCCAGGACCGAGCACCACCGGCAGGACGCCGGCCGGCGCGGCCACCGCCTCCAGGTTAACCAGCGCCTGGCGCACCGCCTCACGGGCGTAACCAAGCGCGCGCTCCTCATCCAGCAGGAACTGGAAACTAGCGCGGGCGCCGCCACCGCTGGAGCCCTGCTCGCGACGCTCGCCCTGCTCGACGATGACGTGCACATTGAGCCTGACCAACGGCCGCACGTCTGCGTTCAGGCGACCCTCGAGATCGGCCACCATCACCACGTCGTGGGCCCCCACCAGGCTGACGATCACCTGCTTGACCCGCGGATCTTGCTTCCTCGCCTCGGCATCGACCCGCCGCAGCAGATCGATCTTCTCTGCCTCGCTGAGGCTCGGCAGCGGATTGATCGGCGCATAGAGCTGCCGCGACACCGGCACACTGCTGACCTTCACCGAGCCCTCGGTGCCGCTGCGCACGATCGCCCGGGCCGCCTTGGCGGCATTAATCAGAGCCGGAAACTGCAGCTCATCGGAGTAGGCAAAGCCGGTCTTCTCTCCGCTGATGGCGCGGATGCCTGCACCCTGGGAGATGTTGTGGGCGCCCTCCTTGATCAGCCCATCCTCCAGCACCCAGGACTCCAGTCGGCTCGACTGAAAGTAGATGTCAGCGGCATCCACGCCGCTGCCGCTCAGCTCTGCCAGCATCCGTTCGAGATCCCGCTCGGCCAGGCCGGCAGGTTCGAGGATCGACTGGTTGGCGATTTGAATCAGTTCAGACATGCTTCTCCGACGGCCTGCGACGCATCGCCGAGGCACTCAAGCTGTAGTGAAAGAGAGAGGTGGGGCGGCAGCTCAAACAATCTCGTCGCGACGGTGTTTGATGGTCGGAAAGCTGCGGCGGATTGTATCCTGATAGTCCCGGTCGAGCACGCAGCTCACCGAGCCGGTGCCGCGCGGCACCTGGGCCAGGATCGTGCCCCAGGGATCGACGATCATGCTGTGGCCGTGGGTCTCGCGGCCATTCACATGGTATCCGCCCTGGGCCGCGGCCACGACAAATGCGAGGTTTTCGATGGCGCGGGCGCGCACCAGGGTCTGCCAGTGAGCCTTGCCGGTGATCGCGGTGAAGGCGGAAGGGATGACAAATACCTCCGCCCCCAGTTCAAGCAGACGGCGGAACAGTTCGGGAAAGCGCAGATCGTAACAGACCGCCACGCCGAGCCGGCCAAATGGGCTATCTACCACCACCGCCCGCTCACCGGCCTCAATGGTGGCCGACTCCTGATAATGCTCGTCTGCCTCCAGCAGGTCCACATCAAACAGGTGAATCTTGTCGTAGTGCGCCACCTGTTGGCCCGCGCTGTTGAAGACGATACAGGCGGCGCGCACCTTGGAGGCCACCTTAGCGCGCATCGGGATGGTGCCGCCGACAATCCAGACCCCATAGCGGCTCGCCATCTGGCTGAGAAATTCCTGCAGTGGACCGTCACCCTGCGCCTCAGCAAGGGTGCACATATCCCGATCGTGCTCGCCCATGAAGGCAAAGTTCTCCGGCAACACAACCAGACCGGCACCACTCTCTGCCGCCTCTGCGATCAGGCGCTCAGCCTCCAGCAGGTTGGCGCTGACATTTGGACTGGTTGCCATCTGGATGGCGGCGATCTTGCTTCTGTTCTGACTCATAAACTACCTGTGAAACGCTCTCTCCTGCCGTGCCCCGGCAGACAGGCGGTTGTCCAGTGGCCGGGCCGGCAGACCAGATTATCTCTGGTCATGTTGCGGGTCTCCCCGAAAAGCCCGCAGGATAGCATCATTGGCTTGAGGCGAACCAGCACAGGCCCAGGCCGATGGCAGATTAGAGGCTACCGGCCCCCTATGGCAACTCTGTCTCATCAAATTCCGCTACCGGAGTACGTTCGATCTTCTCGAAACGAGGCTTGTCCCAGCTGCCGCTGACCCGGTACTCCACCCGGGCAATCCTGTCGACCCCCTCGCCGATCAGCGGCTGCGCAATCATCAGGGCGATCCCCACCGACGGATTGAGTGCCAGCGCCCCGAACAGCGGCAGGGTCGAACTGACCCGCGGTGTGACCCTCACCAGCTGCTCATAGTCCTGTGTCTTCAGTCCGGTACGACCGCTGATGTCGATACGCGCCACCGGGCTCTCGAGCCGCAGGTTTTCAGTATAGGCATTGCCCTGTTTCAGGTCGAACTGACCGCTGATGCCCTCAAAGATAAAGCCCCCAGGTGTGATGTCACTGAAATCGAGGGTCAGACGGTTGATCAGGCCGCGCAGACTGAATAGCGCAATCACCCCTCCCATGCCAGGGTCCACATCCAGCACCGAGCCTGGCCCCACATTCAGGGAAAACTCACCCTCCAGATCCGCCAACGAAAGGTCCAGCGGTGACCGTTCTGCCCGCAGATTGGCCTGCAGTGCCAGCGAGGCCTTCTCGATGGTGGCACTGATCCCCAGATCCGACAGCAGCTGCCCCAGATTGGCGGCATTCCCGGTCACCTGATAGGCGCTGCTGTCTCTGCTGCCGCGCCTCGACCAGTGGCCGGTGGCGAGCAGTTCCAGGCGCTCACCGTTCAGCGCAAAGCGATCAAGCTGCAGCCCATCCGGGGTCTTGCTCCACTTCATCTCTACCCGACCAAACGCTCGTCCGTTGATCTGCAGCTGCTCCACCTCCAGATTGAGCCCCGGCAATTGTCGCGGGTCGACCACTGCAGAGGGCGCTGCCGACACCTGCTCTGCCTCCGGCTCATCAGCAAACCAGTGCGAGGTCTCGAGGCTCCACAGCTTGAATCGCCCATACAATGGCTCGCTCTCCAACACCGTGGGGATGCGCAGGCCGCCATCCATCTTGTCCGACTGCAACTGCAACCACCAGGCATCATCCATCTGTGTGATCTGCAGATGGGCATCGTGCTGTTCAACTCCCGCCAGCTTGAGCTGCTCGATCTGCAGGTCGAGGGATTCGAGCAAGCCTTCCTGATGTCCGGGACTCTGCCAGTGGGACGACAGTTGCCGCATCCACTGATCGAGATCAAGCTCGTTGAGCCGGCCTCGCACCTGCAGCCCCGGCTGTGCTGGCAGGCGTGGCGCTGCACCACCCACGACGATCTCGCCGCGCTCGATCCGCCCCTCCGCCCCCCCCGCCAGATGCGCCTTCAGTCTGGGGCCATACTCCGCCTGCAGTTCAAACCGTTCATCGGCCTGAAACTCAAACAACAACTTGAGCGGGCGACGCTCTCCGGCCTGCTTGCCCAGCGGCTGCGGCTGATCGACAGCCAGGCCTCGCAGTTCCGACTCAAGCGACAGGCGCAGTGGCGTTTCGGCAGCCTCGGCGTGGGCGATATCGAGCACCAGACGAGCCTCGCTGCTACCTGTGAGTGGGTAGTCCGCCAGCTGCGGAAACTGTCGTTGCAATTGTTCCACCCGCAGCGGCAGGGCGATCTCGACGCGGCTGCGCGGCCCATCTGCATCCGTCTGTGGCAACACGTTGACCTGTACCGACTCGCCAAACAGCCGCGCCTGGATATCCTGCCCCTGTAGCTTGTGCTGATCGATGATCAGGCGCCCCTCGACCGACTCCAGCGCCAGATCCCACTGTTCCACACCCAGCCTGGCGTTTTCCAGATCGACCACGCCGTTGAAACGAAACGGTTTGCTCTCCAGCAACGGCACGTTGAAATTGAGGCTCAAACGACACTCTCCACCCAGCTTCAGCTGCTTGAGAAATCGCTCGAAATGAGCCTTCAAGGGAGTTTCGCCCAACACCCGGGCGGCATCATTGAAGGGCCCCTCCAGGCTCACGCGAATCTGCACCTCGTCGGCCCGATCCAGCTCATCAATCACCACCCGGCCGGTGGTGAGCTGGCTGTCGAGCAGGCGCCCCTCGTAGAGTCGAATCTTCAGGCTATTGTTGAGGAAGTGTACCTCGGCAGTGGCCTCTTCGATGCGCGGCCACTCCGGCATATAGTCCAGCACCGCCTGTTCAACACCGAACAGCACCTCGAAGCGCCCCTCCTGGCCGGTAAAAGGGAAGCGATCGAGCGGCCCATAGAGCAGAAACGAGCCAGCAGTCACCTGACCGCCGACGATGGCTCGGTCGAGCCAATCGGTCAGTTCCGGCGGCATGATCCGGGTCGGCAGGTAGCGACTCTTCTCCGCCCCATCACCATTCCAGAAGTCGGCCTGCATATCGAGCAGCGGCACACCGCCCGCCAAGGGCACCTGAATATCGAGTCGAGAGAGTGTCTCAACATGAGGGGTTTTCATGTAGAGATGGGAGCTGCTGAGGCGCAGCATCTCACCGGGGCGGAGGTGCCATTCCAGTTCGCCCTTGAGTCGGCTCGCCTGCAGCGGGGTGCGGAACAGGTCACCGAAATCGGCGCTGAACTGGTCCGACTCCAGCCACACCCTGCCACCTTGGTCACCACCGGCGAACTCCAGCCGCAGCCCCTCCAGCCCCGGTATCTGCTGCCAGGCAGTATGTCTGTAGCTAGTCAGGCGGCCTCGGGTCTGCCAACGTGGTGGGCCCTGATCGGGCAGATCCAGCGCAAAGCGGAAGCGGCTCATATCACCCTGTGGAGAGAGCCCAAGCAGCACCTTGAATGCCTCGGCATCGGGCGCCAGAAACAGCGCAGCAAACTCCGACACATCTTTTACAGAGAGATAGTCGGCCCCGGCGCGTAATCGCACCGCCTGCCGGTCGCGTACCCACTCAAGACTGTACCGACCCGGCGGCCAGAGCCGACTGTTACGCACCAGGGTCAAATGATTCAGGTCGAGGCGCCAGCCCTGCGGCAACTTCCGCCAGTCGATTTTGGCCGAGAGGTTTTCCAGCCCCAGATGCTGAATTGGCTCTCCTCCGGAGATCAGCAGATCCCGCAGCTCCCAGTCACCCGTCACCTGCTGCAGCCGGCTCTGCTCCACATCGCCCCACAACTGCAGTCGCAGCGCCCCATCCCCCACCTGGTAACCAGCCGGCTGCAGCGCAGCCGGTAGATGCGCCAAGTTCAACCCCTCTGCTAGCAGGTAGATCTGGCCATCCAGGAGGAGCTGCTTTCCGCCCCGCTCATGCAGGTCGGCGATCAGGCGGATCTCACCCCGGCTCTTGCTGTCGAGCCCGGCCCTGAGGATGAACTGGTGCTCCCTGCCCCGGTTACGCAGCTCCATATCGATATCGTAGATGCGCAGCGGCGGGACTGAACCGCTCTCCTTGACCCAGTAGAATTCTGACTCTAGCAGGCGCAGGCTGCTGTGGCGCAGAAACGGCAACCTCAGGTCGCCCTGCCCAGACGCCGAGGATGTGAGCCCACCCTGCAGCTCAATCCGGCCATCCGATCGCTCCACCAACAGCAGGCGGGTGTCGCGCAGCTCCACATGGCCGAGGCGTATCTCACCCGCCAGCAGACTGCCGACCAGATCGAGGTCGACCCGTACCTCACCGACCCGCAGCAGGGTCTCGCGCCCCTGCTCATCCATCAGATCGACCTGCCTGAGAACCAGCGCAAGATGGGGACCAAGGATCTTCACGTTGACCTGCTCGAACTGCACCGGCACCCCGGCCGTCTCGCTCACCAGCGCCTGGATATCCTCCCGCAAGGGCTCCAAGTCGAGCTGCGGCAGAATCAGGCGCAGCAGACTAAGCAGGATCGCCAGCGCGATGATTACGCTGCAGCCGAGATAGGAGATGGGAGAGGCGAGGATTTTTAGGCGCTTGGGCATCGCACAGGCGTCAAATCAGGACCACATCGAAGTGTTCCTGGCCATAGAGTACTTCCGCCTGTAGTCTGATCGGTCGTCCAATGAACTGCTCCAGCTCCGCCAGATGGCTCGCCTCCTCGTCGAGCAGCCGGTCGATCACCTCCTGAGAGGCGAGCACCAGTAGCGACTCCACATCGAACTGCCGCGCCTCGCGCAGAATCTCGCGAAAGATCTCGTAACAGATCGTCTCCGCGGTCTTGGTCGAACCACGTCCGGCACAGCAGGGGCAGGGCTGGCAGAGGATGTGCTCGAGGGACTCACGGGTGCGCTTACGGGTCATCTCCACCAGTCCCAGGGAGGAGACCTCGGTGATGTGGGTGCGCGCATGATCGTGGGAGAGACAGCGTTCCAACGCCCGCAGTACCTGACGGCGATGCTCCGGGTCGGTCATGTCGATAAAGTCGATGATGATGATGCCGCCCAAGTTGCGCAGCCGTAGCTGGCGGCAGATCGCCTGGGCCGCCTCCAGGTTGGTCTTGAAGATGGTCTCCTCGAGGTTGCGATGGCCGACAAAGGCGCCGGTATTGACATCGATGGTGGTCATCGCCTCGGTCTGGTCGATCACCAGATGCCCGCCCGACTTGAGCTGCACCTTACGCTCCAGCGCCTTCTGGATCTCATCCTCCACGCCGTAGAGCTCGAACACCGGACGCTCGCCAGGATAGTATTCGACCTGCCGCTTGATCTCCGGGATGAACTGCTGCACAAACTCGATCGCCTTGCCGTGCGTCGAGCGGGAGTCGATGCGCACCTTCTCCACATCGGGCCCGACCAGATCACGCAGCGAGCGCAGCGCCAGCGGCAGATCCTCATGCACCAGTTCGACGCCCTGGACGTTGCGCACCCGCTCCTGGATCGAGGCCCACAGCCGCGAGAGAAAACGCATGTCGGCCTGCAAGGCCTCGCTGGAGGCCCCCTCCGCCGCGGTGCGGGCAATGAAGCCGCCTTGCCGTTCCTCGTCCGGCAAGGCGCTGAGCTGCTCGCGCAAGCGGGCGCGCTCCGCCTCATCCTCGATCTTCTGGGAGATGCCAACAGTACCCAGTGAGGGCATGAAGACCAGATAGCGGGATGGGATCGAGATGTTGGTGGTGAGGCGCGCGCCCTTGGTACCAAGTGGGTCCTTTAGCACCTGCACGATGACCGGCTGCCCCTCCCGCAGCAGCTCGCTGATCGACTCATAACGCGACTCGCCGTTACCATTGCCTCTGCCACCATTGGCATGGTTAATGTCGGAGGCGTGCAGAAAGGCGGCGCGCTCCAGGCCGATATCAACAAACGCCGCCTGCATGCCCGGCAGCACTCGGCACACCTTGCCTTTATAGATGTTGCCGACCAGCCCCCGATTGCCGGTGCGCTCGATGATGATTTCCTGCACCACGCCGTTTTCGATCACCGCCACGCGGGTCTCAGGGGGTGTCACATTGATCAGGATCTCTTCACTCATATTCAGACACTACCCGTTACTATTATTGTTGCCCAACAGAGGCAGCGCTGCTTGCCGCAGCAGCTCACCGGTCTCATGGAGCGGTAGCCCCATCACCCCGGAGTAGCTACCCTGCAGCTCGGTGATAAACAGTGCGGCCAGGCCCTGGATCCCGTAGGCCCCGGCCTTATCCAGCGGCTCGCCGGTCTCCCAATAGGCCTCAATCTCTGACAGCGCCAACGCGCGGAAGGTCACCCGGCTCTGGCTGAGCATCGCCTGTTCGCCCCGCGCATCGGCCAACGCCACCCCGCTGAGGACCAGGTGACTGCGCGCCGAGAGCCGCTGCAACATGGCGATGCCATCGGCTCGGTCGACCGGCTTGCCAAGGATCTGCCCATCGACGATCACTGCCGTGTCGGCAGCCAATACCGGCAGCTCCAGCTGCTGGCCCTGGGCGCGGCGCGCCGCAACCACCTTCTGCCGCGCCAGACGCAACACATACGCTTGCGGGGCCTCGTCGGCCAACGGTGTCTCGTCGATCTCCACATCGATCTGTTCAAAATCGACGCCGATCTGCCGCAGCAGTTCCGCGCGCCGTGGTGAGCGGGAGGCGAGAATAATCTGCGCTGCCGCCACCCTAGGGCCTATTCACACTAAGAAAATCACCGCAACGGTGGCCATTTTTTCGCAAGACAAAGCACCGCGAATGCCGTGTGGTTAGTCTGCACAAATGAGTGGTAACGCCGAATTGCGGAAAAATGGCCCCGTCCCTTCGGGTTGCGCCTGAAATCAGGCCAGGCATTGCTCGTCGCTCATTTAGTCTCACTAAACTTCTCTCCTTGCGCCTTGCCTGGCCTGATTTCAGGTGGCAACGCGACGATTTTCTTAGTGTGAACAGGCCCTAATCAAGCCCGGTGGTAGGGGTGGTTGCGCAACAGGCTCCAGCCGCGGTAGAGCTGCTCTGCCAGCAGTACCCGCACCAACGGATGGGGCAGGGTCAGGGCGGAGAGCGACCAGCGTTGCTCGGCACACGCCTGACATGCCGGCGCCAACCCCTCCGGACCGCCCACCAGCAGCGCCAGATCCCGGCCATCGGCCATCCAACGCTCCATCTGCTGCGACAGCGCCTCGGTGCTCCAGCTACGCCCCCCCACTTCCAGCGCCACCACCCGGCACCCCTTGGGGATCGCCTTCAGCATGCGCTCACCCTCATCTCTCAAGGTGCGGCGAATATCCGCCCCCTTGCCGCGGTGGCCTGGGGCGATCTCCACCAGTTTGAGCGCACACTCGCCCGGCAGGCGGCGAGCATACTCCTGGTAACCCTCATCCACCCAACGGGGCATGCGGTTGCCCACAGCGATCAAATAAATATTCATGGCGGACCCTATTCTATTGGAGTTGCTCGCTTTGATCCGGAGTTTTTGCCCATTTTCCGCCCCGAAACCTTGAAATGGCAGGGACACTGCCAGCACCGGACGCAACTTTGGAGCTAGCCGATCTCAGCCAGCAGACCCTCCATCATCCCCGCCGCCTGTCCCAGATAACCACCACCAAACATGTTGAGATGGTTGAGGATGTGGTAGAGGTTGTAGAGGCGCTTGCGCACCGGATAGCCTGGATCGAGGGGCCAGGCCTCCTGATAGGCGGCGTAAAAATCCCGGCTGAACCCGCCAAACAGCCCAGTCATCGCCAGATCCGCCTCACGATCACCGTAGTAGACCGCTGGATCGAAGATCACCGGATTGCCTGCCTGATCGTAGGCGAGGTTGCCGCCCCACAGGTCGCCATGCAGCAGGGAGGGGACCGGGGCATGCTCGATCAGCACCGGAAACTGCTCCAGCAGACGTTCGCCCAGCGGCTGCAGGACCCGACCGTAGCCGTTCTGCTCCGCCAGCTGAAGTTGAAAGCCGAGGCGCTGCGCCCGCCAGAAATGGATCCAGTCGTGGTGCGGGGCATTCTGCTGCGGGGTGGAGCCGATGGTGTTGTCCCTGATCCAGCCGAAGCGGGCATCGCTGCAGCGATGCATCTGCGCCAGCTGACGCCCGGCTAGGGCGGCACTACTGCCGCCAGCATGGCCCATCTCGATATATTCCAATACCAGATAAGCCTGCCCAGAGGCGACGCCGTGACAGATCGGGCGCGGCACCCGAAGCGTATCGCTGGCTGCCAGCGCCTGCAGACCGTCAGCCTCCGCCTCGAACATGGCGATCAGGGAGGCGCTATTGAGTTTGAGAAAAAAGCTGCGCTCGCCGTCGCGCAGCCGTTGCGTAGTGTTGATACAGCCTCCGCCGATACCATTCGGCGGCAGCGGATCGAAGGCTTCACCTGTGACCTGGGCGATCTGTTCTGCAATCTGCTGCCAGGCTGACATCAATCACCTCAAAAGTGCGGATTAAAGATGAAAAAACCACCACGGAGCACTTTTTGTGCTCCTCGCTGGCAGCGAAGCATATTCCCACAGGGGTCATAAGTTGTCTAACAACAACAAGATAGGGAACGCAGCCGAATACGCCTTGAGGATCGGATGAGGGTGTTTATTCACACGCCATTCCACAACAGCCTCGCATTTGTCAATAGATTGACGCATACTGCGATTGGTCGATCTATCTCATTGATATTTATGGATTTAACACTTTTGACCAATAATCGAGCAATTTCCCGAAAGCCTTTGTTTTCGCGACCTTAGGAGTTTTTCACAGAGAAAATCCACAACTTTATCCACAGGAAGTGTGGATAAGCGTCCTCTCGACACTCAAGCGTGGCGAGGTTTTTTGGCGAAAAAACAACAGGCCATGCTAGGCTCCGCCTCATGCAACCTCAGCGCTTTCTCCGCGTCGTCCTGCCCGGTCCGCTCGATCAGAGCTTCGACTATCTCCCGCCAGACCCTGCCCCCTTCCAGGCGCAACCTGGGGTGCGTCTTCTGGTGCCATTTGGCCGCCAAAAGCGCTGCGCCATCCTGCTTGAGAACAGCAGCGAATCGGCGGTCGACCACTCACGGCTGAAGCCCGCCCTGCAACAGCTTGACGAGAGCCCCCTGCTGCTGGAGCCGGATCTCAAGCTGCTGCGCTGGGCCGCCAGCTACTACCAGCACCCATTGGGCGATGTGATCTTTCACGCCCTGCCAAGCCGCTTGCGCAGCGGCCGCAGTATCCAACGCGCTCAACCGGAGGGTTGGCGAATCTCCGCACTGGGAGAGCAGCAAGATCCCGACTTACTCACTCGGGCACCACGTCAGCGGCAACTGCTAAAGCTGTTTGCTGCACATCCCGCAGGGCTTAGCAGAGAGCAGCTGAAGCGGCAGTTCGGTGAGGCGCTCTCAGCATTGCGCAGCCTGCAGCAGAAGGCCTGGATCGAACCCTGCACCCTGCATCCCACGCAGCCGCCAGACACTCCAATCAGCGGCCCAACGCTCACCTCCTATCAACAGCAGGCGGTGGAGAGGGTCAGCAGCGCCTTCGGGGGGTTTCAGGCCTTTCTGCTCGATGGGGTCACCGGCAGCGGCAAGACAGAGGTCTATCTCAAACTGATCGAACAGCTGCTCACCGGGGATGGCCAGGTGCTGGTGCTGGTGCCAGAGATCGGCCTCACGCCGCAGCTGACACGCCGCTTCGAGCGACGCCTTGGATGTCGCATCACCCGCCTCCACTCCGCTCTCTCCGAGGGCGAGCGGGAGGAGGGCTGGCACGCCGCACGGCTCGGCGAGAGCCAGCTGATCATCGGCACTCGCTCGGCGATCTTCGTCCCGCTGCCCCGGCTGCGCCTAATCATCGTCGACGAGGAGCACGATCTTTCACTCAAGCAGCAGGAGGGGTTCCGCTACTCCGCCCGGGATCTGGCCGTAGTACGGGCACAGCAGAACAACTGTCCGCTGCTGCTGGGCTCCGCCACCCCCTCCCTGGAGAGCCTGCAAAATGTCGAGCTGGGACGCTATCAACAGCTGTCACTGCCGACCCGCGCCGGCAGCGCGCAGTTGCCTGAGATCCGCCTGCTCGACACCAGCCGCATCAGGCTCGAGGCCGGCCTCTCGCCCCAGCTGATCGAGCAGATCGCAGCGACACTCGAACAGGGCAATCAGGCGATGCTGTTTCTCAATCGGCGTGGCTTCGCCCCGGTGATCACCTGCCATGCCTGTGGCTGGATCTCCGATTGTCCGCGCTGTGATGCCCGCATGACCCTACACAAGTCATCCAACCTGCTCTGGTGTCACCACTGCGGTCATCAACATCGCCAGCCAGCCCACTGCCCCGACTGCGGCAGCAGCGAGCTACGCCCACTGGGGCAGGGCACAGAGCGCATCGAAGATCTCCTGCAGAGACGTTTTCCCGAGGTTGCACTGGCGCGCATCGACCGTGACTCAACTCGCCGCAAGGGCAGCCTGGAGCACTATCTCAAGGCGATCCGGCGGGGCGACTATCCGTTGCTGATCGGCACCCAGATGTTGGCTAAAGGGCACCACTTTCCGAACGTCGCACTAGTCGGGATCATTGATGTGGACCAGGGGCTGTTCAGCGCCGACTATCGTGCTCCCGAGCGCACCGCCCAGCTGATCATCCAGGTCGCGGGCCGCGCCGGTCGCGGCGACCACCCAGGACGGGTGTTGATCCAGACCCGTTACCCGGACCATCCACTGCTGCAGACGCTGGTGCAGCAAGGCTATGCCGCGTTTGCCCGGGAGGCGCTGCAAGAGCGCCAGCTGGCACAGCTACCGCCGTTCAGCCACCAGGCACTGCTACGCGCTGAGGCGAATCAGGCCGAGCTGCCGCTCGCTTTTCTACAGCGTGCGGCCGAACTGGAGCGACAGGCAGCACAGAGCCGAGGCATCGAGCTGTGGGGGCCGGTACCCGCGCCGATGGAGCGGCGCGCCGGCCGCACTCGCGCCCAGCTGCTGATCCAGGCGGGCGAGCGTCGTCTGCTGCAGGGGTGGCTGAGCGGCTGGCTGAAGCAGCTCCGCGATCTCCCCGAAGCCAGGCGGGTACGCTGGTCGATCGATGTGGATCCGCAGGAGATGCTCTGACCACCCACCAAGCGCACATCTCAAACACCATTCAAGGGTACTACTCAAGAAAAAGCCCCATCAGACGCCAATGATTGGCAACTTCTGCTTCATCTCCAGCGAAAACGGGACCTCCTGATGCCATTCAATCTCCATAGCCTGAAAACCCGCATGATCCTGTTGCTAAGCCTCGGCGCTATACTTATCGGAGTGGCGACAACGTACGGTTTTTTTACCCTTTCACATGTGCTCAACGCCTACGATCACGCCATCAGTGTGCAGTTCAGAAATGAACGTGAGGCACTGCTTCTGCAGTCCGATTTCAAAAAACAGGTGCAGGAGTGGAAAAACGTACTGCTGCGCGGCCACCAGTCCGACTCCATGAGTAAATACTGGGGCCGGTTTGAGGCATTGGAGAAACAGATCAGCGAACGCGCCCACAAGCTCGCCAAATCGTTACAAAATCCACAGGCCCAGCGCCTGATCCAGGCCTTTATTGAAGACCATCAAGCCCTCCGCTCCACCTATCGAAATGGCCTTGCACAATTCAAGGCAACTGGCTTCGACCCCAAGGCGGGCGACATGGCAGTCAAGGGGATAGACAGGCCTCCCACCAACCGACTGATAGAGGCCGCCAAACTGATCGCAGCCGATGCACAGGACAAGACCCAGACGCTCAAGGCGGATGGAGAGTCGGCCATGGTCTGGAGCCTGATTTTATCTGGAATCACCACCGCTATGGTCGCGATTGCAATGCTCCTGATCATCCAGCAGACCGTCGTCAGACCAACCCGGCAGCTCTCTATCTGTCTGCAACGTTTTGCCAGTGGCGACTTCACCCCCGTCACCATCGAGCCGCGTAATGACGAGTTTGGCGATCTGGCAACCTCCGCGTCTGAGTTGCGCACGCAGATGGGAAATCTGATTAGCCAGGTCCACAGCTCCATCAGCGAACTCTCTGACTCTGCTAGCCAACTCTCTCAAGCCACCCGTGAGTCTGGCGAGGGCATGCAACGTCAGCAGGCGAAAACCGCCCAGGTCGCCCAGGCGATGGATCAGATGGCAGTCAGTGTGCAGCAGGTTGCGACCAGCGCCGTCAACGCAGCCGAGGCGGCACGTCAGGCCAACAGTGCCGTCGACGAAGGCAGAAATGTTGTCGAGAAATCCATCCAATGCATCAGTGGACTCGCCTCCGAAGTTGAATCTGCCTCTGCGGTAATCCACCGACTGGAAACGGATGCAGGCAATATTGGCTCTGTGCTCGACGTGATCAAGGGAATCGCTGAACAGACCAACCTGCTGGCCCTGAATGCCGCTATCGAAGCGGCTCGGGCAGGCGAGCAGGGACGGGGCTTTGCGGTAGTGGCGGATGAGGTGCGCACCCTAGCGGGACGTACGCAGGAGTCCACCAGCGAGATCCAGGCGATGATCGAACAACTGCAGAACGGCACCAGCGAGGCAGTACGAGTCATGGAAGAGAGCCGCGAAAGAGCAGAACAGAGTGTCGATCAGGCCGCCCGCACCGGCGAATCCCTGACAGCGATCGCCGACTCGGTCCACTCGATAACCGAGATGAACAACCAGATCGCCACCAGTGCCGAACAGCAGAGCATTGCGACCAACGAGATCCACCAACACATCAGCTCCATCAATCAGGTGGCCGAACAGAGCGCGCGCATTGCTCAGGAGACCGCCCGCTCTGGCGCAGGATTGGTAGGGGTGGCGCAACGGCTCGAGACCCTGACGACAAACTTCAGGACCTGAATCCACCGCCTCATCTGGCGTTATGGATCTGCCTGTCATCGCCTCGCAGCTCTTCTTGCAGATCATAGCGCTGGGTGAAGATCTGCTCGATCTCGCCCACCTCGATCACTCTACGCTGTTGCAAATAGGCGGTGCATTGCGAGGTGCGGACCACCTTTTCTTTTTTCATCTCATCTGGGTGTGAGTAACTTAGGGAGCCCCTGATCAAGTCTGGACAGCAAACTGGCGACGCTTCACTGCACCCTTTTTTATCCATTCGCACCCGACCAGTTTAAGAATACGCTGCCGCTGCCGACCATATGAGGTGCATAAACCTGTGGGGCGGGGAGGAGCGTTGCCATGAGAAAAAGCCTGTTTTGGGGACTCTTTTTTCCGATTCTAGGTGTCTTCGCCATTGGACTGGCACTGGTCACTTGGTACATCCCGATATTGGTAAAACAGAATGCCGAAATGGAAGCCCTGGCGGTGGCCAAGACCATGGTCAACCAGTTCAAGACCCTGCGCAGCTACTACACCCGCAACGTAATCGGAAAGGTAGTGGGCAAGGGCGGACTCAATGCCTCCATCAATCACCACAGCGAGTCCGATAGCATTCCCCTGCCCGCCACCATGATCCACGACCTCAGCGCCCTGCTGAAAGACCAGGGCACCCAAATCAAACTCTACTCGGCTTTCCCCTTTCCCAACCGGAAGAGCCGCACCCTGGATAGTTTCCAACGGGATGCCTGGGAGCGCTTGATCAAGACCCCTGACACACCGGTCACACGCACCGAACAACGGGGCGACCGTACATTCGTCCGGGTCGGCATCGCCGATCTCATGGTTGCCGACGCCTGTGTTGCCTGCCACAACTCCCATCCGGACACCCCGAAAAACGACTGGCGCAAGGGCGATGTCCGCGGCGTGCTCGAGATCGAGATGCCCATCGACGAGCAACTCGCCAACGGTGCCCGCATTAGCAACTACCTGACGCTCACACTGCTCCTGCTGGCCACGGTTATGCTCGGTACCCTCTACTTGGTGTATCGCGCCACCATCGGCAACAAGCTCGAAGCCGTGATCGACGCATTGCAGGAGATCGCCGCCGGTGATGGCGATCTGAGCCGACGACTCGACACCGAAGGTGAACACGAAACAGCTCGCATCGGGCAGGCATTCAATCTCTTTGTGGAAAAGCTGCAGCACACCGTCGGCAACATCACCTCTCTCGGCGACCAGCTTACCGGCAGTGCGCAGCAGTTGGCAGATGTCAGCCGGACCAGCAGCGCCACCTTGGCACAACAGGAACAGGAGACGGTCCAGGTGGCCAATGCAGTTGAGCAGATGTCCATGGCCACCCAGGAAATTGCCCGCAGTGCTACCAGCGCCGCCGATGCAACGGACGACACGCTTAACGCGACCCGAGCCGGGCAGGATCTGATGCAGAAAAACATGCAGGTAACGCAACAATTGTCACAAGAGATTCAGCAAGCGACCGAAGCACTCTACCAACTGACGACCGATAGTAAAGAGATCGGTAGTGTGCTGGCAGTCATTCGCAGTATTGCCGAACAAACCAATCTACTGGCCCTGAACGCTGCTATCGAAGCGGCACGGGCCGGCGACCAGGGCCGGGGGTTTGCAGTGGTGGCGGACGAGGTGCGGACCCTGGCCGGCCGCACCCAGGAGTCCACAGAGGAGATCCAGCAGATGACCACCCGCCTACAGGAGGCGACCGGCGCCACGGTACAGGCTATGGACAAGAGCCGTTCCAGCGCTGACGCCACACTTGCCCTGGCCGGCGAAGTTGCCGATCACCTGACCCATATCACGGAATCGGTGGAAACCATCACCAGCCTGAACACCCAGGTCGCTGCCGCCTCCGAACAGCAGGGCCAGATGGTGGGCGCGGTCAACCGGAGCCTCACCGGGATCAGCCAATTGTCCCAGACCTCGGCTAAAAACGCCTGCCAGGTCGACGCCGAGGTGAATACACTGCACCAGCTGACCAATCAGCTGAAAGAACTGACCAACCATTTCAAACTTTGACCGAAACACGCGGTGGCCAGCGATATTACCGGCCACCAGAATCCGGTTTTGTGTCGCCCCGCCACACCTCATTCCTGCTATTATTGATCGTTTGATCTCAAAGGGTTCGGGGCCGTGATCGACTCCACGAGAGGGACCGACAAAACGCCGCCCTCCACCGCTCCGTCCCCGGGTCGACTCCGACCCCTTTCATACAGACAGGAAGAAGATGAAGCACCAGATCCAGCAGTTGGTCTCCACCGCCTTGGCACAACTCGCCAACCATGGCGTGATCCCCGCCGACGCAGTGCCCTCCCCCACCATCGAGCGCGCGCGCGATCCCCGCCATGGCGACTTCGCCACCAACGTCGCGCTGGTGCTGGCCAAGCCCGCCCGCAGTAAGCCCCGGGATCTGGCGGAGAAGCTGATGGCTGCCCTGCCCGCCTCGGCAATGATCGAAAAGACCGAGATCGCCGGGCCCGGCTTTATTAACTTTTACCTCAGCGCCGACGCCTATCACGCCCTGGTGCCGGCAATCCTGGAGCAGGGACCGGACTACGGTCGCAGCGACTTGGGCCAGGGCAAGAGGGTGCAGGTGGAATTCGTCTCCGCCAACCCAACCGGCCCACTGCACGTCGGCCACGGCCGCGGCGCCGCCTACGGCTCGGTGGTAGCGGATCTGCTCGCTGCAGTCGGTTTCGACGTGCATCGCGAATACTATGTCAACGATGCCGGCCGGCAGATGGATATCCTCGGCACCTCGGTCTGGCTGCGCTACCTGGAACTCTGCGATGAGCAGCTGACCTTCCCCTCGAATGGTTACAAAGGCGACTACGTCTGGGACATCGCTGCCACCCTGCACCGGGATCACGGCGAGACATACAAGCAGAGCGCCGACGACGTGTTTGCCGATATCCCCGCCGACGAACCCGACGGCGGCGACAAAGAAACGCATATCGATGCCCTGATCGCCCGCGCCAAACAGCTGTTGGGCGACAACCGCTACCGTTTCGTCTTCGAACTGGGGCTCAACACCATCCTTGACGACATCCGTGACGACCTCTCGCTGTTCGGCGTCAACTACGACGAGTGGTACTCCGAACGCAGCCTTACCGAGTCCGGCGCAGTGAATAAGGCGATCGAGCGCCTGCGTGGTTCCGGTCACGTCTATGAAAAGAACGGCGCACTCTGGTTCAAGTCCACCGACTACGGCGACGAAAAGGACCGGGTGGTGGTGCGGGACAACGGCCAGACCACCTACTTCGCCTCCGACATCGCCTACCACATGGACAAGCTGGAGCGCGGCTTCGAGCGGGTAATCGATATCTGGGGCGCCGACCACCACGGCTATGTGCCGCGAGTGAAGGCTGCGATGCAGGCAGTGGGGGATGACCCCAGCAAGCTCGACGTACTGCTGGTGCAGTTCGCGATCCTCTACCGGGGCGGTGAGAAGGCCCAGATGTCGACCCGCTCCGGCGAGTTCGTCACCCTGCGCGAGCTGCGCAAAGAGGTGGGGACCGACGCTGCGCGCTTCTTCTACGTGATGCGTAAGTGCGAGCAGCACCTCGACTTCGACCTGGATCTGGCCAAGTCCCAGTCTAGCGACAACCCGGTCTACTATGTGCAGTACGCCCATGCCCGGGTCTGCAGTGTGCTGAAGCAGGCCGCCGACAAGGAGATCTCTGTCGAGCCCAGCGCCGGCACCGAGAACCTGGAGCGGCTCAGCGAGGCTCACGAGCAGGCCCTGCTCAGCAGCCTCTCCCGCTACCCGGAGGTGGTGGAGACGGCGGCTCTCAACGAGGAGCCTCACCTACTGACCCACTATCTGCGGGAGCTGGCCAACGACTTCCACACCTACTACAACGCCCACAAGTTCCTGATCGAGGACGAGGCACTGCGTGACGCCCGTATCAAGCTGATCCTGGCGGCACGCCAGGTACTGCGCAACGGACTCAACCTGCTGGGAGTCTCGGCTCCAGAGAGCATGTAGACGATGGCGGACTTCAAGCATCGGGCCACTCCCAAGGAGCGGAAAAGGTCAGAGCGAAGCTGTGGACTCTGGTTCTTCTCCGGCCTGATCAGTGGCGCCTTCGTGATGGGGCTGGTATGGCTGCAGTATGGTCCGCAGATGGCGGCCGGGCAGATCCCTGGGGTTAGCAAGCAACCGGTCGCCGAGCCCAGATCAGCACCAGCGAAGCCGCCAGAGACACCCAAACCCCACTTCGATTTCTACACCATCCTGCCGGAGATGGAGGTGTTGATCCCGGAGGAGGAGATCAACGCCCCGGAGCCCGCACCTGCGGCCATACCACCCCCAGTGCAGAAGGCGCATGTTGAAACGCGCCCAGTGGCAAAAGACAAAAGCGCCTACATCCTGCAGATGGGTTCATTTCGCAAGTTCGCCGACGCCGACCGGATGAAAGCACGACTGGCGCTGATCGGCATCGAGGCAGAGATCCAGCGGGTCAGCATCAACAACAATCAGACCTACCACCGGGTGCGTAGTCGCCCCTACCCGAACCGTCAGGCGCTCAATCACGACCTGGCGCTGGCGCGACAGAATCAGATCAAGACCCTGATAATCAAGCTGAAACGTTAGCGCTGCGCCGCGGGCGACGCAGGCACCTCATTGTGAAGGGCAGCCTGGATTGAAACGGATCGGCTCGGCAGCCGGCCGATCCGCCGCATCCTTCCAAAGATAGAGCTCAGTGGTAGCCGGATCACACTTGCTGCAGCTCGAACCGCAGGCCGCCTGCGCACTAAGCCGTTCCACCTTGCCCTTGCGAATCCACTGCTCCAGCATGCCACGCGCCGCATCCGGCTCAATATCGAAATGCAGCGCAATGTCGGCCAGGCTCGCCTGCCGACGCTGCTTCAGATAGGTCTTGATCTCGGCGAGGATCATGCCCGTACCCGCCGCAACAGCGCCCTCAGATCCCGTCGCGCCCAGATCCGCAGGCCGCCAATCACCATCGCCACCAGCAACAACAGTGAGCTGATCCAGGCGATCGAACTGGCAGGGTGCAGCGAATAGCTGGCGATCTGATAGAAGAGGCTGGCACTGACATAGGCGACACCCGTGGTCCAGGCCGCAACAAAGGCGGCCCAGGCACTACCCGCCTCACGTACGATCGCGCCGATAGTCGCCACGCAGGGAAAGTAGAGCAGAATGAACAGCAGATAGGCGAAGGCTCCAGCCTGGCCATCGAAGCGGGCCGCCATCGCGCCGAATACATCCACCTCCACCTCCTGCTTCTGCGCTGCTCCACGGGCATCGCTCAGGTCGCCCACTTGCAGGCCGAGCGGATCAAGCAGCTGATTCTTCACCTCGCCCAGGTTCTCCGGCACTGTGGCGGCGGCCTCAGCGATCGCCGCCCAGAAGTCGAACGGCTCCCCGCCGCCAGTATCCCCCGCCTCCTGCCGAGCCAGGCTAGTGTAGATCGAGTCGAGGGTGCCCACCACCGCCTCCTTCGCCAGCACGCCGGTGAATATACCCACCGTGGCTGGCCAGTTCTCCTGCTCGATCCCCATTGGTGAAAACAGCGGGGTGAGCGTCTTGCTGACTGCCGAGAGGGCAGAGTGCTCACTATCTTCGTTGCCGAATGAACCGTCGGTGCCCAAGGAATTGAGCACGTTGATCGCCAGCACCATCAGCACAATCACCCGCCCCGCCTCTTTGATGAAGAGACGTACCCGATCCCAGGTGCGGAGCGCCACACCCTTGAGGGTCGGCAGATGGTAGGGGGGCAACTCCATCATGAAGCCAGTGCTCTCACCGGAGAGCAGGGTCTTCTTCATGATCAGGCCGGTGAGAATCGCAACAACTATGCCGATCAGGTAGAGGCCGAACACCAGGTTCTGGCCGTTGGCCGGGAAAAAGGCGGTGGCGAACAGCACATAGACCGGTAGCCGTGCGCCACAGGACATGAAGGGATTCATCAGGATGGTGAGCTTGCGCTCGCGCTCGTTCTCCAGGGTGCGGGTTGCCATCACCGCCGGCACATTGCAGCCAAAGCCGACGATTAGCGGCACAAAGGCCTTACCCGGCAGGCCGATGGAACGCATGAAACGATCCATGACAAACGCAGCGCGCGCCATGTAGCCGGTATCCTCCACCACCGAAAGGAACAGGTAGAGGGCGGCGATGATCGGAATAAAGGTTGCCACCACTTGGATGCCGCCGCCAGCGCCATCGGCGAGCACCACCACCAGCCACTCGGGCAGCCCGAGCTGGCTCAACCAGTGGCCCAGGCCATCGACGAAGATGGCACCGGCAATGCCATCGAAGAAGTCGATAAAGGCCCCGCCGATGTTGATCGCGAAGAGGAACATCAGGTACATCACCGCAAGAAAAACCGGGATGCCCAGGATGCGGCTCAATACGACCCGGTCGATGCGATCACTCAGAGTCTTGCCAACCCGGCCCTGCTCCTTCAAGACCGTCTGCGACAGCGCGTGGGCATGACCGTAACGGCTGTCGGCAATATGGATGTCGGTCTCTTCACCGGCGCGCTGCTCAATCGCCTGCTGCCATTCGGCGACCTTTTGTGTCAGTGCATCATCCGCCTGATCGAGGGCGAAGCTGTCTCCTTCCAACATCTTCAGCAGCAGCCAGCGCCGCTTGGCGGTCTTATGTTGGTCGAGCATCAGGGGATCAAGATCGCTCAGCGCCTGCTCCACTGCCTCATCATGAGCCAGCGCAAAGCCACCATTCAGCTCGCCCCGGCGTAGCTGTGTCACCCCCTGCTTGAGCTGCTCCAGACCTTCACCGCTGACCGCAACGATCGGTATCACTGGACAGCCGGTCTCCTCACTCAACTTTTCGGTATCGATGCAGATACCGCGCTTGCGCGCCACATCCATCATGTTGAGCGCAATCAGCACCGGCACGCCCATCTCGAGCATCTGCACGGTGAAGTAGAGGTTACGCTCCAGGTTGGAGGCGTCGATGATATTGACGATCAGGTCGGCATCGCCAGACAACAGGTAGTCCCGCGTGACCTGTTCATCCAGGGTGGTGGCGTCCAGCGAATAGATGCCTGGCAGGTCAATGACGCTGACCTCCTCGCCATCGAGACTGAAGCGCCCCTCCTTACGATCCACTGTCACGCCGGGCCAATTGCCGGTCTTCTGACGGATCCCGGTCAGGGCGTTGAAGAGGGCTGATTTGCCGCAGTTGGGATTGCCCGCCAACGCGATAGTCAACCGAGACTCGCCCCCAGAGCGGGGTTTGCTCCGCCCGTCACCACATTCACTACAGCCCATCGCTCAGTTCCAGCCCTTCTCAGTCGGCATCCAGAGGCGCCATCATCAGCTTATCGGCGATGCCACTTCCCAGCGCCACCCGGATACCCCCGTTTGCCACCACGACACCCCGCCCACGTTGCTGTAATACCGATATCTCGGCGCCCAACGGCAGACCCAGGCTGATCAGGCGACGCAACAGCTGCCGGCCTCCCTCGACACGTTTGATCCTGGCGCGCGCCCCCACCGGCAGCGAGGCTAGGCTAATCGATTGATTGTCACACTCTCTCTCAACCATCAGAAGCACCATTGTAAAAAACATCAATAACAATAATGATTCTCATTTATAGCAGAGAAGGGCCGCCATCAGCAAATAATATTAGATATACCTAAAATTTTAATGGTCCAGTATTGACCCAGATCAATCAGCCATCGCTATTGGTGATCTGTATCACAGCTGCAAGCCAAGACATCTCTGACCAATCAGCCCAGCGGCTTGCGCAACAGATCGACCCGGTGAGGCTTGAGAAAGGCGGCCCGCTCGCCCTCCAAATGGCGTGCAAATTCGTCCCGCACCCGCTCAAGTCGTCCGTCACTGAGGTCTATCTTTGTGTGAGTGACATTGAGAAAGCGCTGCTCGAATTCCGCCCAGCTGTAGCTGCCGGGCACATTGAAGAAGTGCTCGGCGTGCAGCTCAAACAGGCCGTTCTGCACCACCTGACGCAGTGTATCGAAGGCCTGTTCACGAACCTGCTTTTCATCATGAATCAGGCTCATGATCGCATTGAACGCGCCACTGTAGACCGGCTCGCAGATCCAGGCCATGCCACCCGGCTTGAGCACCCGATGGATCTCCTGCATCGCCGGCATCTGTAGCTGAATCGGCACATGGTGGAGGGACTTCAGCATGCAGACCAGATCGATGCTCTGCTCCGGCTCGCTGATCGCCTGCGCACCCTCGAGGCGAAACTCGAGGTTCACCGTTGCATGCGAAAGATTTTTCTGGTGCTGTATCTCATCCACTTCGGTGCCGATAAACTGGGAGTCGGAATAGCATTCTGCCAGTTTTCGAAGCGTCCAGGCAGCACCACACCCCAACTCCAGTACGCGCACTCCATGCAACGGCAACAGCCGCTCCATAAGATCTATTTCTGTGCTGGTCTGATAGGCCTGCGAATCATCCAGTCTCATCTTCTGCTTGGCTGACAACTTCCCGCCCCTCCGTTAAGGTTACTACCGACTGCTGCCTGACTGCGGCATGATACATCAGAGATGCAGAAGCAGATGCGACAACCGCTCAACGACTGGCTCCACCATACCCGCCTGCATCTGGCGCGCCCGGATGCGCTGCTCCTGCTAGCATTGCTGGGGCTGATCACCGGGGTCATTGCCGGCGCTGTGATCGTCGTCTTTCGGATACTTGTCGAGAGTACCCAGGGCAGCCTGCTGCCAGGCAATCTGGCGGAAAACTATGAGGGCCTTCCCGCGCTGCTGCGATTTTTGCTGCCAGTGGCGGGCGGACTGCTGATCGGTTTGATCTTCCACCACTTTGCCCGTGGCTTACACGTGTTGGGGATCGCCCGGCTGATCGAGCGTCTCGCCTATCATCAGGGACACCTGGGGCTGCGAGAGTTTCTGCTGCAGTTCTTTGGTGCCGCGGTTGCCATCGGTTCCGGCCACTCGGTAGGGCGGGAGGGACCGCATGTATTCCTTGGCGCAGCAGCCGGCTCACTGCTCGGCCAGCACTTCTCTCTGCCCAACAATAGCATCCGTACCATGGTGGGCTGCGGCACCGCCGCCGGCATCGCGGCCTCTTTCAACACCCCTCTGGCCGGTGTGATCTTCGCACTCGAGGTGGTGATGATGGAGTACACGCCGAGCAGCTTTATCCCGATCATCCTTGCGGCGGTGGGCGCCAATGGCGTGGCGGTCTATTTTCTTGGCAGCGACAGTGCCTTCTCCATGCCGCATTTCCAGCTCAGTTCGATTGGCGAGCTGGGCGTGGTGGCGTTGCTCGGCATCGTTGCCGGCAGCGCCTCGGCTCTGTTTATTCAGCTGGTACAGAAAACATCGGCGATCAGCAAACCCTGGCCCTTCTGGGCCAGAACCACCACTGCCGGGGCCCTGGTTGGCGGCATCGGCCTGTTTCTGCCACAGGTCCTCGGTATTGGCTACGACACGGTACAGAGCATCCTACTCGGCGAACTGGGCATGGGGCTGCTAATCCTGTTGGTACTGGCCAAGATTTTTGCCACCTCCGCCAGCATTGGCATGGGTATCCCTGGCGGCATCATCGGCCCTGCACTCTTCATCGGCGCGGCGATCGGTGGGATTGTTGCCGAGCTGCCGGCACTTTTGTTCAATACTCCAACCGCAGACCCCGGTTTCTATGCCCTGATCGGCATGGGGGCGATGATGGGCGCTAGCCTGCAAGCGCCGCTGGCGGCGCTAACCGCGATCATCGAGCTCACCAACAGCCCTCAGGTGGTGATGCCTGGCATGCTCGCCATCGTCATTGCCGGTCTTACCAGTGGTGAAATATTTCAGAAGAAATCTCTGTTCATTGCGATCCTTGAATCGAGCGGCCTCAACTATCGCACCGATCCAGTGATGCAATCCCTGCGCCGCATCGGTGTCGCATCGGTAATGAGCCAGAAGCTGGTCCACTGCCACTCCCGAAATCATCGCGAGGCACTGATCTCCCTCTTGGCAGAAGCACCCGAGTGGTTTCTTGTGGAGAGCGACGGAACCCCCTCCGATCTGATCTACGCCGCTGATCTGGCCCGTTATGCCGAAGAGGCCATGGAGGAGGAGATCGATCTGATGGAGATTCCCGCGCGCCGCCTGCAGCTCGCCGATATCTCCCTGCAGGCGACCCTGCAGGAGGCGGTGGAACGGCTCGACTCAAGCGGCGCCGAGGCACTCTATGTCGCGCGACGTAAAAAAGGGGGTGGCCAACGGATTCTCGGCGTGCTGACCCGGGAGCAGATTGAATCAGCGTATCGAGTCTAATCTCAGCTATCGACACTGGGGTACAAATAAAAAAAGGCTATACTTAATCGTTTGGATCGCCCTATTTGCGCCACCCTCGTATCGTCCCTGAGCAGGAGCTGTATCATGTATGATGAAATCCAGAATCCCGAATTTGTCCTCTACAATGATCAACCGATCAGGCTTTCAGAACTCCTGCATGAACAGAAGCAGTTACGGGACGAGGTTGCCAGGCAGAAGAAGAATCAGAAAAAGGCGATTCGGCGCTTCGAACGGGAGGAGGCGCTCAAGCCCTATCAGGCTGAATTGATACAGATGCAACAGTATCTGGAGCGGACCGGTACCCGCATGATCATCCTCTTCGAGGGACGCGATGCCGCCGGCAAGGGCGGTACCATCCGCCGCGTCACCCGCTACATGAACGAAAAACACTACCGAGTGGTGGCGCTGGGCAAACCCACTGAAGAGCAGCGTACCCAATGGTTCTTCCAGAAGTATGTGCGCGAATGTCCATCCGGCGGCGAGGTGGTACTGTTCGATCGCAGTTGGTACAACCGCGCCGTGGTGGAGCCAATCTTTGGCTTCTGCACCCAAGAAGAGTACGAACATTTCATGATCGGCTGCCCCGGTTTTGAGAAGGATCTGGTGCGCCAGGGTACGATCCTGGTCAAGCTCTATTTTTCGGTCACCAAGGAGGAGCAGGCGCGGCGTTTTGAACGGCGCAAGAGCGATCCTTTACGGCAGTGGAAGCTTTCCGAGATCGACGTACAGGCGCAGGATCGTTGGGATGACTTCACCAATCAGAAGTATGAGATGCTGCGCCGCACCAACACCACTCACGCACCCTGGACCATCATCCGCTCCAACGACAAGCACCAAGCCCGCATCAACGCCATGAAGGTGATCCTCAACGCTGTGCCTTATCAGCGGCTCGATCCGGAACTCGACTTTGTGCCGGACCACGAGATCGTCATCTCCGGCTCCCGAGAACTGGAATTGATGGAGGCACAACGTCTGCAAAGCGGCAAGTTTGTTGGATAGCTGCACTACCGCATCTCATTTAGCCAGACTAGGCAACACCCGGTAGCGCAATGCAGCCAACGGAACACCTCACCATGCTTGCGCTGGCCTGGTTGGCCTATTTTGCACTGCACTCCCTGTTCGCCTCACTTGGCTTCAAACAGAGGCTAATCGGCAGCTGGCCCGCCTTGGCAGCCTGGTATCGGCTACTCTTCAACCTGCTGGCAGTGCTGCTGCTGATTCCACCACTGGCGCTACTCTACAGCTGGCCTGGCGAGATGCTCTGGCAGTGGCAGGGCATCGGTCGCTGGCTGAGTGGCGGCGCATCACTGGCGGCAATCGCGGGTTTTTTCTGGTCACTGCGCTATTACGACAGCAAGGAGTTCATCGGTCTGCGACAGCTGTCGGACAGGAGAAGCGGCTCTCAGATCGATCAGGAGGCATTCACGATATCGCCTCTGCATCGCTTTGTTCGGCATCCCTGGTACAGCCTTGGGCTGGTGATTGTGTGGTCCCAGTCAATGAATGGCGCCTATCTGCTCTCAGCGATCCTGATAACACTCTACTTTGTGCTGGGATCCAGACTGGAGGAGCAGAAGCTCATCGCCTTTCATGGTGATGTTTATCGAAGCTATTGTGCAAAGGTGCCTTCGCTGCTGCCTCTGCCATGGAAGTATCTGCAAAAAGACGAGGCCGCACTCCTGGCAAAAAAAGCCCAGAAATAGAGCGGGGCACCCGGGCGTACCCGGGTGCCGTCAAGTCAGTAGTCAGGGCTCCAGAAGTTGTTTATGGCGCCATACGGCCCCGGTCCAAAACCCTGCGGATTGCCACGCCCCATGCCGGGCCCATACATCATAGGCCCCCAACCACCCCGGCCACCTCGCATGTGGCGGCGTTTCATGGCACGGCAGGCCGCCTGCTGTTCCGGGGTCATCCCGTCAATGACTTCCTGATGCTTTTTCCACTCCGCCTCTGCGGCAGCCCGCGCCTCTTCTCTTGCCTTCCAGGGTGGTGTCTCTGGCATCTCTCGCCCCATAGCTGCGGCACGCTCTCGCATCTCCTGGTAGCGCTCATTGCGGTATGCATCCCGCTCTTCAGGAGACATATCGCGTAGCTTCTCCATGCGTTGCATGCGCTCTTCCATGGAGATCCACTCCGGCATCATGCCCCGATGCTCTTCCCAAGGCGGCCGATTCGGCAGCATCACACCAGACTCCAGCGCACGTTTGCGCAACGTTTCATAACGCTTCGTCCGCGCTTCCCAACGCGCTTCCCAATTGTCGGTCACCGGCGGAGTTACAGCTGCCTCACTCGCATCATCAGCCGTGGCGTTCGTTTGCACCTGCGACATCTCGCCCACTGTAGATCCAGGTTCAGCAACCTCCTCTGCCGCGATAGTGCCGGCAGACAAAGACCAAAGCAGAGAGAGGGCGACAGAGAGGGTGGTTTTCTTCAGCATACGGCATCTCCATTGATATACAGATCCAGGCCAGCAAAAGCTTTGCTGGAACAAAGACGTAATCGATCCGGTAGGTCAATCTATCGCTTGAGCTTCAGCAGATCAATCAACCTTTACAGCTCAACACGCCTTTCAGTCTAGCATCATGAGGCGGGCCGGACGGAGTCAGTCTTTGCGCCCTTTTTTAGCTGAAGTGCTTTGCGTTCAAGCTTGTAGAGGAGCCCTTCCATGCCCTCTCGTTTCACCAGACCCCGATACTCGACGCGATAGTTGCTAATCAGGCTGACCCCCTCGATGACCACATCATAGACAGCCCAATCATTGCTTTTGGAAAGCAGCTTGAAATCGATGGGGATCTGCTTTGATTTTGTGATCAGCATAGTCTGCACCACCGCACGCTTTCCCTGGCGTTTTTCCCGCCCGATGCGCACCTCTTCCCCACTATAGTTATCGATCGCTGAGAAGTAGGTATTTTCCATCAACTCCCTGAAATAGCGTTCAAACCGATCCCGCTGTTCGTCAGTGGCCTTGCGCCAGTTGATCGCCAGAATAATTCTCGACATTACCCGATAGTCGAAATGGCTGCGCACGACGTCACGCACTGCCAAGCGCCGCTGCTCGCGGTTGAGATTCGGGTTATTCAGCACCTGCATCACCGCATCCATGGAGAGTGTTACCCGTTCGGTGGGTGAGATCCCTTCCTCAGCAGACGCCGATGCCGTGATTAACAGAAACAGCAGAGAGTAGAGTGTCCACCTCATCCTCTTAATCCCCCAACAAGGAAGTGAAGCCGATTCAAAAGATAGCAGGAAAAACCCTGCTATCCATGATTGGCGATATGAGAAAGATGGTTGGGGAGTGAGTTAAGAGGCTCCTGAACAAATCATGGACGGCAGCCTTGCGGCCCAAATTTCCTGCTGCTGCGTGGAAAATCTTGGCAATAGGCCAGCTATTACCCGCGATTTTCTTCTTGCAGCAGAAAATTTGGCCTCCTAATTCTGCTCGCCCAGATTCATTCTGGGAGCCCCTAAAGCCCCTGATAGGCAGAACCCACACCAGCGTTCGTAGTGCCTTCCGGTGCCTGCCCCTCTTCCTGACTGGTGACAGGCTCATCCTTGACCAGCTGCGGTTTCTGCGTCGGCCGCGGCCCGATCTTTGGCTGCAGGTCGTCAGGCTTGACCTGTTCTGACGGCTCGGGCTGGGGCTCCAGCTTGGTCTGGAGATGCTCAGAGAGCTGATAGGTCACACCGGCCTGCTTCACCACGCACCCCCGCGAGTTGCGGATTGTGCGGTAGTGGTTAACGACCCAGATCACGCTACCATCAGAACGCAGCAGCCGATATTCAAGACTACTCACCGCGTTTTTCGACATCGCCCGGGTCAACCGATCCACTACTCGATCTCGGTCATCAGGATGAATTTTGGAGAGGACTTCGTGGGGGGTGCCGCCGAAGGTACCCGGCAGCTCCCCTGCAAGCCGGCACATACCCTTGTCCCAGCGATAGCGATTGCGTTTCAGGTCCCACTCCCAGAAGCCGAAAGGCAGCGCTTCAGAGAGCAGGTTCAACCGCCCCTGGATCGACCGAATCTTCCGTTTTGCGCGCCGAATCAGGGTCTTCAGCTGCTCACGCTCATGCTTCATCTCCTTTTCGATCTTGCGTCGACGCAACAGCGAGTTCTTCATCGATTTGGTGCGCCGCGAAACCTTGCGCTTGACCAACCAGCGGAACGCCAGATACCACCCGACAAACCAGCCGAGTAGCAGAACAATAATCAATGCGCCCCGCACCGTTTCGTTATCTGTGAGGCTTGGCGCCTCGCCGATGTTGGACCAGCGCCGACGGATGCTGGCGTGCTCTTCTGGCGTGATCAGCGCAATGCTTTTCTCGAGAATCGAAGCCACCAGGGCCTGGTTGCTGTCGACCGCCATCACCAGATTCAACAGACCACCGATCGCGCCATACTCCTGCAGCCGGTCAATCCCCTGACGCTTGAGATGATAGCGCGACGAGGCGATATCTCCGAGATAAGCGTCGACCAAACCATTGTTGACGCTCTGCAAGCCAGCCAGAGCACCAGACACCTCAACCCGCCGGATATTTGGGTAGCGCTCGTTGACCCAACGACTCCAAAAACCGCCGCGTACAACGGCCACCGCACGCCCATCCATCTCAGTAGGGGTCAGTAGTGGGCCGTTTTTTCTGGTGTAGATCGCTCCCGGAATCGAGAGATAGGGTTGGGTGAAGCGCATGCTCGACGCCCTATCCACCGACCAGGTGGTGGCACCGACCATATCGATCTCTCCATCCTTGAGTGCGCGCTCCATCGCCGAAACCTCATTGAAGCGCACCACCTTCAGCCCAGCCCCCGCCTTCTCGGCGACAAAGCGAAGATAGTCTGCCGCCACGCCCCGCGGCTGGTTAGCCTCACCAAGGTAGAGGATCGGCGAGTTAGTATTGATGATGCCGACCCGCAACTGAGGGTGTGCTTTCAGCCACGCCATCTCTTCCTTGCTGTACTCGACTCCAGACGCCATCACCTCTGCCATGACACTCATGACAAGAATGAAGCCCCCCAGCATGCGCCGAAAATGTACCATCGATCTTCTCCAAAAGTTCCGGCAGCGCTTTAGCCCAAGCCGGCCAGGCTATGCGTGGAACAACAGTTTTTCCGCATCCAACAATCAACCCAGTGCTTCACAAAGCAGTTCACACTGGTCATAAAATAGGCTTTCGGGTATCTTCTCCCGCCTTCCAACAGACAAAAAACCTGATCCAATGAACAAGCCCTTTGTAGCCGTACTAATGGGATCCGATTCGGACCTGCCCGTTATGCAATCCACCCTGGACGTGCTTCGCGCCCTGGCGATCCCCTATGAAGTGAAGATCACCTCCGCACACCGCACTCCCGATACCACCCACACTTACGTGAAGGACGCCGATCAGCGCGGCTGCGCCGTGTTCATCGCCGCCGCGGGCCTCGCCGCCCATCTCGCGGGTGCGGTTTCCGCCGCAACCCTGAAGCCGGTCATTGGCGTCCCGCTCGACGCTGGTCCGCTAAAGGGCATGGATTCACTACTCTCCACCGTGCAGATGCCTGGCGGCATCCCCGTCGCAACCGTTGCCATAGGCAAGGCCGGCGCAAAAAATGCTGCCTATCTCGCCTCTCAGATCATGGCGCTGGGCGATACCGAGCTGGCAACACGCATTCGTGCCGAACGCGAAGCCAACGCCAAAGGCGTGATCGAAAAGGATGCCAAACTCCAAGCCGACCTTGCCCGCTAATCCATCCATCCATCCCTGGCGGTTACGTCAAGCCGCCAGGGTGATCCTTGGTGGCGGTATTCTCGCCTATCCAACCGAATCGGTTTTCGGACTCGGCTGCGACCCACTCAATCCCCAGGCGGTATTCCGCTTGCTGCGCCTGAAGCAGCGGCCAGTCAGCAAGGGACTGATACTCATCGCCTCCGACTTCAATCAACTGCAGCCCTTCATCGACCAACTGCCATCGCAACAACTAGAGCCGGTAATACAGAGCTGGCCCGGCCCCCACACCTGGGTGTTGCCCGCGGCCCCAACACTGCCATTCTGGCTGCGCGGCGATCACTCGGGCATCGCGGTGCGGGTAACCAACCATCCGTTGGCGGCGGCTCTCTGCCGCGCCAGCGGTCGTCCACTCGTCTCGACCAGCGCCAATCGCAGTAACCATCCACCTGCACGCAATGCGCTACAGGTGCGTCTGTGCTGTGGCGGGGAGATCGACATGATTCTACATGGCGCCACCCAGGGGCTCGCCCAGCCCACATCAATCCGTGACGCACTGACCGGAATCATCCTGAGATCTTGAGTCAGTCAAGCCTGAGGCTCTCTTCTATGTCAGTACAACTTGCCTTCCCAGCTAGCACTGATCATTTATCGGATATGCAGAATACCACCCGCTTCTCCCCAAAATAGAGGAACAATCCGCACTTTTTCGATATTTTTCGAGGAAATCAGGGAAAAGACTCAAGCATCTGAAGTGGTTGCCGCCTTACCTCTTCTTGCATTGGCACCCCACGCAAATATTTAATCCAGAGGGCCGCAAGAAGTCACTCCTCGAGACTCCTCTGCTGCTTCAGGGACGCTGAAAAACGGACAAAAAAAAGGCCCAACCGGGGAGGAGTTGGACCTTAGAGTAGCGCAATGATTGCGCTGGAGGAGGATCAAATTCAATGTCTGCCTGTTGCCCTTATTGATCGGCACCCATCAATAAACCTTTAGCCTGTGTGAAAAAAAATTTACGCCCCCGAAAAAACCAGCCGCGAACTCGTAACTACTTGTTAACAAAGAAATAACCAAACAATCACCAACCCTATGAAAGAGGCCACGATTCTCATAAGACAATCGTTTGTGATTTAAATTCCCCTACTCCCGCAGATTTTTTTCTCTCTCCTCACCCTATCCAGACCAGCAAATCAGGCACTGTGCTGCGCCAGATAGTCGCCCAAGTGCTCCTCAATCCACTGTCGCAGCCAGTGGCTCGCCCGTGAGCCGTGAAAGCGCCCCAACTCTTCCCCGTGATGGAACAAAATCACCGTCGGGAAACCCCGCAGACGAAAGCGGCCCGCCAGGCGCATATTGTCATCCACCTCCACCTTGCCAAGGCGCACCACGCCTTCGAACTCATCGATGACCCGCTCCAGCGCCGGTGCCAGCGAGATACAGGGGGCACACCACTCGGCCCAGAAATCGACCATCACCGGTTGTTCATTGGAGGCATCGATCACCTTCTGCTCAAAGGTGGCCTCTTCGACATCGTAGATATAGGGAGATTTGTGCGGCTTCTGCATGCCCTTCAATGCCTCAGAATTGGTTAAAATCGCGCATCATAGGTTATCTTATGGGGTTTACCCAAACCGTCAGGGGACCGAATCCATGTCGAATTCAAGTAGCCGTTCGCCCTTTCCCGCCACCCGCATGCGCCGCATGCGCCGCAGCGACTTCTCCCGCCGCATGATGCGCGAGAGCCACTTGAGCTCCGACGACTTCATCTATCCGGTATTCGTGCTCGAAGGCCAGGGCCAGCGTGAAGCGGTGCCCTCCATGCCCGGTGTGAAGCGAATGAGCGTTGACCTGCTGATCGAAGAGGCAAAGACTATCTATGGGCTGGGCGTGCCCGCGATGGCTCTGTTCCCTGTCACCCCTATGCAGGTGAAGACCGAGGATGCCCGCGAGGCCTTCAATCCGGATGGCCTGGCACAACGGGCCGTGCGCGCACTCAAGGATGCCGTACCCGATCTCGGCATCATCACCGACGTGGCGCTCGACCCCTTCACCACCCACGGTCAGGACGGCCTGATCGATGCCTCCGGCTACGTACTCAACGACGAGACTAAGGAGGTGCTGGTAAAGCAGGCCCTCTCCCACGCCGCCGCCGGTGCCGACGTGGTCGCCCCCTCCGACATGATGGACGGACGCATCGGCGATATCCGCACCGCTCTCGAGAGTGACGGTCATATCCACACCCGCATCCTCGCCTACTCCGCCAAATATGCCTCCAGCTTCTACGGCCCGTTCCGCGACGCAGTCGGCTCCGCCGCTAACCTTGGCGGCGGCAACAAATACAGTTATCAGCAGGATCCGGCCAACAGCAACGAAGCGCTGCACGAGGTCGCCCTCGACCTGCAGGAGGGCGCCGACATGGTGATGGTAAAGCCAGGCATGCCCTATCTCGACATCGTCCGACGTATCAAGGATGAGTTCATGGTGCCCACCTTCGCCTATCAGGTGAGCGGCGAATACGCGATGCTCAAGGCCGCCGCGCAGAACGGCTGGCTCGACGAACAGGCGGTGGTGATGGAATCGCTGCTCTGCATCAAACGCGCCGGCGCCGACGGCATCCTCACCTACTTCGCCAGACAGGCGGCCGAGTGGCTCAACGCCTGAGCAGATCAACATGAGCGACCGCTACGCCGTCATCGGCAACCCCATCGAACACAGCAAGTCACCGCTGATCCACGCCGCCTTCGCCAGACAGACCGGCGAAGCGATCGAATATGGCCGCCTGCTCGGCAGGCTGGATGATTTCGAAGGCGATGCGAAGCGCTTTTTTACCGAGGGCGGGAAGGGACTCAACGTCACCGTGCCGTTCAAGGAGCAGGCCTGGCGCATGGCCGACGAACTGAGCCAGCGCGCCCACACCGCCGGCGCGGTCAACACGCTGATCCGCCTGGAGAACAACCAGCTGCGTGGCGACAACACCGACGGTGTCGGCCTGGTGCGCGACCTGAGTCACAACCACAGCTTTGAATTGGCGGACAGCCGAGTGCTGATCCTCGGTGCCGGCGGTGCAGCACGCGGGGTACTGCGGCCACTGCTGGAAGCCAAACCGAAGCGCCTGATCATCGCCAACCGCACTGCCATCAAGGCCTACTCCCTCGCCACAGGCGTGGCCGAACTGGGGCGGGTGGCCGGCTGCGGGTTGGACGAGCTGGAGGGAATGGAGTTTGACCTGATCATCAACGGCACCGCCGCCGGGCTGCAGGGTTCAGTGCCACAGATCCCCGATAGCGTGCTGGCAAAGGGCGGCTGGTGCTACGACATGCTCTACAGCGACCAGGCCACTGCTTTCCAGCAGTGGGGTTACAACCACAAGGCGAGCCGCGCCCTGGATGGACTCGGCATGTTGGTGGAGCAGGCCGCCGAATCGTTCCGCCTGTGGCGCGGCATTCTGCCCCACACCAAATCGGTGATCGCCCAGCTGAGAGGCTAGAAAGCCTCTCAGCGGCATTCCTACGGCTTACCCAGCCGATGCCGCCCGGCCAGCCGCACATAGTGTTGCGCGGAGTAGTCCAGAAACTCCCGCTCCTGCTCGCTCAATGGGCGCACCCGACGCGCCGGCGAACCGACCCACAGATAGCCCCCTTCGAGGTGCTTGCCAGGCGGCACCAGCGAGCCTGCACCAACCATGGCACCGGGTTCGAGCACCGCGCCATCAAGGATTCTTGCCCCCATGCCGATAAAGCAGCCATCGCCAATCGTGCAGGCATGCAGGATCGCCTGATGCCCCACCGTCACCCGGTCGCCGATCAACAGCGGCAGCCCGCCCGGCAGATAGGCGCTGTCGTGGGAGACATGCAGCACCGAACCATCCTGGATGTTGCTTGCGGCGCCAATAGTGATACGGTGCACATCGCCACGGAGCACACTCATCGGCCAGATCGACGATTGCGGACCGACACTCACATCACCGATGATCACTGCGGTCTCATCCACCCAGGCGTCGTCGTCGACCTGGGGGGTGCGGGATTCGAACGAGCGGATATTATTAGGCATAGAACTCTTTCAGCTGGGGGAACACAATGGAGATTGTACTGTTCGTCTTGATCGGCATGATCATCGCTGTCGTACTCTACGGGATCATGATCTACAACAACCTGGTTCGGCTCAAACACGGCGTCAGCAAGGCCTGGTCAAACATCGACATCCTCTTGAAACAGCGCCACGACGAGCTACCAAAGCTGGTCGAGACCTGCAAACAGTACATGAAATTTGAGCAGGAAACCCTGGAAAAAGTGATGCTGGCGCGCGCTGCGGTGTTCAAGGCCCGGGAAAAGGGCGACGTGGGGGCAGTTGGCGCTGCTGAGAGCGAACTGCGCATCGGCCTTGGCAATCTCTTCGCAGTAGCGGAGAACTACCCAGATCTGAAGGCTAACGATTCCTTCCTGCACCTGCAGTCACGCATCACCGGACTGGAGAACACCATCGCCGATCGGCGTGAGTTCTACAACGAGAGCGTAAATAACAGCAACGTTCGCATCGAACAGTTCCCCGATGTAATCATCGCCGGCATGTTCCATTTCAAATCGGCCGAACTACTAGAGTTCAGCGGGGCAGAGAAGCAGGACGTGAATATGGGCGCACTGTTTAGCTAGCACCATGCACCACGACATCCTCACCATGCCGGAACTGACGTTCTGGATCTGGGTGAACAGCTTAGCGCTGCTCTGTCTCGCCGCTCTCTGGTTCGCCTTCCGCAACCTCTCCCGCGCACGCATCATCGAAGACACCCCCACCTCGTTGATCCGCTCCGCCCATCAGGGCTATGTCGAGCTGAACGGCACTGCCGCAACGATGCAGGGGGAGCCGATCCTCACCCCACTGACCCACGTCCCCTGCTGCTGGTATCGCTACCGCATCGAACGCCGCCACGAAAAAGGCTGGCGCACCTCCCAGCAGGGCAGCAGCGATGGTCTGTTCCTGATCAAAGATCCCACCGGCCAGTGCATCATCGACCCCGACGGGGCGCAAATCACCCCCAGCGAGCGGCAGGTCTGGTACGGTGGCTCCAGCTTCGCCACCGCCATGCCAGCCCGTAGCGGCGGCTCCAGCCTCGCCGGCCTGTTCAGCGCCGCCCTCTCGCTGGGTGGACAAGGCCATCTGGGTGAGCACTACCGCTACACCGAAGAGACCATCTACCCCGGCGATCCGCTCTATGCCATCGGCCTGTTTAAATCCTTTGACGAGACCGACCGCCAGGCGCTGATCAAGGCGCACGCCAGCGACCTGCTGCGCCAGTGGAAGCAGGATCATCCCGAACTGCTAGCGCGTTTCGACCGCAACGGTGACAGTCGCATCGACCTGGACGAGTGGGATCAGGCACGCCGCCAGGCCCATCGCCAGGCGACCCGGGAGGAGGCCGCCGCCGACCGCCAGAACCTACACACTCTGAGCAACACCGGTACCAGCCGCCGCCCCTTCATCATCTCCAGCCATGCCGAATTCAAGCTCGTCACCCGTTACAAGCGCATCGCCTTCGCCGCCATCAGCAGTTTTTTTCTCGCCGGCGGCATCGCCAGCTGGATGCTCGGCGTCCGACTGCTCAGCTGAACTTTGCTAGAATCGGCCGAACTCCAGCGTCCCACCACTGTCACACTCAAACAATCTCCAGAGCTGATCGAACCATGCGCCACCCGATCCTGATCCAGACCCTCATCCTCGCCAGCCTGGCGCTGCCCCTGCAGGCCAAGGATCGCCCCTTCATCGATGAGGCCGATCCCCAGGCCCGCGATGACCTGGAGGAGACAGTCTGGAAGGAGCAGGCGACCAAGCTGCCCGAACTGCCCAAGGCAGAGAACCTGGTGGAGTTCCAGGTCGACGACCCCAACAGCCGCTTTCGCTACTTCATCGACCGCAGCGCCCTGCAACTGGGCAAGGATGGCGTGACTCGCACCCTGATTGTGATCCGCTCCGCCAGCGGCGCCATCAACACCTCCTTCGAAGGCTTCCATTGCGGCGAACGCCGCTACAAGGTCTACGCCTATAGCGGTAAAAAAGGCCTCAAGGCGGTCAAGCGAGCAAAGTGGAAGCGGGTGATGAAAAGCGGCTACGGCAACTTCCGCGACCCGCTCTACAGCCACTACCTGTGCGACATCCTCACCGGCCTCCCCTACACCCCCGAACAGACTATCCGCGCCATGCAGAGCAACCAGTCGCTGCAGGAACGCCCCAGCTTCATCGACGACTAACGGTCGGCTAAACCCGCGAATCCCCACGGGGACCAGGCAGCCAAAAAGCTATAGAATCGCCGCAGATTTCCCACGGGGCCTGTGCCCCGCTGACAGATTCCTTACGGAGCCTACCGAATGTCCAACGCCCTGCTCGAGATGGAAGGCCTGCCCGCCTTCTCCCGCATCACCCCTGATCTGGTCGAGCCCGCCATCGACCAGCTACTGGCCCACAACCGGGCCGAGACCGAACGGCTGCTGCAACAGCCAAGCCCCTTCAGCTGGCACAACCTGATCGAGCCGCTGGAGATCCTCGATGACCAACTCAGCCGCGCCTGGTCGCCGGTCAGCCACATGAACTCAGTGGTCAACAACGATGCGCTGCGCGCCGCCTACAATGCCTGCCTGCCAAAACTGAGCGAATATGGCACCGAGATGGGGCAGAACGCCGAACTCTGCGCCGCCTACAAGGCCGTCGCGGAGGGGGATGAGAGCCTCGATCCGGTGCAACGTAAACTGCTCGATAACGCCCTGCAGGATTTTCATCTCTCCGGCGTCGATCTGCCCGAGCAGAAAAAGGCGCGTTTCAAGCAGATCAGCCAGCAGCTCTCCCAGCTCACCAGCAAATATGAGGAGAACCTGCTCGATGCCACCAACGCCTGGAGCAAACGGATCGACGACCCCGAGGCCCTGGCCGGCCTGCCCGAGTCGGCCCTGGCGCTGGCCAAGCAGACCGCCGAACAGCGTGGCGAGAGCGGCTGGCTGCTGACCCTGGAGTTTCCCTCCTATCTGCCGGTGATGAACTATGCTGATGACCGCGAGCTGCGCCGCGAGGTCTATGAGGCCTTCGCCACCCGCGCCTCCGATCAGGGCCCCCACGACAAAGCGTTCGACAACAGCGAGCTGATGGAGCAGATCCTGGCGCTGCGCCATGAGCAGGCGCAGCTGCTCGGCTTCGCCAACTATGCCGAGCGCTCCCTGGCGCGCAAGATGGCCCGCTCAACCGATGCGGTGATGGCGTTTCTGCACGATCTGGCCGAGCGCTCCCGTCCCCAGGCCCAGCGCGAGCTCGAAGAGCTGCGCCAGTTCGCCCGTGAGGAACATGGCATGCTGGAGCTGCAGGCCTGGGACATTGGCTACTACAGCGAGAAGCTGCGCCAACACCGCCACAATATCAGCCAGGAGGAGCTCAAGCCCTACTTCCCCGAGACCAAGGTAGTGCCCGGTATGTTCGCAGTGGTGGAGCGGCTCTACGGCATCCAGATCAAGGCGATCGAGGGGGTCGATAGTTGGCACCCGGATGTGCGCTTCTTCGAGATTCGCGACGCCGACGGCCAGCTACGCGGCCAGTTCTATCTCGACCTCTACGCGCGACCGAAAAAGCGCGGCGGCGCCTGGATGGACGATTGCGCCAGCCGCTTCTTCACCGATCAGCTCGATCAGACCCCGGTGGCCTACCTCACTTGCAACTTCTCACCGCCAGTGGGCGAGCAGCCGGCGCTGTTCACCCACGACGAGGTGGAGACTCTGTTCCACGAGTTCGGCCACGGCCTGCACCATCTGCTGACCCGCATCGACTACCCAGCAGTGGCCGGCATCAACGGCGTCGCCTGGGATGCGGTGGAACTTCCGAGCCAGTTCATGGAGAACTTCTGCTGGGAACGTGAGGCACTCGACTTGATCTCCGGCCACTGGGAGACGGGCGAGCCGATCCCGGACGACCTCTACCAACGCATGAAGGCGGCCAAGAACTTCCAGTCGGCGATGCAGATGGTGCGCCAGCTGGAATTCTCGATCTTCGACTTCCGCATCCACCGGGAGTACGAGCCGGCCCACGGCGGACGCATCTATGAGATCCTCGATGAGGTGAGGCAGCAGGTCTCGGTGCTGATCCCGCCGGCCTGGAACCGCTTCGCCCACGGCTTCTCCCACATCTTCGCCGGCGGCTACGCGGCAGGCTACTACAGCTACAAGTGGGCAGAGGTGCTCTCCGCCGACGCCTTCTCCCTATTCGAAGAGCGGGGCATCTTCGACGCCGAGACAGGGCGGGCCTTCCTGCAGGAGATTCTGGAGCAGGGCGGCTCGAAGCAGGCGATGGAGCTGTTCACCACCTTCCGCGGGCGGGAGCCACAGATCGATGCACTATTGCGACATAGCGGCATAACAGCGGAATAAAGCCGGAGAATCAGAGCAGCGGGGTGTAGATAGCACAGCCTTAGGAGCCTCTGAATAAGTCTGGACGAAGTAGATCGCAATTCAGAATGTTCAGATTTGAGGCGCAAATCGCACCTAAAGCTACCGCTCCCTGCTTACGCGCTTCCCCTACAGGGATGTAGGGGATAACTGGCTATTGCGAATGACTGCATGGATGCAGGAGGTAGAGCAACGCAAGGCGCAGTTGCCGAGATTTGCAACGAAAAAGCTGAATCTTCTGGACGCAAGATACGAGTTCATGACTTGTTCAGAGGCTCCTTAGTCATCATCGTCATCGTCGGTCGCCATGTCGATCACCGCACCGCCTACCTCGAACGGAATCTCGACCACCTCAACGGCAGCGCCGACCACGACGCCGGTGACCACCACTGCGGCACATCCCTGCACGCTCAGCAATAGCAGCAGCAACGAGACAAGCTTTACTCTCTGCATCCTTTTTCCCTGTCGACTGGAACAAGTGCAGCATAAGGTAACACCCTGCCTACCGACGCAGCCAGCGTGCTGTGTCACACTGGCCGAGCACCGATGGCAGGCGGGGCGCTGACGATCAACGAATCTCTTCCAGGCTCTGCTGGCGGATATAGACCCGCGGCGTAATCAGCCCATACCCCTGTCGCTGCCAGTGCAGCAGTTCGGCGAAGGCGGAGGGGACCACCTCGACAAAATCGTGGAACTCCTCGACGCTATAGCCATAGTCGCTGGCAGCCAGACCACAGACCTTGAACTCAACACCCAGCAAGGCGTAGTAGCGCATCCGTTCCACCTCTGTCCGGTAACGCTCGTAGTTCTTTTTCGCCAGGGTAACGATCTCGGTGCCATGCACCACCACCTTGATCTCCATGAATTCCGGTGCCATGTCGTAGGGGGAGTCCATCAGCGGATTGATCAGTGAGCGGATCCAGTAGAGCGCACTGCCCATCTTTGCCGGATCGTCCAGATAGAAGTCGTAGACCGCCTTGGGCGGTTCGTAGGCTGGCTCTACCTCTTGCCCCGCCTCAGCCGTCAGGCTTATCGCCAGAACCCCACAACACAGCAGCAGCTTTTGGATTGCCATAACTCTCTCCCCAGGAAGGTTCCGTAGTAAAACCGTCCCCATGTGTGATTCCTACTACTTACCTCCTGGAGGAGAGCGACGTCATCACCAACCAAATATCCGCCAACCATCTCCTGCTTGCTCAGATCTGCAGCGCATCCAGGGTCCAGCCGACGCCGCCGACCTCCACCTCAGGATGGCGCTTGCGCATGCTGCGTTCAACCGCAGCAACCCGTTCGCGGGGCAGATCCACCAGCAGCAGGATCTCGCCATGGCGGATTGCCGTACGGCACTCATCGAGATGGGCGTGAGGCAGATGGCGCACAAAGTGGCGGCCCGCCAGATAGGTCAACCCCATCACCAGCAGTGCCGCCAGGGTCACGCCGACACTGCCGCTAAAGGCCGCGGCAACAAGCACCAGCAACGCGGCAAAGAAGAGCAGCAGATTAAGATCCCAAAACCACTGCTCCAGCCTGGCCGCAAAGTCACTGCGCTGGCGCACGCTCGCCTCGGGCAGCCCCTCGATATCCACATCCTGACGGGCGATGGTGTGGATATGACGCCTCGCCACTCCCATCCCGGTCAGATCGACCACCGCCCGTTCAGCAAACTTACGCCCCGGAAACAACAGATAGACTCGTCTTAACATCACTGCCTCCCCAGGCCTAACCTTCAGCTACATAGTCATCGCTATCATTGCCCTGCACTACCTTGCGATCCTCCAGCTCCATTGCCAGATAGGTGCGCTTATTGGCCTCTGTCTCGAAATAGATCTCTAGACCATTGTCGCCATCCCCCTCATAGACACAGGGGTGCATCTCAGGGTTGCGCACCTCATGCAGGGTGATTGGATCTGTGGTGGTTCGAATATGCATAATTATCATCCTCGTATCGTTACTACTTAGGTATAGATAACCAAGTAATTTAATCAAGAATAATGGCGGCATAATTGTTCCGAAGAAAGTGTGGGTTGGGTCTACCCAGCTGGAGAAACGCGCGATTAACCCTCAAAAAGCTCGAAAAAGAGCGTGTAGAAGACGCTTGCCAGCAGCAGGCTAAAGAGGGTAATAGGGATGCCGATGCGCATCCACTGGGCGGGGGAGATACGGGCGCTGTCGATACCGCACTTCTCCGATTCGCTGACCGCAATCAGGTTGGCAGTGGCGCCGATGTGGGTGCCGTTGCCGCCCAGACCGACGCCGATCGCCAACGCCCACCAAAGCGGGGTGATGTTGACACCGTGGCTCTCCAAACCAAGGATGATCGGGATCATGGTGACGGTGAAGGGGATGTTGTCCACCACCGCACTCAGCGCTGCCGCTGCCCACATCAGTAGCAACCCGGCCAGCAGCAGTCTACCCGGCTGGCTGGCGAGCCCGGCCAGCCAGGTACCCAGCAGGTCGAGCAGGCCGGAGGCCTCGACCCCGCCAACGATGATGAAGAGCCCGCAGAAGAAAATCAGTACCGACCAGTTGACCTCGCCGAACAGCGCCTCTGGCTCCGGGGCCAACAGCAGCAGCGCCAGCGCCAGGCCGATGAAGGCAACATAGGCGGGGTAGAAGTGGAAGTGATGGTGGACGAAAAAGAGCAGGATCACCAGCGCCAGCACCGAGAGGATCTTCTTCAGCGCCAGTGGGTCTTTGATCGCGTGGGTCTCTACCAGCTCACGCGCCTGGATGCCGCCGGGACGCAGCTGTTCGCGGAACAGAAATAGCAGCAGTCCCACCGTACCGAGCCAGACAAACAGAATCGGCGGCCCCATGTGCAGCAGAAACTGGCTGAAGTTGAGCCCACCGGCACTGCCGATCATGATGTTGGGCGGATCACCCACCAGGGTCGAGGCGCCACCAATATTGGAGAGCATCGCCTCGGCCATCAGGTAGGGCATCGGGTTGAGCTTGAGCAGGCGGCAGATCAGCACCGTCAACGGGGCGAACACAATCACCGTGGTAACGTTGTCGAGGATCATGCTGATCAGGCTCACCGACAGCGAGAGGTAGATCAGTAACAGCCGGGGATCACCTTGGGCGAGACGGGTGATGCGCACCGCAGCATAGTCGAAGGCGCCGGTGGGGCGCAGCATCGAAACCAGCATCATCATCCCCGCCAGCAGGAAGATGGTGTTGGCATCGATTGCCTGTAGCGCTGCCTCCTGGGAGTAGAAGCCGAACCCCATGCCGACACCGATCATCACTACCGCGCCAAGGATCGCCGCGTGGGTGCGGTGCATCCATTCGGAGAAGATCAGCACATAGGCCAACAGCAGGATCGCAGCGGAGAACTGCATCTCTCCGGTAAACAGTGTCGCCGACTCGCTCATATGTCGCTGCACTCGCGGCTAGTGAGGAGTTTGGCTATGCCCATGCGAGTGATCACGCCCCGGTAGTTGTCATCCGCATCGGTGACAAATAGATAGCCGGTGTTGAACTGCTCCATCAACGCCAGTGCCCGCACCGCATGGGAGTCGCAGTGCAGGCGGATCGCATCCTCCAGCAGGTAGTTCTCAACCGGCGCGGAGAGTACCTCCTCGGCGTGCACCTCGGGCAGATTCATGTGGTCGATGTCATCCCCCAGCAGATGGCCACCGAGGATCAGATCACGCGGCACGCAGCATTCTCGAAATGCGTGGCGCACCGAGAAACGGCCGGCGATGCGGCCCTCCGCATCCACATAGGGGATGCCCGGCACATCCTTGTCGACACACTCCTGCAGCGCATCACCAAAGCTCATGCCGGAACGCACCACGCTGGTCTTGATAAGGATCTTGGCAAGGTTCATGGCGTCTCATCCATCAGTGGCCGCATCGCGTGCAGAATGTTGGGAAAGAGATGCTTGTTCTGCCGCTCCTGCATCGCCAGCAGCTGTTTCATCTGGGCACGCTGGGAGGGGGCAGTAAAACACGCGGGACAGCTGTCGGGGATGATCGGCAGCCCCGCATCCCGGGCGAAGGCGCCGGTCATACTCTCACGACAGTACACCAGCGGACGGATGATCCGGATATCGCCTGCGTCATTCCGATAGTGCGCCTTCATGGTGCGCAGCTGGCCGCCGTGGAAGATCGACATCAGCAGGCTCTCCGCCAGGTCGTCGAGATGCTGTGCCAGTGCCAACACATTGTAGTCCTGCTGGCGGCAGGTGGAGTACATGATGCCGCGCTTCATGCGCGCGCAGTAGGAGCAGAAAGAGTCGCCGTCCATGCTCTTCTTGGCGTCCTCCATGATCGGCTGTTCACGGTAGAACCAGGGCACACCCAGCCGGTCGTAGTAGGCTTTGAGCGGCACGGGATCGAACCCCTCGACCTCCGGGTCGACGGTGATCACCCCCAACTCGAACTTCACCGGCGCGTAGGTTTGCAGATGACTGAGGATCTGCAGCAGCGACAGCGAGTCTTTGCCGCCGGAAACCCCGAGCAGAATGCGGTCACCCTCACGGATCATCTCGTAGTCAGCAATCGCCCGGCCGACCTTGCGCAGCAGGGACTTGGGTGGTTTGGCATAGTCACTCATAGCTGGCAATTCTACACCCGCAGGACGGTCGTCGCCGAAACCAATTCGACCATTGTATTTCACCGCAAAATCCCCCATCTTGATGATCCAGCTTCAACCAACGGAGAGAACAGCATGGATGTATTTGTATTGGCAGTACTCGCATTGGCCATCGCTCTGCTGGTGCTTGGCGCCAAACGAGTGCCCCAGGGGATGGAGTACACGGTGGAGCGGTTTGGCCGCTATACAAAGACCCTGCGCCCAGGCCTCAACCTGATCGTGCCGGTGATCGACCAGGTCGGTAACAAGCAGAACATGATGGAGCAGGTGCTCGACGTGGCCTCCCAAGAGGTGATCACCAAGGACAACGCGATGGTCAGGGTGGACGGCGTGGTCTTCTTCCAGGTGCTCGATGCCGCGAAGGCCTCCTACGAGGTGAACGACCTCTTACGCGCGATCCTCAACCTGACCATGACCAATATCCGTACCGTGATGGGCTCGATGGATCTGGATGAACTGCTCTCCCAACGCGACACGATCAACGCTCAGCTGCTCACCGTGGTGGACGATGCCACCACCCCCTGGGGCATCAAGGTGACGCGCATCGAGATCAAGGACATCGCCCCGCCGCAGGATCTGGTGGAGTCGATGGGGCGACAGATGAAGGCGGAACGCGATAAGCGCGCCCAGATTCTCGAGGCGGAGGGCACCCGCCAGGCGGAGATCCTGCGTGCCGAGGGCGAAAAACGGGCAGCGATCCTCAAGGCCGAAGGCGAAAAGGAGGCGGCCTTCCGCGAGGCGGAGGCCCGCGAGCGACTCGCCGAGGCGGAGGCTCGCGCCACCGCGATGGTCTCCCAGGCGATCGCCAAGGGTGACATCAACGCGATCAACTACTTTGTCGCACAGAAGTACACCGAGGCACTGCAGAGTATCGCCTCGGCAGAGAACCAGAAGGTGATCATGATGCCACTGGAGGCCTCCAGCCTGATCGGCTCAATCGGCGGCATCAGCGAACTGGTGAAGCAGGCGCTGGGCAAGCGGGGAGATGCCTGATGGCGTTGCTGCAGCAACTCGACTACTGGCACTGGCTGATCCTCAGCGTGCTGCTGGTAATCCTGGAGATCTTCTCGCCTGGAGTGTTTCTGATCTGGATGGGGCTCGCCGCCGGTCTGGTCGGGCTGCTACTGCTCGCCTTTCCCGAACTCGGCTGGCACTACCAGCTGCTGGGGTTCGCCCTGTTCAGCGTCGCCAGCATCCTCGCCGCCCGCAGCTTTCTGCTGCGCCATCCGATCCAGACTGATCAGCCGACCCTTAACCGGCGTGGCGAGCAATATCTGGGGAGGAGTTTTACCCTGGAAGATCCGATCATCAACGGTGAAGGCAAGATCCGCGTCGACGACACCACCTGGAAGATCCGCGGCAACGACTGCCCGGGCGGCAGCCAGATCAAGGTCATCGGCGTGGATGGCGTGGTGCTGTTGGTGGAGCAGAGCCGCTAAGCGGCCGGCTGAAACCGAATTTTATCGGCAGCGGTTCAGACCTTGACGTCCACATTCTGCCCAAGGGCACCGTGCGGTTTAGGTACCGAGTTGAGCAGTTCTATCGCCATCTGACCCTGCTCCTCAGTCACCTGTTTCTGCTTTTTCAGCATCGCCGTCACCAGCTGGGAGTTTGTGTCGCCCTGCTGCGGCCGAGCCGCCTGCTGGGCGGCGCCAATGGAGTCGATCATGCCTACACCTCTGTCGATGGATGGGACAATCAGACTATCGGCAGCCAGCAGAATTGTTGAGTAATCTGCCACAGGTCGTGACTCTGCTTCCCCTGCCGGTCAAATAAGCGACCGCAACAGCGCTTCCATCCGCGGCTTGTCAACCGGGTGCTTCAGCACCTCATGCAGCGGTAATATCTCATTGAGTTTATCCACATAGTGCCGCTCGGCCGGCTCAACCATCACGATCACCTGAGCCTGCGGGGCATACTTCTGCAGGCTGAAGAGAAACACATCGAGATTGCTGATATTCACCCCGGCGTAATTGTTGCCATAACCATAGAAGAACTCACAGACGACAATATCTGGCGCTCGCCCCTTCAACTGGCTGATCGCCTTGCGCATGGATTTAAAGCTGAGCACTTCCAGCCCCAAGCGCTGGTAAAGGGGAGCGAAATCCGGGTGTGTGGGAGATTCAATGATCGAGTAGAGCAGGGGCTGAGACACTCTTTATCACCTTGCCGCCTGCACGGCGATCTAAACTGGAGAGGGGGGCGATTGTAACGATTAGACCACGACAACCAAAACTCAGAGTAAGACAAGGCCGAGTCAGCAATGAACGCGCCCATGCAACGCATCTTTCAGGTAGACGATGACTATCGGCTGATTTCGCGCCTCTTCATCAAGCTGCTGGCGCTGATCTATCTCGCTGCCTTCTACTCATTGTCGGGCCAGATCGTCGGCCTGGTGGGAAGCAACGGTATCCTGCCATTCCAGGAACAGCTGCGGAACAGCTTCGCCGCACAAGGCTATGCCGCTTGGTGGCAGATCCCCAATATTTTCTGGCTCTCCAGCCACGACTGGGCGCTGCAGGCTGCCAGCTGGGCTGGTTCACTCTGTGCTCTGCTGCTGCTTGCCGGCATCCGGCCACGCGCCATGCTGGTTTTGCTCTTCGTTCTCTATCTCTCCCTGACCCAAGCAGGGCAGTTTTTCCTCAACTTCCAGTGGGACTATTTACTGCTGGAGGCGGGCTTCCTGTCGATCTTCCTGGTCGATCGGCCAACCCGGCTGATAATCTTTCTGTTCCACTGGCTGCTGTTCCGCCTGCGCCTACTATCCGGCCTCTCCAAAATCCTCAGCGGCGATCCCAGCTGGGGCAGCCTGACCACCCTGGAATACTATTTCGAGACCCAGCCGCTTCCCCATATCGGTGCCTGGTACGCCCACCAGCTGCCGGAGGGGTTGCTGATGGCGGCCACTGCGCTGGTGCTCTTCTCGGAGCTGTTGCTGCCGTTGTTCATCTTCCTGCCACGACCTTTTCGCATCTTTGCCGCGCTGTCTACCACCCTGGTGCAGATCGGCATCATCGCCACCAGCAACCATAATTTCATCAACCTGCTGACGATCCTGCTCTGCCTGTTCCTGCTCGACGACCGTTTTGTCCGGCGCCTGTTACCGGCGAAGTGGCACAAGGCTTCACCCCCTCTGCCTCAGCATTCAGGTCACAGTCGCTTCGCGCCAGTGATAAGCGGTCTGGCCGCCGGCTTCATCCTACTGGTCAGCCTGAGTCTCGGATACCAGATGATCTCAGGCCGGAGTCTGCCGGAACCACTCGCCAGCATCGCGTTTACCGGCCATCAATTTGGCCTGGGCAACGTCTACCACGTCTTTCCAACCATGCAGCGGGAACGCCATGAACTGCGGATCGAAGGGAGTCAGGATGGAATCGAGTGGCACGCCTATCGCTTTCGCTACAAGCCGGGGCCTCTCGATCGGCAGCCGGCCTTCATCATTCCACATCAGCCACGCCTCGACTGGATGGTCTGGTTTGTACCGACCCAGGCACCGGAGATGCTCTATTGGTTTGACAGGCTGATGTTGCGGCTGGGGAAGAACACACCGGAAGTGACTGGGTTGCTGGCGCATAATCCCTTTTCCGATAGGCCTCCGCGCTATTTGCGAGTATTGGTCTATCGGTACCGCTTCACCAGTAGTCAGGAGCGGCGGGAGAGCGGCAACTGGTGGCGGGCCGACTATCTGGGGCAGTTTCCAAACACCCCGCCCAGACGCCCCTAAACGATGTGAAAAAAGAACGCCCGGCGGGCACTCCGAAGCAGCATCTCGAACTCCTCGATATTCGATTCGATTAACTCAACCAGGTTCTGTTTATCCATTCGCTGATGAATCACACGCTCCCTCGCCTCGATCAGGGCCGGCACTTCATTCGCCTTGCGCCGGGCCGCCAAACTTACCACCCGGCCGGTTCGCCAAGCCCGCCCGAGGTGCTCGATATCGGCATTCAACTGATCAATCTCAGCGCTGAGCTGCCCGATCACCTCCAGCAGATCCGCACGGATACCAAACAGGTTTCCCGCCCCCTCTTCCGCCCACTGCCGGACCTCCTCAAAGCGCGCAGCCTTAATCAGGCGCTTGGCTTCAACCGATTCGGGCATGGAAATGATGTGCTCGTAGATGGTCTTCCAGTCTGACTTGCGGTTGGCGAAAAGCTGCTCCATATAGGCAAGCAACTGTCCCATCGCCTCGGTGTAGTCGTAACCGGGAAAGCGGTTACTGATCGCCTCCACCACATCGGCATAGTTTGCCGAGGTCAGCGTGAAGGCGCTGCTGCTACTGGAGCTGAAGCCGCCGGCATAGATACTGACTAGTCGCTTGAGAATCCGACCGTATTCGTCAGAGTAGTAGCCCGTCTTCCCGGAACGAATAAACTCCGAGACCTCCAGCAGCATCTCCTGGATCTGGCTTACATCAGGAATCGCCCCAGCATCTGACAACTGCTGTTCGAGGAAGTCGAAATAGTTACGCAGAAGCGCGCAGGATGAATCAGACGTCATCTCCATCGCCCCGCCAGCTGCCATCTTGGTCAGCTCCTGTCGAATTATGCGTACCCGATCTATCGAGTCGAGATTGCCTGCCATGATCATCGTCTCCGTTCCAGTTCGGGTTCGGTCACAATTAACTGTTCGGCAACTAAATTACGACTTTGATGCTTCCCTGTTGCTGTATCGTCAAACTGCGATGCGCCGCACACGGCGGCCCGACCCGATGGCCTGCCTCCCGCCCCACAGGAGCCAAACCAAAACCAAGAACCAGTGTAAGAGTATTAGCGTTTATTTATATACAATTCTACCCGGATTCTCAGCGAAATCTATAAGAATTTCGTTCCGGACACTCAAACTGTGCGATCAAGCCTGACAATTATCGTGAAAAAACGCCCCTCCTCAACTCGCTTTCTCCGCGACATAGGAGACGCGGAGAGAGAAAAACAGCGACTTTTTAGCGTCGAAACACTCAAGGAATCAATACAATTTTGCCCCGAGTATGCCCCACCTCGACCAGGCGATGAGCTTCAGCCGCTTCCTCCAACGGCATCACCCGGCTAACCCGCAGATCCAGCTTGCCGCTATCCGCAAGCTCGGCGCATTGCTCCAATATCTCGCCGTGATGGTCTCGTGCCTCAGGCAGATCACGCAGCATCGGCGTCAGCATCAGGGTAAATCCGACGCGGATGTTACGGTTGCGCGCCTCTTTCCAGACCTGCTCACCACCCGGATCGAGCAGGGTCACCAGATCTCCGTAGTGGGCCACCGTTGGAATCGACTTGGCGAACACCTCTGGCCCCACCGTATCGAGCACCAGATCGACGCCCCGCCCTTTGGTGAGACGGTCCACTACCTCGACAAAATCCTCTTGCGTGTAGAGGATTGCCTCATCCGCCCCCAGAGACTTCACAAAGTCAGCCTTCTCCACCGAACTAACCGTGGTCAGCACACGCGCCCCAACCGACTTGGCCAGTTGGATCGCCACATGGCCCACCCCACCAGCTCCGGCATGGATCAGCACCGTCTGCCCCTCAGCCAGACGCCCCCGACCGAACAGGGCCTCCCAGGCGGTGATCAACACCAGCGGCGCCGCACCGGCTTGCTCGAAGTTGAAGGTAGTTGGCTTCTTGCGCACCAGACAGGCATCGAGCACCGCAAACTCCGCGTAGTTGCCGTGGCTCCCCCCCAGACCACCATTGCAGAACCAGACCTCATCGCCAACCTCAAGGTGCTGCACAGCCTCGCCCGCCTCGACCACCACCCCAGCCGCATCGCAGCCCAGCACCGCCTGCAGGCCGTCGGCCATAAATACCCCGCGGCTGCGTATCTTGGTGTCCACCGGATTGACCCCGGCCGCCCGGATCTGCACCTTGACCTGGCTCGGCGACTCCAGCCCCGGCTCTTGGATATCCTCATACAACAGCACCTCAGGACCACCAGGTGCAGGCATCACTACCGCTTTCATTCACACTCTCCTTTTGTCGATCGGCCCAAGCGGGGCAAACAGCGCATACAGAATCCAGGCAAACCAAGAGACAAACAGCACAACCAGCAGCCACAGCAGCTTCTCTACACCAGCCGTTTTGTCTGAGCGCAGGATCAGTACAATGGGCAATAGCCAGATAAACAGCGCCCCGAACAGCGCGCAAACCCGAAACCAAGCAAGGTCTGTATCACTCTCGATTCACCAGAACCAAAAAGCGAAAACTACTCTCCGTATGAGCACGCTTCAAGCCCTGCAACACCATCAACAGCAGCTTCGCGCCTGCCAGCGCTGTCCGCAGATGATCGGCCCGGTGGTCACAGGCCAGCCGGCACTCTCAGCGGTGATGCTGATCGGCCAGGCCCCCGGCGACCGGGAGGGCCCAGCCGGTCACCCCTTCGCCTGGACCGCCGGCAAGACCCTGTTCAAATGGTTTCAGCAGATCGGCATGGATGAGGCACAGTTTCGCAGCCAGGTCTACATGGCGGCGGTCTGCCGCTGTTTTCCAGGCAAAAAGCCTAAGGGAGGCGACCGAGTGCCAAACAAGCAGGAGATCACCCACTGTGCCGACTGGATGCGGAGCGAGTTCGAACTGCTGCAGCCACGCCTGCTGATCCCGGTCGGCAAGCTGGCGATCGAGCAATTTTGCCACTTCAATAGACTCACCGAGGTGATCGGCCAGTGCCACTCGATCGATCTCAATGACAGCCCGGCCGATCTGATCCCCCTGCCGCACCCCTCCGGTGCCTCCACCTGGCACCGCACCGAGCCTGGCAAACAGCTACTCAACGATGCACTGGAACTGATCCACCGCCACTCAGCCTGGCAACAGCTCATCGATAATCACTCAATCCCGACGCGCCCCCGCTGAAGGGCCACTCGGCAGCCAAATAACCAAACGAGGATAGAACCATGTCGGAAGTTGGCAAATTTACCATCCACCTGGAGCAGGAAGAAGACTACGCCTTCCGCGTCAAGTTCGACATTAAAAAAGCCGAGGATGTGCTGATGGACGAGCCTCCGCCACTCGGCGAACGCAACGGCCCCAACGCCTCGCGCATGCTGGCGGCAGCCGCCGCCAACTGCCTCAGCGCCAGCCTGATGTTCTGCCTGGCGAAGGAGGAGGTGCCCGACCGCAACGTGCAGACCGAGGTCACCTGCACCATGGTGCGCAACGAGAAGCGACGCCTGCGGGTCGGTCGCATGGATGTGCGCATCACCGCCGGCGACGAACTGCTGCAAACAAAGAAGCTCGAGCGCTGCATGGACCTGTTCGAGGACTTCTGCGTGGTTACTGCCAGCATCCGCGAAGGTATCCCGGTGGGGGTGGAGGTAGTCAACCAGGCAGGCGAAGTGCTGCACAAGAGCGACGACTGAACAGCCGCCAGGCCGCGACGCTGCTATCCGGGAACACGCTTGCGCTCAGCAATCCCGGCGTGCAGCCTGGCGATGATCGCCACCGCCTCATCCATGTGTTGGAAGGCGTGATCGCCGCCCGGGTAGATATGCAGATCGGCACTGCCACGAAAGATCCGCGCGGCGATGCGGTAGTCGATCACCTCATCCGCCTCATCCAGCAGCAGGGTCACTGGCACTGGGCCGTCGCCAGCCTCGACGGCGTAATCACGAGTCTCAGCGAAGGTCTGCGCCGACAGATAGTAATGCTCTCCCAACGCAGTCTCCTGCCAACCCTCATGCTCTGGCAACAAGTCCCAGGGCTGCAACGCCGGATTGATCATCAGCAGATGGTCAAAGGGCAATTGCTGCGCCAGATAGCGCCCGTAGAATCCCCCCATCGAGCTACCGATCAGCAGCAGCGGCTCGCCGCTGGAAAGCGATGCCAGCAGCTGTTCAAAATAGCCCTGTAGTGCTGCAACCGCCTGAACCGGACGATGCGCCGGATAAGTCGGCGCATCCTGGCTGATTTGCGGCAGAGCATCGCGCAACACCCTGGCCTTGGCCGATCCACCGGAACTGTTAAGGCCGTGAAGATAGATGAGCATCGGCTGACCTAAATTAACCGTTTAACCATCGATTCGGCGACCTCGCAACCGGAATCAGGAGCATTGACGACCTGTCGGACTCAGCACAGGCTGTTAATAAATCAGAGGCCACCCGGGTACGCCTGGCGCCTAACTCCACTTCAGCCAACGCATACCAAAAAATGTCAGAGCGCTGGCTACTACCATCGCCATCAGCAGTAGCGGCCAGATCGAAAACACCATCTCCCACCCCAGGGCCACCACCATCCACTCCCCCTCACCCACCAGCTCCGAGAGCGCGAGTGGCTCCAGCACGGCATCACTGTAGATGAGAAAAAGTCCGATAAGAATCGTATAGATGGCGTAACACATACTTTGCTCCCACTCCATTAAGCCGCTTTTCGGCAATCGATCATGGGGCAGATGGAACGACAAACCGATGAGATCCATCAATCGGACACCGACGCCTGCAGCTGAGGCTCAGCGCTTTCTATATCAGGCAGTTCAATCCAGAAGCTACAGCCCTGACCTGGTTCGCTCGTCATCCCCATAATGCCCCCCATCATCTGGATCAATCGATGACAGAGTTCAAGGCTGATACCGGCACCTCCACACCCACTGCCGTCCTCACCACATGAGTACCCCTCAAACACCCGTAACTGTTGTTCAAGGCCCATCCCCGGCCCACTGTCAGTCACCTGCAAGCGCACCCCAAACTCGCCCGGCTCGGGACCGAGCAACTCAACCACGCCGCCCTTGCCACTGAACTCGATCGCACGGAACAGCAGACTCAACAACACCTGTTTTAGACGTTCCCGGTCTGCATACACAGAGACCAACCCACCCTCGGCAGCTACCGTCACCAACCGCACCCCACTGCGCTTTGCCAAAGACTCCACAAGCCCCAAGCAGCTCTTTAGCAGTGGCTGGAGCTCAACCCACTCAAGACTAATCTCCAGGTCATCAGACTCGTTTCTGGACAATACCAACAGCTCATCCACCAGCTGCAACAGGCTGCTGCCGGCAGCATTGATTCCCGCCACAAAACTCGCCTGCGTGGAGCTCAGCAGCTCGTCATCGTCACTGCTCAACAGCTGGGAAAAACCAAGGATCGCATTCAACGGGGTGCGTAGCTCATGGCTCATGTTGTCCATAAAACGGGACTTGGAGCGACTCGCCGCCACTGCCGCCTCTTTGGTCATCTTCAGCTCCTGCTTATGCACATCCTCGTTGCGCAGGGCATCCGCCAGCATATTCACACTCTCGGCCAGCAGATTCATGTCGCGAGAGCTCCTCAGCTCGAGGTCACCCTCTAGCTGCCCGTCACCCAATGCATGGATGCGCTCGCCAATCTGTCTCAGCGGCCGCACCACCAACAACTCGGAGAGGAGCAGCAGCGCTGCGGCGATCAGAAACAGCAGCAGAAACAACAGCTGCCTCGCCAGCTCAACGCTATACCTGACCTCAGCATAACGGGACGTCATGTCTAGAGCGATCTGGATCTCGCCAAACCGCTCGCCCTCCAGCTCGATGCCTTGCCGTTGCAGCACCACATTTGCTGCCGGAGCCGACTTGTCCCTTTGCCAGCTCAGCAGCTGCACGCCCACCTCATTCACCACTTGTAGGCTGTAGACATCCAGATCGGTTAACACCAGCTGCCGCACTTGGGCCTCCAACAGAGGGATATCCTCCGAAATTACCGCCTCCACCACAGAGGCCGCCAACACCGACAATAGATGGGAGGCATCTTGACGGGCAGCCTGCAGCTGACGCTGCTGTTCAAACTGGCGCACCACCTCTCCGCCACCCAGTGCCGCCAACAACATGATGATCGCCAGCCCCAGGCCTAACTGCAGCCACAGCGGCCAATCCTGCAGCCAACGGATCCATTGCAGTCTGCGCAACATCTTTATCTGCTTTGTCACTCAAACCGCCCGACTAATCCGCAAAAAATTGCTCATTCTGCTCGATCGCACGGCGGATTCGATCGTAATCCGTATCGTCCGCCGGCAGGAAGCCATCCTTCTTCAGCGCCTTGAATGCCTTGTCATCCCGAAATTCCAGCAGTGCCTGACGCAGTTGGGCCCGCAGTTCGGGGGCCAATCCTGCCCTGGCAATCCAGGGTTTGGTGACCAGCGGAAAGGTGACAAGCTGCCGCAGAGGCTTGCCTTTCTTGGCCAACTTGAAAAAGGTGCTCTCTTTCAGCGCCCCCGCATCATGGGTACCCGCTGCCACCGCCATTCCCACCTTGTCGTGCCGCCCCAGGTAGTCATACGACGCCAGATCACTCTCCCGCACCCCATGCTCCACCAGATAGAGTTGCGACAGATAGCGGCCAACGGTGGAACGTTGATTGCCAAAGGCAAACCGCTTGCCGGCCAACTCTTCGATCCGTTTTATCGGGCTATCTTTGTGAACACAGATAACACCGTTGTATTCCTTTTTCCCCTGCTTGGATTCCGCCACGATGATGCTCAGGCTCGGATTCTGCCGCTTCGCCAAGATGTAGGAAACCGGCCCAAAACGGGAGAAATCGACCCGTCCCTTGACCAGGTCGTTTATGCCCGTCTGATAGTTTTTTGCCACCTGGATGCGGATCTTTACCGGCTCACCGCGCAACAGGCTCAGACGCTGTTCGAGCCCACTCAGCAGGGGCCTAAATTGACGCACTACCGAAGTCGGTTTGTCCGCCGTATAGACGCCGAAATTGAGTATGGTGTCGGCCATTGCTGCACCGCTCAAGCCCCAAGCGAGCAGCGACACAAACAAAACAGAGATGGTGATAGATCGGGATAACAGCTGTTGCATGAGACTGTCTCTATGTCCAGTGGCAACCTGCCACAGCGGGTTCTGCGGCTGGAAGATAGTTCCTTCCGTTCAGACCTCATCGGCAGAGCTCACTAAATGTTGAGGCTTGAATAAGGGCGTCACATGCAGAATGGCAGGGGCAACAACGACATCAGTCAGCAAGCGAAGGGCGACCCGAGGGCGAGCTACCCTCGAGTCACGAACTATCGCCTTAACAGCCCCACTCAGGCCTCGGCACGCAGCATCTCGACCCGGTTACGCATCGCCGCATAGTAGACCACCGGGATTACCACCAGGGTCAACAGGGTGGAGACGAAGAGGCCGAAGATCAGCGATACCGCCAGCCCCGAAAAGATCGGGTCGTCAAGGATGAAGAGGCCACCGGCCATTGCTGCCAGCGCGGTGAGTGCGATCGGCTTGGCGCGCACCGCCGCCGAGCGCACCACCGCCGCCTCCAGTACCATCCCTTCCCGCACCTGCTGATTGATGAAATCCACCAGCAGGATCGAGTTACGCACAATGATGCCCGCCAGCGCGATCATGCCGATCATCGAGGTGGCGGTGAACTGCGCATTCATCAGTGCATGACCCGGCAGGATGCCGATCACCGTCAGCGGGATCGGCGCCATGATCACCAGCGGCACCAGGTAGCTGCGGAATTGGGCCACCACCAGCAGATAGATCATCAGCAGCCCCACCGAGTAGGCAATGCCCATGTCGCGGAAGGTCTCGTAGGTGATCTGCCACTCACCATCCCACTTCAGGCTGTACTCGTAAGGATTCTCCGGCTGACTCAGAAACCACTGGTCGATACCGCCTTCCCCATCGAGCTGGCCAGAGATCCCAAATAGACCGTAGAGCGGGCTGTCGGTCTCACCCGCCATGTCACCGGTAACATAGACCACCGGCATCATATCCTTATGGTAAATCGAGTACTCACGCACCCGCGGGATCACTTCAACAATCTCCGACAGCGGCACCAGACTGCCGCTCTGGGAGCGCAGCCGCAGCGACAACACCTGCTCCAGATCGGCCTTGTCGGCATCTGAATACTCAAGGCGGATCGGCACCGCATACTTCAGGTTCTCACCGTGCAGAAAGCTGACATCCTCACCAGCCAGCACCGTCGCCAATGCCTCGACGATGCTGCTTTGCGGCACTCCAAGGCGTGCCGCCTTAGCCCTATCAACCTGCACCACAAACTTCGCCGCGGGGTGTTCGACGCTGTCATCCACATCGACGATATCCGGCGTGTTCTCAAACACCTGGCGGATCTCCCAAGCCGCCTCGGTCTGACCACGATAGTCGAGACCGTAGACCTCCGCCACCAGCGGCGACATCACCGGCGGTCCCGGCGGCACTTCCACCACCTTGACGTTGCCGTTATGGGTCAACGCGATCTGTCGCAGCGGCTCGCGCACCGCCCGGGCGATCTCATGGCTCTTGCGATCGCGCTGATGTTTGTCCACCAGATTGACCTGGATATCGCCCAGGTAGGCCCCCTCACGCAGGTAGTACTGACGCACCAGGCCATTGAAGCCAATCGGAGCGGCGCTGCCAGCATAGACCTGATAGTCGCTCACCTCATCCACTGTTGCGAGATAGTCACCCATCTCGCTAAGTACCCGCGTGGTCTGCTCCAGACTGGTCCCCTCCGGCATATCGAGCACCACCTGGAACTCTGACTTGTTATCGAAGGGCAGCATCTTCAGTACCACCGCCTTGTTCACCACCAGCGAGATCGACAGCACGATCAGCAGCATGATGCCGCTCAGCAGCAACCAGCGGTTGCGGTTGCCGCGGGAACCGAGCAGCAAGGGCCGCATCACGCGGCCGAAGAAACGGCTCAGGCCGGTCTCCTCTTTTTCATCATGGGCATGGGCAGCAATCTGCTCTGCCTGATTGGCTAGCGCCTTATTGGTGAGCCAGGGGGTAAAGACAAACGCCACCACCAGCGAGATCAACATGCCGGTGCTGGCGTTGATCGGGATCGGGCTCATGTAGGGGCCCATCAGGCCGGTGACGAAGGCCATCGGCAGCAGTGCTGCGATCACTGTGAAGGTAGCCAGGATGGTCGGGCCACCCACCTCATCCACCGCCGCCGGAATCGCCTCCAGCAGCTGCTTGGAGCCCATCTGCAGGTGCCGGTGAATGTTCTCCACCACCACGATGGCGTCATCCACCAGAATACCGATGGAGAAGATCAGCGCGAACAGCGAGACCCGGTTGAGGGTGAACCCCCAAGCCCAGGAGGCGAACAGGGTGATCGCCAGGGTCACCACCACCGCACCACCAACGATAAAGGCCTCACGCCAGCCGATGGCGAGAAACACCAGGACGATCACCGAGAGGGTGGCAAACGCCAGCTTGGTGATCAGCTTGTTGGCCTTGGCCTCGGCGGTCTCACCATAGTTGCGGGTGATGGTCGCCTCGACTCCATCGGGGATGAAGGTGCCCTCGAGCTGCGCAAACCGCTCGATCACCGACTCGGCAATCTCCACCGCATTGGTGCCCGCCTTCTTCGCCACCGCAATGGTCACGGCAGGATAGCTCATCCCCGGCTGCAGCCCCTTCTGCGCACCCTGGGCACCACCACCCATCCAGACATATTGTGCCGGCAGGTCGGGTTGATGTTTGATGCTCGCCACATCGCGCAGGTAGATTGCCTTGTCCTCCTGTACTCCCACCACTAACTGGCCGATCTCCTCCGCCGAGGTGAGAAAGGTACCGGCCTGCACCAGCAGCTCCCGGTTGTCAGCAGTGATAGTGATCGAGTCGTGGATCTGGTTGGCCGCCTGCAGCGTCCGGCGCAGATCGCTCAGGTCGATGTTGTGACCCGACAGGGCCTGCGGATCAAGCAGCACATGCACCACCCGGTCGGGCTCGCCGATGGTATAGATGTCGCGGGTACCGGGCACCCGTTTCAGTTCTGACTCGAGAGCATGTGCCACCTGGCCCAGCTCATAGGCGCCCACCTCTGGGTTTTCCGACCAGAGGGTGGCGGTGATAATCGGCACATCGTCTATACCCTTGGGTTTGATAATCGGCTGACCCACACCCAGGTTCTGCGGCAACCAGTCCTGGTTGGAGTAGACCTTGGAGAAGAGGCGCACAATGGCGTCCTCTCGATCCTCGCCCACCAGAAACTGCACCGTCAGCACCGCCATGCCGGGACGCGAGGTAGAGTAGACGTGCTTGATGCCATCGATCTCGGAGAGCACCTGCTCGGCCGGCGTCGCCACCAGGCTCTCCACCTCTTTGGCGGTAGCTCCGGGAAAGGGGATGAAGACGTTGGCGAAAGTGACGTTGATCTGCGGCTCCTCCTCGCGCGGTGTCACCAGCACCGCAAACCCCCCCAGCAACAGCCCCACCAGCGCCAGCAGCGGGGTGATCTCAGTGACCAGAAAGCGCTCCGCGATGCGCCCGGAGATGCCCAGCTTAGTCATTAGCGGCCTCCGCACGCTGCTGCTTCAGAAGCGCACCGGCGGCCACCGGGTCGAGCGCCACCCGCTCGCCCTCGGAGAGCCCCGCCAGCACCGCCTGCATGCCATCCTCGGTGTAGTGACCAACCCGCACATGGCGAAAACCGATACGACCATCAGCATCGATCACATAGAGCGCGGTCACCTCAGAACGGTAGACCACTGCCATTGCCGGCACCACGAGTTCACGCTTGCTGCCGGTAAGGAACGAGGTCTTGACGAACATGCCAGGGAACAGCCCCTTAACCCCCTCCGGCAGGTCGACCCGAACCTTGAAGGTATTGCTGCCATGATGAGCGAAGGGGAAGATCGTCAGCCTGGTCGCCGCCACGAAGCCACCCTCCGGCTGCTCCACCCACGCCTTGCCAAACTTACGGATGGTGGGGATCAGGCTCTGCGGCACATCCACAGTGACCCGTAGTTCATCCAGCGAGATGCCTCGCATCAGCTGCTGACCCGCTTGGGCAATCTCACCCACCTCCACATGACGGTGCGTGACAATGCCACTGTAGGGGGCCTTTACCCGAGTGTATTCGAGCTGCTCACGGGCCTGATCGAGACCCGCGCTGGCCGCCTCGCGACGCGCCTTGACCGACTTCAGGGCCGCCGTGGCCTTGTCCATCTGCGACTGGGAAACCAGCTTCTTCTCGTGCAGCCCCTTGACCCGCTTGAACTCATCCTGCGCCTCCTGCAGCCGCGCCACCGCCTCCTTCAGCTCGGCCTGGGCCTGTTTCAGCTTAGCCTGATGCTGGGTGTCGTTGAGCAGCACGATCAGCATGCCCTTCTCTACAAAGTCATCCACATCGACCAGGATCTGCTCTACCACCCCCTGGGTCTGGGCGGAGACGGTGGTCCGATTGATCGCCTCGACCGTCCCATCGAGACGGAACTCACGGGGGATCTCCCGGTAGATCGCCGGCTCGCTCGGCAGTTCGGCCGCTGACACACCAGAAACCCCGCTAATTATCAGTAGTGCTGGCAACAGCCAGACCATGAATTTGGCGTACATGGAATTATTCTCCCGATATATTAGATTTTGCTAACACTAGCTTCCAAAACAGATTTTTCAAGTTTTTCTTATGCCCCATAAGCCCTACTTTGCCAAATTGACGTCGCCATAAAATGGGCTTGGGTGGCAAAGTTGACCCATTTTGCCTGGCTGGGTAGGGTCTCCCGGTCTCAACCAACTCTGTAGCACCGCCATGCAATACCAGGATCTGCGCGATTTTATCCGGCAACTCGAACAACGCGGCCAGCTCAAACGCATCCACAGTGAGGTCGACCCGAACCTGGAGGTCACCGAGATCTGCGACCGCACCCTTCGGACCGGCGGGCCAGCACTGCTGTTCGAGCGGGTCAAGGGCTCCCGCTACCCACTGCTCGGTAATCTGTTCGGCACCCCCGAGCGGGTTGCGTTAGGCATGGGTGAGGAAGATGTCAGCGCACTGCGCGAGGTCGGAAAGCTGCTCGCCTTTCTCAAGGAGCCCGATCCGCCGAAGGGGATGAAGGACGCCTGGCAGAAGCTGCCGGTGTTTAAAAAGGTTTTGGACATGGCCCCCAAGGAGTTGCGCAACGCCCCCTGTCAGGCGATCAGCACCGAGGCTGACGAGGTGGACTTGGGCGAGCTGCCGGTGCAGACCTGCTGGCCCGGTGACGCCGGCCCGCTAATCACCTGGGGACTGGTGATCACCAGGGGGCCCAACAAGTCGCGCCAGAACCTGGGCATCTACCGCATGCAGGTAATCGGCCGCAACCGGGTGATCATGCGCTGGCTGGCCCATCGCGGCGGTGCACTCGATTATCGGGAGTGGCAAGAGGCCCATCCCGGCGAACCCTTCCCGGTAACGGTGGCGCTGGGCGCCGATCCGGCCACCATTCTCGCCGCGGTCACGCCGGTGCCCGACACCCTCTCCGAATACGCCTTCGCCGGGCTGCTGCGCGGCTCACGCACCGAGGTGGTGAAGTCTATCGGCAACAACCTGCAGGTGCCGGCGTCGGCGGAGTTTGTGCTGGAGGGTCATATCCACCCCGACGACATGGCCCCGGAGGGCCCCTTCGGTGACCACACCGGCTACTACAACGAGGTGGAGAGCTTCCCGGTCTTCACCATCGATCGCATCACCCATCGAGAAGAACCGATCTACCACAGCACCTACACTGGCAGGCCGCCGGACGAACCGGCAATCCTCGGCGTGGCGCTGAACGAGGTCTTTGTGCCGATCCTGCAGAAGCAGTTCCCCGAAATCACCGACTTCTACCTGCCACCAGAGGGCTGCTCCTACCGCATGGCCGTGGTAAGCATGAAGAAGCAGTACCCTGGGCACGCCAAGCGGGTGATGCTCGGCGTCTGGTCTTTCCTGCGCCAGTTCATGTACACCAAGTTTGTCATCGTGGTGGATGACGACATCAACACCCGCGACTGGAACGACGTGATTTGGGCCATGACCACCCGCATGGACCCGGCCCGCGACACCACGCTGATCGAGAACACGCCGATCGATTATCTCGACTTCGCCTCGCCGGTCTCCGGCCTGGGCTCGAAGATTGGCTTCGACGCCACCAACAAATGGCCCGGCGAGACCACCCGCGAGTGGGGTACGCCGATCCAGATGGAGGAGGCGGTGAAACAGCGGGTCGATGCGATCTGGGATGAGTTGGGAATAGATTGAGCGAGGCCCCTTTCGGCAGGGCTCAAGCTCCGCTAGGCTTGGGATGATGCGAAACGGCAGGGGGAAACCATGCACAAGATCATGCTGATGAACGCCAAGGGGGGCTGCGGCAAAAGCACCCTGGCCACCAACCTGGCCAGCTGGTACGCCGACGAAGGGCTGAAGGTGGCACTGGCCGACTTCGACCCGCAGCGTTCCAGTCTCGACTGGCTGGAGGCGCGTCAGGACTACACTGGCATCCCGGAGATCGAGGCCATCGACGCCACCAAGGCCGCCCCCAAACCGGCTCGCGGCACCGACCTTCTGGTGATGGACGCACCCGCCGGAGTGCACGGCAAGCAGATCAATCAGATGCTGCGCCGGGTCGACAGCCTGATCATCCCGGTATTGCCCTCCCCCATCGACATCCGTGCCTGCCGCCATCACCTCGACGAGCTACTGCGCAGCGGTCGGGTCTTACGCCATCAGACCCGCATCGGCTTCGTCGCCAACCGGGTCAACCGCAAGACCCGCGCCTACAAAGATCTGAAACGCTTCCTCGGCGACCTCAACTTCCCGGTAATTGGCCACCTGCGCGAGAGCCAGAGCTACATCCGCGCCGCCGAGACCGGCCTCGGGGTGTTCGAACTGCCGCGCTCATCGGTCTATAAAGATCTTCCGCCCTGGAACAGCCTGCTCGACTGGGTCGACGAGGGACTTAACTCTTAAGGAGCCTCCTGCGCCGCCGGTAGCCCCAGATCCAGATTCGGGTAACGTAGCTGCACCGCCAACTCCTCCAACATCTTGCGGTTATCGAGCCGGCGCGACTCCGCCAGATAGGAGAGCATACCCGGCGAGAGCTGCTGCTTCGCCTCCTCCAGGGAGATCAACGGTGGCCGCGGCAGGCCGAGGAAGTCGGCCACCTGGATGAAGTAGTCGGTCATGCTGCCAGGCTGGCCGTCACTGACGTTGTAGACCTCGCCATTGTGTCCACGCTGCATCGCCGCAACACAGATCTCCACCAGATCGAGGCTGTGGATATGGTTGGTGAGCGGTGACTCTGCCTGGCACACCATCGGCACGGCGTTTTGCAGTCGCGCCTGCGGTAGCTTGCCAGGCCCATAGATCCCCGCCACTCGCAGAATCACCAGTTCGCCACCCGTTGCCTCGCTCCAGGCCCGCCAGCGCTGCTCCGCATCCAGCCGGCGGCGCGCCCTGTCGACCCGTGGCGCCGGCGGCCGCGTTTCATCGACCCACTCACCCTGGCAGTCGCCGTAGACACCAGTGGTGCTGAGATAGACCACCCGTCGCGGCTGGCCGAGCTGGGCGAACAGCTCGATCAGGTGCGCCACCCGGCCATCCTCCACTCCCTGTTTAGGTGGCGGCGCAAAGTAGAAGAGCTGCGCACCCTCCAGGTCAGATCCTTGGGCATCGGGCCGATCTAGATCGACCAACGCGGCGGGGATGCGCAACCGCTGCAGCCGCTCGATACCGTCCGGACTACACACCCAGCCGCGCACCGCCTCACCCGCCCCGATCAACCGCTGCGCCAGCCGCGCACCGATATCGCCACAACCCACGATGGTGATCTCCGCCATTACCTGAAACTCTCCTAGGTTTAATTCCTGACTTAAATAGGCGAGAATTTCGCCCCATTAGCAGTTCGCTCTAGATATCAAGGATTCCCATGAGTTTTAAAGTCCATGTCGAGCCCAGCGGGCACGAATTTAACGTCGAAAAAAACGAGACCATCCTCGAGGCTGCGGTTCGTCAAGGCATCAATCTTCCCTACGGCTGCCGCAACGGTTTCTGCGGTGAGTGCCAGGGCAGCCTCTCTGAAGGCAGCGTGAGCTACCCGGATGGTGAGCCACCAGCACTGGACGGCAAACCGGCCGGCAGCTGCCTGACCTGCAAGGCAACCCCCAACAGCGATCTGCGCATCGAGGTGAAAGAAGCCACACAGGCCAGCGATATCGAAATCAAAGAGTTCCCCTGCAAGGTCGACCGGATCGAGCATCTCAATGACGACGTAATCCGCCTCTATATCAAACTCCCCGAGGGCGAACGGCTGCAGTTTCTGGCCGGCCAGTACCTCAACTTCATCCTCGAGGATGGCAGCAAACGCGCCTTCTCCATTGCCAACGCGCCCCACGACGACAAGTTCATCGAGCTGCATATCCGCCATATAGCAGGCGGCAAGTTCACCGACTTCCTGTTCAATGATATGCAGGAGAAGACGATCCTGCGCCTGGAGGCACCCCTCGGCAGCTACTTCCTGCGCGAGGAGTCGGAGCGCCCGATTATTTTCGCCGGAGGCGGCACCGGCTTCGCGCCGCTCAAGGGGATCATCGAACACGCCTTTGAGATCGGCGTCAAGCGCAAGATGGTGCTCTATTGGGGTGTACGCAGCAAGGCCGATCTCTACCTGCCCGAGCTGCCCAAGCAGTGGGCTACAGATCACGACAACTTCAGCTATGTGCCGGTGCTCTCGGAACCGGACGAGGGCTGGCAGGGTCAGACCGGCTGGGTGCACGAAGCCGTGACGGCGGATCACCCCGATCTGAGCGACTATGAACTCTACATGAGCGGTCCGCCGCCAATGATCAATGCCGCTAAACAGGCCTTTCTCGACAAAGGCCTGAGCCCCGATCACCTCTACTCCGACTCATTCGAGTACGGTGCCGCCTCCGGCAAGTGAGCCATGCGAGCCGGGCTGCTTTGGACGTTCGGCCAGACAGCTAGGCTTCAGCCCTCCACCCCGATCAGGTGCGCTGACCCCATCACTGCCGGCTTCGCTGGCGGCGGCAACGCCGCCGGTGCTGACGGCTGGCGGCTCTCGGTAGCGCAACGCAAACCCTCCCGGTAGCAGTCGAGCGCCGCCGCGGGCTCGTCCATCTGCTCCAGCAACGCCCCCAGTTCCCGGTAGGCATCAGCGTTTGGTTCAATCGCAATGCTCGCCTCGAAGTAGCTGCGCGCCTTACCCCAGAGTTTGTTCTGCAGGCAGAGCCGGGCCAGAATAAACAGCAGCAGCGGATCCTCCCGCCGATCGCGCAGCCAGCTCTCAGCGAGTTCCAGACGCTGCGCCGGATCCCCCCGTTCGATCGCGCCAAACAGCCGCAGCAGCGATTCGCTCCACTGACTGCGCAGGGCATCCGCCAGCAGCGACTCCACCAGCTCACCGCGCCCTTCCGCCAACATCAACCGGCTATAGGCACCGATCAGCTCGGCACGCCGGCGCAATGAAGCTGAGAGCTCGCCCCAAGCGTGGCGCAGCCCCTCCTCGCCGGACTTCTGCGCAACCCGCTGTAGTCGCTGCTCGACCAACCGCAGCTCGAGGGCATCGAGATCCCCTGCATCCGCCACCTTGCGCTTGCGCAGCTCCGGCAGCAGCGCCTCGAGCTGCTGCCACTCTTCCTGACTTTCATAGAGACGGCGCAACAGCCGCAACACATAGACATGCTTGGGTGCCAGACTGCGCAGATGGGTCAGGGTCGCCAGCGCCTGCTCATACTGCTGGTGCGCCAGCTGCAGCTCCGCCTGGGTCAGCCCCACCGCCACATCCGCCATCGGCATGCTCTGGTGGGCCTGCTGCAGGTAGTGATCGCGTCGCCCATCCTCACCCTGTAACTGTGCCGCCCGGGCCGCCGCCAGATAGTTGAGCAACGGCGTTTCGGATTGATGGGCATAACGCACCAACTGCTTCTCCGCCACCTTCCAGTGGCCTTCAGAAAGCTCCACCAGCCCCTGAGTCAGCGCCTTCTGCGCACGCCGATTGCGCCGCCGTCCGCGCCAGGCCGAGAGACCGCGCGGGATCGACCAAATTTTGGCCAGGCTGCGCAGCAACAGATAGAGAAGCAAGAACAGCAGCAGATTGGCCAGCGTGAAGAGCGCCAGACTTCCCTCCACGGTCCATTCGCCGTAGCCGATCAGCACATAACCGTTGTCCTCCTTAACCCACAGGGTCAGGATGATCGCGGACAGCGCGACGATAAAGGCAGTAAACAGATTTTTCACTTGGCCTCCTGCTGATCACGCAGCAGCGCACGCCGCCCCTGCAACGCCCGCAGCGAGGCGGAGATATCGGGATGCTTGAGCTGCACCGGCTGCTGTGCCAACAGGTCGAGCTGCTTTAGAAACAGACCGGTCTCCGCCACATGACTATCGAAATGGCGCGCCACCCATTGATGGGCGGTCTGCAGGCTATCCTGATAGAGCTCGCTGCTGTTGCTCAGCAGGGCGAGCTTCGCTCCTTCCAGCTTGAGACGCAGATTCTGGTAGATGAAGTAGCGCTGCTCCGGCGGCAACATCGCCGTCACCGGACGCTGGTGGTGGCGAATCACCATCAGCGATTTGAAGCCCTGCCACAGATCCTCCGCCAGCTGGCGCCAGTCGATGCGCCCATCCTCCATCGGCGGCTGTAAGGTTTCAACGTTCGCCTTGGGACGCAACACCACGCCGCCCTCATCCAGTAGCCGCAAGCCATCAACCTGCTCGATCAGTCCGTTGATACGGCCGCTCAGCCCACTCAAATCGAGCAATGGGGTCGATTGTAGAGTGCTGATCTCCTGGGCCAAAATATCCCGCACCCCGTTCCAGCCGGGATCAAGGGTATCGCGCAGCCGCGTATCCGCCGCCTGCAGCGCTGCCGCTGCGCTCTTCAGGTCACTGCTGAGGGAGAGGCGATGATTGGCCAGGCGCATCAGATACTCCGCCTCCGCCACCCGCCAACGATTGCTGTTACTGCCGAGCCGGTTGCGCATCTCCTGCAGCGAGCTGTCGAGCTGCTGACCCCGCTGTTGCAGCAACTGGCGCTCCAGCTCCATCTTCTCTACTTGGGCCAGTAACGCCTGGCGCTGACTGGCCAGCGCCTGCTGCTGCGACTCGATCTGCGCCTGCTGGGACTGGTACTCCCGGGCGGTCTGCTGCAACAGCTCACTCATGCGGCTCTGTTCCTGACTCGTCTGCTTCAGCTCAGCCTGAACCTGAAACAATGACTGCTGCATCCCTTCCCAGTAGCGCTGGCCCATCAACAATCCGACCAGCACCGCCAGCAGGGCGATCACTGCCAGCACCAAAGGCAGGCGGGAGGCCGACTGTTTCTCGGCAGACTGGACTGGCGGCTCCTCGCCTACGGTTTCGCTGACCCCTTCAGGCGCCGGCTGCTTCGCTTGTTCCGGCTCCTGTTCCAACCCGGACTGTTCGCGCTTATCCTGCTCTGTCATCGACTCTTCATCCATCATCTATTGTGCTTTGCCAGTGGTTGCTCTGTGCCATCCAACTGCAGAGCCGCTCCATAATCGATTGTTCGTCGGCGCCTTGCGCCAACAGGATCCGTCTGAATCCCAACTGCTGCGCCCGTTCCCGCATGCGCCGACTGATCACCAGCAAGGGGGTGGCCAGCAGCATCGGCTGTGCAGCCGGCCCCAGCATCTGCAGCAGATTCTCCAGCACCGCATTACTGGTCGCGGTGACCAGCTGCACCTCTGTCGGCCAACGCTGCAACAGCGGGCCAACGTCAAGTTGCGGACAGACCCGCCGGTAGACCTCGACATAGCTCAGCTGCGCTCCCCGTTCGATCAGGGTATCGCCCAGCAGGGCGCGGCCCCCCTCACCACGGAAGATCAAAACCTGCCGCCCTGCAACCTGTTGCAGCGCCTCGCTGGCCAGCAGCCCCTCGCTGTCAAAGCCCGACTGCGGCAGGATGTCGACCGGCCAGCCGGCCTGCTCCAGGGCTTTGGCGGTGGCCCGACCCACCGCTGCCAACTGAACTGCTGGCTTATCCCGTGGCAGCAACTTCAAGCCATACTCGACGGCGTTTGGGCTGACGAAGACTAGCAGCGCCCCTTGCTGCAGCACTGCCAGACTGGCCCGCAGCTCTGCCGTCCCCCCGGCCGGCTCAACCGCCAGCGCCGGGAAGCGAACCACCCGCCCACCGTGCGCTTCGATCGCCCGGCAGAGCGGCTCAGCCTGGTGGGCCGCCCGTGTCACCAATACCCCGACACCCTGCAAATCACAAGCGCTGTCGGACTCAGTCGGCATAGAGTGTCGACAGGATCTCGTCAGCGCCCCACTCCAGCAGGCGCTCGGCCAAACCGACACCAAGGGACTCCGCCTCATCCGGCGTCCCTTCAGCTTCACCACGCAGGATCTGGCTACCGTCGATCTCGCCCACCAGACCACGCAGCCAGAGGTTGCCGGCCTCCAGCATCGCGTAACCGGCAATCGGCACCTGACAACCACCCATCAGGCGATTGTTCATGGCTCGCTCGGCATGCACGCAGGCAGCGGTGTCGACATGATGCAGCGGCGCAATCAGGGCATTGACCTGCGCGTCGTCGCTGCGGCACTCGATGCCGATCGCACCCTGGCCGATCGCCGGTAGGCTCTGCTCAGGAGCGATGAAGGCGGTGATGCGCTGTTCAAAGCCGAGCCGTTTGAGACCGGCGGAGGCGAGGATAATCGCATCGTATTCGCCCTCATCGAGCTTGCGCAGACGGGTATTGACGTTGCCCCGCAGGGGCTTGATCTGCAGATCGGGGCGCGCCTCGGCCAACTGGCACTGGCGGCGCAGGCTGGAGGTGCCTACGCGCGCGCCTTCGGGCAGGCTCTCGAAGCTGGAGTATTGGTTCGAGACAAAGGCATCACGCGGATCCTCCCGCTGCATGATCACCGGCAGGTGCAGCCCCTCCGGCAGCTCAGCCGGCACATCTTTCATCGAGTGCACCGCGATATCGGCGCGCCCTTCCAGCATGGCCTGTTCCAGCTCCTTAACGAACAGCCCCTTGCCACCGATCTTCGCCAGCGGTGTATCGAGGATCTTGTCGCCCTGGGTACTCATACCCAGCAGCTCCACCTCCAATCCGGGATGCGCCCGCTTCAATTCGGCGGCGACATGTTCTGCCTGCCACATGGCGAGAGGGGATTTTCGGGTAGCGATGCGGATTCTATTGTCGGACATTAGGAGATGGGCCTTGCAAGATTCATATTCTCGGCGCCTTCGCCCCCATCTCAGCCCGCAGGCAGTGACGGAAGGGGCGCCGTGCTGGGCCACTATGCTAAAGCCTGCCTATGCTGGAGGCAATTTCTCACGCCTATCGGCTAAGCGAAGCCTCCGGTATGGAGAGATCCGCCGAATAGTAGGCGAGCAGCGCCTCCAGTCCTGCCTTCCCCTCGGCCCGGATCAGCCGGGTCAGCTGGCGCTGCATGCCGTTGCCGGTACGATTGGCGCCCAGCACATAGTCATGCAGGGTCCAGCGCAGATAGGCCGAGTGCTGACCCTGCAGGCGTGGCGCGCCCTTGTCCTGCGCATCGTGACACTCTCCACAGTAGCGCGAGTGCAGCCGCTGACCGAAGCGCGCTGCAACCCAATCCACCCCCTGTAGGCGGGTCGAACGCCGGGGCAGGGCGGCAAAGTAGCCGGCCATGCGTGCGATCTCTTGGCTCGAATAGCCTCTGGCGATGCGGCCCATGACGGTGGCAATGCGCTCCCCCTGCTGATAGGCCCGCATTACTTTGATGAAGTAATCTGCCGGCAGGCCGGCGATATTTGGGGTGGCCGGGCCTGACGATGCGCCCTGCGGGCCATGACAACCAAAACAGCCCTGTGCAAGCATCGAGCTGGCTGCTGGAGCGGTAATTCGCGTTGCGCCTGATGGCAGGGGTGGGGAAGGCGTCTGTTGGGCCGGGAGTTGTGACTGACGCAACGGCAGGCAGGCCTGCAGCAGCGAACAGAGCAGCACCAGAGAAGCCTTTTTCAAAAACCGGTTAAAATGCAGCACCGTGCTAGTATTCCAGTAGCCTGAGTTCTTGGGTATGAGTTTGCTATCTCGACAACGGCGAATCTTACCGCACTCCTCCTGACTCAGGCCCGTCACCTTCTACCAATTGGACGATCGCGTCCTTTATACAAAGGCCAGGACATGATTCGTGTGCTTCTTATTGCTTTGTCCACGCTACTGCTGGCACCCTCGCTTTTTGCCCGTGAAATAACCGGCGTGCCGCTTGCTGAGACAACCACAGTTGCTGGTAAGTCACTGCTGCTGAATGGCGCCGGCATCCGAACAAAGTTCTTCTTCAAGATCTATGTGGGCGCCCTCTATTTGCCCCAAAAATCGACTGATCCTGAGACCATCTACCCGATGTCTGGACCCAAAAGGGTCAGCATGCATTTTCTCTACGATCACCTGGATAGAGAAAAGCTGGTCGATGGCTGGAACAAGGGGTTCAGAAAGAACCTCGACAGCACCGAACTGACCACCCTGCAGCCGCGCATCGATGCCTTTAATGCCGCCTTCAGTGGCGTCGATGAGGGGGATGAGATCCATCTCGACTACATCCCAGGGCGTGGCACCGAGATATGGATTCGCGGTCAGCTCAAGGCCACCATCAAGGGCGCAGATTTTCATATCGCCTGGCTGAAAATTTGGTTGGGAAATGAGCCCGCGGACAAAGGGCTGAAGGAGGGTATGTTGGCGCGATGAGCGGCGGATCGGGTGCGGGAACACTCCGTCACTGAGCACCATTCTGGACAGGCCAGTCTCGCGTTCAAACAGCCGACACCCCCTGCTCGACAACAGGGGATATCGGCAGCCTCTTATGCCTAGTGGTCGGGCACAATTCGCACGCTATCTTCGCCGCGAACCATCATGCCATCTTCGGTCTTGGCCTCCAGTACCGCGCTTGCCTCACCCGGCTCGATCATGAACTGGGTGGTGTAGACTTGGCAGACCAGATCGATCAACTGATCACCGTTGACATCATCTTGGTGACAGAGGTATTTACCGCTCTTACCCGCCATTTTCACCTGGGCACCAGCCAGCTCGATGCTCTCAGGCACGACTGTGGTAGCATCAAACTCAGACGAGCTGAGGATCGCCACCGGCACTACGCCCGATGAACCCAGATTGATGCTGTTGACCTCACTACCCGGCTTGATGTCGATCTCGACATAGATCGTGTCATCGGTCTCAATCTGCAACTTAATTGCGGCCTCAGCCACTCCCCGATCGAATACGCTGCACATGTAACCATCCCAGGCCCGCATGGCCAGAGTATTCTCCCCCTGATTCAGATAGGAAGTGACATCAATCCAGCCAGTCTGATTGGCACCACCGGTAAGGTCGATATAGGCCAGCGTACCGTTGATATAGAACTGGAACTCGTCATTCACATCGAATTTAACTGTTGCCGCAAGCAACGGTCTGTCGATGCTAAACTGATAACGGAAGAATGCCTCATCCGGACCATTGCTATACGAGGTGCATCCCTGGGGGCAGTCCCACATAAAGACCTCCAACTCAGGTCCGGGCGGATTACCATACCAGGGGTAAAACTCCGTTGGTGCCTTGGCGTTGCGCCAACCACTATCATCGAAGCCAGCTTGGGTCCATGCTGGACCCGCTGAATCTATGACCCCAGGACAGACTCCTGGATCAGCCACTGCGTTAAAGGACTTCCAGTCACTGCTACTCTCGACGACGAGCGTACCCGCTAACGCCGGTGCTACGAACAGGCACCCTGCCAACACCGCGAAGATCAGGCTCCATTTGAAAGACGGGGTCGGCGAACTCAAGCGTGTTTGTCTAAACATCGCACACCCCCACATTTGACAGGTGAACGTTCATCCCTACGAATACGGCCTCGGAACTCCCTTCCTGCACTATAAATTCTAGTATTTGCGCCAAGGGTTTTGTTAACCACAGGCATTACAACGCAAAAACCTTCCTATATCCGAGTCAGGCGCCTATACAAGATTGCAGAGCGAGCATTCCTGACACCCCACAAGCCCAAACCTACTCTCACCGACTCAACCAGCGCCGTATCTCTGGCAAATGGCGGCGGCTCACCTCCAGCCGCTCATCACACCCCTGCAGACGCACCCAGGCACCGCCATTCGTCCCTCGCTCCAGCGCCACCAGCCGCTGCCGGGCGACCAGGGCGTTACGATGGATGCGCAACAGCTGTTCGGGATAACGCCCCTCCAGGCTCTTCAGGGACTCCTCCAGCAGTAGCTCGCCACCCGCATGGCGGGCCACTACGTATTTGGCCTCGGCCTTGAGGTAAATCACCGCCTCGATCGGCAGGGTCTCGAGCCCGCCCCGATAGCTGGAGCGCAGCGGCGGGGCGCTCGACGCCTGTGCCACGCTCAGCGCCGCCAGCTGCGGTCGGGTCAGCCGCCGCGCCTGCTCAAGCGCCTGCAGCAGGCGCTGTTTGCGCACCGGTTTCAGCAGGTAGCCCACCGCATTCTGCTCAAATGCCTGCAGCGCGTGCTCATCATAGGCGGTAGTGAAGATCACCGCCGGCGGCGTCGCCATCTCAGCCAGTCGTGCCGCCACTGTCAGGCCATCGATGCCTGGCATGCGGATGTCGAGCAGCAGCAGATCCACCTGCAGTTCGTCACACAGCTGCAGCGCCTGTTCGCCATTTGCCGCCATCGCCACTACCCGGTAGTCGCCACCCAGCTCGACCAGCAGCGCCGTCAACCGCTCCCGGGCGAGGGGCTCATCGTCCACCAGCAGGATATTCATGTCTCGCTCCAAGGGTAGGGGATCACCAACCGCACCTGATACATCCCATCCACCTTAGAATGAATCAGACTCGCCTCGGTATCGAAGCGCGCCGCCAACCGTTGGCGGATATTCTCCAGCGCCAGACGGTTGCCTTCACGCACCTTCTCCGCGCTCTCCGGCGGTAGACTGTTGCGGATACTAAGGTTGATGCGTCGGCGCCGGTAGCGGCCAACGATCTCGATACGCCCCCCCTCCGGCGCAGGCTCGATACCGTGGTAGACCGCGTTTTCGATCAGCGGTTGCAGGGTCAGCGCCGGCAGGGTCGCCGCTTCAGGCAGATCCTGCAGATCCCACTCCAGCTGCAGCCGCTCACCCAGGCGCAGGCGCTCCACATTCAGATAGTGACGCGCCAGCTCCAGCTCACGCCCCAGGGTCGAGTCACGCTGTGCATCGCCGAAGGCGGCGCGGAACAGATCCGCCAGATCCTCCACTACCCGTTCAGCCAGGGCCGGGTCGGTGCGGGTCAAGCTGGCCACCGTATTCATGCTGTTAAACAGGAAGTGAGGACGAATCCGCGACTGCAACGCCTGCAGCCGCGCCGCGCTCTCCGCCTGCTGCTGCCGGCGCCAGAGAAACTGCAGATAGAGATAGCGCAACAGCAGCAGGCCAACGATAGCGGCGATCCCCAGATAGCGCAGTAGCGCCTCCCAGTCGGCACCGTCGAAGGGGCGGTAGCTGGCGCTGGTCAGCATTCGCGCCGCCTCGCAGGCCAGCAGGGTTGTCAGCAGCAGCAACAGCCAGGCCGACACCCCCGCCACCCGGTTGCCAAACCGGCACAGCAGGGGGCGCAGCAGGCAGAGCAGCAGCGCGCTGCTCAGGGCGATCCACTGCACCACCAGCGAGAGGCTGCTCAGCTCGGTCCAGAACCGCGCTAGCGGCGTCGCTGACGCCAGCACCAGTAGCAACGCCAGTAGCTCGGCAGTGACCACCGCCCCGAATACCGCCCGGATCGAGCAGAAGTTGGGCAGAAAACAGCCGCTATCGCTTGTGCCCTGCCGTTTCGATTCGTCACGCCTTTCCACCTGATGCATGGAACATTCGCCTGTATAATGGTGCGCTTCCGGCCCGTTATTAGGATAGCCCCAGATGAGCGACAACAGCGCCTCCGCGAAACTCTCCTCCGCCCGCCTCAGCGCCCCCACCGACGCCTTTGTCGAGGCCTTCACCGCCTCGGTCGAGTTCGACCAGCGTCTCTACCGGCATGATATCGAGGGCTCCATCGCCCACGCCAGGATGCTGGCCCGCCAAGGCATCATCACCAGCGCGGAGCGGGACGCCATCGTCCAGGGGCTGGAGCAGATCCGCGAACGCATCGAGGCCGGCGGCTTCGACTGGTCGATCGCCCAGGAGGATGTGCACATGAACATCGAGGCGGCGCTCACCGCCGCCATCGGCGATGCTGGCAAGAAGTTGCACACCGGCCGCTCCCGCAACGACCAGATCGCCACCGACATCCGCCTCTGGCTGCGCGATGAGATCGAGGTGATCCGCGACGGCATCCTGCGTCTGCAGCAGGCGCTGCTCGACCTGGCCGAGCACGAGGCCGATACTATCTTGCCCGGCTTCACCCATCTGCAGACTGCCCAGCCGATCACCTTCGGCCACCACATGATGGCCTGGTTCGAAATGCTGGAGCGGGACCGGGAGCGCTTCGCCGACTGCAACCGGCGGCTCAACGTGATGCCCCTGGGGGCGGCGGCCCTGGCCGGCACTAGCTACCCCATCGACCGCCACTATACCGCCGAGCTGCTCGGCTTCGAGCGCCCCAGCGAGAACTCGCTGGACTCGGTCTCGGACCGGGACTTCGCCATCGAATTCAGCGCCGACGCCAGCATCCTGATGATGCACCTCTCGCGCTTCTCCGAGGAGCTAATCATCTGGTCTTCAGCCCAGTTCGCCTTCATAGAGCTCTCCGACAGCTTTTGCACCGGCTCTTCGATCATGCCGCAGAAGAAGAACCCGGACGTACCGGAGCTGATCCGCGGCAAGAGCGGGCGCATCTTTGGCCACCTGATCGGCCTTCTGACCCTGATGAAGGGGCAACCCCTGGCCTACAACAAGGACAACCAGGAGGACAAGGAGCCGCTGTTCGATACTGTCGATAACTTGCAGGGCTCGTTGAAGGTATTCGCCGAAATGATGCCCGGCGTCACCTGCCGCAAGCAAAACATGCGCGAGGCGGCGATGAAAGGCTTCGCCACCGCCACCGACCTGGCCGACTACCTGGTGGGCAAGGGGATGGCGTTCCGTGATGCTCACGATGTAGTGGGACGCGCCGTCGCCTTCGGGGTGGCCGAGGGGCGCGACCTCTCAGCGATGAGCCTTGAGGAGCTACAGGGCTTCTCCGCAGACATCGAGGAGGATGTCTTCAAGGTACTCACCCTGGAGGGGGCAGTGGCCGCCCGCAACCACATCGGTGGCACCGCGCCGAGCCAGGTACGAGCGGCGATCGGCAGAGCACGGGAGCGGATCAACCGATGAGCAGCTCGCCCACACCGCAGACTGACAGCCTGGCGCAGCTCAACCAGCGCCTCAAGATGTTTGCCCAGACACGCAACTGGGAGCAGTTCCACTCGCCGAAAAACCTCTCGATGGCGCTGATCGCCGAGTGCGCCGAGCTGGTCGAACATTTCCAGTGGCTCAGCGAGGAGCAGAGCTATCAGCTGCCGCCAGACAAACACGATGCCGTGGCGCTGGAGATGGCAGACATCTTCATCTATCTGATCCGCTGCGCAGAACGGCTCGATATCGACCTGATCGAGGCCGCCCAGCGCAAGATCGAGATCAACGAGGCCCGCTATCCCGCAGACAAAGTCTACGGTGATGCCCGTCGCGCCTCTGAATATGAGTGATATGAGGTTTTCCTCACTCGGGCTTCAGCGCATTTTTCACGCCAATGATCAGGGATTTCCCCTAAAGATTTTTTTTCCCCTGTCGCTAACTGCTGTGTAGATTGCCGCAGCCCAATTGCTGCGGTCGCATAACGTCAGCCGCTCCGTCGCGCTGGCCCGGGCATTAAAATTGAATCTGGAACTCCGGTCATGAGTGATCTGATCAACTTCAGTAAAGCGTTTTTCGAAGCCTGCCCCACCGGCATGCTGGCTTTCGACCAAGACTCCCGCATCTGCTGGCTCAACCCGGCCCTGGAGCAGATGCTCCATCTCGACTCGGCCGAGCTGATCGGCAAAGATAAACAGACCCTGCCGGAAGGGCTGCACCCCCTATTCGATGAGAGCGACATGCTCCACATCTCCATCAATGGCGATGGCGATGGCGAACGCTGGTTCCGCCGGGAGATCCGCGAGATCAACGACTCGGAACCCGGCCCTCTGCGCATTCACTACTATCAGGACATCAGCAACCAGATCAGCACCCAGCTTGAACGCGACGTGCTGAAGAGTCAGGTGGAGGAGCTGACCATCACCGATGAGCTGACCGGCCTCTCCAACCGCAAGGCCACCCTGCAGGCACTGGGTGTGCAAGTGACGCGCAGCCGCCGCTACGGCAATCCGCTGACCCTGGGGATAGTGGAGATCAACATCCCCAACACCCCCGAAGAGCCCGTACCCGAAGCGCTCATCCTCACCTTTGCGCACTACCTGCGTGACCGACTGCGCTGGGCCGACACCATCGGCCGCTACCAGAGCAATCTATTTATGCTGGTGCTACCAGAGACCAGCCTGGCCGATGCCGGGGTGCTGCTCGAAAAGATCGTGCAGGAGTGTCACGAGGGTGCGCTCAGCCTGCCCGATAAGACACCACTGCCACTGATCCGCTACGGGCTTGCCCATTGGGAGAAGGGCTTCGATCCGCAACGCCTGATCGATTCCGCTCAGCAACAGCTTGAGGAGACCACCAGCTAAAGCGATGCCTGAATCGCGCGCCATTAGTTTCGATGAGGGAATCAGCCGCAAAGATCTGAAGATCATCCGGCAGCGCTTCCAGCGACTCCACCGGGAGCGGCTGCGGCGCATCCTGGGGGAGCTGAGACCCACACAACAGGATCTGCTGCAGCTGTTGCCGTTGCTGTTTCACATCAACCATCCGGTACTGCCAGGCTACATCAACAGCAAGGTACCGGCCGGCATCCCTGACTTCAGCCCCTCGCGTAAGGCTTTGGAGGCAGCCCACCACCTGAATCGCAGCTTCGATTATAAAAAACGCGCCCACCGAGTGTTTCACATCCTCGGCCTCTACCTGATGGGCAGCATCGGCACCATCGGCCAATCGTCTGGCAGCGACTTCGATCTCTGGCTCTGTCATGCCCCGAGCCTCTCGGAGAAGCAACGCCAGAATCTGCAAAAAAAGATTAATGCGATCGAACGGGAGGCCGATGCACTCGGTATCGAACTGCACATCTTCCTCGTCGATCCAGAGCGGTTTCGCCGCCGGGAGGCAACCAAACTCGATGCCGAGAGCAGCGGCAGCACCCAACACAGCCTGCTGCTGGAGGAGTTCTACCGCAGTGCGGTAATGCTGGCCGGCCTCCCCCCCCTCTGGTGGCTGGTGCCCCCCGACAAGGAGCAGGACTATCAGCGCTACACTGAAAACCTGCTGGCAAAGCGTTTTGTCGAGCCCAGTGACCTACTCGATCTGGGCGGACTCGATCAGGTCCCTGCCGGGGAATTTTTTGGCGCCGCACTCTGGCAGCTCTACAAGGGCATCGACTCACCCTACAAATCGATCCTCAAGATCTTCCTGATGGAGGCCTACAGCAAGCACTACCCTGACACCCCGTGGCTTGCCCTGCAGACCAAACGCGCTATCTACGCCGGTGAGACCGATCTTAACCAGCTCGATGCCTATATCCTGATGTATCGTCAGGTGGAAGAGTACCTGACACAATTGCAGGACCAGGAGCGCCTTGAGCTGGCCCGGCGTTGTCTCTACTTCAAAGTCGACAAGCCGCTCAGTCGCCTCTCGACACATCATCACTGGCGCACCCGCGAGCTGCTCAAACTGACCCGGGAGTGGGGCTGGAGCCAGACTCAGCTGCAGATGCTTGATACCCGTCCAGAGTGGAAGATCGACCGGGTAATCCGTGAACGCAACGTGATGGTCAGCGTGCTCTCGCGCAGCTACCGCCTGCTCACCGACTTTGCCCGCACCCATGCCCAAACCAGCACCATCGACCCGATGGAGCTCAACCTGCTCGGACGCAAGCTCTACACTGCACTGGACCACCGCCCCGGCAAGATCGACAGCATCAATCCCGGCATCTCAAAGAATCTTACGGAGAGTGAGCTGTCACTCCACCACAGCCCCTCGAAGGCCGGCACCCTCAGCTGGATGCTGTTCCGCGGTAAGGTCGAACAGGCCGATCAACAGCAGCCGATCAAGGTCACCCTCAATCTGGTAGAGATGCTGCTTTGGTGCCTGCTCAACCAGGTCTGGGGAAGCGCCACCTTGACCCATCTGTTTCCCAGCCACGGTCCGATCAAACGCCACGAACTGAACGCTATCTTTTATGATCTCCAGCACCTCTTCCCGCAGCACAAGAGCGCACATGTGACGATTGACCAGCTCGCAGGCCCCGCCTATCCCACCCTAATCGCGCTGTTCGTCAATCTCGGCCAGGATCCGATGCAGCACCTCTCCGCTGAAGGGAAACAGCTCACCAGCGACCGCTACGACCCACTCAGCTACGGTTCAGCCCGTGCCAACCTATTGATCAATATGGAAGAGCTGGTGGTAACCAGCTGGGGCGAGCGGCTGGTGCTGCACCGGGAGGGGCCGGAGGGTCTGCTCGACTCTCTCTGTCAGCTGCTGACAATGCAGCAGCAGCCAAGCCAAATGCCAGCCCTGGCGCACATCGAAGCATTCAGCCACGCTGCCAGCAAGGGCCCACAGGTGGCACAGCGACTGGCCGGGCTGTATCGCCACATCCTGGGTTATTTCAACCAGCAGCCGGGCCACGGCGGTCGTTACGCCTTTCGCATCAGTGAAGCGTTCTATCTGATCCAGCAGAAGGAGCAAGGCTTTCAGTGGCGTAACCTCGACTCCTTCGAACATTTTCTGCAGGCGCTGGAAACACCACAGCATGTGTTTCAGCCTCTGCAGATCGACCCCCGCATCCTGCGCCAGACTCCCTACCCAGCTCTCTATCGACACAATAAGCCAGATCTCATCCAGCTGTTTTTTCATGTACAACGGGAGTCGGTGCAGATCTACCTGCTGGATGAACAGGGTGCGCTGTTCCGCCAGTCGATGCTGATGGATAGCCCACGCTTCATGATGCTGCAGCAGCGGCGGTTTCTGAACAGCCTGCAACAGCTGCGACTGATGCTGCCAGGGGGGGCGGGCAATCTGCTCGCTGAGACCGAGTTTTACGAGCTAAAACAAGCGCCGTCCGGCGACTGGAGCATAGAGCGGCGCCGAGTACCGCTGAACGGTCCGGACGACTACATGGAGCTGACCCTGGTCACCGACTCCCTAGCATCCGACGCCATGCCAGTGGCTCTGGTATGTGGTGATCGTGAGTTCAGCCGGCTTGAATATGGCGAGATGATCTACAGCGCCACCGCAGGTTTTCTGCAAGGACTACGGGCAGGCAACAAGCGCTATCCAATCTATCTGACCTCACTCAGGATTAGCAGCATGCGCCAGGATGAGGCACCAGCCACCGTGACCCTGCTAAAATTGAAAAGGGCGATTGAACAGAAGCTTAACCACGCCCTGGAAGAGCTTGGCTGAAGATTGCCCTTTTATTCTATGTCGACCGGGGTGAGCCGTTCTCAATAGTGCGGCGGAGGCGGCTCCACCGCATCACTTTCCAGTGGCGATGGCGTGAGCGCACGCAGCCGTTGATGCACGGTCTCCAGCTCCGCCTGCAGCGCATTGATGACCTGCTGCTGATCCAGCAGCGCACGATTCAGTGCCTGGATGCTCTCTTCCTGAAAGGCCACACGAGTCTGCAAATCGATCAGCGCTTCATCCATCGTTTCTACCTCGGATAGCGGTCATCAAGATTGGCAGGGCAGAGCACATTGCGCATGGTGCCGATCAGGTCGAGTAACTGATGGTTGCGGATACGGTAGAAGATCCGGTTTGCCTCCTTGCGGGAGACCACAATGTTCTTGTTACGCAGCTGCTCCAGGTGCTGGGAGATGTTGCTCTGTGAGGTACCGGTACGCTCCACGATCTCACCGACAGACAATTCACTGTCGCCCAACGAACAGAGGATCTTCCAGCGCAGTGGATGCGCCATCGCCTTCAATGCATTGGCCGTTAGTACGGTATCTTCACCTTGGATTTCCGGGTCTGTTGGTTCACTCATGACACACTCCTCAGGATGCTGAATCAACTGCATCCTCTTCACGTACATATCCAGTCATATCCTTTGCAATGCAGATGATATGCTGAAGTTCCCCCGCCTCATCCTTCACTGCGGTGCGGGAGAACAGTATCGGTACCCGCCGACCATCCTTGGCGATGAACCGCGCCTCGATGCGGTTCAACGCTCCGGTCCGAATCAGAGCCTCAAGCCAGGTGCCGAAGAAGGCACCCGCCTGCTCCTGCTCCTCCTCCTCGAAGATATCAGCGATAGTCATGCCAACCAGATCATCTTCAGGATAGCTCAGCATCTCACAGGCGGCAGGGTTTACCGATTCGATCTCTCCCTCCGGATTAAGCAGCAGCAGCGCCTCGCCCATATGGGTGAGGATATTCTCCAGATGGCGCTTCGCTGCCGCCAACTCCGCGGTGCGCTCTTTTACCTTCTGCTCGAGCACCCGGTTGAGGCCACGCTCCTTCTCGATCAGGCGGAAGTAGGTGCTGATCTTGTTGATCAACTGATTATCATCGATCGGCTTGAGCAGATAGTCCACCGCGCCGACCTCGTAACCCTTCTGCTGGAACGCCTCGGTCTTGAACGCCGCGGTGAGAAAGATGATCGGGATATCTTTGGTCTTGCTGCGGATCTTCAGCATCGAGGCAGTCTGGAAACCGTCCATCCCCGGCATCTGCACATCGAGGATGATCAGGTCGATAGCCGGCTCATGCAGCGCGATGTCGATCGCCTGCTGGCCGGAATCCGCCTCGAACACCTGCACATCCATGTGGCGTTCGATTAGGGTCCGCAGGGTAAAAAGGTTATGCTCATGATCGTCAACGATCAGTAACTTGAATCCGGTGTAGCGCTTCATCTGCTCCTGGCGGTCCGTCAGCTTGTCTCAATGGTCATGCGGGCAGGTGCCGCTCGATCACTGTTTTCAACTCCTCCATCTCGATCGGTTTGGAGATGAAATCATCAGCCCCCACTTCGAGACAGCGCTCCCGATCTTCAGCCGTCGTGTCTGCAGTGAGCGCGATGATCGCCATGGCACTGAAGCGCGCCTCTTCGCGGATACGGCGAATCGTATCATAGCCATCCATACCCAGCATCATGGTATCTACCAGTGTGATGGCGAAGTCACTCTCTTCATTCAGCGTCTCCAACACCTCGTCGCCATCCCCCGCAGCGGTCACCTCCAGGCCCCAGCCCTCGAGCAGCGGCGTCAGGGCCAGCAGGTTGTTCAGGTTGTTGTCGACCAACAGCAAACGCACCCCCGTGAACGCATCCACAGGCGGCTCCTCCGGCTGCGATCGCGGCCGACTGACGGTAAGCAGAGAGGGCTGTTCCGGCGGCGGCTCTATCGCAGCATCAGCCGGCGGTTGCAGCGGCAGACAGAGAGTGAATCGTGCGCCCTGCTGCTCCTGGCTCTGCAGCCTAATCTCGCCGCCCAGCAGCTGCGCTAGCTGACGGCTGATGCTGAGCCCCAGCCCGGTACCGCCAAAGCGCCGATTGGTGGAGCCATCCGCCTGCTTGAAGGCTTCGAAGATCAGTTCGTGCTTCTCCTGCGGGATGCCGATACCGCTATCCTGCAGCGCAAAACAGAGCGGACAACAGGCGGAGTCCAGGTCTCGATAGACATGCAGGATTGCGCCGCCTTCTGCGGTAAACTTGATCGAGTTGGAAAGGAAATTCTTCAATATCTGCCGCACCTTCTCCTGATCGGAGAGAAAGCCATCCGGCAACTGCGGATCAAATTCCGCCTTCAGATAGAGCCCCTTGGCCTCGAACTGGGGCTGCACCAGCTCCAGCAGCTCCTCTACCATGCGCCTGATATCAATCTGATCAAGGACAAGGCCAGCCTGCCCGGCCTCGATACGCGAGAGATCGAGGATGTTATCGATCAGCGCCTTCAGGTCGCTGCCGGCCTCGTGGATCACCTTTAGCTGCTTGCACTGCTGCTCGCCCAGATTGTCCCCCTCCTCCCTCAGCATCTTCGACAGCAGCAGGATCGAATTCAACGGGGTGCGCAGCTCATGGCTCACATTCGCCAGGAACTCTGATTTGTAGCGGTTCGACTCCTCCAGCTGACGGGCATGCTCGCGCTGGGCCTGGGTGTGATGCGCATGGGTCTCGGCCAGGGCGGTGAGCTTTTCACCGAGCTCTTCGATCTCCCGCGGGCCACGCCAATGAAACGCCACCGGTTGATCCGATTTCAGCACCCGCCCGATGCCATCGGCCAGGGTTTCGCTGAAATGGGCGATCTGCTGGGCAATCCAACGCGATGAGAGCAGGACGATGATCAACGCCACCAACACGATCAAGATCACCCGCAACGAGAGGCTGGTACGAAACTCGGCCAGCGGAGAGGGGTCCACCGAACGCCCCACCCAGAGCGGGCCAGACTCTTCGGTCATAAACAGGGGCACCCAGATCACCTGCTGCTTATCTCCTTTCCAGAGCGCCAGGCTACCCTGCCTGAATATCTCCTCCAGCCCCTGAAAATCCGCAAACGCAAGCGGCCGAGTGTCGCCCTTGAGACGCTCTTCAAGGTAGGCGCCGTTGTTGGTGACCCACAGGGTGTCCCGGTAGGCTTGAGCCATGCCGCCGACGTCGATGCTGATCGCCACCGCTCCGATCGGCCCACCCGGCTTGGCCCGCTCGAACACCGGGCTGATCAGGGTCAGCGTCATCAGCCGACGCGGGTCGTTAGTGCGCTGATTGAGGCGAATCTGGCTCACTCCGACGAAACCAAATTCCCGCCTGATACTCGCCTGAAACAGTGCCTTTGAGGGCAGTTCAGGTTTTTTGATGGTTGGCTTCCACTGCTGGTCACGGGAATCCCGCTCCAGCCAAAAGCGCGGTCGCCCCTGATTATCGATGAAGAGAATCTGCACGATATCGAGCTGGTCGCGCAGGGTCTCATTGATCCAGCCGGTATAGCGCAGCCGGGCAGCATCGATCTCCGACGACGACTTCTCAGGCTGCCGTTCCAGAATCGTGCCCGGCTCGGGGAGTTTCGCCAGCAGGCGCAGGATCACATGGCGGCTGGCCAGATGCTCGTCCAAATCCTTAAAATCGGCGCGCAAGTTTTGCAGGTGCGCCTTATGGTAGAACAGCTCCATCCGATCGAGCACGAACGGAAGGTTGATCGCCACCATAGCAATGAGCGGGATGAACCCGTAGAGAAACAGAAACAGCAGCAGTTGGGTACGTAGTTTCAATCCCTCATCCCAAGATTGTCTGGCTCAGAGCTGCTGCACCAGCTGCAGCACCTCGGCGGCATGCCCCTTGGGCTTGACATCATAGAGCGCATGCCGGAGCACTCCATGCTTGTCGATGATGAAGGTCGAGCGCACGATTCCCATGCGCTTTTCTCCGTGCGCCTCTCGCTCCTGCCAAACTCCATAGGCCTCACACGCCTCGCCATCTGGATCGGCCAGCAGGCGCACCGTCAAACCATGTTTGTCACGAAACGCCGCATGGCTGACGCAATTGTCCCGACTCACCCCAAAAATCTGTGTGTCGGACTGCTCAAACGTCTCAACCAGGTCCGAAAGTTCCACCGCCTCGATGGTACAGCCGGTAGTGTCGTCTTTGGGATAGAAGTAGAGAACTAGGTTCTTTTTACCTATAAAGTCTGTGGATTTAACCATATACATATCGGCATCCGGCAATTCAAACTCCGGTGCCACCTCTCCGATTTGCAACATAAACGCTCCTTTTCGGTTATTGAAATTATGCGACGTTCATTAGGCATGGAAGATAGTTGAGCCGGTTTGGCAGCGTCAATAGGGGGAAACGCCCGATGCCAATCCCCGCTTTTTCCAAGATATGAACCGATCAACGCTTTGCGGCTCGTGCTGTATGCAAAGCAAACCTTTCTATGCATAATTGAGCCGGTGAAATTTCACGATTTCCGCAGCTGCCGCCGGGGTTCCCTGACAAGTCTTTAACATGACTGACCTAGGAATTAAGATCCCGACCCGGGCCAACGGCCACTCCAAGGGACGGTAAAGAGACCATACGGGCAAGATCTAATGTATGACGATTTCTACAAGCTGAAAGGCAAGCCCTTTCAACTCACCCCAGACCACAAGTTTTTCTTCAACAGTAAGGGCCACAACCGCGCAATGGCCTACCTGCGCTACGGTCTCGAGCAGGGCGAAGGATTCATCGTCATCACCGGCGGTATCGGAACCGGCAAAACCACCTTGGTGCGCAACCTGTTCCAAGAGATATCCAACAAAGATGTGATGGCCGCCCAGCTAGTCACCACCCAGGTCGATCCTGACGATATGCTGCGCATGGTCTGCGCCTCCTTCGGTCTGGCCCACGAGGGCCTCAACAAGGCCACCCTGTTGCATAATCTGGAGGCGATCGCCCGCACCCGTCATGCTGAGGGCAAGCAGATCCTGCTGGTGGTGGACGAGGCACAGAACCTGCCGGCCCGCTCTGTCGAGGAGCTACGCATGCTCTCCAACTTTCAGGTTGCTGATAAGGCACTGGTACAGACCTTCCTGCTCGGCCAGGAGGAGTTCAAGCGCACCCTGCAAAGCCCCGGCATGGAGCAATTCCGTCAGCGCATCATCGCTTCCTACCACCTAGAGCCGCTCAGCGCTGACGAGACCGAAAAGTACATCAAGCACCGACTGCAGCTGGTTGGCTGGAAGAATGATCCGGAGCTCACTGACGAGGTCTTCAAGAAGATCTTTGACTTCACCAATGGCGTTCCGCGCCGGATCAATTCGATCTGCGACCGCCTGATGCTCTACGGTTGCCTCGAAGAGCTGCACACCCTTGACGACAAAGCCATCGACTCGGTAATCACTGAACTTCAGCAGGAAGTCAGCTACCAGCAGCCAAATCAAACACAACTCGCGTCAGTCTCGGAGATACACTCCAGTGGCAATCGGGCAGTCGCTGGCGGCGGTATCAGCATCTCGCCGGATGTAGAGATGAATGCCGAAGAACTGATCTACCGCATTCAGGACCTGGAGAAGGAGATCAGCAATATCAAGCGGACCATGCAGAACGAGCAGAAATTGTTGCGTAAGGCGATCCTGCTGCAGATGGATATGGACGAGTTTGGCGACAATTGAGCCTTCCGAAACCTTGATATCGAAGAGAGGGGCTGCGGCAGCAAGCCGTTGCCCCTTTTTGTTTCAGTCGAGTTCAGGACCGAGTACTACATCGACTTGGATAAAACCCCGCGCCTCCAGCGCCTCTGCAATATCATCCCATGAGTAGTCGCCCTCTGACTCCTCGGCCTGGGCAATAATGCCGGTGGCATAGCGAAACGCCTCACTGGCATCCAGATCATTGGGAATCGAGACCACCCTGATCTGCTCAAAATGGGTGCTAGGAAGCACCATCAACTTCTCCTTCATGAAAACCTCGGCTTCTCTGCTTGCAACGACAAGGAGCAGCATAACCGACCTGAAGTCTCCATAAAACCAAGCTATTTCTTCAGCTTAGCCAGCCACCCAGGCAGGTCAACTACACTCTTTTCTATCAGGATCACGCACCTCAGCCATACACGATGATTTAATCCCACTGTTATTAGACAATCTGCCGGCCACCCTCGTCACTGGCCCGATCAAACTGAAAGGAGAAAACAATGAGTGACTATTTCCACCTTGCCGAACTGGTGCCACCGGCAATCTACACCCGGTTTGGCGAGCAACGGGCTTGGAATTTCGTTAACCGGCGCGCCTATAAGAATCTCATCAAACTGCGCAAATATCTTGGCAAGCCGCTCATAATCAACAACTATCACTGCGGTGGAGAGAGAGAGTGGAGTGGTTTTCGAACCCCCGAGAGCCCCTACTTTTCGGCCACCTCACAACATGCCATTGCCAATGCCTACGACATCATCTGTGTCGGCCTCACGCCCCAGGAGATGCAGGCGGTCATTCAGGAGAAGTACCAGCGCTTCAACATTGGTGGACTGGAGATCGCCCCCAGCTGGACCCACATCGACTGGCGTTTCAATCCCGACCAGGAGCTGACGGTTTTCCATCTGACCTGAGTGACAACCACAAAAAAAGGGGCCGCAGCCCCTTTTTTAGCCAGCCCGATAACTCAGCTTTATCGAGGTAGATCAGACGAACCCATCAGATATTCGTCCACCGCCTTGGCGCACTGCCGCCCCTCACGGATCGCCCAGACCACCAGCGACTGCCCCCGGCGCATATCTCCCGCCGCATAGACCCCCTCGATCGAGGTCTTGTAGGCATCCACACCTTCGGTCTCACCCTTGACGTTGCCGCGGCCATCCAGCTCCACGCCCAGCTCTTCGAGCATGCCCTCGTGAACCGGATGAACAAAGCCCATCGCCAGGGTGATCAGATCGGCCTTTAGTTCGAACTCAGAGCCCTCGACCTCGGACATCTGCCAGTTGCCCGCATCATCCTTATTCCATTCGACCTTGACGCACTTCACCGCCTTGACCTGGCCGTTGCCATCGTCGACAAACGCCTTGGTGGCGACCTGCCAGATGCGCTCGCAGCCCTCTTCCTGAGAGGAGGAGGTGCGCATCTTGTTGGGCCAGTTGGGCCAGGTGATGGATTTGTCCTCCTTCTCCGGCGGCTGCGGCATGATCTCCAGCTGGGTGACGGAGGCTGCGCCATGTCGGTTGGAGGTACCGATGCAGTCGGAGCCGGTATCACCACCGCCGATCACCACCACATGCTTGCCTTCGGCAGAGATAAACTCATCCTCGGGGATCTGATCACCCTGCACCCGACGGCTGTTGGTGCGCAGAAAATCCATGGCGAACTCGACGCCCCGCAGTTCGCGCCCCGGAATCGGCAGATCCCTGGGTTTCTCAGAACCGCCGGTCAGCACCACTGCATCGTACGCCTCGAGCAGCTGCTTCGCCTTGATGTCGACACCTACATGCACGTTGGTCTTAAACTCGACCCCTTCCGCACGCATCTGCGCCATGCGCCGGTCGATCACCTTCTTGTCCAGCTTGAAGTCGGGAATGCCGTAGCGCAGCAGACCGCCAATGCGATTCTGCCTTTCATAGATCACCACCGCATGACCAGCACGGGCCAGCTGCTGCGCCGCCGCCATGCCGGCAGGACCGGAGCCGACCACCGCAACCCGCTTGCCACTCTTGTGGCGTGGGATCTGTGGCGTCACCCAGCCCTCTTCCCAGGCTCGCTCGATGATGCTGTATTCGAGCGTCTTGATGGTTACCGGGACATCGTCAAGATTGAGTGTGCAGGCCGCCTCACAGGGGGCAGGGCAGATCCGACCGGTGAACTCAGGGAAGTTGTTGGTGGAGTGCAGCACATCGATGGCAGCACGCCACTCGCCCCGATAGACCAGGTCGTTCCAGTCGGGGATGATGTTGTTCACCGGACAGCCCTGATGGCAGAAGGGGATACCACAATCCATGCAGCGTGCGCCCTGCTGACTCAGCGCCTCATCGCTGAGCGGAATCATAAACTCGCCGTAGTGAGTCAGCCGGTCGGCGACCGGCGCATAGCCGCGGTCCTGGCGCGGAAACTCTTTGAAACCTGTGGGCTTACCCATCGTTAGTTAACTCCGGTTTTTATCCGCGAGGAACGCAAAACAATAAACTCTTTGCGTGTCTTGCGTTTTTCGCGGACCAATAATCAATGGCTATCAGGCGCCGGCCCCGGCCTGCTTCTCTGCCTGCAGCGCCTTCAGTGCGCGACGGTACTCCACCGGCATCACCTTGACGAACTTCGGCAGGTACGCCTCCCAGTTGTCAAGAATGTTCCTCGCAACCTCAGAATTGGTGTAGTGCAGGTGGTTTGCGATCAGCTGCTTGAGGCGGATCGCGTCGAAGCGGGTCATGTCGTGACTGACATCAACCCGACCATGGGTCTCCAGATCACCGCCCTGGTGCTCCAGCGCCTCCAGCGCGTCGTCCTCTTCGGCGATCGGCTCGAGCTCAACCTGAGCCAGGTTGCAGCGAGCCTCGAAGTCGCCCGCCTCGTCGAGCACATAGGCGATACCGCCCGACATGCCTGCAGCGAAGTTACGGCCGGTACTACCGAGCACCACCACGACACCGCCAGTCATGTATTCACAGCCGTGGTCGCCCACGCCCTCTACCACTGCGCTGGCACCGGAGTTGCGCACGCAGAAACGCTCACCGGCGACCCCGCGGAAGTAACACTCACCGGAGATCGCACCGTACAACACAGTGTTACCGACGATGATGTTCTCCTCCGCCTTGCCGATCTTTGACTCGCTAGGCGGGTAGATCACCAGACGTCCGCCAGAGAGGCCCTTGCCGACATAGTCGTTGCCTTCACCGGCCAACTCCAGGGTTACGCCTTTGGTCAGCCAGGCCCCAAAGGACTGACCAGCAGTGCCTTTCACCTTGATATAGACGGTGTCATCCGGCAGCCCAGCGAAGCCGTACCGCTCCGCCAGCCGACCAGAGAGCATAGTGCCAAAGGTGCGGTTGTAGTTGTGGATGTCGATCGCGATCTTCACTGCCTCGCCCCTCTCCAGGGCGGGTGCGGCCTGTTTGATCAGCTCGTTGTCGATCGCCTTGTCGAGACCATGGTCCTGGCGCTCGCTATTGTAGACCGCATCGCCCTCGGCGGCTTGCGGCTTGGCCAGCAACCGGGAGTAGTCGAGCCCCTTCGCCTTCCAGTGGCCGATCGCCTTGCGCATGTCGAGACGCTCGGACTGGCCGATCATCTCGCCAAAGCTGCGGAAGCCGAGCTTCGCCATCAAACGACGCGCTTCCTCGGCGACGAAGAAGAAGTAGTTGATCACATGCTCGGGCTTGCCGGTGAAACGCTGGCGCAGCTCAGGGTCCTGAGTGGCGATGCCCACCGGGCAAGTGTTGAGGTGGCACTTGCGCATCATCAAGCAGCCTTCAGCGATCAGCGGTGCGGTGGCGAAGCCGATCTCATCGGCGCCCAGCAGGGCGGCGATCACCACGTCACGACCGGTGCGCATGCCGCCGTCAGCCTGTACCGCGATGCGTGAGCGCAGGCGGTTCAGCACCAGAGTCTGGTGGGTCTCGGCGAGGCCGATCTCCCAGGGCGAACCGGCGTGCTTGATCGAGGTCAGCGGCGAGGCGCCAGTGCCGCCATCGTAGCCAGAGATGGTGACATGGTCGGCGTGGGCCTTGGAAACGCCAGCGGCAACCGTGCCCACACCCACCTCCGAGACCAGCTTGACGCTGATCCGCGCCTTGGGCTGTACGTTCTTCAGATCGTGGATCAGCTGGGCCAGATCCTCGATCGAATAGATGTCGTGGTGCGGCGGCGGCGAGATCAGCCCCACACCCGGGGTGGAGTGGCGTACCCGTGCGATCTGCTGGTTGACCTTGTGGCCCGGCAGCTGACCACCCTCACCGGGCTTGGCACCCTGGGCCATCTTAATCTGAATATCATCGGAGTTGACCAGATACTCGGTGGTTACGCCAAAACGGCCGGAGGCGACCTGCTTGATGGCGGAACGCTCCGGGTTACGCGAACCGTCCGGCAGCGGATTGAAGCGCGCGGGCTCCTCGCCGCCCTCACCGGTGTTCGACTTGCCGCCGATCTGGTTCATCGCCACCGCCAAGGTGGAGTGAGCCTCATAGGAGATGGAGCCGAAGGACATGGCGCCGGTAACGAAACGTTTGACGATCTCCTTAGCCGGCTCGACCTCGTCCAGCGGGATCGGCTGCTCGGCAAACTTGAACTCGAACAGGCCGCGCAGAGTCAGCAGGACCTCATTCTGTTCGTTGATCGACTTAGCGAACGCCTCGTAGCTGTTCCAGTCGTTGGCACGTACCGCATGTTGCATCTTGGCGATGCTCTCAGGGGTCCAGTTGTGATCCTCACCACGTAGCCGGTAGGCGTAGTCGCCGCCCACATCGAGATGCTTCTGGTAGATCTGCTGCTCACCAAAGGCCTTGCCATGCCACTTCACTGCCTCGGCGGCAACCTCCAACAAGCCCGCACCTTCGATGGTAGTGGTGGTACCGCTGAAGTAGTCGTCGATGAAGACGCTGGAGAGACCCACCGCATCGAAGATCTGCGCACCGCAGTAGGATTGGTAGGTGGAGATGCCCATCTTCGACATCACCTTCTTCAGCCCCTTACCAATCGCCTTAATGTAGCGGGCCTGGGCTTCGGCAAACGCCAGCGGCTCAGGCAGTGAGGCAAGCTGCGCCTGGATGGTGTCAAAGGCGAGATAGGGATTGACCGCCTCGGCACCGTAGCCGGCGAGTGTGGCGAAGTGGTGTATCTCCAACGCGCCACCAGTCTCGACCACCAGCCCCGACTCAGTACGCAACCCTTTACGGATCAGGTGGTGGTGCACCGCAGAGGTGGCCAGCAGCGCCGGGATGCCGATGTTGTCGGCATCGACCCGGCGGTCGGAGAGGATCAGGATATTGTAGCCCTCTTCAACACTCTGCTCTGCCAGTTCGCAGAGCGCGCTCAGCGCCGCCTTCATCCCTGCCGCGCCCTCGCTGACAGGGTAGCTGATATGCAGGGTCTTGGTGCAGAAGGCACCACCCGTGTTGTCTTCGATGTGGCGGATGCGCTCCAGGTCCTCATTGGTCAGCACCGGCTGGGAGACCTCCAGGCGCTTTTGTCGACCCGCATCGGAGAGGTTCAGCAGGTTTGGCCGCGGCCCGATCAGGCTCACCAGCGACATCACGATCTCTTCGCGAATCGGGTCGATCGGCGGATTAGTCACCTGGGCGAAGTTCTGCTTGAAATAGGTGGAGAGATGCTTGGCACGCAGCGACAGCACCGAGGGCGGGTTGTCTGCACCCATCGAGCCGGTGCCCTCCTGGCCAGTCAGCACCATCGGCGTGAGCAGGAATTTGATGTCCTCCTGGCTGTAGCCGAAGGCCTGCTGAGCGCGCAGCAGAGTCGCGGCATCCGGAGCCATTGGAGCGACATCCGAGGGGAGGGCGTCCAGGTGGATCTGGGTCTTATCGAGCCACGCCTGGTAAGGCTTGGCGCTGGCGATCTGCTGTTTCAGCTCGGCATCGTCAATGATGCGCCCCTGCTCCATATCGATGAGAAACATCTTGCCCGGCTGCAAACGCCACTTTTTGACGATCTTCTCTTCCGGGATATCGAGCACGCCCATCTCAGAGGCCATCACCACCAGATTGTCCTCGGTGATCAGGTAACGGGCAGGACGCAGGCCGTTGCGGTCGAGGGTGGCGCCGATCTGCCGGCCATCGGTGAAGGCGACTGCGGCAGGGCCATCCCAGGGCTCCATCAGGGCCGCATGGTATTCGTAGAAGGCGCGGCGCTGCTGATCCATCTGCTTGTTACCGCCCCAGGCTTCTGGGATCAGCATCATCATCGCGTGAGAGAGGCTGTAACCGCCGGCCACCAGCAGCTCCAAGGCGTTATCGAAGCAGGCCGAGTCGGACTGGCCTTCCGGGATCAGCGGCCAGATCTTTTCCAGATCCTCGCCCAGGATACCGGAGGCCATCGAGTGCTTACGCGCCCGCATCCAGTTGACATTGCCGCGCAGGGTGTTGATCTCACCATTGTGGGCGATCATGCGAAAGGGGTGGGCCAAATCCCAGGTGGGGAAGGTGTTGGTGGAAAAGCGCTGATGCACCAGCGCCAGGGCGCTGGTCATCCGCTCATCACGCAGATCTTCATAGTACTCACCGACCTGGTTCGACAGCAGCATGCCTTTGTAGACGATGGTGCGCGAGGAGAAGGAGCTGAAGTAGAAGGAGCTACCGCCTTCCATCTCAGCCTTACGCACCAGCTGTTCGATCTGCTTGCGGATCACAAACAGTTTGCGCTCGAAAGCTTCCTGATCTGCACAGTTGTCGCCACGCGCTACGATCACCTGACGCACCACCGGCTCGGTCGGGGTCACACTGTAGCCGAGACCGCTGTTGTCTACCGGCACATCACGCCAGCCGATCAGCTGCTGGCCTTCTTCCTTGATAAGGCGCTCGACGACCTCTTCGCAGACAGTGCGGCTCGCCTCGTTACGCGGCAGAAACAACATGCCAATCGCGTACTCACCCACCGCCGGCAAATCAAAATCGACGACTGCGCGGAAGAAGACATCAGGCAACTGCATCAGGATGCCAGCACCGTCACCCGCCTTGGGGTCGGCACCGACTGCACCACGGTGGGTCAGTCGATCAAGAATCTCCAGCCCCTGCTGGACGATCTGGTGGCTCTTCTCGCCCTTGATGTTGGCAACAAAGCCGACACCACAGGCATCATGTTCGTTAGCGGGATCGTACAACCCCTGGCGCGGAGGTAAAGCACCTTGGTTCATTGCAAAACCTCTAAGGTCGATTAATGCGCCAAGGCCGGATATAAACCAGACATTTGGCGCTTATTCAAGGCAGTTGAATCCTGTTTGGCGCTGATCGCCGGGCAATAGCACCTGCTGCACCGCAATATGGCGCGCACGAAACCGCGTAGCATATATGAGAAATGGAGCACAAGCCAGTGCTTGACAATCAGCAGCCTAACGGGAGGCTGTCCAGCTCCAGAATGAAGCAGGCATTCTGCTCTTAAGTGGCTGAAATATGGATGCTTTACCTCGTCTATCGAGGTGATTCAAGCATGCTCGATTGGATCGAACCCAGACCGCGAATCCAGAGCGTTTTTCGCCGCAGCGAGGCCGGAAGCTCGGCCTGAGCCGCCTTCGCGCTCTTCCTGTCAGGATAGACACCCCACAGCAGCACATGCCAGGGTTTGTTGTTACGACGCGACTCAAAATAGATCGCCCGCTCCTCCAGCCCATGACGCCGCACAAACTCCAGTAATGACTCAAGCCGACCGACACCCAGCATCTGGATCGCGTAGGCATCCGGCTTCTGGCTCTTGAGCCACGCATCGCGTCGAAACGGCTCAGAAGTCTGCGCTGGCGAGTCCCCTTTTTTGTCTTTTACACTGGCTGCCTCCAACAAGCCAGCCGCAGGCAGCAGCTCCAGCTCTTGCTTCACCTCCGCGACAACAGTCGGCGATTCACCGGCGGTTTCGACCTCCTCAGTCTCGGTGACAGCAGTCGCATCACTACTCTGCTCAGACTCAAACTCAGCAGCAGTTCGGGCTTCATCTTCACCGCCCACCTCAGGCGCGGCATCAACCGCCTGCTGGAGCAGCTCGGGATTTTCCTCCGGCTCAGATGCCGTCACCTCATCTACCATCACAGACTCATCGACTACAGCCACTTCATCGTCAGTCGACACTGGCTGCTGCTCTGATGGCACCTCAACCACCTCAACGGGCATTGACTCCGGTTCCGGTGATTCCGCATCGGCTGGCGCCTTCGCTTCGGGTATTTGCACAGACTCTGCTGGTGTGGCTGGCGCAGAGTCGATTTGCACTGGTGGAGACGCCGGAGCTTGCCCGGCCTCTACGTCAGACTGGTTCGCCAGCACCAAAGCAGGCTCCTGGCGCAGCACTTCAGCCGGGGTCTGTTTCGGCGCCGGGACAAGCTGGTCCAGTTCACCCAGCATCAGCATCTCTGACTCCACCGGCAACGTTTGCCGATCTGCACCACGCTTAATTACACCGGGGTCGATAAGACGATTGATCTGCTCTTGAAACAGCAGGACGCCACCTAACAATAAGACCACGACCGCAATCCCGGTGCGCTTGATCACCGCCATATTGCTAGCCTTAGACGAAGCCGCGCCCTCTTCTGCCTCCCCGAGCGCATCCAGAATCGAGGAAGCAAGAGCGCCGGGCCTGCCCCCCGTCTCCCGGTGGATTCGCTCAAGCAGTGCGTTATTCAACCCTAGCCGTGCCGGCAACTCCTCGGCACGGATAATAAACTCCATGAAGGCGCGGACATGCTCCAGAGAAATCACCGGCAGATCAATTACATGAAGTTTGTCGGTCGCCATTGCCCGAATTGGCGCGGCTGTCAGTATCGTATCGACCTGTGGATTACCAAACAGGACGAGACTGGCCTGAGGGCGGCCGTCAATCTGCTTCTCAAAGATTCGCATCAAGGTGATGATCGCAGAGTGGGGAAGCTCGTGAGCATCGTCAACAAGGATCACTGGCGTCACGCCCTGAGCGCGTAGCATCTGAAAGTGCTTGCTCAGCGCCTTTGACCACTGCTCCTCCTGCGCAATGCCGAAGCAACGGCAGATCGTCGAGATCACCACATCAGGCTGAGTCAGGGGCGTCGCATCGACGAGGCAAACCTGCCAGGACTCCGGAGCTTGCTTACGCAGCTGGGCAACGATGGCGCTTTTACCAACACCGGCTGCACCCCGCACGACAGGCAGCAACTCGCTGTTTTCAATCAGGTGTCGAAGCAGATCGAGGCGCTGCGCCAGCTCTGGAGTTGAGAAAAAATCACTACTGATCACCACTGCACACCTTTCAGGAGAGGCGGATTATTACTGATACGACTCCAACGTTTCCAGCAAAGACTGATGGTCAAAATCATCCGTAACAACTGATTGCCCAATTCCCTTCAGCAATACGAGACGGAGTCGCCCATCCAGTACCTTCTTGTCGACCGCCATCAGCTGCAGAAACCGATCCGGGCTGATCTCAGCGGGAGGCTGGATCGGCAGCCCAGCCCGCTCAATTAGACTGCAACAACGCTGCAGGTCATCTTCTGTTATCCAGCCCATCCTGTGTGAAAGATTGGCTGCCATGCTCATGCCCGCGGCCACTGCCTCACCATGCAGCCAGGCTCCGTAGCCCATCCCAGTCTCAATCGCATGACCAAATGTATGGCCAAAATTGAGCAGGGCGCGCTGACTAGATTCCCGCTCATCCGCCGCCACAACGTCTGCCTTGCAACGGCAGGAGACCTCGATAGCATGGGCGAGGGCGGCTGGCTCCCGGCTCAGGAGTCGATCCATATTCTGCTCAAGCCAACTAAAGAAGGCTGAATCGACAATCAGGCCATATTTGATCACCTCGGCGATGCCCGCCGCCAATTGGCGTTCATCCAGTGTGTTGAGTGTCGCAGTATCCGCCAACACCGCAAGCGGCTGATAGAAGGCACCGATCATGTTTTTCCCGAGCGCGTGATTCACACCGGTCTTACCACCAACAGATGAATCGACTTGGGAAAGCAGTGTTGTCGGAACCTGGATAAACGGAATCCCCCGCTGGTACGATGCCGCCGCAAACCCCGTTATATCACCGATCACGCCACCCCCAAGTGCCACCAGCGTCGCCTTACGGGTAAAGCGATGTTCAAGCAGGCCGGTAAAGACCTTGTTCAGTGTCTCCAGAGTCTTATACTGCTCCCCATCAGGCAGGATGATCGTGGCCACATCATACCCAGACAATGCAGACAGGGTCTCATCAAGATAGAGCGGAGCAATGGTCTCATTCGTCACCACCATCACTTGCCTACCTGTAATATGGCGACGATAGAACTCTGCCTGGTGGTGGATCGCTTCTCCGATATAGATCGGGTAACTTCGTTCGCCAAGCTCAACAGTCAATGTATTTGTAGACATATGCAACTCTCACCAACCACCTAAATGATACTCATCAGTCAATCAACTCCAGGCGTTTACTGATCTCTCTCGCAACAGCCTGGGCATTCCGCTGCTCAGTTGCAATCACTATGTCCGCGGTCTGTCTATAGAGCGGGTCCCGTATCGCCATCAACTCCTGCAACTTGGCAAGGGGGTTTTCTGTCTGCAGCAGAGGACGACTTTTGTCTCTGCATGTCCTCTCAAACTGCTGTTCTGGCGAGCAGTAGAGGTAAACTACGAGACCCCGCGATGAAAGATTGCGCCGGTTCTCATCACGCAATACAGCACCTCCACCTGTCGCCAGGACAATCGAATCCTTACCGGTCAGTTCATCAATAACCACGGCCTCACGTTTGCGAAATCCTTCCTCACCTTCGAATTCGAAAATAGTGGGGATATCAACGCCGGTGCGCTTCTGGATCTCGAGATCCGAATCCAGAAAATCCATACCAAGCACTTCAGCTAACTGCCTGCCAACTGTGCTTTTGCCAGCCCCCATCGGGCCAATCAAAAAAAGACTTTGTCGCCTAGCCATTGAACTCAGATATATCCATTTGACGATGCGCCTGCAAAAGGTACTCTAAAACAGAAAAGGCGCGCCAAAAGGCGCGCCTGTATATTTAACGATCGATGTGCCTAGCGAATTCGAAGGGATTCCTTAAGAATCTTTGGCGTCACAAAGATCAGAAGCTCTCGGTTTTCATCCGTATTTTCTGTTTTTCGGAACAGAACTCCAACATAAGGCAGATCACCGAAAAGCGGAACCTGCTCCCGGTTCTGGGTCTTGGTTCGCTCAAATACGCCACCAAGAACAATCGTTTCTCCATTATCGACCAGCACAGTCGTCTCGATCTTACGAGTATCGAGTGGCGGCACACCCAATACAGAACGGGAGAAGTCCGGACTGTCCTTGTTTATCTCAAGATCCATACGAATTCTATCGTCGGGGGTTATATGAGGCGTGACGTCTAGCTTCAATACTGCCTCTTTAAAACTCACAGAGGTCGCACCACTTGATGTGGCTTCCTGATAAGGAATCTCTACGCCCTGTTTGATAGTTGCCTTATTCTGATCCGAAGTGATAACACGCGGGCTTGAGATTACCTCACCTTTGCCCTCCGACTGCATCGCAGAAAGCTCCAACTGCAATAAATAAGAACCCACTTTACCAACCAGGAAGTTGATGGCACCAGAGGGCGCTGTAGCCGGCAGGTTTACCATCAGCGCCTCATTTCCAGAGCCGGCGGGGATTTCAATACCGGCGGCAATCGGCTGGCCGGTAGTCGTTGTCATAAAAGTGCCCTTATCAATACCGAATGAGGAGATATGGCCAGGCATTCCACCAGCAATCAAGGCTTCATTACTACCCGCACTGGCACTGGTAGTTGCACCAAATCGCACACCCAACGCTTTGGTAAAGTCATTGTTGGCAATCACGATCCTGGACTCAATCAGAACCTGACGCACTGGAATGTCAAGCCTTTGCAGCAGTCGGCGAATATCTTCAAGCTTTGAAGCAGTATCCTGCACCAGTAGGGTATTGGTCCGCACATCTACTGTAACGTTACCGCGCTCAGACAGCAGACGATTCTCGGAGGATTTCAATAATGAAGCCAGATCAGCGGCCTTTGCATAGTTAACCTGGATAAATTCCGATCTCAGCGGGGCAAGCTCTTCTATCTTTTGCTGCGACTCCAGCTCCAACTGCTCACGCGCCGCAATCTCCTCAGTTGGCGCGACCATGATGACATTATCATTGCGCCGCATTGAGAGGCCCTTGGATTTGAGAATGATATCCAACGCCTGATCCCAAGGTACATTTTTCAGGCGAAGAGTGATCCGTCCACCAACAGTATCGCTAGTCACTAGATTGAGGCCGGTAAAGTCGGCCAATAACTGCAACACCGATCGCACTTCAATATCCTGAAAATTGAGCGATAGCCGATCTCCCGAATAGACTAACCGCTCTTTCTGCAAAGCTTCCTTTTCAGCTTTACTCAAAGGTCGCAATTCCACAGCAAATACATCATTTGCTTGATACGCCATGTATTCGTATTCGCCTGTTGTGGAGATCGAAACAATAACATTTTCCCCTCGCGGCCTTGTTTCAATCTTTGTCACTGGCGTCGCGAAATCAACCACATCCAGGGTTTGCACCAAGGATGACGGCACAGTCACACCAAAAAACTCCATCAATACCTGACCACCCTCTTCCCGCACATCAACTGCGATAGTAGGATCTGAAAACGTCACCAAAACGCGGCCCTCTCCATCTGTTCCGCGCCTAAAATCGATCTCCTCAATGCTATCGGCCTGTCCAGCTGCTTTAGCAGCTACTGCAGTCGCGACTTGAGGTTCTTCTGTGCCTTTCTCCGGTGACTCAACCAATCCCCGGTTGCCCGCATCCAAGGTCAACACCACATCCAAGCCATCTACCTTGAGAGTAAATGCTACTGTGCTGATCAGGTTGATCACCACCCGCGTTCTGTTTCCAGCCTCAAGGGCTGTGACACTTTGTACGGCTCCAACACCAATCGGCAATGTTTTATAGTCGAGCGCGCTACTTACTTCTGCAAAGTCCAAGGCGATTCGCGCCGGCGATTCGGTCGTAAAGCTGGCTGGCAACACAATCTTTTCGGAAAGTGACAACCTGAGCTGAAGCTGATCGCCGGGGAGTGCGGAGAAATCGATAGATTTCAGCTGATTATCTGCAAACGCAGTTACCGGAAGAATCCACAGGGTAAGCAATAGGTACAGGAACCACTTGGGCTTTATCCCTCGTGACGGCGTGTTGACGCCTTCTTCCAGTCCGCTCCTGATTGCCGCTGGCAAACCATTCATTTCATAAATCCTCTGGATTATTCCGTCAACGCAAGGGAGGCCAAGCGCTCACGATATCCGCCTAAACCATCCTGAACAATTTCCGTCAGGTCTATCTTCTCTTCCGAAATCACAGTCACCCGCCCATGATTCCGCCCCATGTAATTCCCAGCCCGCACCCTGTGAATCGTGCCTTCAGGCGTCTGCACCAAACCCCAAGTGGTTCCATCCTGCTCCAGAGTACCAACCATTCGAATCGAGTCGAGCGGGAAGTGTTCCAACTCCTCCTTACGTCGATTGAAGTTAGGCGAAACACCATCATCCACGGTAACCCGGTCAATCTCTGTCTGTTGGACCTCCGATGAAAAGGGATCACGTCGCCCCCCACTCTCATACAAGAAGGTATCAATCTGTTGCACTTCTGGCAGAGGATCTATACGGGGCGGTGTCGCTGACTTGGTATCAGCAACGAAGCGTTCCAGGTCATCAACACGGGACTCAGTACACCCTGCCATCATAAAAAGCGGCACCAGAACAAACCACCACTTTGAGCGCATAGTAGGAGAGGAGAGCATCATTGTTCCTCCTCCTCGTTCATATAGCGGTAGGTCTTAGCTGTTGCCTCCAATATCAGGCGGCCATCATCTGCCCCCGCTGTTCTCTTTTTCCGGTGCGAGATATTTACATTATGTATGGTGACAATTCGTGGCAGGGCAGCCAAACCACTTATAAAATCACCAAACTCATGATAATAACCATTCACCTTGATCTTGATTGGTAACTCTGCATAGAATTCTCGTGGCACCTCTCCTTGAGGCTTAAACAGTTCGAATTCCAGACCTGCTGCCAGCCCAGTCTGCGAAACATCGACCAACAGATCAGCAACCTCGGTTTTATTCGGCAACTGGCGCAACATGGCACCGAACGATTGCTTCATCTCTTCAAGCTGCTTTTTATAGGCATCAAGATTCGCCGCCTTCGATTGCTTCTCGACGAATTCATCACGCAACTTCAACTCTTTCTGTTCAACCTGTTTCAGCTTTTTGAGCTGCTTTTCAGTATCCACATAATATCCGACGGCCCCAACCAGCACGCACACGATCAATACCAGGATAAGCTTGACCACCATCGGCCATTGGCCAATGTTGTTAAAATCGAGTTCATTGAGCTCCTGTAGGTTCACTTGTCTTCCTCCCTATTTTGGGAGATCTGCTGCGCAACCAGCACAAAATGACTAAGACCAGTACCAGTCTCTTCTTTATTTTCGATCAAGTTAAGGTTGGGTTTGCCTAGCCATTGGGATGCCTCGATTTTGCGCATAAATGCAGAGACCCTGGCATTAGATTGCGCCCGCCCTGTAATCTTCACCCGTGTTCCCGACTGACTGACTTTGGTCAGATAGACCCCTTCCGGCAGAGTCGCAACCAACTCATCAAACAGATGGACTATCTGAGGCCGGCTACTTTGCAACTCTTGGATAATATTCATTCGTGCCAACAACCCCGCCTTTGTTCTGCCAAGGTCGCTGATCTCCTTGATCTGCTGCTCAACAACAGCAATCTCCCTCCCAAGGAAAGCGTTGCGGCTATCCTGAGCAGCAATCAAGCTCTGAATATGCATATGCAATGAGATGATGGCGATGACCGTCACCACAACAGCCGCCATCAGCATGAAACCAAACTCCCGCTGCCGTTTTTTGCGCTCCGCTTCACGCCACGGAAGTAGATTGATACGCGCCATTAATCGAAACTCCTCAGGGCTAGCCCACAAGCTATCATCAAGGCTGGAGCATCTGCGCTAAGCGCCTGTGGCTTCACTTTGGACGACACTGACATATTGGCAAATGGATTTGCCACCGAGGCAGGCGTGCTCAACTTCTCCTCGATCAACTCATCGACACCGGGAATCGATGAACTGCCACCTGCCAACACAATGTGTTCAACACTGCTGTAGGCACTGGATGAAAAGAAGAACTGGAGCGAACGACTCACCTGCTGCGCCATCGCCTCTTTAAATGGCTCCAGCACTTCGGGCACATAATTGTCCGGCAAACCACCCTGGCGCTTTGCCATTCCTGCCTCTTCCAATGAAAGCCCATACCGCCGTTGAATCTCTTCGGTAAGCTGCCGCCCCCCAAAATTCTGCTCACGTGTGTAGATGATCTTGTTGTTGTGCAGAACGTTGAGGGTAGTGGTGGTAGCGCCAATATCGGCCACGGCAATAGTCTGGTCAACCCCATGCTCAGGCAACTGGTCAACGAGTTGAGAACATGCATTCTCCATCGCATAGGCTTCAACATCGACGATTGCCGCCGTCAGCCCGGCCAACTCCAAGACAGCAACCCGATCGTCTACATTCTCACTGCGCGACGCCGCCAGTAGCACATCCATCAACTCCGGATTTTTTTCCGATGTTCCCAGCACCTCAAAGTCGATATTGACCTCCTCCAAGGGGTAAGGGATGTACTGATCAGCTTCCAGCTGGATCTGGCTCTCCAATTCCTGGTCTGACAGGGCGGCCGGCATAGAGATCACCTTGGTGATAACCGCCGACCCCGAGACGGCCACCGCCGCCTGCTTTGCCTTGGAAGCAGAACGCCGCAGCACAGCCTTGATCGCCTCTCCCACAGCGTCAACATCGGCGATGTTTTTTTCAACAACTGCATTTGGCGGCAAAGGCTCTACACCATAGGCCTCCACCCGGTACATGGCGCCACCACGGCCGGCATTCGAGGAAAGCTCCAACAATTTTACTGTCGTAGAGCTGATATCAATCCCAACCAGAGGTGGTTTTTTTCTACCGAAGAACATGCGGGTTTCCTGAAAAGCCTTCCCCAAGCCCCAAAACCGAGGAATCTCTTTAACTAGAGTAGTTAACTATATAGCAGCAAATGATTTTTTTGTGAAGCCGTTTTTTGCCAGCAACCACAAACCCTCTGCCAAGTTCTGTTAGTATATCGCTTCTCACAAACACTGGGATAATCTGAGCGAGAAACAGTGACCTGCGCCGCGGCAAAATAACCAACAGCATTTATTGGAACACGCAACTTTTCCGCGCAGCACGCGACTAACGGAGAGATCTTTGTCCTCAGTCATCCCCCTGATCGACCAAGAGCCCAATGGCTCGATCTACGAGCACTCCATTCTGGTCTCCCAGGACCCCTTTTTTCTGTGATGTAGCGCATGAAGCCACTGCATAAAATCGTAAAATTCATCCTTCTCCCGGCTCTCGTCATGTTTTTGCTGGGCCTGTCCGGTATCTACGGCACCTACCTTTATCTAAAGCCTGACCTGCCATCCATCGATGTTCTTAAAGACATCCATTTTCAGGTCCCGCTTCGAATCTACAGCAACGACAACAAACTGATTGCCGAATTCGGCGAGAAGCGTCGCCAGCCACTACAATATGACGAGGTACCAAAGCGCCTGATCCAGGCGATCCTGGCCGCCGAAGATGACCGCTTCTTCGAACATCCGGGTGTTGACTATCACGGCCTACTACGGGCCGCATTCCAGCTGTTGCTGACCGGAGAGCGCCGTCAGGGCGGCAGCACTATCACCATGCAGGTGGCGCGAAACTTCTTCCTAAGTCGAAAGAAGACCTTCACCCGTAAACTCAATGAGATCTTCCTCTCCCTCAAGATCGAAAACGAACTCAGCAAAGAGGAGATCCTGGCACTCTACCTCAATAAAATCTATCTGGGGCATCGTTCCTACGGCGTTGGCGCTGCCGCGCTGGTCTACTATGGACGACCGGTCAGCGAACTCACACTGGCGGAGATCGCCATGGTTGCAGGTCTGCCAAAGGCACCCTCAAAAAACAACCCCATCAGCAACCCCACGCGCTCAAAGCAGCGCCGCAACTATGTGCTCGGCAGGATGCGCAGCCTGGACTTCATCTCTGCTGAAGAGTATGAGGCGGCCCGCATCGCCCCGCTGAGCGCCTCCCTGCACCAGGCGCTCAGCGAGGTAGACGCACCCTACGTAGCCGAAATGGCCCGTGCCGAGGCGGTCGCCCGTTTTGGCAACCAGGCCTATACTGGCGGCTACCGCATCTTCACCACCATCGACAGCCGCCTCCAGCAGACCACCAACACGGCCCTGCGCAACAGCCTACTTGCCTACGATAAGCGCCACGGCTACCGCGGCGCGGAGGGCAATCGGACACTGCCACAGCCCTCCACCCCGGAAACCCTCGATCCACTGCTCGCAGAGCTCAAGCCGATCGCTCAACTCACCAGCGGCATAGTCACCGAAGTGCAGGAAAAATCCGCCACGGTCTACATCGGTAACGGCGACAGCATCACGCTTGAATGGCTAGGTCTCGCTTGGGCCGCTCCGTTCATCGACCAGGAAAGGGTCGGAAACGCACCAAAAAACGCCGCTGAGATCCTCAAACCCGGCGACCTGATCCGCGTTACGCGTGAACCGCAGCCAGAGGGCGAACCCATTTGGCGTCTGGCGCAAATCCCCCAAGTTGCCGGGGCCTTCATCTCCCTCAACCCCAACGACGGCGCGATCCAGACCCTCACCGGCGGCTACGACTTCTACTGGAGCAAGTTCAACCGGGCCACCCAGGCCAAACGCCAGCCCGGTTCTGGCTTCAAGGCATTCATCTACTCCGCCGCACTGGAAGCAGGCTACACTCCCGCCAGCCTGATCAACGACGCCCCGGTGGTATTTGAAGACCCGGCACTGGAGGCAGCCTGGCGACCGGAGAACTACAGCGGTCGATTTTTTGGCCCGACCCGGCTGCGCTATGCGCTGAAAAAATCCCGCAATCTCGTCTCGATACGGCTGCTGCGGTCGATGAACATCGAAACCACCCTCGACTACATCAGCCGTTTCGGCTTCAGTAAAAGCGAACTACCACACGACCTCTCCCTCGCCCTCGGCAGCGGCGCCATCAGCCCGTTGCAGATGGCTCAGGGCTATGCCGTGCTGGCCAATGGCGGTTATCGCATCACGCCATACCTGATAAAACGCATTGAAAACGACCGGAGCGAAACCCTTTTCAAAGCCGAACCCGAGATCGTCTGTGAGCCACCCGAGCAGACATCCAGCCCAACCGCCGCGGACAAAGCCGCTCCTCTCTACGCCACCGAGCCCCCCCCGCAACGCTGCGCTCAACGGGTCATCTCCGCGCAAAACTACTACCTGATGAACTCCATGATGCGCGATGTAATCCAGTCGGGCACCGCAACCCGCGCTAAGCAGCTCGGCCGCAGCGATCTGGCTGGCAAGACCGGCACCACCAACGACCAACGCGATGCTTGGTTCAACGGATTCCACCGCGACCTGGTTGCCATCGTCTGGGTCGGTTTCGATGACGTCCAGCCCCTCGGCCGGGGTGAAGTGGGGGGCAGAGCGGCGCTCCCGGCCTGGATCGACTTCATGCGGGTCGCCCTGGAAGGAAAACCGGAATCGTCTCTGGAGATGCCTCCCGGCATGGTCACCGTGCGTATCGATCCGGAGACCGGTGAGGCGGTGAGCGCGAGCCAGAAGAACGCAATCTTCGAGACCTTTCGCGAGCAATACGCGCCAACACCACCCAGCAGCGAAACAACTCCAAGCACCACCTCCAACCCCAACGGCGGCGACACATCAACATCCGAGGTCGATCCTTTCTAAAACAACAGATGAAGGCCGACAAACGTGAACTTCAGCGCCGCATCGCCTACGAAGCTGCGCGCATCCTGACTGAACAGCGCTCTGGGGATTACGCCTACGCCAGCCGCAAGGCGGCAAACCGTCTCGGCCTCAACGACCTACGACAGATGCCGCGAAGGGAGGAGATCGAAGAGGCGTTGCGCGAGCAGCAGCGGCTGTTTCTGGGTGAGCAACAGACCAGCGCGTTGCAGCAGCTTCAACGCGATGCCCTCGAAGCGATGCACGCTCTCAGCCGCTTTCTGCCGCTGCTGGTCGGCGCGGTGCAGGCCGGCACCGCAGACCGCAACTCAGCGATCCAGCTGCTGCTATTCGCCGACACTCCGGAAGAGGTGATCTTCGCCCTCTCCGACTTGAACATCCCCTGGCGTGATAGCGAACACCTGCTGCGGTTTGGCAACGGCCATCCCAAACCCATGCCCAGCTTCCGCTTTCGCGCCGGTGAGAGCGCCTTTGAACTGATCGTGCTGCCCCCGAAAGGACGCTACAGCCGACCACTCGAACCCGGCGGCGACCAGCCGATCAGAGGCATCAACCGTGATCAGCTCAGCGCACTGCTCAGTCAGACGCCGACCTGACCGCTCCACTCAGCGCTTGTCGAGTGGCACATAGTCACGCCGCGGCGCACCTTTATAGATCTGCCGCGGGCGACCGATATTCTGCAGCGGATCGCTCATCATCTCCATCCAGTGGGCCACCCAACCCACCGTACGACCGATGGCAAACATCACCGTGAACATGTTGTTTGGGATCCCCAGCGCCCGGTAGATAATGCCCGAGTAGAAGTCGACATTGGGATAGAGCTTGCGCTCCACGAAGTACTCATCACTGAGAGCGATCTCCTCCAGCTTCAGCGCCAGCTCAAACATCGGATTGTTGCTGTCGGCGAGTTTCTCCAACACCTCCAGGCACATTTCCCGCAGGATGCCGGCACGTGGATCATAGTTTTTGTAGACCCGGTGGCCAAAGCCCATTAGCCGAAACGTATCATTCTTGTCCTTCGCCTTGGCGATATATTTATCGATATTGGCGACATCACCAATCTCCGTCAGCATGTTCAGCACCGCCTCATTGGCGCCACCATGGGCCGGCCCCCAGAGCGAGGCGATACCAGCCGCGATACAGGCGAAGGGGTTGGCCTGAGAGCTGCCGGCCAGCCGCACCGTGGAGGTGCTGGCGTTCTGCTCATGGTCCGCATGCAGGATGAACAACAGGTTGAGCGCCCGTTCGGCCACCGGGTCGGGCTGATACTCTTCACAAGGGGTGGCATACATCATGCGCAGCAGGTTGCCGCAGTAAGAAAGGTCATTGCGGGGATAGACGATCGGCTCACCGATGTTGTGCTTGTAGCTGGCCGCCGCAATCGTCGGCATCTTGGCGATCAAGCGATGCGCTGAAATCTCCCGATGGCGAGGATTATCAATATCGAGGGAGTCGTGATAGAAGGCAGAGAGGGAACCCACCACACCCACCATGATCGCCATCGGATGAGCATCGTAGTGGAAGCCGCTGAAGAAGTTTTTCAGTGTCTCGTTGAGCATCGTGTGGTAGGTGATCAGGTGATCAAAACGCTGCAGCTGCTCTGCATTTGGCAACTCGCCGTAGAGCAGGAGATAGGCCACCTCGATGAAGTCAGCCTGAGCCGCCAGTTGCTCAATCGGATAACCGCGATACTCCAACACCCCTGCCTCACCATTTATATAGGTGATGCGGCTCTCACAGCTGGCTGTGGACATAAAGCCCGGATCGTAGGTAAAGATCCCGCTATCCCGATAGAGCCTGGAAACATCGATTGCCGGCGGCCCCTGCACCGACTCCCTCACCGACAACCTGATCGATTCCCCTGCCGCTTCATCCTGCAGTAAAAAATATTTCTCTGTCATCATTCATCTCCCAGGAAATAGTTTCCTTGCCAAGCCACTACAACCTGGCGATATCCGCCCGCACCGCCGCCGCCGAGGCCTCGAACAGCGCCATCTCTTCCGCAGTCAGGCCCAGATCGACCACCAACTCGACCCCCACCTCGGAGAGCACACAGGGCACCCCCATCGCGATTTTTTCAGCGCCATATTCCCCCTGCAGAATCGCCACCGTCGGCATGATGCGCCGGCGATTGTTGGCGATCGCATCAATCATCGAGGTGATGGCTGCGGCAGGGGCATCGTAGGCACTGCTGTTCTTGCGCAGCGAGAGGATCTCCGCCCCGCCGTTACGGGTCCGTTTGATGATCGCATCGATCTTCTCGCGACTGATGAAGTGCTCGATGGGAATACCGTTGATGGTGCAGAAACGGGGCAGGGGCACCATCGAATCACCATGGCCACCTAGCACAATGGTGGTCACGTCGCGGGAGGAAAAGCCGGTCTCCATCTCGATGAAACTGGCCATACGCGAGGCATCCAGCACCCCGGCCTGACCGAACACCCGCCCGCGCGCCCAACCACTGCGCTGCCAGGCGCGGAAGGTCAGCACATCCACCGGGTTGCTCACCACCAGCATCATCGCCTGCGGCGCATACTGCAGAGCATTGTCGACAATGCCGTCGATCACACCCAGATTCACCTCCAATACATCGGAACGCGACATGCCTGGCTTACGCGGCACCCCGGCAGTTACCACGATCAGATCCGAACCAGCCATCGCCGCCGGGTCGTTGGAGCCGGAGACCCGGGTATCGAAACGGAAGAAACTCGAGGTCTGCAACACATCCAGCGCCACCCCTTGGGGCGCATCCTCGCGGATATCCACCAGCATCACTTCCCGGCACAACTCGGCCTCGGCCAACATCTGCGCGGTGGTCTCACCGACTCGGCCCGCACCCACAATAGTAATTTTGTTCATTGTTATTCCTTGCTTCACAAACCCGCTCTCCAATAATAGCCACGATCAGCACGGCAGACGGTCATAGCAGCAGGCAGCATTTTTTACCCCCCAACCCGGTTGGGTTATGATTGGTGGTTCGCGCGTCTTGGGGCAACGTTGAACGATACGCCCCCTCTGCCGAAAAACACCGACTTCCCTATGATTTCGGCACTTTTCGGCCAAAGATGCCCGACAGATGCGGACACAAGTAGAAGAATCCTGAGGAAGTTTTTAATGTCGAGAAAGAAGATTGCGCTGATCGGCGGCGGCCAGATCGGTGGCACACTCGCGATGATAGCGACCCAGAAGGAGCTGGGTGATGTCGTGATTATCGACCTACCGCACCTGCAAAATCCGATGAAAGGCAAGGCTCTCGATCTGATGGGCATGCGCCCGGTGGACGGCGTCGATGTTGAACTGAGCGGCAGCGGCGAAATGGCAGCGATCGCCGGTGCCGACGTGATCATCGTCACCGCCGGCGTGCCACGTAAACCGGGCATGTCGCGCGACGACCTGCTTGATATCAACCTGAGCGTCACCAAAAAGGTCGCCACGGCAGTCAAGCAGCATGCCCCGGACGCCTTCGTGATCCTCACCACCAACCCGCTCGACTCCATCGTCTACGCCTTCCACAAGCTCTCCGGTCTGCCCGCGGAGCGCATCATCGGCATGGCCGGTGCACTCGACACCGCCCGCTTCCGCACCTACATCGCGATGGAGACCGGCCTCTCGGTGAAGGATGTCTCCTGCCTAGTGATGGGGGGCCATGGCCCCACCATGATCCCGGTCACCCGCACCGCCAGCGTCGGTGGCATCCCGCTCACCGAATTGCTGGATCAGGAGACGATCCAGCGCATCGTCGAGCGCACCCGCAACGCCGGCACCGAGATCGTCGGCCTACTTGGCAACGGCAGCGCCTTCTACAGCTCCGCCGCCGCCGCCATCGAGATGGCCGAGTCCTACCTGAAGGATAAAAAGCGAGTGATCGCCTCCGCCGTGCTATGTCGCGGCGAATATGGCGTCGACGGTTACTTCATGGGCGTGCCCTGCGTGATCGGCAGCGGCGGCGTCGAAAAGGTGGTGGAGTTCAAGCTCACCGCCGAGGAGCAGCAGATGTTCGAGACCACCCTGGAGGCGGTCAAGGCGAGCGTCGAGCGCACCGGACTGTAAAGAAGCCACTATGAACCAATCGAGCGACAAGCTGGTCAGCCTCAGCATCAATGGCAAGGAGATCTCCGCTCCAGAGGACCACTCGGTGATCCAGGCCCTCTGGTATGCCGGCTACCCACGCGTCAAAAGCGTTGGCTGCCTGGAGGGGGTGTGCGGCTCCTGCCGGGTGATGGTGCGCCGCGCCGACAGCCCCGAGGTGAAGATGGAGCTAGGCTGCCAGCTGTTGGTGGAGGAGGGCATGCAGGTCAACTTCCTGGTCTTCCCGACCCCGACCCACCACGCCTACCAACTCGACGACATCAAGAACTCCTGGGAGGTGCAGGCCAGGTTCCACCAGATCTTCCCTGAGGCCGAAGCCTGTCGTCACTGCAGTGGCTGCAACCAGTCCTGCCCCAAGGGCATCGAGGTGGAACGGGGCGTCGAACTGGCCTCCAAGGGGCGCTTCCGCGAGGCCGGTGAGCTGTTCGTCGAGTGCGTGATGTGTAACCTCTGCCTGACCGCCTGCCCAGAACACATCTCCCCCAACCATGTCGGGCTATTCTCGCGCCGCGTCACCGCCTACTTCCACATCCGCCCCTCGAACCTGATCAACCGACTGGAAAAACTGCGCAAGGGCGACCTGCAGGTTACCTACTGAGCCCCAGCTCCGGAAACAACATGGCCAACGGCATCCCCTACAGCGAAGCGCTCAAGCGCTACACACCACTCAAATTCCGCGACCCGTCGACAGACAAGACCCCAACCCAGGATCTGCTGCGTGAGTTCCACCCAGACCACACCGAAGGCTCGATGGTCAAACTGCAGGTCGGCCCCAACAAGGGCAACACATGCCACCATCAGCTGGCCCAGATGCTGCAGTCGGATGCGCGTATCGACGAGGCCGATCTGGCCGGTGCCAACATCTGCGAGACCGATGTACTGGTGATCGGCGGTGGCGGCGCTGGCTGTGCCGCTGCACTTGAGGCCTCACGCAGCGGTGCCAAAGTGACACTGGCGACCAAGCTGCGCCTCGGCGACAGCAACACGGTGATGGCGGAAGGCGGCATCCAGGCCTCGGTGGAGAAGGGCGATACCCCGCAAATGCACTTCGATGACACCCTCAAGGGTGGCCACCACTATGTCGACCGCGAGCTGGCGGCGCAGATGGTGCTGGACGGCCCGGAAGTGATCCGCTGGCTGATCCAACAGGGCATGCAGTTCGACCTGGACAAGTACGGCGAGCTGCTGACCCGCCGCGCCGGCGGCACCTCGGCGCCACGGGTGGTCTACTATCGCGACTACACCGGCCTGGAGATGATGCGGGTACTACGCGAGGCGGTCAGCAACAGCCCAGTCGAGGTAAGAGACTACAACCCGGCGGTGGAGCTGCTCTCCAACGAACATGGCGAGTGTGCTGGCGCGGTGCTCTCCTCCCTGAAGAACTGCCGCTACACCCTGGTGAAAGCAAAGGCGGTGATCCTCGCCAGCGGCGGTATCGGCCGTATGCACCTTAACGGCTTTCCCACCTCCAACCACTTCGGCGCCACCGGCGACGGCCTGGTGCTCGCCTACCGCCTCGGCGCGAAGCTGCGTGACCTCGACTCGTTCCAGTACCACCCGTCAGGGCTCGCCTTTCCACAGCACCTCGCCGGCACCCTGATCACCGAAGGCGTGCGCTCCTCCGAGGCCTACCTGCTCAACGCCGCCGGCGAACGTTTTGTTGAAGAGCTGGCGCCCCGCGATCATGTCGCCGCCGCGATCATCCGCGAGTGCCGGGAGGGCCGCGGCATCCAGGTCGACGAAAAGACCGTCGGCATCTGGCTCGACACCCCGGGACTGGAGCTGCGCAAGCCCGGCATCCTGCAGCAGCGTTTCCCCAAACTACTGCAGCTGGGACAGAAGAGCGGAGTTGACCCGACCCACACCCCGCTGCTGATCTACCCCACCCTGCACTACCAAAACGGCGGCGTGGTAATCGACAAAAACGGCGCCTCCAGCACCTCCGGGCTCTACTGCATCGGCGAGGTCTGCGGCGGCATCCACGGCAAAAACCGGCTGATGGGCAACTCACTGCTCGACATCATCAGCTTCGGTCGGCGCGCCGGCCAGCATGCCGCCGAACAGAGCCACGGTAGGCCCCACACCAAGATCTCCATCGAGCACCTCAGCAGCCTGCGCCGCGAGCTGATGACCGCAGCCATGCCGATGGATCATAAGGGGCCACTGCTGTTCCCCGAGTACGCCAAATTCGACGCCGACGCTGACTACGACGGCCTGCGGCGCCACAAACAGAGGTAGATCATGGCTCGATCCAATCAAGTGCTGCTGCACGAATCGATCCGGGTTGGCGCCGACTTTGACGCCTGGCACACCGCTGGTGGTGGTGAAGGGCTGCAGATAGCACTGCTGGAGACACCGGACAAGCTGATTGCGCAGATCGAACAGGCTGGCCTGCGCGGCCTCGGCGGCAGCGGCTACCCGACCCACAAGAAGTGGCGCTTTCTCGCCGCCCAGCAGGATGCCACCGACAAATACCTGATCGTCAACGGCAACGAAGACGAACCCGGCACCTTCAAGGACCGTATCCTGCTCAGCGAGACCCCGCATCAGGTAATCGAAGGGGCCTGCATCTGTGCGCTCGCCTGCGGCATCAACCGCATCATCTTCTACATCAACCCGGAGCAGCACGACTCCCTCGAACAGATGCGCAAGGCAGTGGCCCAGTGGGAAGACTCCGAGCTCTACTTCTCGCTGGCGAAACAGATGGGCAAGCCGATCGAGCTGAGCGTAATGGAGAGCTCCGGCCACTACATTGGCGGCGAGGAGACCGCAGCGATCGAATCGGTGGAGGGCAACTTCCCGTTTCCGCGCGGCAAACCGCCGTTTCCCGCCGAGTCCGGGGTGCATGGCTACCCGACCCTGGTCAACAACACCGAGACCCTGGCCAATGTGCCTCACATCATGCGCCACGGCGCCGACTGGTTTCAGGCACTGGGGATCGGCGCGGCCACCGGGACCAAAATCTACTGCCTCAGCGGTGACGTACTCAGACCCGGCGCCTACGAATTGCCCATGGGCACACCGCTAGAGCAGCTAATCTTCGAGCATGGCGGCGGCATGCTGGTGGGCAAGGAACTGAAGGCAGTCTTCACCGGCGGCCCTTCCAACACCATCCTCACACCCAAGGACCTCGACGTACCGCTCGACTTCGAATCGGTGACGGCGCGCCGCTCGGCGCTCGGCACCGGCGCGATGATCGTGGTCTCCGAGGGCACCGGCATCGTCAAGCGGGTCACCGAGTACGTCAACTTTTTTGCCGACTCTTCCTGCGGCCAGTGCCCGCCCTGTAAGACCGGTACCTACTACATCTCACTGCTGCTGAGCAAGATCGACACCGGGCAGGGCAGCCAGGCCGACCTGGAGTCCCTCTACGACCTCTGCAAGGTATTGCCGGGAGCCGGGCGCTGCCACCTGCTTGATGGCGCAGTCAAGGTACTCGAAAGCTCCCTCTACCACTTTCGGGATGAGTATATGCAGGCGATCGAGCCCCGCTAACATAGATTCCATGCGTCTTGCCCAGAAATTTTACCACTTCATTATATTCGTCGAACATCCACGCAATTTGTGGGCTTATGCCAGCAAAATACACAAACATGCATAAAACAATCATTAGGCAATAAAAAAATATTTGACCGGGCGGGTGATTGTTTGCCATATTTCCCGGCTCAAAATTTATACAATCCAGCTCCAGAAGGCCGTGCTCCTGGCAACCGCCCCGAGCCGGACGGCTGTCCACACCCGCCGATGTGGCGCATTTGTTTACCATCCCCGTGGACCATGCCAGATCCTAAGGCTGAGAGGCCGGACTGGCCCGCTGGACAGAAACAGTTAAGCGCTTATGCGGCGGGATCGGGGCCAGGCCTCACTCCCAGCCAAAACCGAAAATTCAGGGTGGCTTATGACTCAGCATGCTGATGGCGGCCAGAGCGTCGTCCAAATGGACGAATTCGAAGGCAATAAAACCGCCACAAAGATCGACGAACATATCGTTGAGATCGTCTCAGACTCCGGCGAGGGCGCCCAGAAATGCGGGCAGACCCTCGGTTCTGTTAGCGGCAAGATGGGCAATGGGGTCTGGACCGTAGAGATCATCCCCGCCGAGATCCAGCCCCCGGCCCGCTCACCAGCCGGCGCCTCCGGTATTCGCGTTCGGATCGGCTCCGAGCGCGTCACCAACATGGGTAACGAGGCCGATCTCGTGGTCGCCTTCAACGAGCAGGTGCTCTACTCGCGTATCGCCAATGGCGCCTACAAGAGGGGCTCCATCGTGTTGCTGGAGAACAAGTGGAAGAGCGACCCGCAAGAGAAGATCCAGGAGCAGTACAACACCGCGATCAAGGAGCTCTCCGAACACGGCTTCATCGTCCATGAGATACCGATGGAGGAGGAGTGCCTGAAGATCGTCGCCAATGCGCGCAAGGGCAAGAATATGTTCGTGCTCGGCATGATCTGTGAGATCTACAGCCGGGATGCCGACCTGGCCCGCAGCGAGATAGCCGCCACCTTCGCCCATAAAGGCGAGAAGGTGATCAAGCCAAACATCGACCTGTTCAACTCCGGTTATGAATATGCCCGCAACAATATCCCCTACAGTTGGGAGATTGAGCCCAAGGCGCTCACCGGCGAAGAGAAGGTGCTGGTCTGCAACGGCAACCAGGCGATCGGTCTCGGCGTGATGGCCTCTGGCATGGACATGGTATCCATGTATCCGATCACCCCAGCCACCTCCGCCTCTCACTATATCGCCGCCATCTACGACCAAGTCGGCGGTTTCGTGCACCAGGCAGAGGATGAGATCGCCGCCATCGGTTTCGCTATCGGCGCCTCCTACGCTGGTAAGACCGCCTGCACCATCACCTCCGGCCCCGGCATGGCGCTGAAGACCGAGATGATTGGCCTGGCGGTAATGTCGGAGATCCCGCTGGTGATCATCAACGTGCAGCGCGGCGGTCCCTCCACCGGTCTGCCGACCAAGGTGGAGCAGGCGGATCTGCTCTCCTCCCTCTACGGCATGCCCGGCGACGCACCGAAGATCATCATCGCCCCCGCCACCATCGAGGAGTGTTTCCACTTCGTGATCATGGCGCGCAAACTGGCGGAGACCTTTCGCGGCCCGGTGATCATGCTCACCGACGCCAACCTGGCCACCGGCGTGCAGCCCTGGAACCGCCCCGAACTGCAGGAGGAGTGGCTGGCAGCGCCGATCGACCAGTCGCCTTGGGACCCCAACGTGCCCGCCTACGACTGGGATGAGGAGACTGGCCTGTCGCAGCGCCCAATCCCAGGCCAGCGCAACGGCATGTACGTCCTGACCGGCCTGTCACATACCAGCCGCTCCAAGGTGGCCTACGACTCTGATACCCACCAGACCAGCATGCACATGCGCAGCCGCAAACTGGCCGCGCTGCAGAAGACCCTGAAGAAGCCCGAGGTGCACGGCGACGAGCAAGGCGACCTGCTGATCGTCTCCTGGGGCTCCACCATGGGCGCCGTGCAGGAAGCGGTCGACCTGCATCGCGCCGAGGGCAAGAGCGTCTCCCAGCTGCACCTGCGCTTCCTCTCGCCGATGGAGCCGCATCTGAAGGAGATCTTCAGCAACTACAAGAAGGTGATGACCATCGAGATCAACTACAGCGACGATCTCAGCCACCCGCTCATCACCGAAGAGAATCGCCGGCTGGCCCAGCTTGCCATCATCCTGCGCGCCCAGACCCTGGTCGACATCGACTGCTGGTCGGTGGTGTATGGTCACCCGCTGCAGCCCGGCATGCTCTACAACGTGATCAGCGGCAAGCTCGCTGACCTGAACAACTAAGGAGGAGTCAGCATGTTTGGATTGAAAGCAGACTGGTCTCTCGAAGTCTTTGAACGCTACTTCACCCTCGGCGACTACGCCGGCGGTGAGGCCCGCTGGTGCCCCGGTTGTGGCGACTTTGCAGTACTCAACGCCACCCACCGGGTGCTGCGCGATGCGCAGATGCCGCCGGAGAAGAGCGTCTTCGTCTCCGGCATCGGCTGCTCCAGCCGCATGCCCCACTATGTCGGCACCTACGGCTTCCACGGCCTGCACGGCCGTGCCCTGCCGATAGCCAATGGCGTCAAGTCACGCCGCCCCGACCTCGACGTCTGGGTCGCCACCGGCGACGGCGACTGCTTCTCCATCGGCGCCGGCCCCTGGATCCACGCCATGCGTCTCAACATGGACATGGTAGTGCTGATCTTCGATAACGGCATCTACGGTCTGACCAAGAAGCAGACCTCTCCCACCACTCCCACTGGGATGAAGACCAACACCCACCCCAGAGGCGCACTGCTGCCGCCGCTGAATCCGTTGACCACCACCCTGAGCATCAGCAACGTCTCCTTTGTTGCCCAGGTACCCGACTGGAACCCGCCGATGCTCTACGAGACGATCAAGGCGGCCCACCAGCATCGCGGCACCAGCTTCGTGCGCATCTTGCAGCGCTGCCCGGTCTTCTCCGATGAGTTCTGCAAACCGATGCAGGAGAACCCGGAGCAGATGCTGGTGCTGACCCACGAGAACGGCATCCCGATGGACGATTCGGTGTTGCGCGTCTTCAAAGAGACACAGGAGCACGACCCGGCCGACTGGCTCGGCGCCATGGCGCTGGCCCACGACACCACGCGCATCCCGCTCGGCCTGCTCTACCGCAATCCAGACGCGGTGGTCTACGAAGATCTCTCGGCCCAGGGCCTGGAGAAGACCAACGAAGAGAAGCTGGCGGCCATTGACAAGGCTATCGACGCCTTCTCCATCTAATAACAAAACCGTTCCAGGGCAAGGCAGCGCGCTATGAACGCAGAACCCAATGCACCCACCGCCGGCAGCGCAGGCTCTGCCCTGCCGGCACAACCGCCCGCCATCAAAGATGCCGAGGCGAGCAAGGATATCCTCTACACTCTGCGCCACTTTCATCTCGGCAACCCGGGAGTGCAAGAGCAGCTGGAGCCCTTTGGCGACGATTATCTCCCCGCGCTGCTGGCCCCCTACCGGGATGCCTCCCGTCTGCGCTACGACTACCCCCTGTTTCTCTACCCTGTAGCTGAAGACGGGCAGGCAGCTGAGGCTGCCGAGCTGGCTAAGCCCCTTAGCCAATTTCTCAGCGAAACGCTCGAATCAGTTGCTCCCGGCGCAGACAATGCCCGCATCCTTAAAGACAACCTGCCGCGCATTGAGCAGGCGCTGCGCCAGGCCACCAAGGACGATGAAGCCCCAGTGCCTGCCCGCCCGCTGTTACAACAGCTCGGCGAACAGATGGTGCAGCAACTCGGTCTCGACAGCGACAGCAGCGCCCGCCTCAGTGACGACCTGGAAAAGCTGCTGGAGGCGATCCCGGATGGGGGACAACTGCTCGCCTATGGTCGCCACCCGGCCATCCACCTGCTGATCCATGTGATCCGCCATCAGGTGATCCCACGTCAGGCGCAGTTTCAGGAACAGCTTCAGGAACAGATCCTCGGACTCGGCCGGCTGCTCAATATCGAGAAGGAGAAATCCGATTCAGGGCGTAAACCGGAGCACCTGAAAGAGAGTGTTGGCGGCAGTGCTGAGCTCTTCGATGTCAACGCACTCTCCCAGGTAATGGACCACTCGCAGGGTTCGGTCGGCATGTCCGCAGAGCGCCGAGAGCGCGTGCAGACCGCCCTCGAGATCCTCAAGGAGTACCGCCAGGAACCCACCCTGGTGCGTTTTGTCCACCTGAAAGACCTGGATAGCACCATCTTCAGTGACATCGAAGGTTTCGAGTCGGTGGTCTCCGACGACCCATGCACCACCGCCCAAGATCTATTCGACCAAGAGGCAGCACGCCTCGCCAAAGTATTTGCCGCCGCGCGGATCGCCCAGCTCGAGATCGACGATCTCTACGACGCCTCGATCCACGATCCCTGGTTCGCCAGTTTCAACTGGGAGGCCTTCTCCCAGCACGAGCTGCTACTGGTGCCGGCGGTGATCGCCCTGGAGACCGCTTTGCGCGTCGCCAACCAAGCGATGCCACAGTTCTCACGGCTGCTCAACTCCGGCCGGCCGGTGCAGATCATGGTACGGGTGCTGGCCCACGCCAATCCCGGCCGCGACACCGAAGAAGACCCCTTCGCCCACTTCCGTACCGAACTCGGCTATCTGGGCATCGCCCACCGCCAGGCGGTGGTCGGGCAGACTTCTGCAGCGCGCCATGAACACCTCCTGCAACAGTTCACCACCGCTTTCAATGCGACTCGCACCAGCCTGCATCTGATCAACATCGGCATGCGTCCGCTGGGGCAGGGGGTCGGGCTGAACGCCTGGCTGGTAGCCGGCGCCGCCCTGGAGGGCCGGGTCCACCCCTTCTTCCAGCTCAACCCGGCGCAAGGTGACAGCTTCGCCGAGCGGGTCGATTTCAGCGGCAACCCCCAACCCGATCGCGACTGGCCGCTGCACGAGTTCAATTACATCGACAACGACGGCGAGGTCATCAAGACACAGAGCGCCTTCACCTTTGCCGACTATGCACTGCTAATCCCGCGCCTGCATCGCCACTTCACGCCGGTGCCATTGGTCTGCGAGTCGGACAATCTACTGCCGATTGCCGACTACCTCGCGCTGCCACAGCAGCAGACCGATGCCTACATCCCTTATGTCTGGGCGATCAACGCCAACGGCGAATTGCGTCAGCTGGCGGTCAGCCTGACCCTGGTCCACGCCTGCCGCGACCGCCTCAACTACTGGCACAGCCTGCAGGAGATGGCCGGCATCGGTAGCAAATATATCGAGAGCGGCATCGCCAAGGCACGCGCCGAGATCCAGGCCGCCGCCGATGCCGAGCGCGCCGAATTGCTGGCCGCCCACGAAGCTGAGATCAACAGCGTACGTGCCGAGGCCGCCAGCGAGGTGATGGGGCGCCTCACCGAGGTACTGATGGGCATGGATCTCACGGGCGCCACACCGCGCATTGCAGCCACTACCCCGGTACAACCCAGCCCGGCTGCAGCGGATGTCAGCGAGCCGACGGCTGAGGCGGAGGCGCCAGACGAGGCGGAGACAGAGGAGGAGATCGGCGGTTACGAAGACCCCTGGATCGACAGCCCACTCTGCACCAGCTGTAACGACTGCCTGGCGATCAACCCACTGGTGTTCGTCTACAACGATAGCAACCAGGCCTACATTGCTGACGCCAGCGCCGGCACCTTCGCCCAGATGGTGGAAGCGGCAGAGATCTGCCCCTCCGACTGCATCCACCCGGGCAAACCACTCAACGACGCTGAGCCCGGGCTAGATGAGCTGATCGAACGGGCGGCAGCGTACAACTGAGCGGCAGGCTGAAACAGGTATCAAGTCAGAGATAGCGCGAGATTGTATGGCTCTTGTTGAGAGAGCAACAGGGAATCGAGGCAGAGAAGATGCATAAGCAGGTGGCAGTCGAGTTCGAGTGTGCAGAGGTCTGGATCCGCGCCACGCAACTCAGTACTGACATCTACCTAGAGCTGATCGACTGCCAGGACTTCGACTTCTGGGACCAGATAACCCAGATCGGTCATGCTATCGCCTCCAGCATCGCTGAGGGACGTGCGCGCACTGCCTTCAACGACTGCGCCGACCATCTGGTTTCGGCCCGCAAGGCCTGCAGAGAGCTGCTCCGGCAGATCGAGACTGGCCAAAAGATCGAGCACATCGAACCATCGATAGGTGATCAATGGATCTCCGAGACACGACAAATCACGGCTATGTTGACGGCGCTGGTGACAGCACTGCTGACGGCAAGGAACAACGCATTGCAGCCAGCATGAGCCACCAGCTCCAGGTAGAAGCAGAGGTCCGGTATGTCTGAGCTGCTCAGCAGTTTCGTCTCCTCTGCCGGCATCATGACCGGCATCGGGCTATTCTTCGGCATCATCCTCGCGGTCGCCTATAGATTCCTCAAGGTGGAGGAGGATCCGCGTATCGCCACCACCGATGAGCTGTTGCCCGGCACCAACTGCGGCGCCTGTGGCGAACCCGGCTGTCTGCCGTTTGCCGAGGCCCTGGTGGCCGGCAAGGCCCAACCCAGCGGCTGCACCGTCGCCGACGAAGCCACCATCGACGCGATTGCCGATTTTCTCGACGTCGACGCCGGCCAAGCCGACAAGCAAGTCGCCCGGCTACGCTGCGCCGGCGGCAAGGCTCAGGCCTTCCAGATCGCCGAATATGCCGGCTTCGAGGGCTGCCGCGCCGCCGCCACCGTCTCCGGCGGTGGCAAAGGCTGTTCTTGGGGCTGCCTCGGACTGGCTGACTGCAAGGTCGCCTGCGACTTCGACGCGATCCATATGAACGCCAACGGCCTGCCCCAGGTAGACGTCGAGAAGTGCACCGCCTGCGGCGACTGCGTCGAGGCCTGCCCCAAAGACCTGTTTGAACTGCTGCCGCTAACGCAGAAACTCTACGTGCAGTGCAACAACCCCCTCGAAGGCGAGGCGGTCACCGTGCTCTGCTCAGTGGGCTGCGACGCCTGCGGCAAATGTGCCGCAGACGCCGCCCCCGGCCTCATCACCATGAGCGACAATCTGCCGCTGATCGACCTGAAATCGGGCGCGCCGATGACCGACCTCGCCACCCGCCGCTGCCCCACCGCCGCCATCCAATGGCTGGAGGATGGCCAGTTCATCGAACAGCAGAGCGCCCAAGCCGAAAGTGAAAAACGATATGCCCGCCTTCACTAACACCGCCATCAAACTCTACCGCAAGCTGTTTGGCACCCCCGCCGGGCTGATGCCGCAGGACAGCGGCATCCATACCCTGCTGGATGGCGCCAGCGCCATCGCCATCACCGAGGCCTGTATCGCCGAAAACGCTGCGATCAGTAACCGCCACGGTACCGATCACGCCAATCTCGCCTGGCTCTCTGAAGAGAGCCGTCAGCTGCATAACGTATTTGGCGAACATCTCAGCAGCCACAGCGCCTCCAGCGCCCGCGGCGCGCTGGCCAGCGCCATCGGGCTCGCCAGCGCAGGACGCCGCGCCACCCTGTTTCTCGACAGCGGCGAGCTTAGCGGCGCCCTCGACCTGCTGCAGCGCGCCGTCGAACAACGTCTGCCACTGGTGATCCACGCGCGCAACCGCGACATCGACAAATCCGGCAGCAGCCACCAGGCGCTGCAGCAGCTCGCCGACAGCGGCTGCCTACTGCTGGTCGCCGGCAATGTGCAGGAGGCGGTGGACTTTGCCCTGATCGCCCGCCGAGTCGCAGAGGCCAGCCTGACCCCCGCCATCATCGCCATCGACAGCGGCGAGACCGCCAATGCGCTGCAGGATGTGCAGCTGCTCTCGCCGGCGCTGATCCAGCGCTACATCGGCGAGACCGAAAAGGACCTGCAGAGCCAGAGCGCCGCCGAGCGGCTACTGTTCGGAGAACAACGCCCGCCCGTACCAAGCTGGCACAACCTCGACCGACCGAGCCTGCAGTCAGCGCACAGAGATGGACGCGCCCAGGGATTGAGCCGTGCCGCCAACGCCACCTTTCTGCAGGGCGAACTGTCAGATAGCCTCGAACAGGCCTTCAATGCCTTTAACGCCGAGACCGGTCGTAACTATAGCGCCCTGTTCAGCCAGCAGGCCGAACAAGCCGACCAGCTAATCATCCTGCTCGGCAGCACCCTCGAGCCGGCGCTACAGGCACACCGTCAGCTCAACAAACGCGAGCGCAAGGCCACTGGCCTGCTGGCGCTAAAAAGTCTGCGCCCGCTGCCGGAGACGCACCTGCTCAAGCTGCTGCAAGGGAAAAAGCGCCTGATCGTGATGGAGCGGGCCGAGACCCCGCTGGCAGGCGATCCGCCGCTGTTGCGGGAGCTGCGGCAGATTCTTGGCAGAGGCCAGGAGCGCGGCGAGTTCAGTGGCGCTGCACCACGTCTTGAGTCGGTAATCTACGGTTGTGGCGGCTTTCCGCTGCGTAGCGCTGACCTGACCGAGCTGCTGCAGATCGCGCATCGTGAGAGCAGCAGCAAGCGCTACCTTGGCATCGACTTTACCCAGAGCAACGCCCACCAGCCGAAGCGCCAGGTACTGCTCGACAGTCTGCGCCGCGACTACCCGGAGATCGAATCCCTCGGTCTGCGCGCCAGGCAGAAGGAACCGGCCAGCAGCGACCCGGCCCTGCTGACCCTAGCTGTCGACCGCCCCGCCGACAGCAGTGCCAGCCTACTGGCAGAGGCTGCTACGCTGATCCACAGCATCGCCGGTGGCTATATCCGCAGCCGTCTTGGCGAGCACACCCCACGCTGGGGTGAGCGGGCTCAGGACAGCTTCTGCTTCAGTCAAAGCAGCCCCACTGATCCCGGCGACGAGGCCCCGCTCGACCTGCTGCTGGTGGAGCTGCATGGCGCCACCGAGCAGATCCCGGCGCTGCAGCGCCTGCGCAAGGGCGGCATACTGCTGCTACAGGCCGGCGATGATGAGAGCAACACCCTGACGCGACTGCCGGCAAGGCTGCAGCGGCAGATCCGCAGCCGCGACCCGCAACTGTTTCTCTACCCGGCCCCCAAATGGCTCAAGCCCGAACAGCGCGGCGAGTTGGCCCTCGGTGCCCTCTACGCCACCCTGGCAGAGGGACTGCTGAGCGCAATTTCGACCCGTAAATTCCTCAGCAGTCATGAACAGCAGCTCAAAACCGAGACTGCCGAGCGTGCCGACTCACTGCTGCGGGCCTTCAACGCCGGACTGGAGTCGGTGAGACACACAGCACTGCCCGCACCTACCGGCCAGCAGCCGCCGGCTGAGCCGTCCCATCTGCCGGCAGCGGTGCGTCACCTGCAGGCCAGCGGTGACCGCTACGACAGTCTGCCACGTTTCTGGGACCAGGCCGGCATCCTCTACCGGCAGGGCGAGCAGGCGCAGCTGACCCCCGACCCCTATCTCGCCAGCGGTGTGATCCCGCCGCTCTCCGCCACCTTTAACGACCATAGCGGCAGCCGCACCCTGCTGCCGGTATTTGACCCAGCCGCCTGCACCGCCTGTGGCGACTGCTGGAGCAACTGCCCAGACAGCGCCATCGGCAGCACCGCCATCAGCCCCACCGCGCTGATCAACGCCGGCATTGGCATCAGCGGCGCAGATGCGCTGCGGCCGATGGCCTCCAAACTCGGCGCCCGCATCAGTGCCCGCGGCCGCAAGGGCGAGTTCAGCGGCGATAGTGCGCAGCAGCTGATCCACGAGGCCTTCGACTGGCTACAGCAGAAGGCGCCGCTGGCGGAGGAGCGCCGCGAGGCGGCAGAAAGCGCCCTTGCACGAGTCGAAGCGGCTCTCGGCTGCCTGCCCCTGGCAATCACCGAGACGCTGTTTCACCAGGGCGAAAAGCTGAAAAAGGATGGCGGCGAGCTGCTCACCCTTACTATCAATCCCGAGGCCTGCAAGGCCTGCGGCCTCTGCATCGCAGTGTGCGAGCCCCAGGCGCTCACCCCGCAGCCCCAGGACCAGCAACGGCTCGCCAGCGCACAACAGCAGTGGCAGGCCTGGGAGCAGCTCCCCGACACCCCCTCTGAAACCATCGAGCGTGTTGCCGGTGAGGCCGAACCCGGCCCGATGGGCGCGCAGCAACTCTCCCGCTATGCACTGTTGGCGCTGGCCAGCGGCGATACCGCCGAGGCGGGCTCGGGAGAGAAGATCGCGCTGCGGCAGATCCTCGGTACCACCGAGTTTCGTATGCAGCCGCTGCTGCATCGCTTTGCCGGTGAACTGGAACAGCTGCAGAGCCGGATCAGCGGACTGATCCGCGAGACCCTGGTAGATGCGCTACCTAGCGCGGATCTCGACGCCCTCTCCAAGCGACTCGAGCAGCTGCAGAGCCGCAGTGTCGAGATCTCAGAGCTGATCGACCACACCAACGACCAGCTCGAGAGCAGCGGCGTGGATGCAGTGCGCCTGGCCCGGCTGACCCGGCTGGCGCAAAAACTCAGCCAACACCACTGGCAGCTGGTGCAGGGCCCACAGGGGCTGGGCCGCGCCCGTTACGGCATCGCCCTTGCCCCCGGCAGCATCAGCGAATGGGCGGCTACTTTTCCGCTCAACCCGTTCCAGGTGCCGGTCAGCCTCGGCCTGCCGGGCGCCACCAGCGAACTCGCCATGGGGCTGCTGCAGGGGCAGCTGGCGACGGCCCTGCAGACCCTGCGCCTAGTGCATCAGGCCAAACAGGAGCTGGGCGAGGCGGGACGCAACCCAATCGCGCCACAGCAGCTCACATGGGACAACCTGAGCGCGGAGGAGCGCGCGCTCTGTCCGCCGCTGCTTTTGATCGGCAGCGAGGAGGCGCTTGGCGGCGAGGAGTTCTCGCAGATCGCCAGCCAGCTCAACTCCGGCCTGCCGATCAAGGTGATCCTGCTGGCGGAGCTCGACGGCGGGCTCGATCAGATCGAGCAGCAGGGCAAGCCACTTGCGGCCAGTCACGACGCCCGCACCAATCTCGGCCTGATGGCACTCGCCCAGCGCAGCGCCTTCGTCGCCCAGTGCAGCATCGCCGATCCCTCGCATCTGCATCGCAGTCTGCGCAGCGCGCTCGACTTCAGCGGCCCGGCACTGATGCGTCTGCACGCTCCAAGCCCGCTGCGCCACGGCTTTGCCAGCGATCGCACCCTGGAGCAGGCGCGACTGGCGGTGCGCAGCCGCAGTTTCCCCTTGTTCAGCTACGATCCTCGTGGCGAAGGCGTATTCGGCAGCCGCCTCGATCTGCAGGGCAATCCGGCCCGCAGTGCGCTGCTACACAACAGCGATGATGGCCAGCCGCTCACCCCGGCCCACTGGGCTCTCACCGAGCAACGCTTTGCCAGCCGCTTCCGAGCGCTGGCGGATAACGATCCTGCCCCCACCACGTTGCTCGACTGGCTCGAACTCGAGCCAGCGGCGCGACAGAAGAAGACACCGATCCTCTCGGTCACTCAGGGCAAAGGGGATGCTATGGTGTTGCGGGTCGATCCTGAACTGGCGCAGATGGCCGCTGACCGGCTGCATATCTGGCGCACCCTACAGGAGTTAGCTGGCATCGTCACCCCGTTCACCGCGCGGGTCGAGGCAGAGGCCGAAGAGCGGGTCGCAACACAACATCAGGCCGAGCTCGCTGCCCTGAAGGCGGACTATGAACAACAGCTCAACGCCACCCGCGACAGCGCACAGACGCAGATCGCGCAACAGTTGCAGGATCGCCTGATGCACCTGGCCGGCTATAGATAGCGAGGTGCGGACGAGCGGCTTGTCCGCGCCACTGACCTTTACGAGAAAGGAAAGCAGATGAATCTACACGAATACCAAGCAAAAAAGCTGTTTGCCGACTACGGCATCCCGGTCCCGGAGGGTAAGACGGTCTCCAGCCCGAGCGATGCCCGTGCGGCGGCCCAGGAGCTAGGTGGTGAGATCTGGGTGGTCAAAGCCCAGGCCCACACCGGCGGTCGCGGCAAGGCCGGCGGGGTGACGCTGGCAAAGAGTCTCGATGAGGTCGAGGCGGCGGCTGAGGCGATCCTTGGCATGACTCTGGTGACCAAGCAGACCGGTCCTGAAGGGCTGCCGGTCAACCTGGTGCTGGTGGAGCAGGGCAGCGACATCGCCCGCGAGCTCTACCTGGGGGCACTGCTGGATCGTGCCTGCTCCCGCGTCACCTTCATGGCCTCGGCTGCCGGTGGCATGAACATCGAGGAGGTGGCCGCCGAGACCCCGGAGAAAATCCTCACCACAGTGGTCGATCCGGCCGCCGGCCTGCAACCCTACCAGTGCCGCAAGCTCGCCTTCGGTCTGGGGCTGGAGGGTGATCAGATCAAGCAGTTCGGCCGCATCATGATGGGGCTCTACCGACTCTATATGGCGAAGGACGTAAGCCTGATCGAGATCAACCCACTGATCGTCACCGGCGACGGCCAGCTGATGGCCCTCGACGCCAAGATCAACATCGACAGCAACGCGCTCTACCGCCACCAGGATCTCGTCGCGCTGCGCGACCCGAGCCAGGAGGATGAGAAAGAGGCCGCCGCCGCCCAGCATGACCTCAACTACATCACCCTCGACGGCAGCATCGGCTGCATGGTCAACGGCGCCGGCCTGGCGATGGCGACCATGGACATGGTCAAGCTGCACGGCGGCGACCCGGCCAACTTCCTCGACGTGGGCGGTGGCGCCACCGCTGAGCGGGTCACCGAGGCGTTCAAGCTGATCCTCTCCGACGCCAAGGTGAAGACCGTGCTGGTCAACATCTTCGGCGGCATCGTGCGCTGTGACCTGATCGCCGAAGGGGTGATCACCGCAGCCAAGAATGTTGGTATTGCGGTGCCGGTGGTGGTCCGCTTGGAGGGTACCAACGCCGAACAGGGGTTGAAGATGCTGGAGGAGAGCGGACTCGACTTCATCACCGCCGCCGACTTCACCGAAGCCGCCAAGAAGGCTGTCGCTGCAGCTGCATGATTTGATATTCGTAGGAGCGCTGCTTGTGACGCGCACCGGTCCGGATATTCGCATCGCGAGCGGCGCTCCTACGGAGAATAGGACAAAAAAATGAGCATACTCGTCAACAAAGACACCAAGGTCATTTGCCAGGGTTTTACCGGCAAGCAGGGCACCTTCCACTCCGATCAGGCGATCGCCTACGGCACCAACCTGGTGGGCGGTGTGACTCCCGGCAAGGGCGGCCAGAGCCACCTGGAGCTGCCGGTCTTCAACACCGTGCATGATGCGGTGAACGAGACCGGCGCCGATGCCACCATGATCTATGTGCCACCACCGTTTGCCGCCGATGCAATTCTCGAAGCGGCGGACGCCGGCATCAAGGTAATCGCCTGCATCACCGAGGGCATCCCGGTGCTCGATATGCTGCGGGTCAAAGAGGCGCTGAAGTCCACCGGCGCGCGCCTAATCGGCCCCAACTGCCCCGGCATCATCACTCCCGGTGAGTGCAAGATCGGGATCATGCCCGGGGTGATCCACAAGCCCGGCAAGGTCGGCGTGATGTCGCGCTCCGGCACCCTGACCTATGAGGCAGTGGGGCAGACTACGAAGGCGGGCCTGGGGCAGAGCACCTGTGTCGGCCTGGGCGGCGATCCGATCAATGGCACCAGCTTCATCGACTGTCTGGAACTGTTCGAAAAAGACGAGCAGACCGAGGGCATCATCATGGTCGGTGAGATCGGCGGCTCCGCCGAGGAGGAGGCCGCGGAGTACATCAAGGCGCACGTCTCCAAGCCGGTGGTGGCCTATATCGCCGGCGTCACCGCACCGCCTGGCAAACGCATGGGCCATGCCGGGGCGATCATCTCCGGCGGCAAGGGCACCGCAAACGCCAAATTCGAGGCTCTAGAGGCCGCCGGCGCCCATGTGGTGCGCTCACCAGCGGAGATGGGCAAACGCATGGCAGAGCTGCTCGGCTAACCAGCCCCTCCCCCCCGGACGACCCGCTGCGGTCGTCCGGTTACCCATCATGTCGACCTTCCAATTCCAGCAGTTTTCTGTCGCTCAGGCGCACTCCGCCATGAAGGTCTGCACCGATGCCACCCTGTTTGGCGCGATGGCGCCGGTCCAAAAAGATGACCGGGTGCTCGACATCGGCGCCGGCACCGGGCTTTTGTCACTGATGCTGGCGCAGCTGGGTGCTGGATCGGTAACCGGGGTTGAGCTGACGAAGGAGGCATTCGACGAATGCCGAGATAACTTCCGCAACAGCCCTTGGGCCGGACGGCTGCAGGCAGTGCATCAGGATATCCGAGAGTTTGCCGCAGGCAATCCGACGCGTTACGACCTGATCATCAGCAACCCGCCATTTTTTACCGATCACACCCGCACCGCTGATCCACTCCGCGCTACGGCTCGTCATACTGACCAGCTTCCCTATCAACAACTGCTCGCGATTGCCGCAGAGTTGATCGACGCGCAAGGGCGTCTCTACCTGCTACTGCCAAGCCATGCGGTTGCCGCGATCATCAAACAGGCAGCCTGCCACCAGCTCTATCTGGTCGGCCGCACCGATCTACGCGGCCATGCATACAAGCAGGCCAAGGTCTCGGCACTCCTGTTCAGCCACACAGCAAACCCCTATGTGGCCCGTCTGCTGACCATCTATCGTGCCGAGCGCGACTACTCAGCAGCCAGCAGTGCCTATCTGTCGCCATTTCTGCTGCGCTTCGCCCAGGCCAATTTCAAAATAGAAGACTGATCTCTGCTGTACTCCCCACCAGCAACTTTTTATAGTTCCTCTCCTAGATTTAGATTCCACTTTGAGGCCCAGCCGTGCACAACACCATCGACGCCCGCATTGTCTTCGGTTTTCGGGGAGAGACCCACTCTCCGACCGCCACCATCGATCTCGATCAGCTGATGGAGTCCGGCGATGAATCACCTGATCTGCATCGGCTACTCGCCAGGCTCAACCAGATCGATACCTACTCCTACCTCTATGAGGTGATGGAGGCAACTCCAATCGAGTTCAGCACACCACGTGGACTGGCCATCGAATGCCTGAGCGATGGCCACTTTGATCTGCAAAAGTTCATCCAACTCTGGCAGCAACAACCAGAGTTGGATGAACTGCACAAGATCGCCAAGGAGCATCTGGCGATCGATGATCTGGCACAGCACCCGAATATCCATGCAGCGCTGCGTGCCGCCTTCGATGCCGGCAAGCAGGCCAACGACTGATCACCCGAGGCATTCACCATCTCCCTACTCGACGCTCAGACCATCTTCTGCCCCTATTGCGGGGAATTCATCACCATCCTGATCGACCCCAGCATCCTTCAGCAAAATTATGTCGAAGACTGCTCCGTTTGCTGCCGGCCGATCACGCTGGAAATCACACTGATGGGGGAGGGGATAGCAGTCACTGCACGACGTGAGGATGAGTGCTGAGGGCTTGCATGATCCGTTTCAGGCGGCCGGGGCCTCGAGCGGAATCTCCAGGTGGAAGCGTACCCCCTTGCCCAGACTGCTCTGGCACTCGATGCTCCCCCCCAGCGGGCCGATCACCAGATTGTGGACAATGTGCATCCCCAGGCCGGTGTTGCCTCGGCCGCGGGCGGTGGTGAAGAAGGGCTCGTAGAGCCGAGTCAAATCGGCCTCGCTGATGCCCCGCCCATCATCGCGGTAGTCGATCAGCAGCCGCTCCCCAGATTGCTCGGCGCTGATCTGCAGATGCCCATGTTCACCCTCAGTGAAAGCGTGTTCAAGTGAGTTGGTAATCAGATTGGTGATCACCTGGGAGAGAGCGCCGGGATAGCTGTCGAGGGTGATCTCCGCGGCACAGTCGAGCGTGGCAGCGTGGCCGCTCTTTTTCAGCCGCGGCCGCAGGCTCAACAGCACCTCCTGCAGATAGCTGCAGAGTTCGAATTCACGGCGCGCCTCTTGGCTCTGATCACTCGCCACCTGACGAAAACTACGCACCTGCTGGGCCGCTCGCTGCAGATTGCTCACCAGGATACGGCAGCTCTCCTCGGTCATCTCAAGAAACGACTCCAACTCACGGCGCGTCATCTGTTGCTCGGCGTAGCGTTGCTGCAGCCCGCGGAGCGCCTCCTGCAGATGGCTGGCGGCGGTCACGCCGATCCCCACCGGGGTGTTGATCTCATGGGCCACCCCTGCCACCAGGCTACCCAGCGCGGCCATCTTCTCAGCGTGAATCAGCTGGTCGCGGGACGTCTCCAACTCACGGGTGCGCTCGCTGACCCGCGCCTCCAGGTTCTCCCGCGCCTGCAGCAGAGCCTGCTCCGCCTCTTTCTCGGCGCTCATATCGAAATGCACCGAGAGATATTGATAGGGTTTTCCCCTGTCATTCAGGAAAGGGACGATGGTGGTGTCAACCCAGTAGTAGCCACCCAGTTTGTTGCGGTTCTTTAGCACCCCGTGCCAGACCCGACCGGCGGCGATGGTGCGCCACATCTCACGGAACAGCTCCGGAGGATGTTCATCCGACTTGACGATATTGTGCTTGGCGCCGATCAGCTCATCGGAGGAGTAGTGAGAGACGTCGCAGAAACGCTGATTCACATAGATGATCCGGCCGGTGACATCAGTGGCGGAAACGATCGCCGACTGGTCGAGCGCAAACTTCTGCTCCTGCAACGCCCTCTGCGAGGCCTGGATCTCATCGAGCAACCGGTTGAAACCCGCGTAGAGTTGGCCAAACTCATTCCGCTCGTCGGTGCTGGCGCGCAGATCGAGATTGCCCACCTGGCTCATCTCGTCCATCAACGCGGCCAGATGCAGCAATGGCCGGGAGAAGATGCCCTGCATCAGAAACGCCAACCCCGCCGCAATCAACAGCAGCACCGGGGTCAGCATGGCAAACCCCTGCAGCTGGCGTTCCACCCACTGATCCAGCGATTCGGTAGAGAGGCAGAGGTAGAGCGTACCCAGCGCCAGTCCCTGAAATTGCACTCGGGTGAAGAGCCGGATATCACCCTGCTCAAAGGCAATCTGCTCCCCCTGTGGCGAGGCGGGCGGCGCCAGCTCCAGACTGTCGGGGCGTTGATACTGGAATACCGCCTTACCCTGCCGGTCAAACAGCACCGCCTGACGCACCTCGGTGAAGGCCTGCAGTGCGGTGACTGTATCCACCGCCGCATCGGTGGAGTCGAGCATCAGGATCTTGGCGAAGCTCTGGCTCATCGACTGGGCCAGTACCAGAGCACTCTCCTGGGCGGCACGACGCAGTGCGGCGATATCCCAGTAGATGACAAACAGGCCACCAATATGCAGCGTGAGAAGCACCGCCAGTAGAATTACCAGGGTCAGCTTCTGACGGATCGGTAGGCGTGACAACCGATGTCGCCCCCTCCCGGCAGGTAGCGACTGGCTAGTGCGCGCCATCCCCATCCCGTTCGATCGGCAGGGCCGGGTCATTACTCCATTCGAACCAGGAACCACCATAGGCGGCGGCCGCATAACCCAGCTGGCGCAGCACAAAATAGGTCAGCGCCGACTGTTTGCCCCTGTTGCAGTAGGTGATGATCCGCTTGTTCTGGCCAATGCCGGCGTAGAGCGCCCGCAGCTCGCTGAGAGGTTTGAGTTTCGGCTGACCATCCACCCGCTCATAGTTGGCATCCCAGGGGATGTTGATCGCTGTGGGAATGTGGCCAAAGCGCTTTGCCCCACTCACCTCGCCGGCGAACTCTTCCGGCGTGCGCGCATCGATCAGCACGACCTCTGGGTTGTCGATCGCCAGCCGGGTCGAGAGTTTACTGGCAATCCGTTGTGGATCGGCGGTAGGGATGAAACGACGCGCCTGCGGCTGACTTGCCTCGAAGCTGATCGCCTTCCCGTTCGCAAGCCAGGACTCATAGCCTCCATTCTTCAGGGCCACCCGAGCATGTCCATGCACCTCCAGAATCCAGATCAGGCGAGCAGCATCGATGAAGGTGCCGCTATCGTAGACCACCAGCTGCTGACTGACATCAATGCCGGCAGTGCTGAAGACGCGCTGGATGGTGCTAGTGGGCGCCATCAGGTCGGAACGAGGATCAAGGCCGAAGATCGAGTTGACGGGCAGGTTGACCGCCCCCGGGAGATGTCCCTGCTGGTAGGCCTGGGGCTCTCGCACATCCAGAATCAGCAGCTCAGCCTGCCCCGATCGACCGCTCAGCCACTCATCATCCACCAGTCGTACTGACCGATCGGCGGCCCGGGCCGGCAACAACAGCCAGGGCACCATGAAAAGCAGCAGGCCGAGTCGTCGCATTAGGGTGACCTACTCCGTATGGCTGAACGGGGTATAGGCCGGGTTTACATCATCCCGGTAGCGTTCGCGAATCACGAGAAACTCGTCGAGATTCTGTAGCAGGATATCAGTGATCCGCGGATCGAAGTGCCGACTGCGCTGCTCGCTGAAATAGTCAATGATCTGCTCTAGCGGCCACGCCTGCTTGTAGCAACGATCACTGCCGAGAGCATCAAACACATCGGCCACTGCGGTGAGGCGACCATAGAGGTGGATCGTTTCGCCGCTGGCGCCAGCCGGATAGCCGCTACCGTCCCACTTCTCCTGGTGGTCACGGGCGATAATCGCGGCCGACTTGAGGATCGGCCGTGAAGAGCCTTTCAGCATCTCATAACCGATGCGGGCGTGGCTCTTCATGATCTCGAACTCTTCAGGTGTCAGGCGGCCGGGTTTGTTGAGGATCTGATCGGGGATCGCGATCTTGCCGATGTCGTGCAGTGGCGCTGCCAGCTTCACTTGCTCGACCTCTGTCGGTTCGAGCCCCCAATGGTGCGCCAGCAGGCCGACATACTCAGCCACCCGGCGCACATGGTTACCGGTCTCGCGGGAGCGAAACTCGGCCACCGTACCGAGCATGAAGACGATCTCCCGCTGGGTGTCCTCGATCTCGTGGTAGAGGTTGACGTTCTCATAGGCCACTGAGGCGCTGGAGCAGAATAGCTTCACCAGATTCAGGGCGCTGCTGCCGATCCCATCACATCCGGTCACAAAGACCACCCCGTTGCCCTGCTTGCAGCCATCGAAACGGAACACGTAGCTGCCATCCTGATGCAGCGGATGGTCTGATTGCAGGCTGCGCCGCAACAGTGTGAGATCCTCCGGCTCCAGCACCTGGTCGACACACTGGCCCTGCTTGGCCTCGAAACTCCCCACCCCGACCAAGATCCGCAGCAGGCTCTCATCCGCTGCACAGGGGGGGCCGGCAATAAAGCCGGAGACCACACCGATGAAGGCATCCTGATCGAGTCCCAACACCGATACTACCTGCATCAGCAGACCGCTGAGGAAGTGGTCCAGGTCGCGAATCTGGATGATTGAGGCGGTGGAGGCCACCACCCGCGCCAAGCCACGCCGGTTCTGCTCCAGGCTGATGATATCGTGGTAGGAACGCAGCGCCGCATAGAGACTGGTGGTCAGCTTCTGTGCGGTGAGTTCGGTCTTCTCCTTGTAGTCGTTGATGTCATACTGCTCGACCACCCGCGCCTCGGGGGCCTGGCCCGGCTGGCCGGTGCGTAGGATGATGCGCACAAAACGGTTGCCCAGCTGCTCGCGGATGTGGCTAACCAGGGCCAGCCCAGCGTCATCTGCCTCCATCACCACATCGAGCAGGATCACCGCCGTGTCGGAGTGTTCATCCAGCAGTGCGCGGGCATCGGCAGCAGAGTAGGCGTGCAGAAATTCGAGGCGGCGTTGATGGAAGCGGAAATCGCGCAGCGCCAGCAGGGTGACATCGTGCACTCCGCGCTCATCGTCGACGATCAACACCTTCCAGGGTGGATTGTGCTGGCCGCTCTCCACCAGCTCCTGCTGCACCTCATCCTGCGCAAAGATCAGTTCATCCCTTTCCTCAGGAGTCGCAACATCATCCCCGGAACTCTCGGTCATTTAGTGAAATTTCTTGGTTGTGATCTATCTGGTGACTATAGCAGTCTAGCCAGGGTAGACATCAGCCAACCGCTGATAGAGATCCTTAGAGAAACTAGGGCTCTCGGCATCAATCGTGGCGAGCAACTCCGCCAGATGCTCATTGTCCTCACGGCCCTGCCAGACCTTGATATAGCTGCCCTCTTTGTAGCCGTGGTCCTGGCGGAAGAAGTTGAGTACGTTCTTGCCCACGTAGGTCTTGAACAGCTTGTCGAAGTCGAGCTCAGCGAGCTGCATCATCGCAGCGAACAGGCGGATATCGGCAGAGCGGCTAGCAATCGAGCGCTGCGCCATCTGCTCGATCGACTCACGGAAGTCGTCGCACTCGGTCGGCTCGGCCAGCGCAACCTGGGTCTGCGCTGCGATCTGCTCGGGACTGTCGCCACGCATCAGCAGGTCGCTCAGAGCAAAGTGCCAGATATCGACCAGCTCCAGATGGACCTGCTCCATATCCGGTTTCTGATGTTTCCACCACTTCCAGCCGTAGTGGTCGAGCATCTCGGCGCACTCGGTCCAGATCGCCCGGTACCAGGGCAGGTTGGCGGCGCGCCACTGCGGGTTGACCCGTGCGTTCATCGCCGCCTGCAGGTCGAGCATAGTAAGGATCTTTTGCTGCATAATTTTGTTTCTTCTGTCTGGGTGATAGGAGGCCTCGAGCCTACTGCAACAGATCGTCGAGGATCTCCACCGTAGTCTCGACAAAGGCAGGGCACTCCGTCTTGAAGAGGTCCAGAGCCTTGGCTTCCAGATACTGCTGCGGGATGCTCAGGTCATGCTGTAGCAGATCGCGGCAGAGGATCGAACCGTGGCGCTCACTGAAACGTCGTTGTAGCTCAGCCACCGCGTCGTAGGTTGCCTTCTTGGCGAGCTTGTCGATGCGATCCGGCGAACCATTCTCCAGCCCCAACACCAGCGCTGCGCCGGTCAGCGCACCGCAGGTGCCACCCATGCGCCCCAGGCCGCCGCCCAACCCAGCGGCGATACGCATCGCCACTGTCTGCTCCAGACCGTAGCGATCGGCGTAGCTGCTCAGCACCGCCTGGGAGCAGGAGCAGCCATCACAGAATCGTTTAACCGACTCTTCAGCCGCATTACTCATCGCGCTTCTCCTCTCTGTTAGAATCAGGATTCTATCTTTTTTTGTGCCCTTTCTCGCCCTTTGCCGGGCGGTCGTGGCCAACCAATTTTGCTAAACTAGGGCGCTCATTTGGCTTGCACCGCAGTATCGCTATGTCTCTGTTAGGCACTCTATTCAATCTGAAAGGCACCTTCCGCCACGGCGTACACCCAGATCCGCACAAGCAGCAGACGGTGGATCTGCGCATCCAGCGGGTGCCGTTTAGCGAACGCTATGTGATGCCGCTGGGGCAACACATCGGGGTGCCGGCCAAGCCGGTGGTGGAGAAGGGGCAGAGCCTCACTCGCGGCGAGCTGATCGCCGAACCCGGCGCCTTCATGTCGACCGCACTACACAGCCCGGTGACGGGCCGGGTCGCTGCGATCGAGGCCTGCCGGTATACCGACGGCAGCTTCAAGCCGGCGATTGTGATTGAGGCCGATCCTTATGCCACCCAGCAGTTTCAGCCACAGCCACCGGTTGACTGGGAGGCGCTCTCCATCGATGAGTTTATCCAACAGGTGCAGCGCGCCGGCATTGTCGGCATGGGCGGCGCGGCCTTCCCGGCCCATGTTAAATTCTCGATCCCCGAGGGCCAGCGCATCGACAACGTCTTGATCAACGGTGCCGAGTGCGAACCCTATCTGACCAACGACCACCGCCTGATGGTGGAACGCCCGGCGGCAGTGATCCGCGGCGCTGAGATCGTGCGCCGCAAGCTCGGCGCCCGTCGCGCCACCATCGGTGTGGAGGACAATAAGCCCGATGCCATCGCGACCCTGCAGACGGAGCTGGGAGACGAGCCGGTCGATATTGTTGGCCTGCCGATGAAGTATCCGCAGGGCGCGGAGAAGATGCTGATCAAGGCGATCTACGATATCGAGGTGCCGGCTGGCCAGCTGCCGCGGGACTGCGGCATCGTGGTCAACAACGTGGGCACGGTGGTCGCCATCGCAGACTGGTTCGACAGCGGCATGCCGCTGATCGAGCGGGTGGTGACCGTCTCCGGCCCCGGCATCAACTATCCGGCCAATCTGATCGTGCCACTTGGCACACCGCTGCGCGATCTACTCAAGTTCTGCGGCGGCCTGAGCGACGACACCCGTGAGGTGATCTCCGGCGGGCCGATGATGGGCGCGCCGATCGCCAGCCTTGATGTACCGGTACTGAAGGGTACCTCGGGGGTGCTCGCCTTCACCGAATCAGAGACCAGCCGCCCGCGCGAATACCCCTGCATCCACTGCGGCCGCTGCTTGGATGCCTGCCCCTACTTTCTCAATCCATCGCGTTTCGCCCGCCTCGCCAAGGCGCGGCTCTACGACGAGATGAAGGAGATCAATGTGCTCGATTGTGTGGAGTGTGGCGCCTGCACCTTTGCCTGCCCCTCATCGATCCCTATCGTGCAGCACATCCGCACTGCCAAGGATAATCTGCGCCACCAGCACCGCAGGAGTCATAGCGAATGAAGCAGCAACGCGACCCAAAACTGCTGGTGCAACCAGCGCCGCTGCTAGCCCAGGGGATGACCACCCCGAGCGCGATGCGCGATGTCTGGTATGCGCTGCTGCCCGCCACCCTGGCTGGGCTCTGGTTCTTTGGCCTCAGCGCCTTGCTGGTGCTGCTCGCCTGCATCGCCGGTGCGGTGATGGTCGAGTGGGTGTTCACCCCGGCAGAATCGCGCAAGGTAGCACTGGGCGATGGCAGTGCCGCGCTCACCGGGCTGCTGCTGGGACTGACCCTGCCGCCAGCGCTGCCGCTCTGGCAGGCGTTCCTCGGCGGGATGGTGGCGATCGGTCTAGGCAAGGTGATCTGGGGCGGACTGGGCAACAACCTGTTCAATCCAGCACTGGTGGGACGCGCCTTCCTGCTCGGCACCTTCCCCATCGCCATGACCACCTGGTACCCGGCTCAGGGCCCTGAGCACTTCTTCGACCTCTACTCCAGCACCTTCGCTGCGCCGCTGATGCAGGGGACCTGGGACAGCCTCACCACCGCCAGCCCACTCGGCATGATGAAATTTGAGCACCAATCCAGCGAGTTCTGGTCACTGTTCATCGGCAACACCGCCGGCTCGCTGGGCGAGACTAGTGGCCTGCTGCTGATGCTCGGCGGGCTCTGGCTCTGGTGGCGACGCGATCTCGACTGGCGTATTCCGGTCAGCATCTTTGTCACCGCCGGACTCTTCTCTTTGATCCTTTTTATGGTCGATAGCGCACGCTTCCCCAGCCCGCTGTTTACGCTGTTTTCCGGCGGCATGATGCTGGGGGCGATCTACATGGCCACCGACCCGGTGACCTCGCCACTGTCACCGAAAGGCTTGCTTATCTTCGGTACCGGCATCGGCTTTCTGGTGGTGTTAATCCGGGTCTTCGGCGGCATGCCGGAGGGGATGATGTACGCGATCCTGCTGATGAACTCGGCGACGCCGCTGATCGACCGTTACACTCAACCACGGGTCTTTGGCCGGGGAGTGGAACGTTCATGAGTATGCAGCAGCAGACACCACAGGTGGCCGAACCCAGCCCACAGAAACTAGCGCTTTCGGTCGCCTTTGCCGGGCTGATCTCGGGGCTGGTGATCATCAGCATCTTTGAGGCAACCCTACCGACCATCACCGCCAACAAGGCGGCGGAGCTGAAGGCGGCGGTGTTCAAGGTGCTGCCCGGCGTGGCCAGCATGAAGAAGCTGCAATACAGCGATGGCGGGCTGAGCGAACGCACCCAGGAGGGCGCCGACGAGGATACGGTCTACGGCGGCTACAATCAGCAGGGCGATCTGGTCGGTTATGCGGTGGCCGGCGAGGGGCCGGGCTTTCAGGACACCATCAAGCTACTCTACGGCTATCTGCCGGAGCAGCGCAAGATCGTTGGCATGGAGATCCTGGATAGCCGTGAGACCCCAGGCCTGGGCGACAAGATTTTTAAGGACAAGGACTTCGTTGCCAACTTCGATGGCTTGGCGGTGGACCCGCAGATCAAGGCGGTGAAGAAGGGCAGCAAATCGGCGCCCTACGAGATCGATGCAATCACTGGTGCAACCATCTCCTCCAAGGCGGTGGTGCGTATCATCAACGGGGCCCACGCCAAGTGGGATAAACGTTTGTAGGTCTGCCTTTAGGCGGATATGTCCGGCTCAAGCCGGATCTACAGCTGTTACCTTTAGGTTAAAGAGTTATGGCCATTTCAGGAAAAGATGCCTCCGCCTACGATGAGATGATCAAGGGCATCTGGCGCGACAACCCGGTATTCGTGCAGGTGCTGGGAATGTGCCCGATGCTGGCGGTGACCAACTCGGCAATCAACGCCATGACGATGGGGCTGGCGACACTGTTTGTGCTGGTCGGCTCCAGCGCACTGGTTTCGCTGTTTCGCAACCTGATCCCGAAACAGGTGCGGATCTCCCTCTATATCATCATCATCGCCACCTTTGTCACGGTGATCGACTACACTCTGCTGGCGCTGGTGCCGGCGATCCACAAAGAGCTGGGGGCCTTTATCCCGCTGATCGTTGCCAACTGCATGATCCTTGGTCGCCAGGAGGCGTTCGCTGGCAAGCACAGCGTGCGATTTGCGGTAATGGATGCGATCGGCATGGCCGGTGGCTTCCTGTTCGCGATGCTGGTGCTGGGCAGCATCCGTGAGATCCTCGGCAGCGGCTCGTTGTTTGGCATCGACCTGCTCGGTGTCAACTTCGATCCTTGGGTGATCATGATCCTGCCGCCCGGCGGCTTCCTGACTCTGGGCTTGATCCTGCTCTTCTTCAACTGGGTCACCGCGCGGCGCCGGCAGTTCCTGGAACAGGTGGTGGCGACTGAGCGGGGGAACGTCTGATGCAAGATCTGATCTGGATATTCATCGGCGCGATGTTGGTCAACAACTTCGTGCTCGCCTACTTCCTTGGCCTTTGTCCCTTTCTAGGCGTCTCCGGCAGGCTCGAGACCTCCTTCCGGCTGGGTCTCGCAACCACCTTCGTGCTGCTGATCACCGCCATCTGCTCTTGGTTTCTTAACACCTATGTACTGATCTACGCTCCCTATCTGCGACTGATCAGTTTCATCGTGGTAATCGCCTCCACAGTGCAGTTCATCGAGATGGCGATCAAGAAGCTCAGCCCAGCCCTGTTCAAGGCACTAGGTATCTTCCTGCCGCTGATCACCACCAACTGCGCCATCCTCGGTCTGGCGATCTTCGCCACCAACCGCGGCTATGGTTTTCTCGAAGGGGTAACCTTTGCACTTGGTGCCGGTGCCGGCTTCACCTTGGCGATGGTCCTGATGGCCGGGATGCGCGAAGAGACAGAGATCGTCGACGTGCCGGTGCTGATCCGCGGCACCGCCATTAATCTGATCATCGCCGGCATCCTTTCGATGGCCTTCATGGGCTTTGCCGGTCTGTTCAGCTCATCCTGAGGGGATCTCATTATGTGGACCCATCTATTAGCACTGCTTGGCCTCGCCGCACTCTGCGGCGGCTGGATCATATTCCAGGATTGGCTGAAGCGACAGGACCCCAGCTATCGGGGCTATAAGGCAGGCTGCGGCGCCTGCGGTAACGGCGCCTGCGAATCGGAACAGGGCAGCTGTTCACCCCCCGCAACACAGATCAAACTGCCACCGCGAAAATAACCTTAGGCGCGCCTCACCGGTCCAGCCACCGAATCGCTGCCGGATGGTGTAACCGCATGCGCAAACCGCCCTTGCCGGGGTAGAGCCAGCCGCGCACTTCCAACGGTCGCCCTGCCAGCAACTCCGGTTTGAAATCGACAAAATAGGGCAGCTCATCATTGTGGACCCACAGCGCTACCCCTCCCTGAAGATCAATCCAGATTCTGTCACGCTCCCTCTTGGCACGCGCCACCTGCCCTCGCAACAGATAAAAACCACGTTCCCGGGCCCTCAGGCGACTGACATCGAGGGGAAAATCTGAGCCTTTCCAGAGTCCTCTGCCCATAGCCCGGGCCTCTGCCTCCGCTTGGCCATAGCAGTCGAGGTTTTGGAGATTTGGCGGGATGGCGATCTGCAGACCGACTCCGGCAGCGAGCAGGCGCTCGGTAAGGTTTTCGCCGTCGGCATTATAGAGGTGAGCCAGGTGGCGATGGTAACGGTCCTGCTGCTCTTCACCTGACCTCAGGTAGATACGCTGAGCGGAGGCCTCGAGCAAGCTTTGCAGCAGCCGTCGCGCTGCTCTGGCACCCGTTTCGTCGCTCCTGCCCTGGTGACCAATCTCGGGTGTGTTGATGCCGATCAGACGGATACGCCGGCCATCTTTAAGCTCAAGGGTATCGCCATCGAAGACCTTCGCCACTTTAACCGGCGGAGTGGGCAACTTGAATGACAGGCAGCTAGCCGCTACAAAAGAGGGAAGGAGAAAAAACAGCAGGCACAGAAAAAGCCCCGCCAGAGGGGCCCTCTGCAGACCATCATCAAAAAACCGGAGTCTCCTGTGCGATTTTTCGACCGCGGAGCGCCCCAGCTGAGATCTAACGGCCGTATTTTCTGCGAAACTTGTCTACCCGGCCAGCGGTATCGAGAATCTTCTGCTTGCCGGTAAAGAAAGGATGGCAGGCGGAGCAAACTTCCACATGGAGCTCTTCCTTACCCAGAGTGGAATGCGTGGTGAATTCACTTCCGCAACTACAAACGACCTTGACTTCCTCGTATCGAGGATGGATATCCGCTTTCATGTCAGACCCATTCAGAAAACTATGATTTACCGCCAGTCTGGCGGAGAAGGCGCGCAATAGTAAAAGAAATGGCTGGACTTGGCAAGGCCCTGTTAGCCATCACCCAACGATGGGGGGAAATTGAGAATCTTGGCGCTCGGCTCGGGAGCCGGGCTCTCACCTTCATTCCAGCACCGTTGTAGTTGCTCGAGACGATCCAGCAGGCCATTGCTACCGGCCAGGCGCACCCACATCATACGCGATATGCGTACACAGGCGCTCAGCGGCGATCCATTTCGACGCTCCTGGTCGATGCGCCACTGCAGGCTGCGCAACTGTTTCTGGCGCTCCTGCGGGGCCTGACTGATCAGGTTTTCGATAGCCTCCTGACGCAGCTGTTCGAAGCCCTCCGGGTCAGCCGAGGCAGCCGAGCACATGGCATCAAAGTCCATCTTGTCGAGTCGTGTCTTCTTCATTCGGAATAAACCGATTACTTTTCTGCACATTACCATCGAATCTTGCCGGCTGTCGCAGAATGATTTTCCTATGGGCATAACTCTGAGGAACTACGCACTTCGGGAATTAATAGCGTAAGCGCTGCATCCCCTCTCAATCCCGGGAACCCAGTAACGGCTCGCCGGTTTCTGCCCAGACAGGTGATTTTATTTGATCAAGCCGGAGAAGACATATTTCTCCAGCCGACGTCTTACCCTTTAGATACTCAGCCCCCTGCTTTGCAAATAGATCGATAGGTTTCACCTTTATCGATCTTTCAGTGCCACCTTCATCTAACCAAACCAACTCTATATATCTCATTTTCAATGCGGCAAATTCGAACTGCTCATGCAACATACAGGGGATAGGTTTATAGGCTTTCATACAGTGGCCCCCTTTCAGTTAAGCAATTATATGCTATTAAATTAATTGTCTTACTTCCCCAATTATTAATTACGTCGTAGAATCACTTTTCTATTTAACTTTGGAGTTGGCAAACAGATGGCAACAAAAACAGAAAAAGAGATTGAAGCATTATCCACGCGACTTGAAAAACTAAAAGCACAGCAGGCAAAAGAGGAGCAACAGAAACAGGCGCTGGAAACGACCCAGCAGTCTATTCTCGACGTTCTGCAACAAGCCGGCCTGAGCTTGGATGACTTTATTATTCACAACATCAAGGTCGCACGCAGGGTAGTAGCCCGCCTCGATAAGGCGCAGAAAAAAGGCGAGGAGTCGAAGCAGGCCGTCACGGTGAAAAAGAAAACGGTGAAGAAACGCCGCCGTGTTCGCGCCAAAGCCAAACCAAGCATCAAGATCCCTGCGGGCCGTTATGGCAATCTGCCCGACAACCCGGATCAGATTATCGTAGTGAAAGAGAAAGGCCCCCGCCCCAAGGTACTCAAGGCATATGCGGAGGAGATCGGGCTGGATAACTTCCTTGAAAAATGCCGCATGGAGGAATAAGGCAGTAGTCTACCGACCATTGGCGCTATAATCCGGCTCGCCCAGCGCCAGCCCGGCCTACTTGCAGAGCAAGAGATCACCCTCAACGGCTCTGCAACGGCCGGGTCACTCTCCAGCTTCTGCCAGCGCCGCAACGCCTCCCTCGTCAAGAATCTTCAGGCTTTTACGTCTGATCTCGATCAACCCCTTGCGCTCCAGGCTCTTGAGAAAGCGGGTAATGGTTTCAGGCGCCAGGCCGAGAAAGTTGCCAATATCGACCCGTGACATTGGCAGGTTGAACTCTGAACCGGAAAAGCCCCGCCCCACAAGCCGCCGGGAGAGATTGAGCAGAAAGGCCGCTACACGCCCCTCGGCAGACTGACGAATCAGCTCCGCCGTCAGGGAGTATTGGAATGCCACCTCTCCACTCAGCATCGAGATAATCGCCTGCTGCACCCGCTCCTTATCATCAAGCAGTGCATTCAGCCGGTCGAGGCGCAACTCACAGATATGACTCACCTCCAAAGCGCGCACGGTAAACGGATAACGCGCCTGGGCAATACCTTCCACCCCCATCAACTCTCCCGGCAAGTGAAAGCCAATAATTTGATCTGCCGAGTGGCTGGACGGCAACAGCGTTTTAAATGCGCCCGACTTGACAGAAAAGATGGAGAAAAACGGCATTCCAACCCGGAATAGTGTCTCCCCTTTGGCAACTGCGCGATTCGCCAACAGGATCTCATCAACTGCGACCGAGTCATTTGTACCGTAATCAACCAGTGCACAGAGTGGATCCAGTCCGCAACTGCTGCACTCAACAGCAGCATCACCGCCCCAGCATTGGGACATCTCACAAAAGAGTGTGGGTTGTTTTGTCTGTGAGTTCATTGCTCGCTTAGTTTGCCAATTAGAAGAGAAACCATTTAATTATCGGGTATTTATAGCCTGATAATCAGCCGGCGACAGTCTAGCATCCGTCCATCTGAAAAGTGCCTGTGCTATCACAGTGGACAACCAGTGAACGGCCTTTTCACTGACATATATCAGTAGTTTACAAAATAAACCAGCCTACTGCGGAGTAAATATCGCGAGCAGATCGTTGAGAAAGGCATGCCCTCGGAGACTGGGGCGAATCTGTTCACCGGACCGCAACAACAACTCCCGGGCTTGGGCAGTTGCCAGCGCCTCGTCCAGCTGCCGTCGGGATAATCCGCTTCGCGCCTCAAATTGCGACAGTGAAAAACCCTCATTCAGGCGCAGCGCGTTCATCATGAACTCCAGCAGCCGGTCATCTCTCTCCAGCCAACGCTCCCCCTGAACTGCGCCAGCCCCGTATGCAGCAGCAAGATAGGCCTGCGGACGACGCTGCTTCCAGTTGCGTAGAATCCTCCCGTCCGCCAGCGTGAGCTTGCCGTGCGCACCAGCACCGATACCGATATAGTCACCAAAGCACCAGTAGTTGAGATTGTGCCGACAGCGCTCGCCAGGGCGCGCATAGGCCGAGATCTCATACTGGAGATAACCCGCCTCAGCCAGACAAGTCTGCCCCTGGGAGTGGATCTCCCAGATCAGCTCATCATCAGGCAGCGCTGGTGGAAACTGATGGAAGTGGGTGTTGGGCTCCAGGGTCAGCTGATAGTAGGAGATATGGCCAGGATCGAGCTGCAACGCGATGCTCAGATCCTCTGCTGCTGAGGCCGACGTCTGCCCCGGCAGACCGAACATCAGATCCAGATTGATGCGGCTGAAACCCGCTTGCCGGGCCCGCTCCACCGCCAGCATCGCCTGATCTGGATCATGGATGCGCCCCAGCGCCTGCAGTCTGGCAGTATCGAAGCTCTGCACCCCGACCGAGAGGCGATTCACCCCCGCATCTCGATAGCCGCTGAAGTTGTCCGCTTCCAGGGTGCCTGGATTCGCCTCCAGGGTGATCTCCAGCTCCGGCTCAGTTTCAACCCGCGCCATCACTCCTGCCAACAGTGCAGCTATCGATCCCGGTGAGAAGAGGCTGGGGGTACCACCACCGATGAAGATTGAATGGAGCGGCCGCCCACCCGTTTGCTTCAGATCCTGCTCCAGATCGGCCAGTAGCGCATCGATATAGGGCGGCTCATCCAGCGCCTCCCTCACCTGATGGGAGTTGAAGTCGCAATAGGGGCACTTGCGAACACACCAGGGGATGTGGATGTAAAGAGAGAGCGGTGGCAGTGAGTCGATCATGCTGATGGATAGGAACGAGCCGCCCCGGCCAGATCAGGCCAGGGCGGCCAAAGCAAAATTATCAAACCTTGTCGCGGGCCATCAGATAGGACAGGTTGGAGATCCCGCCCCACTCCCGAGAGCCCTTGAGAAAGGCACTGTAAGAGTCGAAAACCTTCTTCGAGAAGGCATCCTTGGCGGCCAGCTCAGTCACCACCTCTTCAGAGTATCTGCGCAGAGTCGCCAGCACATCGTCAGGATAGCTACGAATATCGACCTTATGCTTCTCCACCAGCGTGCGCAGCGCCGCCGGGTTGCGCGCGGTGTATTCCGCCAGCATCTCCTGATTCACCACCTTGCAGGCATTCAGCACGATCGACTGGAGATCCTTCGGCAGCGCCTGCAGAGCTTCTTTATTGATGATCGCCTCGAGGGTGGTGCCGGGCTCATGGAAGCCGGGGTAATAGTAGTATTTGGCCGCCTTGAAGAGGCCGAAGGCGAGGTCGTTGTAGGGGTTGACCCACTCGGTGGCGTCGATAGCACCGGATTTGAGCGAGGTGAAGAGCTCGCCGCCGGGCAGATTCACCGGGGTGCCGCCAGCGCGCCGCAGCACCTCGCCGCCGAGGCCGGGGATGCGCATCTTCAGCCCCTTCAGATCATCGACGCTGTTGATCTGTTTGTTGAACCAGCCGCCCATCTGCACCCCGGTGTTACCGGCGGGGGCAGGCACCAGACCGAAGCCATCGTAGAGTTCACGCCACAGCTTGAGGCCATCGCCGTAGTACATCCAGCCGTTCATCTCCTGCGCGGTCATACCGAAGGGCACGGTGGAGAAAAACTGCGCCGCCTCGCTCTTGCCCTTCCAGTAGTAGGCCGCACCGTGCCCCATCTCAGCGGTGCCGCGGGAGACCGCATCGAACACCTCGAAGGCAGGCACCAGCTCTTTAGCGCCGTAGACCTTGACCCGCAACCGCCCACCGCTCATCTCGGTGATCAGCTTGGCCAGCAGATTGGCGCCAGTCCCCAGGCCGGGGAAATTCTTCGGCCAGGTAGTGACCATCTTCCATTTGATAGTCGACTTGGCCTGTGCCTGTGACACAGCACCCAGTGCACCACCGGTCACCAGCGCACCTGCTCCTAGCCCCTTGATAAACTCGCGACGCTTCATCAGTTATCCTCCAGTCAGATGCCCAACGATGGCAAGGTGCCCATTCTAGCGCCTTCGATTTATCACTGCATGACTAAAGCAGATGTCTGCCCGCAGCACAGGGATTGGCCTCAGTCATTGGCAAGGAGGATGCGCGGATCAGAGTGTGACCAGACCCATGTCGATCAGATCGTCACGCAGGTCGGCCAGATCGATCTGGCTCATACCCAGATACTCCAGTACTGGCTGTCCGTAGTTCTCAAACTCGTGATCGACACCGCTGCTGCCAATCACACGGTAGGTGGCACAGAGGTGGGTCGCCAGTTTGAGGATGGCAAGCAGGTTTTTTTTGTTGGCCTGGCTGATCTCATCACTCTGCAGGCTGAGATCGGCTTTATGGTGCTCGGCGATTGCCTCACAGAGATAGAGCGGCAGCTTCCATGAGCGTGCCACGTAATATCCCACCACCGCATGGTTGGAATTTATCATCTGATTTTCAAAATCGGTCACCCGCTGATCGGTCATCTGATAGGCCTGGCCAATCGTATTGAGATAATCATCATGCTTCTGCGCCAGCAACGGGATACCACAGTTGTGGAACAGGCCTAGGGTATAGGCCTCTTCGGCCGATCCCAGATCAAGGCGCCGGGAGATCGCAGCACTCGTCACCGCCACATCGCTGGCATTGTCCCAAAATGCGTTCAGGGTCTTTGCCGATTGGTCAGCGATAGTCTGCTGCAGGGAGACCGCATTGATAATGTTGACCAGGCTGTTGAGTCCCAACAGACCGATAGCATGATCGATCGAGCTGACCGTGCGCGACATGCCAAACACTGGGGAGTTAACCGCCTTCATCACAAGGCCGGAGAGCCCGACATCTCGTGAGATCAACTCAGCGATATCCGCCAGAGAAAAGTCGGGCATCGCCATCTGCATATGCAGATCCACCAGGATCTGCGGCTGGGGTGGGATACGAATCCCTCTCAGCACTACCTCAACTTCAGCCTCTTCCAGACTCTTTTCCAGCGGTTGTTCCATCATCTCAATCCCCGACTCATTGCTGCCATCTGAGACAAGCTTCAGCCTACTACTCAGCATCTAATCGGCAGATCTTCCGAATTTTTCAGCTACAGAGGGGAGAGATTGGCGTAGGCCACCACCAGCCACTTGCTCCCTTCTGTCTCAAAGTTGACCTGCACCCGCGCCGAACGCCCCTGGCCCTCGGCGTTGAGCACCACCCCTTCGCCAAACTTGGGGTGTACCACCCGCTGACCCAGATTGAAGCCGCTCGCCTCCTGGGCAAAACCCGCACTTGGCTGACTGTAGAGCGGCTGGGTAATCTGCGGCCCAGAGCGCACCTCACGCAGCAACTCTGCCGGCAACTCCCGCAGGAAGCGCGATGGCATCGGATAGTTCTCCTGGCCGTGCAGTCGGCGGCTCTCCGCATGGGTAAGATAGAGGCTCTGCATGGCGCGGGTGATGCCGACGTAGCAGAGACGGCGCTCCTCCTCCAGACGGGCCGGATCATCCGCCGACATGCTGTGGGGAAACAGCCCCTCCTCCAGCCCCACCAGGAACACCAGCGGGAACTCCAGCCCCTTGGCGGAGTGCAGCGTCATCAACTGTACGCAATCGTCGAAGGCATCGCCCTGGGCCTCGCCCGCTTCCAGCGCAGCGTGGGCGAGAAAGGTGGAGAGCTCGTCCAGCTCCTCGTCCTCGTGGGCCTCCCAGCTGAACTGGCGGCAGGCGTTGACCAGCTCCTCCAGGTTCTCCTTGCGGTCCTGCCCCTTGCCGTCGCGACTCTTCTCGAAGTGCTCCGGCAGACGGCTCATCGCCAGTGCTTGGGCCACCTTGTCGGAGAGGGCCATGTCGCGGCTCTCCACCTGCAGCTCCTCGATCAGATCGAGAAAGCCCTGCAGCGCATTGCTGGCCCGCTTCGGCATCGCACCACCCTTCAGCAGATCGACGCTGGCCTGCCACAGGGAGCAGTCGAAGTCCCGCGCATGCGCGCGCACTCCGTCCAGGGTCTTCGGCCCTATGCCCCGCGGCGGCTGGTTGACCGCCCGCTCGAAAGCCGCATCATCCTGAGGATTGTTGAGCAGCCGTAGGTAGGCCAGCGCATCCCTGATCTCGGCGCGTTCGAAGAAACGCAGCCCGCCGTAGACCCGGTAGGGGGTGCCGGCCTGGATCAGCGCTTCCTCGAACAACCGCGACTGGGCGGTGGTGCGGTAGAGGATGGCACAGTCGGCGCGGGCGTGGTCCTCGCTGGTGAATTGGCGGATCCGCTCGATCACGAAGCGCGCCTCATCGACCTCGTTGAAGGCGGCATAGAGGTTGATCGGCTCCCCCTCGCCATCCTCGGTCCAGAGATTCTTGCCGAGCCGCGAGGGGTTGCGCGCGATCAGCGCATTGGCGGCGTTAAGGATGTTGCCGGTCGAGCGGTAGTTCTGCTCCAGCCGGATCAGCTGGCTGGTGGCATAGTCCTGCTCGAAGCTCTGGATGTTCTCCACCCGTGCACCGCGCCAACCGTAGATCGACTGGTCGTCATCGCCCACCACGAACAGGTTGTTGCGCCCGGCGGTAAGCAGCCGCAGCCAGCCATACTGGATCGCGTTAGTGTCCTGAAACTCATCCACCAACACATGTTGAAAGCGCTGCTGATAGTGCTGCAGGATGTCGGGCCGATCGCGCCACAACTCATGGGCGCGCAGCAGCAGCTCGGCAAAATCAACCACCCCACCGCGCTCGCAGGCGGCCTGATACTCAGTGTAGATGCGGATCATCTGCCGCTGATAGGGGTCGTCGCCATCATCCAGATGCTGGGCGCGCAGCCCCTCATCCTTGCGACCGTTGATGAACCACTGGGCCTGGCGCGGCGGCCACTTCGCCTCGTCCAGATCGAGGCTCTTCAACACCCGTTTAACCAGCCGGAACTGATCATCCGAGTCGAGGATCTGAAAGCTCTGCGGCAATCCCGCCTCCTGCCAGTGGGCGCGCAACAGGCGATGTGCGAGACCGTGGAAGGTGCCGACCCACATGCCCCCCACCGGCTGCCCCATCAGCTCCTCGATACGCCCGCGCATCTCCTTCGCCGCCTTGTTGGTGAAGGTGACGGCGAGGATCGACCAGGGCGAAGCCGCCTCCACCGCCATCAGCCAGGCGATGCGATGCACCAGCACCCGAGTCTTACCGCTACCAGCGCCGGCGAGGATCAGAAGATTGCCCACCGACGCGCTGACCGCGTCACGCTGGGCTTCGTTGAGAGGATCGAGAATCGGTGAAACATCCATCCCGGCATTTTATCAGGCTTGTCGTCCTGCGGGTCGAATTCAACAACCCTTGTCTGGTGGAATTGACTAAAATGGTTCGCAGGAATCACTAGAGGGACAGAGATGCAGCTGCTTGCAGGGGATATTGGCGGTACCAACAGCCGGCTGGCAATCTACCGAACCGGCCCCGATGCCGGCTTGGAGCTGGTGACAGAAAAGGATTTTGCCAGCGCTGAGTTTGACGGACTTGAAGCGATCATTGCCGAATTTCTGCAGCAGAGCGGCGCTGAGGTGGAGCGTGCCGCCTTTGGCGTACCCGGCCCAGTCCGGGATGGCCAATGCACCACCACCAAATTCCGCTGGCAGCTCTCCGCCAAGTCCATCAACGCCCGTTTCGGTTTTGCCGCCACCCACCTGCTCAACGATCTGGAGGCGAATGCCTGGGGCATAGATCGCCTCAAAGATGAGCAGATAGTGCTGCTGCAAGCGGGCGATCCCGACGCCCAGGGCAACCGCTCCATCGTCTCTGCCGGCACCGGACTGGGAGAGGCAGGGCTGTTCTGGGACGGTCGCCAGCACATTCCCTTTGCCACCGAGGGTGGGCACAGCGACTTTAGCCCCAGCACCCCGCTGGAATTTGCACTGTTCGAACATCTGACAAAACAGCACGGCCATGTCAGCTGGGAACGGCTGGTCTGCGGCCCGGGACTGGAGACAATTCACGACTTTCTGCGGCAACACCGGAAGGCCCCTGCGCCAGCCTGGCTGGAACAGGTGATGCGGGAGCAGGGGAGTGCCGCGGCCATTTCCAATGCCGCCCTCACAAAACAGGATGAGATCTGCGATCAGGCACTGGATCTGTTTGTGCGGCTGTATGGCCGGGAGGTCGGCAATCATGCGCTGAAGATCATGGCCACCGGCGGGGTCTATCTGGGAGGCGGTATCGCACCGAAGCTGATCGACCGACTCCGACAAGGCGCCTTCATCGAGGCCTTTCTCGATAAAGGACGCATGCAGGAACTAATGGCCTCGATGCCGGTCCGCATCATCCTCAACCAACGTACCGCACTGCTCGGCGTCGCTCATTTCGCCGCCACCATGCCACTCTAAAATATAGTTATCTACCAACCATAGTAAGTAAGGGGCTTTTCATGTCACAACCTCTCAACCTTTCCCGTTCAGCCCGGCTTGCCGGTGTCACTCGTGGTGAACTGCAAAAACGGATTCGCCAAGAGGGAGTGGAGACCTTTGAGGGCAAGATCCAGGTCGAGGATCTGATCCGCCTCTATCCCGAAATCAACATGGATAATGACCCGGTTTTTGAACGGGTACAGCGGATCAAGCGGGAGGCGCGCCCCAAGGCAAAATACAGCGACGGCTGGCTGCCTGACCCCGAGGTGCTGATGTCGCGTCTGCGGGAGTTTCAGCACACCCTGGTGCAGACCAAGGCAGCGCTCAACGGCGCGGAAATGCTGATCGGCGATACCCAGCAGAGCCTGCAGGCAGCAATTGATGCACCCACCGCCGACCTTCAGCAAGAGGTAAAACGCTGCATCACCAAGCTCAAAAAGGCGATGGGGCGACTCGACCGCGCTGAGGACGCCAGAGCCACCGTGTTTGCCAAGAATGCCCTGCTCAAGATAGTCACCGCCAGCGTGCGTCTACTGCCCAGCGGCCATGAGTTTTTTGTCGACGGCAATGACTCTATCCTCGAAGCTGGACTGAAGGCGGGGCTACATCTCGGCTACGGCTGCTCCAGCGGCAACTGTGGCGACTGCAAGTGCAAGGTGGTCTCCGGAGCGGTACGCAAGCTGCGTGATCACGATTATGTTCTGAGCAAGCGGGAGAGTGAAGAGGGTTATATCCTCGCCTGCTCCAATACCGCCATCTCCGACCTGGTGCTGGAGGCGAGCGAGGCGGGTCAGGGGGTCACATTGCCGCAGCAGAATATCCGTACCCGGGTACGCAGCATCGAGTCAGCTGGCACTGATCTTGCTTTACTTAATTTGCAAACGCCACACACCAAATCGCTGCGCTTCAAGGCGGGCCAGCGGGTCGAGCTCAGCGCCGAAGAGGGCAGCAGCCTCTCCCTGTTTGTTGCCAGTTGCCCTTGCGATGGGCGCAACCTACAGTTCCTGGTGCCGCGGCAAGGGAGCGGAGAGTTTGGCGAGCTGGTTTTCAACGGCAGCATCGCCGAACAAACCGTCCTGCTGAAGGGCCCTGAGGGTGGATTTGTACTGGAGGAGGAGTCATCACGACCGGCCATCTTTATTGCCGCCGGCAATGGACTGGCACCGATTAAGAGCCTGGTCGAGCAGGCGATCACCATCGACAACGCCGAACATCTGATGCTGATCCAGCTGGGGGCCAATGCGCCAGGCTCACCACTAGACAACCTGATGCGTTCCTGGTCTCACTCCCTGGATAACTTCGACTACCACGCGCTCAGCCCTGATACCCCTGTAGAGGCTCTACTGTCGCTGATCAACTCGCCGGAGGTTGAACCGCAGCGCTCCGACCTCTATGTCGCAGGTCCGGAGCAGTGGCTACAGGCACTGCGTGATAGCGGTCGGATGAACGGCCTAGATGACGAGCGCTGGCATCTGCAGGCAACGGAATGAGGGCCTCTCAAGGCGCGCAAAGCTGCCATCAGAGTGTGTAGACTCGACCATCCTGAGCCAGTTCTACACCAGCCGGCAATACCTGAGGCTGCTGCATCAACCAGCTCTCCAGATCATGGCCGAGATGGCTCAACACACCTCTCTCAGGGCGCAACCGCGTGAGGGTATCGCAGGCAGACTGGAGGTCATTGTGCATACCGCCACCACGCTTGCCCGGAGGAAGAGAGCAGTCGATGACGATTAAACTTGGGCGCTGCCGCATCAACCAGGCCTCAGTCTGCTCCGGCAGCCCCAGGGTGTCAGTGAGATAGGCGAGGCTATTGCGCCCATCATCGAAACAGTAACCGAAGCTCGGACAGGAGTGGTTGAGGGGCAGGGAGGTTACCTGGATCGCCCCTAACTCCAGCTCCTCGAACGCCTCAAGGTGGCTGATATCAAGAATGCCTGGGTGTCGCTTGAGCTCCCTGCTCTTTTCCGGATCATCCGGCCCGGCCAGCGGAATGCGCTGATTCACCCCCCAGCGCAGATCGAACAGGCCGAGGATATGGTCCATGTGATAATGGGTGAGCAGGATCTGGCTCAGGCTGCCGGGCGGAAAGCGCTCGGCCAGGTCGGTGAGACCCGCATCCAGCAGGATCTTCTGCCCATTCACCTCAAGCAGGGCGCTGCAAGCACGCCGCCGCCACTGCGGATCCTCTGCCGCCCGCCTACAAGCAGGGCAGTCGCAACCATAGCAGGGCGTACCGCCCGCGCTGCCGGTGCCCAGTAGGGTCAGTCTCATCGCGCTCCCCGAATCGGGCTGGCTGCTGCAGACAATACAGCCCCGCATGCAAGCTGAGATATCATCGGTATCGATAAGCAATCACGGTGAAGCCACCGGGAATAGAGTAGCGAAACTGCTCGTCCTGTCTAGCCAAACGAATGCGTGGATCGGGCAGGTAGCGGGCCTGGCTATAGTCTCCACTCAAAACCTCCTCGCGATTTTCCAGGTGACCATCCCGTACTAGCAGGTAGTCTACCTGCTGCTGTTGCAGATACTCCTGCAGTCGCCCCGGCAGCCGATAATTAAAAAAGTAGTCGTGGCTATTCGCCAACCCATCCAGATTAATCACCTGATGTCTGGAGAAAAAACCGATGGCGCCCGCATCGAAGGTGGCGGCCCGCACGCTCTCATCACCAAGCCGGTCCAGCTGTTTGGCTAGCTGCATTAGATGGTATGAGGTCGACTGGCGCTTCCAGCCAGTCCATGCGAGAAAGGCGCTGTTAGCACTTGTACCGATCAAGGCACATAACAATAACAGTATCAGCCGACCACTTCGCCCGTTGAGGCGAACCCTCTCAATCTTTATCAATCCTGCCAATTGCACAAGCAGATAGGCTGCAGCTGCAAACGGCATGGCGAGATACCAGTGAAAAAAGTTCGAAGCATAAAAAGCCAGATAGAGGCCATAGAGCAGCAGCGCCAAGCTCGTCAGCAGAAACGTTATCGCATCGGCTCTATTGCTATTGAGCCGCACCCTATTAACAAAAAACAGGGCGAGCAAAGCCAAGAAAAACGGCGAGATCGTCAACACTTGCAGCGCAACCTTCCCACCTCCTGTCACTGCATTCCAGGAGATTGAGAAGGGAATGAAATAGTGCTGCTTGACCAGGCCACTGATCGGAACCATATGGCCTGTGGTTGCATAGTTAAAAGTCAGATAAGCAAACCCGACCAGCAATGGCAGCAGCAGCACTTCGACAACCATTTTCCGGCTCGCATAACCACCATTGGATTGCCAATGGCTCAGCCCGTACCAGCCAAGCCCTGCGATAAATACCGCCAGCGGGATCACCATATCCAAACGGGCCAGCATCAGCAGTGTGATGACTCCACTCAGCAGCAGGTTGCGGCGGCGATCTTCAAATTCGGCTTGCTGCGCCTTCAACCAGGCATGCACAAACAGCAGAAAGCAGAGCAGCACCAGGCTCGCCTCCATTCCTGCACTCATCCAGAAATAGAGCAGGTAGACGGGCAACATTAGCAGCAGGAGTAGCAGGCTGCGCAGCATACTCGGGAACCGCGCCAAGAACTGCATCATCAAGATAATGCTCAGCGCAATAAACAGGGTATTCAGCAGAAACAGGCCTTGCATCAGGGCTGCTTTGCCCGTCAGCAGATCAGTCAGTGTTACCAGCAGGAAAAACAGCGGATGAAAGCCGTTGGTAGGATTTAGTCCATCGAAGGTGGGAAAACCGCGTAGAAGCAACTGGTCTGCCGTCTGCAGATAGTAGAAGGCATCATCCGGAAAGAAATTCACCAGTTGTTGTGCTTGCGCAAGCAAGGCGAATAGCACAAACGGCGACAACATGACGAACAGCAGCAGGACATCGCCAGGGTGCGGAAGGGCTTTGACGGGATTAGTGGAAAACATCGAGCTGGGGCTCAGCCCGCCGCATCACACGACTTTGAACCCAGCTTCCGCGGTCGACTTGTCAATCTCCAGCCTCAGCTCACAATAGCCGTTCGCCTCTAGCGGATCGTCGCCACAACTGCAGCCGCCGACGATCTCGGTGAAAAAGACGCCCAGCATGACACGGATGGCGCCTTCCGCTTCACTGAAGTTCAGCACTGTCACAGAGATGTTGCTGTCGTCGACCAGACCACCCTGCGAGATCCCATTTTCCAGCGGCAGCGAACCACTGCTAAGGCTCTCGAGCTCAGCCTTGAGGATCTGTGAAAAGCGCTCAGCCCCCCAAGCCTGGAGGGCATTGGGTAGTGTTACCATGCTGCAGCGTAAGCTCGTTCTGTCCCGTTCACTCCACAGTCACCGATTTCGCTAGGTTGCGAGGCTGGTCCACATCGGTGCCCTTAAGTACTGCCACGTGGTAGGCCAGCAACTGCAAGGGTACGGTGAAGACTATCGGCTGGATCAAACCATCAGAATGCGGCACCTTGATCACGGTCACGCCCGGTTCTGATTCAATCTCGAGACGCTCGTCGGCAAAGATGAACAGTTCACCACCACGGGCACGCACCTCTTCCAGATTCGATTTAAGTTTCTCCACCAGCTGATTGTTGGGTGCCACCGCGATTACCGGCATCTCATTGTCGATCAGTGCCAGCGGGCCATGTTTCAGCTCACCGGCCGGGTAGGCCTCGGCATGGATATAGGAGATCTCCTTCAGCTTCAGCGCGCCCTCCATCGCCACCGGATACTGGTCGCCACGACCGAGGAACAGGGCATGGTTCTTGTCGGTGAAGCGCTCTGCCAGCGCCTTGATCTCCTCATCCAGCTCCAGCACCGACTCGAGCTTGCCGGGCAGGCTGCGCATCGCCTCGACCCGACCGGCCTCGGCTTTCTCATCCATGCCGTTGTAGCGCCCCAGCACTGAGACCAGAAACAGCAGCGCCACCAGCTGGGTGGTAAAGGCCTTGGTTGAGGCGACACCGATCTCCGGTCCCGCGTGGGTCAGCAGAGACAGATCTGACTCGCGCACCAACGAGCTCTCCGGCACATTACAGATCGACAGAGATTTGGCGTAGCCCAGCTCCTTCGACAATTTCAGGGCCGCCAGGGTATCTGCCGTCTCACCCGACTGGGAGATGGTGACAAACAGGCAATCCTTCGGCACATAGTGTTTTCGATAGCGGTACTCGCTGGCCACCTCCACGTTGCAGGGCAGGCCGGTGAGGGATTCAAACCAGTAGCGGGAGATCAAACCGGCATGGTACGAGGTGCCGCAGGCGACAATCTGCACCGCCTTCACCTCGCTCAGCAGCGCCTCAGCGCCCAGTCCGAAGCTGCTTGGCAATACCTTTGTGCTGGTGATTCGGCCTTCCAAGGTGTCGGCGATCGCACGAGGCTGCTCATAGATCTCCTTCATCATGTAGTGGCGGAACTCACCGCGCTCCACCGCATCGGCAGACAGCCCCGACTCTTTGATCGGCCGCTCGACCCGCTTACCGTCCTTGTCGTAGATGTTGACACCAAGACGGGTCAGCTCTGCAATGTCACCCTCTTCGAGGAAGATGAACTTCTGGGTCACCGGCAGCAGCGCAAACACATCTGAGGCGATGAAGTTTTCACCGATGCCGAGGCCGATCACCAGCGGGCTGCCGTGGCGGGTGGTGATCAGGCGCCCTGGATCAGCGGTGTTGATCACGCCGAGGGCATAGGCACCATCCAGCAGTCTTGTGGTGTTGCGCACTGCATCGAGCAGGTCGACGCCCTGCTCCAGTTCGTTATAGATGGCATGGACGATGACCTCAGTATCGGTGTCGGAGCTAAACCTGTGGCCCTGCTGCGTTTGTGATTGGCGCAACGCCTCATGATTTTCGATGATGCCGTTGTGCACCAGTGCCACCCGTCCCTTGCAGACGTGCGGATGGGCATTACACACCGAGGGCTCGCCATGGGTGGCCCAACGGGTGTGGGCGATACCAAGCTTGCCTGGCAACGGCTCCTGCTCAAGGATCTGCTCCAGCTCCCGCACCTTGCCAAGCGCCCGGTGACGGGTAATAGCGTCCGTCTCACTGATAACCGCCAGACCGGCCGAGTCATAACCCCGGTATTCGAGTCGTTTCAGGCCCTCCAGCAGGATAGGGGCCACATCGCGCTGGGCGACAGCACCAACAATGCCACACATTGAGATCTACTCCGTGAATCTTATTTGCTATTTTTTTCCGGACGCTTCCAGCCTGCCACCGTGATCTGCTTGGCTCGGCTCAGGGTCAGGGTGCTCGATGGTGCATCTCGGGTAACGGTGGAACCTGCGCCAATGGTCGCGCCTTCGCCGATGATCACCGGCGCCACCAGCTGTGAGTCTGAGCCGATGAAGGCGTTGTCACCGATTACTGTCTGATGTTTGTTGGCGCCATCATAGTTACAGGTGATGGTGCCAGCACCAACATTCACCTTGCTGCCGATGATGCTGTCGCCGATATAACTCAGGTGGTTGATCTTGCTGCCCGAGCCGACCTCAGATTTCTTCACCTCGACGAAGTTGCCGACATGCACCGAATCGGCCAGACGGGTCTCGGGGCGAATCCTGGCAAACGGGCCGATACGGGAGTTGACACCAATCTCTGCATCTTCGATCACGCAATTGGCGTTGATCTGCACACCCTCGGCGATCTTTGAATTTTTGATCAGCACATTTGGACCTACGGTGACACCGTCACCCAGCTCCACCTCGCCCTCGAAGATGGCATTGCAGTCGATAAAGACATCCTTGCCGGCCTTTAGTTCGCCGCGGATATCGATGCGCGCAGGATCGGCTATGGTCACACCAGACTGCATCAGCTTTTCGGCAAGTTCGCGCTGATAGTGGCGCTCCAGGTGGGATAGTTGCACTCGATCGTTGACGCCCATCACCTCTTCCTCACTGTTTGGGTTGACCGTGAACACATCGACGCCATCGTTAACGGCCAGCTCGATGACATCGGTCAGATAATACTCTTTCTGTGCGTTGTCGTTTTCGATCTCCCTCAGCCAGCCATTCAGACGAGCCCGATTGAGCGCCATGATGCCGGTGTTGATCTCAGCGATCTCCAACTCATCCTGACTGGCATCTTTCTGCTCGACAATCCGCACCACCTTGCCATGATTGTCGCGCACTATCCGCCCATAACCGCTCGGGTCGTTAAGGGAAACCGTCAGCAGCACCAGATCCGTCTGCGAAAGATGCTCCACCATATTCCGGATGGTCATAGTGTCGATCAACGGCACATCACCATAGAGGATCAGTACTGCATCCAGATCGGCTAGCTGGGACTCCGCTTGCATTACCGCATGTCCTGTACCCAGCAGTTCGCGCTGCTCACACCAAGCAAGGGGGTAATGCTGCAGCGCTGTGCGCACCTGCTCTCCACCATGGCCGTAGATAATAGTGGTCTGCTCAGGTTCGAGCTGTTGCGCCGCTTTGACCACATGCTCCAGCAGTGGCTGGCCTGCCAGTTTGTGTAGAACCTTCGGTAGGTTCGAGCGCATACGCGTACCCTGACCAGCGGCGAGGATCAGAACTCCAAGTTTCATGAAGGCTCCGGAAAAATGGGCTCGGGGAGTAACGAAAAAAGCGGGAGATTGAAGCGCACCTTCACCATCACATCAGTTTGTTCGGTCGAGATTGGTTTTAAATTGCATATCTGCAAAAGCGAATTCTGGTTGCCGCTTGACCTATCTCATCCATTCCCTGAATGGTCCAAGAGAGGGAGAGTCATCTGCTGCCCGACCATCTTGATGGGCCTTTGGGCGCGCCTCCACTGGCGAAGGAGTATAGCGGGAGCGCAGGATGAGCGCACCCCCGGAAGGAGAATCGTGCTGCACCGATTGCACAATCGTGAACCGGTGCTAAAAAGGGATCAGTTGAGGGTGGTTGATTGGCCCGGTATACCGATAGACTGGGCATCCTCACGAGTTGCGTCGCGCACCTCGAGAATCTTCACCTTCACCAGCAGCCGCTTGCCGGCCAGCGGATGGTTACCGTCTACGGTCAGTTTGCCGTCCTCGATCTTGGTGACGAAGAAACTCTTAGTCTCACCCTCCGAGTTCTGCATCTGCACCTCTGCTCCCAGTTTGCGAAACTCCGGTGGCACGTTTTCCAGATCATCGGTGAATGTCAGGGTCGGATCGTGATCACCAAAACCATCTTTGGGTTCGATTGTTAATTTGACTTCATCACCTTCGGAGCGACCGGCCACCGCCTTATCCATACCACCGATGAGTTCGGTCTCTCCTCCATGGATATAGGTGACCGGCAGGTCGCTCTGTTCGAGTACGTTGCCCTCGGTATCCGAAATGGAGTAGGTGAGGGAGACAAACTTTCCCGTCTTAATGCTTTCTTTTGTCATAGCAGAAACTAAACAAGGGGCTGCTGGTTCAGCAGCCCCTTCTCCATTTGGGGTTAAAACGTTGATCTAGACGCTAGTGCTTTTACGAATTCGCTCGATTGCCCGTAATTGCGCAACCGCCTCCGCAAGTTCTGACTGCGCTTTCGCATATTCAAATTCAGCAGACTTGTCCTGCATCGCCTCTTCAGCGCGCTTTTTCGCCTCCTGGACGGCGGCTTCATCAAGGTCGTGGGCACGAATTGCGGTATCCGCCAACACGGTGACCACATGGGGTTGCACCTCAAGGATGCCCCCAGAGACGTAAAAATGCTGCATCTCATCAGCAGACATAACACGCACCTCACCTGGTTTGAGGCGAGTGACCAGCGGGGTGTGACGGGGGGCGATGCCCACTTCGCCCATCACTGCGGGGGCGTAGACCATCTCGGCAAGGCCTGAGTAGATCTCACCCTCCGCGCTGACGATATCGACATGTATGGTCATGGCCATAGCTTTACACTCCCGTCGGAATCAGACGTCGCCACCACGCTCGGCAGCTTCCTCGATCGATCCGACCATGTAGAAGGCCTGCTCCGGCAGATGATCGTACTCACCGGCAACGATCGCCTTGAAGCCAGCGATGGTATCTTTCAGGCTGACATACTTACCCGGGCTACCGGTGAACACCTCGGCCACAAAGAAGGGCTGGGAGAGGAAGCGCTGAATCTTACGCGCGCGCTGTACTACCAGTTTGTCCTCTTCGGAGAGCTCGTCCATACCGAGAATGGCGATGATATCCTTTAGCTCCTTGTAGCGCTGCAAGGTACCCTGAACGGCACGTGCGGTATCGTAATGCTCCTGACCGATGACGTTAGGATCGAGGATACGTGAGGTGGAGTCCAGCGGGTCCACGGCAGGGTAAATACCCAACTCGGCAACCTGACGGGAGAGCACCAGGGTCGCATCCAGATGAGCGAAGGTGGTGGCGGGGGAGGGGTCAGTCAGATCATCCGCCGGTACGTATACGGCCTGGAAGGAGGTGATGGAGCCGGTCTTAGTAGAAGTGATGCGCTCCTGCAACGTACCCATCTCTTCCGCCAGAGTCGGCTGGTAACCCACCGCGGAAGGCATACGGCCTAACAGTGCAGATACCTCGGTACCCGCCAGGGTGTAACGGTAGATATTGTCGACAAACATTAACACGTCACGCCCTTCGTCACGGAAGTTCTCCGCGATGGTCAGACCGGTCAGCGCAACACGCAGACGGTTGCCGGGCGGCTCGTTCATCTGGCCGTAGACCAGGGCCACCTTGTCGAGTACGCCACCTTCATGCATCTCGTGGTAGAAGTCGTTACCCTCACGGGTACGCTCACCAACACCGGCGAATACGGAGAAGCCGGAGTGTTCGACCGCGATATTGCGGATCAACTCCATCAGGGTAACCGTCTTGCCCACACCCGCACCGCCGAACAGACCCACCTTACCACCTTTGGAGATCGGCATGATCAGGTCGATAACCTTGATACCGGTCTCGAGGATCTCGGTAGTTGATGCCTGATCTTCAAACTTGGGCGGTAAACGATGGATCGGCATGCGACTGTCGCACTTGACCTCGCCTGCCTCATCTACCGGGTTACCAAGCACATCCATGATGCGGCCTAGAGTCCCCTGCCCAACGGGGACAGTGATCGGTGCGCCAGTCGATTCGACCTCAACGTTACGCTTCAGGCCATCGGTAGAACCCATGGCAATGGTACGCACCACCCCGTCACCCAGCTGTTGCTGAACTTCCAGAGTGAGGTTGGCTTCGTTGATCTTCAGTGCCTCGTAGACCTTCGGCATCTCACCAGTGGGGAATTGTACATCCACCACGGCGCCGATGATTTCAACCACTTTGCCCGAACTCATTTCTGGTTCCTCTTGCCGCTCCAGGCGACTCTCTAAAGTTTAAAACTAAATTCTTTTTACTGTGCGGGAGATCAAACCGCTGCAGCACCACCGACGATTTCAGAGATTTCCTGGGTAATCGCTGCCTGGCGCGCCTTGTTGTAGATCAGCTGCAACTCATTGATCAGATCACCGGCGTTGTCCGAAGCTGCCTTCATCGCCACCATCCGCGCAGACTGTTCACAGGCGCCATTCTCCACCACTGCCTGGTAGACCAGGGATTCAACATAGCGACTCAGCAGATTGTCGAGCACATCCTTGGAATCCGGCTCGTAGATGTAGTCCCAGTGGTGTTTCAACTCATCCTCTGTCTCCGCAGCAATCGGCACCAGCTGCTCGATCGACGGATCCTGGGTCATGGTGTTGACAAAGCGATTGTATGCCACGTAGATGCGATCGATCTCGCCCGCCTCATAGGCATCCAGCATCACCTTCACGGTACCGATGAGATCTTCAAGATGGGGCACATCACCCAGCTGGGTCGCCTGACTGCGCACATTTCCACCGAAGCGGCCGAAGAAACCAGCGGCCTTGCTGCCGATGATGCAGAAGTCTATCTCAACCTCCTCCTCACGCTGTGCCGATATCTCTTTCAACAGTCTCCGGAACAGGTTGCTGTTAAGACCACCACACAGCCCACGATCGGAGGAGATGATGATATACCCGACCCGTTTGACCTCACGCTCCTTCATAAATGAGTGGCGGTATTCCGGATGAGCATGGAATAGATGGCCGATAACATTACGCATCTTCTCCGCATAAGGTCGGGTCGCATCCATCCGGTTCTGGGCCTTACGCATCTTTGAGGCCGCTACCATCTCCATCGCGCTGGTAATCTTGCGCGTGTTTTTGATACTGGCGATCTGGGTGCGTATCTCTTTAGCGCCTGCCATATCTAAATAACCCTAATTAGGTCGAACTAACGATTATCGCAGTTACCAGGTGTGGTTTGCCTTGAAATCATCCAGCGCACTCTTCAGCGCCTGCTCAATCTCAGGGTTGTAGTCACCGGACTCATCGATCTTATCCAGGAGCGCTTTCTGGCTGCTCCTCATGTAGCCATGCAGTGCCGCTTCGAAGTCGACAATCTTGCTGGTCTCAACATCGTCCAGGAAGCCTTCGTTGGCCGCGAACAGGGAAACCGCCATCTCTGCGATGCTCAGTGGGGAGTACTGTTTCTGCTTCATCAGCTCGGTGACGCGGGCTCCGCGCTCCAGCTGGGCCCGGGTTGCCTCGTCTAGATCGGAGGCAAACTGGGAGAAAGCCGCCAGTTCACGATACTGGGCCAAGGCTAGACGCACACCACCGCCGAGCTTCTTGATGATCTTGGTCTGCGCCGAGCCACCCACACGGGAAACCGACAGGCCGGCGTTGATCGCCGGGCGGATACCGGAGTTGAACAGATCCGCCTCAAGGAAGATCTGGCCATCGGTGATGGATATCACGTTGGTCGGTACGAAAGCGGATACGTCACCAGCCTGGGTCTCGATGATCGGCAGCGCAGTCAGGGAGCCGGTCTTGCCTTTGACTTTACCGTTAGTGGCCTTTTCAACGAAATCGGCATTGACCCGCGCCGCGCGTTCTAGCAGACGGGAGTGCAGATAGAACACATCGCCAGGATAGGCTTCACGACCTGGTGGACGACGCAGCAGCAAAGAAACCTGGCGATAAGCCCAAGCCTGCTTGGTCAGATCATCGTAAACGATCAGCGCATCTTCGCCCTTGTCGCGAAAGTACTCGCCCATGGTGCAGCCGGCGTAGGGGGCCAGGAACTGCATCGCGGCGGAGTCGGCAGCGGGGGCGGCGACAATGATGGTGTGTTCCAGCGCGCCATGCTCCTCCAGCTTTCGCACCACCTGCGCGATAGTCGAATTTTTCTGCCCAACCGCCACGTAGATACACTTAACGCCGGTGCCTTTCTGATTGATGATGGCGTCGATAGCCACCGCAGACTTGCCGGTCTGGCGGTCACCAATAATCAGCTCACGCTGGCCACGACCAATCGGCACCATGGCGTCGATCGCCTTAATACCGGTCTGCACCGGCTGGTCAACCGACTTACGCTCGATAACGCCAGGAGCCACCTTTTCGATGGTGGCGCTAGCGGATGCCTTGATCTCGCCCTTACCGTCAAGCGGGTTACCCAGGGAGTCCACCACGCGCCCCAGCAGGCCTTCACCTACCGGCACCTCGAGAACGCGACCTGTGCATTTGACTGAATCACCTTCAGAGAGGTGCTTGTAGTCACCCAGCACCACAGCACCCACGGAGTCGCGCTCCAGGTTGAGGGCCAGGCCATAGGTGTTGCCCGGGAATTCCAGCATCTCATAGGACATCACGTCCTCGAGGCCATGAATTCGGGCGATACCGTCGGTGAGACTGATGATCGTGCCCTCGTTACGGGCCTCGGTCTTGAGATCGAATTTCTCGATCTTATTTTTGATCAGTTCGCTGATCTCGGATGGATTGAGTTGCATGATGGCTTCTCGCTTAGATTCCCAATTCGTTCGCCAGTTGCTGCAGTTGCCCGCGCACTGAGCCGTCGATGACCAGATCACCTGCGCGGATGTGGACTCCGCCAATCAGTTCCGGGTCTTTCTCGCTGGTGACGGTGACGTCGCGCCCGAGCTTGGCTTTGAGGGCTGCGGCTATCTGCTTTTCCTGGGCCGGCTTAAGCACGTATGCAGAACGTACATGCACTTTCAGCATGCGCTGGCTCTCGGCCTTCAGCTGCTCAAACATGGCCGTAATTTCCGGCACCACAAGCAGGCGGCCATTCTCGACCAGCAGCTTCACCAAATTTGCGCCCTCTTCGTTGAGCCGGCCACCGCTGATCTCCAACATTAGGTCGGTGAGCTGTGCACGCTCAAACATCGGGTCACGGATAACAGCTGCCAGGGTGGGCTCTTCCACCACAGCGGTAAGGAAAGAGAGCATGTCGGACCAGAGGTCGAGGTTACCCTTCTCTTCTGCGTGATCGAACACCGCCTCAGCGTAGGGTCGGGCGATTGTGCTAGCGTCTCCTGCCATAGCCTTTATATCTCTTTAGCCAGGGCTTCAACGATGTCCTTATGGGCATCAGCGTTGATCTCTTTGCGCAGGATCTTCTCCGCACCAGCCACCGCCAGTTCGGCAACCTTTTCCCGCAACTGCTCACGGGCACGGTTGGTCTCCTGCTCGATCTCCGCCTGTGCCGCGGTCAGGATACGATCACCTTCGATGCGCGCATTTTCTTTCGCCTCGTCGACGATCTCGGCAGCACGCTTTTGCGCCTGGGTGACGATTTCAGCCGCCTGGCTCTTGGCTTCGTGTAGCGCACCCTTGGCACGTTCCTGAGCAAGCTCCTGCTCGTGCTGACCACGCTCAGCGGCGGCAAGGCCGCTGGCAATCTCTTTCTTGCGGGCATCGAGTGCGCCCATCATCGGGGTCCACACGTATTTCATCGTGAACCACACAAACACCATGAAAGAGATGAGCTGACCAAATAGAGTCAGATTGATGTTCATCCCGGAATTACCTCGGTTGTGACGAGAGGATATTCCGTTCGACAGTCAGCCCAGATTACCCGGCAACCGCGAACAGTACGTACATGGCCAGACCCACAGCGATCATGGGCACGGCATCAACCAGACCCATCACGATGAAGAACTGGGTACGCAGCATGGGAATAAGTTCGGGCTGACGAGCCGCACCCTCGAGAAAGCGGCCACCGAGTACGCCGATGCCTACAGCGGCACCCAGAGCACCCAGGCCCATCATTATTGCGCCGGCAATGTACAGCAGTGCTTGTTCCATTTTGGTCTCCCGTTTATCGAATCAAATAATGGAAATATTGAAAAGAAATCAGTGTTCGTTATGCGCCATATCTAGATAGACAATGGTCAGGGTCATAAAGATGAACGCCTGCAGCGTGATGATCAGGATATGGAAGATAGCCCAGCCAAGTTGCAGTGCACCGCCAAACAGGCCGAACATAACGCCAGCATTGTACATAATGGCAATGAGGATGAAGATCATCTCACCAGCGTACATGTTACCGAAGAGTCGCAGTGCGAGAGAGATCGGCTTGGCGATCAGGCTGACAAATTCGAGGATGAAGTTGATCGGGATGAACAGCGCATTGACGGCTGGATTCTTCGACGAGAAGGGTTGTAGCGTCAGTTCACCGACAAAACCGCCAACCCCTTTAATCTTGATGGTGTAGAAGATCACCAGAGTGAAGACGCCGATAGCCATACCAAAAGTGGCATTGGGATCGGTCGATGGCACAACTTTCATAAAGTGGATGCCGAGCAGATTGGTGAACCAGGGGATCAGATCTACCGGCACCAGATCCATCAGATTCTGCAGAAAGATCCAGACAAAGATTGTCAGCGCCAGCGGCGCAACCATGTCGTTCTTCGAACGAAAGGAGCCGCGTACGCTAGTGTCGATAAACTCGACTATCCATTCAACAAAGTTCTGCAGTCCACCGGGAATACCGGCGGTCGCTGCATCGGCTGCTTTTTTGAAAAAGTAGAGGAAGAGCACACCCAAGCCGATCGACCAGAACATGGTATCCAGATGAATCGCCCAGAAGCCCATCTCCTTGGCCTCTGCTGCGCTGTGGGCAATGCCCCAGGAACCATCAGCATGCTGACCATAGGTCAGATTGGTCAGATGGTGTTTGATGTACTCACCAGAAGTCAGGGTTTCGCCTGCCATGTTCTTTTTAACCTTGGCTACACGTGATCAGAAAATGTTAACACCAAAAGGGGGATCAGCACCTGTACGAATAGGTATGCCCCGAGCACTACAGCGATATTCAGAGGATCAACCAAAATGACCGCGGCCGCGAACATCATCCCCGTCAAGAGGAGTTTCTGTAACTCTGTTCCATATATCCGGGCGAGTATCTTACTCGATTCTTGTGCGCGGTAGTGCACAAAAATCCTACTCGCTGAGAAGGCGTTCGCAAACGTGGCGATTAAGCCACCTGTCAATGCTGACCAAGCATGGACTTTTCCAAACAGAAATAGTACCAGCGCCAGCAACAGAGAGAACCCCATCTGTATCAGGATGATCCTGCGTATCTGGCTATTATCACCGATAGTCCGCACTCCAGACCCCGGCCCTCTCCAGCCACATCGCAAAGTGGCGTGGACTATAGGGGCTTCAGAATATACTGTCAAATATCATGAAATATCATGATAAATCTATTTAATATGCGCCAGAATGCCTTCCAGCTCATCCAGGCTATTGTAGGCAATGACTAGCTTGCCCTTGCCTTTGGCGCTCTGCTTGATATCAACCTTCGCCCCCAATCGCTCGGTCAGATCATTCAGCAGACGCTTCACATTCGGGTCCTGCTCAGCAGCGATCGGCTTGGCAGGTTTTTCACCCTGCTCCTGCAACTTGCGCACAAGCCGCTCAGTCTCTCTCACGGTAAGCCCGCGGGAGACCACCAGCTGGCCGGCCTCGCTCTGCTGTTCACCCTTTAATCCTAACAGCGCCCGTGCATGGCCCATCTCGATCCGGCCCGTTTCAACCAGAGCTTTTACGTCCTCTTTAAGGTCCAGCAGGCGCAACAGGTTGGTAACAGTGGTGCGAGATTTGCCCACCGCCTTAGCCACCTCTTGGTGGGTCAGATCGAACTCCAGCAGTAGCCGGCTCAGGGCATTTGCCTCCTCTAGCGGATTGAGGTCTTCACGCTGGATATTCTCGATCAGGCCGATCGCCATCGCCGCCTGTTCGGTGACCTCTTTGATCACCACCGGGATCTCATCCAGCCCAGCCTGTTGCGAGGCGCGCCAGCGGCGCTCGCCCGCGATCAACTCATAGCGCCCACTCTCCACCGGACGCACCACCACCGGCTGAATCACCCCCTGGGCAGCGATAGAATCGGCTAGTTCACGCAGACTGTCGGGATCAAACTCCCGGCGTGGCTGGTAACGGCCCCGCTGGATCAGATCGAGCGGCAGTCGCTGCAGGTTCTCGATAACGCTGGTTGAGTCCGCGGAAGCTGTCGAGCCGTTGTCTCCAAGCGGAGTCATGCCGCCGAGAAGTGCGTCGAGCCCTCTGCCTAGGCCGCGTTTTTTTGTCACCATCGATCTATCCGTTTCGGGGAAGGTTATGCACTTACCGCCACATGGTGGCGCCCCAGCAGCTCGGCAGCCAGCGCTAGATAGGCCCTCGCGCCGCGGGAGGCGCTATCATAACGCAAAACCGGCTTACCATGACTCGGCGCTTCGGCCACCCGCACGTTGCGCGGGATGATGGTCTCGAAAACGCTTGAGCTGAAATGACCTGTAAGCTGGTTCGATACATCCACCGCAAGATTGTTGCGCGGATCGTGCATGGTGCGCACTATCCCTTCGATACGTAGATCGTGGTTGAGATGCTCCTGAATCTGGTTCACCGTGCCCATCAGCGCCGACAAACCTTCCAATGCGTAGTATTCAGTCTGGATCGGGATCAGTACCCCGTCGGCTGCCACCAACGCATTCACCGTGAGCATATTCAGCGAGGGCGGGCAGTCGATGATGATGAAATCGTAATTCTCCTGGGTACTGGATAACGCCAACCGTAGCCGTTTTTCTCTGAGCGTGGCGCTCATCAGGCCAACCTCTGCTGCAGTCAAATCCCCATTCGCGGGTAACACATCAAAGCCCGAATCGGGAGCCGCCAGCACCGCTTCATTTAGCTTGGCGTCCCCCAGCAACACATCACAGCTCGATTTCTTCAGCTGATGTTTATCTATCCCACAACCCATGCTGGCATTGCCCTGGGGATCCAGGTCGATCAGCAACACCCGCTTGTTATAGCTGGCCAGGCCTGCCGCGAGATTGACCGCAGTGGTCGTCTTGCCAACGCCACCTTTTTGGTTTGCGATGGTGATTACATGGCCCATTTTGGTTGCTCACTCGATGGAAAGGGATTGAACGACAAGGCGGCTAATGATAACGGCAGGGGAGCGAATGTGGTACCTGCCACCAGCAGTCAATCGGGAAAAACTGCCGATTCTCTCGAAAATATCGCCACAAACACCTATCCAGAACAGTTTTTCATCTATAAAACATCCCAAAACGAAATAGATTCTCAAAGCGCTAAGCCTTCAACTATACCAGTCGATCTGGCGGTGCATGCCACTTTATTGAGGATCCAGCCGCAATGAGAAAGCCCGCCTGTAGGTCCATGTTGATCGCTGTTCTGCTGCTGCTCACCGGCCCTGGCATACTATTGGCCGATGTGCCGACAGCTCAGATATTCAACTCACCGACATCTGAGCAGATGATGTTGCTGCGGATATCGAGCCTGTTGCACTCAGACTCAAACCAACCAGCAGGCGCTTCAAGCTCGTTCCTCTCCATGACTCAGACAACGCCCGCCAACTTTAGCCTGGACCAGACGGAGTCCAATCCCGCGGTTCGAGGCTTTCTGCTCTTTTCGCTGATCTCTACCATAATCTTGCTGCTCTACCGGCGCTGGCATCAATTCAGCCGAGACGAGAACTCCACTGCCACTCACTCCACACTGCGTGGCAGACGTTCCTCCTGAGCAACGGGATCATCCCGATTTATTTCATTCGAATCGTATCCGCACGATCGATCCCGCCTCTGTGGAGATCGTCTGTGGTAGCCGGATCAGCTCAGGCTCGATACCAGCTGGCAGCGTCGCCAGCTCCTGTTGCAGATTCTTCCCCTTCATCGCCAACAGGCTGCTTCCCGGCTGCACCAGATGTTCAATCAGTTTGAGCATATTGGCGAGACCAGTGAAGGCGCGGGAGATCAACAGATCAAACGGTTCAACCGGCTGATAGGCCTCGAGCCTGGCCTGAACCGGTTCCACATTCTGCAGCCCCAACTCCATCATCGCCTGGCGCACAAAACGAATCTTTTTACCGTTGCTATCCAGCAGCACGAACTGGGTCTGGGGCAGGCAGATCGCCAGCGGGATGCCCGGCAAACCCGCACCTGTGCCCATATCCAGCACCCGTTTGCCCTCTACATAGGGGAGCAATGAGAGGCTGTCGAGCAGATGTCTGTCGATCATCTCCAGCGGATCCCGAACTGCGGTAAGGTTAAATGCCTGATTCCACTTATGCAGCAAGGCATGATAGTGAAGTAACTGATCACTTACATGTTGATCCTGTTGCATGCCGAGTGCTGCAATCCCTTGCGCCAGCTGCTGGGCGTAGCGTTGTTCGCGCTTTTTCCAAGGCATCAGGCGGATCTCCGCTTCAGATGGATTAGTAGCAGCGAGAGCGCCGCCGGGGTGATGCCGGGTATGCGCCCTGCCTGGCCAAGGGTCTCGGGGCGATGGCGCTGGAACTTCTCTCGCACCTCGGCGGAGAGGCCACGCACCTTATCGTAGTCAAAATCGTGCGGTAGCTGCACCGCCTCGTTGTTACGTTGGCGCTCAATCTCATCCCGCTGGCGCTCGATATAGCCGGCATATTTGGCCTGGATCTCCAGCTGTTCACAGACCTGTGGATCCACCACTGCAGGGCCCAGACCGGGCAAATCCATCAGATCAGCATAGCGCACCTCTGGCCGTGCTAGCAGATCAAGCAGGCGGACCTCCCTTGACAATCGCTGCCCCAGCGCCCGCTCCTCTTGCTGCGGATCGAGCCGGTTTGGGTGCAACCAGAGTTCACGCAGACGCTGCTGCTCCCGTTCCAGCAACTCCCTTTTGCGGCAGAAAGTGGCCCAGCGGTGATCGTCAACCAGGCCCAGCTTTCGCCCCTGCTCGGTGAGACGCAGATCCGCGTTGTCCTCGCGCAGCAATAGACGATACTCGGCGCGGCTGGTGAACATGCGGTAGGGCTCACTGGTACCGCGGGTGATCAGGTCATCCACCAGTACCCCAAGATAAGCCTCATCCCTGCGTGGGCACCAGGCCTCCTGTTGTCTGAAAGAGAGCACCGCGTTTGCCCCGGCCAGCAGCCCTTGGGCGGCGGCCTCTTCGTAACCGGTGGTGCCGTTGATCTGACCGGCGAAAAAGAGCCCGGCTATATGGTTGGTCTCGAGCGAGCTCTTTAGCTCCCGCGGGTCGAAAAAATCATACTCGATAGCATAGCCAGGCCGAGTGATGTGGGCCTTGGCAAACCCCTTCATTGAGCGCACCAGCTGTAGTTGCACGTCAAACGGTAGACTGGTGGAGATACCGTTGGGGTAGACCTCGTGGGTATCAAGCCCTTCAGGTTCGATGAAGATCTGGTGCGAATCCTTGTCGGCAAAGCGCACCACCTTGTCTTCGATCGATGGGCAGTAGCGCGGGCCGGTCCCTTCGATCACTCCGGTGAAGAGCGGCGAACGCGACATACCGCCACGGATCAGCTCATGGGTTTGTGCGTTGGTGTGGGCGATGTGGCAGCTGATCTGAGGAGGGTGTTGGTCTGCGGTGCCAAGAAATGAAAAGACAGGCGTCGGATGGTCGCCTGGCTGCTCCTTTAGCTGGCTGTAGTCAATAGTACGACCATCGATGCGCGGTGGCGTGCCGGTCTTGAGACGCTCCACTGTGAAGGGCTGTTCACGCAGTCGCTGGGCAAGGGCATTGGCAGGCGGATCGCCTGCGCGTCCGCCCTGGTGGTTGGAAAGACCAATGTGGATGCGGCCGCTAAGGAAGGTACCGACGGTCAGCACCACCGCGCGACTACGAAACTTGAGTCCCATCTGGGTGGTTACACCAACTACCCGGTTCTGCTCCACCAACAGGTCATCCACTGCCTGCTGAAATAGCTGCAGATTGGGCTGGTTCTCCAACGTATGACGGATTGCCGCCTTATAACGCAACCGATCCGCTTGGGCGCGGGTCGCGCGTACTGCCGGCCCCTTGCGTGAGTTGAGGATGCGAAACTGGATACCACCCAGATCGGTGGCATGGGCCATCACGCCGCCTAAGGCATCGACCTCCTTCACCAGATGCCCCTTGCCGATGCCGCCGATAGCCGGATTGCAACTCATCTGTCCCAGGGTCTCGATATTGTGGGTCAGCAGCAGGGTACGTGCGCCCATACGGGCTGCAGCCAGTGCGGCTTCAGTACCGGCATGACCGCCACCCACTACAATGACATCAAAGGTCTCGGTGAAGAACATTTTGCATGATCAGAATCTGAAAAGAGAGGGCTATTTTAGCAGTCTCACCAAGCACTACAGCAATACAAAGGGGAACCGAGGGAAATGGCTTCCGATAGGCAGGTGAGATTCTACTCGGTAAGCATGGCGGGATCTGCCTTGAACTCTGTCGTTTGCACTCTAAAGGCCATTTGCTGATCGAAGATATCTCAAGCTGAGGAAGAGGCCTTGGCACATTAGTTCGCTAGGGAAATTTTTGGTGTTACAACCCATAAGTTCGAACAAGCGTAATTATAAAAGGTATTTGTATAGGCATTATTGTTGTTATAAGGCAGGGCAACTATTGTGGATAACTAATTAACTTATTGTTGTATATTGGTTTTTTCACCTAAATCCCTTACGACAACAAGTTATGATCACTAGGATGTTTCGTTTATAAAATGTGAATAACTTTTGTTTAATCTTCCGCCAATAGGATATCCACAGTAACTTGAAGGGGTTCTTAATAGGTTTGCACAGACATCCACGAGTTGTTGAAGACTGTGCAATGGTTAAGGACTCACTCAGTCTGGTAGAGAGAATGAGAGAGGCAGGGGTGTGGTCTCTCTGTTGGTGGATTGAGTGATGCATCGGCTGATGCAGTCAGCTACAGACGTGAAAATATCTGTAGCTTGGCAATGGAGAATGGAGAGAAATGGCAGCTGAACTGCAAAGCATTATCGAACATGCAGGTGAGATTCTGCTCGGTAAGCGCGACAGGATCCGCCTCGCGATCTGCTGCCTGCTGGCCCGGGGGCATCTGCTAATCGAGGATATCCCCGGCGTCGGCAAGACCACTCTGGCCCACACCCTGGCCCATCTGCTGGGTATGCACTATCAGCGCATCCAGTTCACTAGTGATCTGTTGCCGGCGGATATCCTTGGGGTCTCTGTATATGATCGCCAGCGAAGTGATTTTGTCTTCCATCCCGGTCCGATCTTCTCCCAGCTGGTGCTGGCTGATGAGATCAATCGCGCCACACCCAAGGCGCAGAGTGCCCTGCTGGAGGCGATGGAGGAACGCCAGGTAACGGTGGAGGGTGAGACCCGTGCTCTACCGCAGCCATTTTTTGTCATCGCTACCCAGAACCCCTCACACCAGATCGGCACCTTCCCGCTGCCGGAGTCACAGCTCGACCGCTTCACCATGCGCATCGGCATCGGTTATCCCGATCGCGCTGCTGAGCGGCAGCTGCTGAGCGGGATTGATCGGCGTAGCCTGCTGGAGCGAAGCCAGCCTCTGCTGTCGCCCGAACAGCTAGAGGCGTATCAACAGCAAGTTGCATCGATCCATATCTCCGAGGCGCTGCTCGACTACTGCCAGAATCTGCTCGCCTACAGTCGCAGTGCCGAGCCCTTTCGTCAGGGGCTATCGCCCCGGGCCGGCCTTGCGATGCTGCAGACGGCACGGGCCTGGGCGATGCTTGAGGGGAGGAACCATGTGCTGCCGGAAGATCTACAGGCGGTGCTGCCGGCCACCATCGGTCATCGTCTCTTCCTGACCGGTGAGGAGGAGGGCGATGGTGGCGCTGTCTCGCTGCTGCTCGAGTCGGTGGCAGTAGATTGAGCGATGTTCCACTCGCTTAAAGCCTATTGGCGCGTTCATATCCGCCGTTCGGCCAGACCACAATCTGATGGCTCTTTTCAGGTTGGCTTGCGCAACATCTACATTCTACCCAGTCGGGAGGGGCTGGTGATGGCGTTGCTGTTGCTGCTGATGCTGATCGGCTCGGTCAACTACGGCAGCAATCTGGGCTATCTGGCGACCTTCTTCCTCGGTGGGATATGGATCGTTAGCCTGTTTCATACCTGGCGCAACCTGTTCCAGCTGAAGATTCTCTCCGTCCGTGGCGGGCCGGTCTTTGCCGGTAACATGGCACGCTTTGAGCTGTTAATCCAAAATCCGGATAGCAATCCCCACCCGGCGGTGAGACTGGGCCTCAAATTGGGGCCACAGCAGGCCGCTACTATCGATGCTGCCAGCGACTACACTTATGCAATTGATCTGCCGGCGCCGCAGCGCGGTCGGCTCAAGCTGCCCGAACTGACTCTCTCCAGCCTCTATCCACTCGGACTCTTCTATGCTTGGTGTTATCTGCCGCTCGATGCAGCCTGCATCGTCTATCCGAAGCCCGCCGGACAGGGTGAACCCTCCGCTCTGCATCTGCTGAAACGAGAGGGCAGGGGCCCACAGGGGCAGGGGGTTGATGACTTCATCGGACACCGACGCTATCAGCCTGGCGACCCGCCCGCTCGCATCGACTGGAAGGTGCATGCGCGTGATAAGGGGATGCAGAGCAAACGCTTTGCTGGCAGCCAGGGGGGTGGTGACTACCTGTTTGACTGGGATCGGCTTGAGGCGATGGATATCGAGGTACGCCTCAGCCTGCTGACCCGCTATCTTCTATGGTGCGAAAAGCGCCAGCTCAACTACGGTTTGTGCCTGCCCGGCTTTTACTCGCCGATAGGGCGGGGTGAGCAGCAGCTGCAGCGCTGTCTCACCGCACTGGCAGATTTTCCAGGATGATACGCTCTCAACCCCTGCAGCGGGTGATCGGCTCACGCAGTCTGCTGGCGCTGCTGCTGCTCTCCACACTCAGTGCACTGCCCCATGCACGCCATATGGAGGTGGCTGTCAGCCTCTTTTTTATCGTCATCGTGCTGTGGCGTTTCGCTGCGCACTCCTACGCCAGGCTGCAGCCTGGCCGCTTCCTGCTGTTGATTATCACCATCTTTGGAACCTGGCTGGTCTACAGCAACTATCAGACTCTGCTCGGTCGGGAGGCCGGGGTTGCACTACTCTGTGTGATGCTTGGCTTGAAGCTGATGGAGATGAAACAGGGTAGGGACATCTATGTGGCAGTCTATATCAGCTTTTTTGTCATCATTACTCAGTTCATCTACGATCAGAGCTTTCTGCTCGCCGCCTACCTGTTTCTGTTGATGTTGGGGCTGATTGCGATCCTGAATCTGAGCAACCGGCTACAGTCGGATGAGGATATCTGGCAGATTGTTCGTACTACGCTACGGCTTGCCTTGCAGGCGCTACCGCTGGCGCTGTTGCTATTTCTACTCTTTCCCCGCGTCAGCACCCCCCTGTGGCAGTTCTTTGTCGATAAATCGGGCGGTGTAACCGGGCTCGATGAGCATGTTAGCCCCGGTAGTGTCAGCCGCCTGAGTCAGTCCCAGGCAATCGCCTTTCGGGCCCACTTCGACGGTGAACTGCCCGCCGCCAAGTCGCGCTACTGGCGGGCGTTGGTGCTCTGGGATAGCGATGGGATCAGCTGGCACAATCAACAGAGCAAGCATCGCCCCCTCGCCAAGGGTGTTATTCAACCCCTGGCCCCAGCCATCGATTACGAGGTGTTTGTCGAGCCCCACTATCGCAAGTGGCTGTTTGCTCTCGACCTCCCTGCACTCGCCCCCAGCGGTGCACGCCTGACGGAGACATTTCAGCTGGTTGCCGATAAAGCAGTCGATCGAGAGATCAACTATCGCCTTAGCTCCTATCTCGACTACAAAACCTCCCCGTTGAAAGAACATCAGCTCGCACGGGCATTGCAACAGCCCGACAACATTACTCCGCGCATGTCACAGCTGGTGGCAGACTGGCGCAAGCTGGCTGGGGATGATCGACAGTTGATTGCTGCGGCCCTCGAATTCTTTCATAGCAGACCCTTTGTCTACACTCTCAATCCACCCCTCTACGGAGAAAACCCTACGGATCAGTTTCTGTTTGAGGGACGCCAGGGATTTTGTGAACACTACGCCAGTAGCTTCGCTCTACTGATGCGCATCGCGGGGATACCGAGCCGGCTGGTAATCGGCTATCTCGGTGGGGAGTACAATCCGGTCGGCAACTATCTGATCCTGCGCCAGTCCGACGCCCACGCCTGGGTAGAGGTCTGGCTGGCGGATAGTGGTTGGGTGCGGATCGATCCAACCACAGCGGTTGCTCCGGAGCGTCTCCTCAGCTCTATCTCAACCGCCAGGCGGGGTATTGGCGAACCGGTGTTATTTCGTATCTCTGAACAGAGTCTGCTGGGCCAGTTGGGCAACCGGCTGGTACTGGCGTTGGACGCGGCTAACATGGGCTGGCGACGCTGGGTGGTGGGCTACAGTCGTGCGCGTCAGTTCAATCTGATGCGTTCTCTGGGCATTGAGCTCAGGGGCATGCGCCAGTGGATGCAGCTGCTGCTTGCTGTGATGGCAATTGTGCTGGCGACACTTGCGCTGTTCATTATTACCCGGGGCCGTGCAGGCAGCGACCCTGTGCTGAAGGCTTATCAGCGTTTCTGTAGAAAGCTTCAGCGTGTGGGTATCCATCGACTGCGCAATGAGGGACCGCTCGATCTTGCGAAACGGATTGCCCAGCAGCGACCGGAGCTGGCCAGCCAGACGATGGAGATAATCCGTCTCTATATCGCTTTGCGCTATCAACCGCATACGCGAGACACCTCAAACGCACGCTTTTTCCAGCAGGTGCGGCGTTTCCATCCAGGCCGCGAGCGTTGACTATTTGCCGATGCAGAAGCTGGAAAAGATCCGGCCCAACAGGTCGTCGGCACAAAATTCACCGGTGATCTCGTTCAATGCCTGCTGGGCCTGACGCAGCTCTTCGGCGAGGATCTCTCCAGCGGTAAATTGCTTGAACTGCTGGTTGCCCCGCTCCAAGGCTGTGGCGGCGCGCTGCAGTGCATCCAGGTGGCGGCGCCGCGCCATGAACTCACCCTCACTCGATTCGCCAAATCCGACACTCTGCTTCAGATGCTGCCGGAGCAGCTCCATACCGGCACCACTTTTTGCTGAGAGTGCCAGTTCGGTGATCCCATTATTGCTCTTTATCGATGGAGCGAGTTCTGTTAGATCGATTTTGTTGCGTACCAGGGTTAGCGGTACGCCGGCTGGCAGGGTAGCGCGGTCGAGCTCAAGATGTTGAGGGTCGGTCTGATGGTCAAAGATCCAGAGGATCCGGTCGGCCTGCTCGATCTCCTGACGGGCGCGGCGAATGCCTTCGATCTCTACCGGATCTTCACTGTCGCGGATGCCTGCAGTGTCGATGATGTGGAGCGGCAGGCCATCGATCTGGATCTGTTCACGGAGTAGGTCACGGGTGGTACCTGGAATATCGGTGACGATTGCCCGCTCCTCCCCCGACAACTGGTTCAGCAGACTCGATTTACCAGCGTTGGGGCGGCCGGCGATCACCAGGGTCATGCCGTCACGCAGCAGGCGTCCAGTATTGGCCGACTGGATTAACTGCGCCAGCTGCTCGGTGAGGGTTTTGAGATCGTTTGCAACCCGGCCATCGGAGAGAAAATCGATCTCCTCTTCCGGGAAGTCGATGGCCGATTCGACATAGATTCGTAATTCGATCAGTTGTTCCACTAAGGCGTGGACACGCTCAGAGAAGACACCTTGTAGGGTGCGGCCTGCCAGCCGTGCAGCCGATACAGTACGTGCTTCGATTAGGTCGGCCACTGCCTCAGCCTGGGCCAGATCGATCTTTCCATTGAGAAAGGCGCGCTCGGTAAACTCACCAGCGCGTGCCGGGCGTATGCCTAGATCGAGGATGCGCTGCAGGAGCAGGTCGAGGATCACCGCACCGCCGTGGGCCTGAAACTCAAGCACATCCTCGCCAGTGAAGGAGTGGGGGGCGGGAAAATAGAGCAGGATGCCGGTATCGATTACCGAACCGTCCTGATCATGGAAGGGACGGTAGCTGGCAAGACGAGGTTGCGGCAGTTTGCCTGCCAGGGCCTCGGCAACCCGTTTGCAGTCTGCTCCTGAGACGCGCACGATGCCGACCCCACCACTACCGGGTGGGGTGGCAACCGCTGCAATGGTGTCTCGCGGTTGCATTATGATGATGCAACTGGACGAGTTAACTTCCGCCCTGTTCGATCTTGCGTGTGATGTACCACTGCTGGGTGATCGAGACAATGTTGTTCACCACCCAGTAGAGCACTAGTCCGGCCGGGAAGAAGGCAAAAAAGATGGTGAAGATGAAAGGCAGGCTCATCATAATTTTCGCCTGCATCGGGTCAGGTGGCGCCGGGTTGAGTTTCTGCTGGATGAACATGGAGACACCCATGATCAGCGGCAGCACGAAGTAGGGGTCTTTGGCTGAGAGGTTATCGATCCACAGCATGAAGGGTGCGTGGCGCATCTCGACACTCTCCAGCAGTACCCAGTAGAGGGCGATAAACACAGGGATCTGCACCACGATAGGCAGACAGCCTCCTAGTGGATTGACCTTCTCTGTCTTGTAGAGGTCCATCATTGCCTGGTTGAGGCGCTGCTTATCATCACCGTAGCGGTCCTTCAGGGCCTGCAATCGTGGCGTCAACTTGCGCATATTCGCCATCGATTTGTAGCTGGTCTCTGAAAGTTTGTAGAAGATCGCCTTGATAAGGATAGTTAGAATAATTATCGCCCAGCCCCAGTTACCCACCACCTGGTGGATCTGCTTCAGCACCCAGTGAATCGGTACGGCGATCACTGTCAACCAACCGTAGTCGACAGTCAGTTCCAAGCCTTTTGCGATGGGCTCCAGCACATCCTGAAGTTTGGGACCGACAAACAGTTTTCTGTCAAATGACCGAGTCTCTCCCGCAGCAACAGTTGTGGAAGGCGAATAGCTTCCGAGCAGATACCGTCCGCCGGGCAAGCTATTACTATAGAAATGCTCGATTTGTTCTGCCGGTGGGATCCATGCACTAACGAAATAGTGCTGAATCATCGCAGTCCAGCTTTCTGCTGAGTCTAGGTTGAGGCTCTTTTCAGCCATTTCCTCGAAAGTGATCTTGCTGTATTTATCATCAATCGTGTAGTAAACACCGCCAGTGTAGCTGTAGGTGGTAAATCTGCTGCCTTCAGTCGGCTCAGTGCGTTGCAGTTGCGAGTAGTCCCTGGCTGTCCAGGACTCCTCTCCGCCATTTACCACCTGATGCCTAACATCAATAAGATAGCTTCCACGATGAAAGATAAACTCCTTCTTTACGGTAATGCCGTTCGGACCACTCCAGAGCATGGAAACCTTTAGCTCATCTTCTCCCTCAGTTAACTTGAAGGATTGCTGGTCGATCTTATAAATAGCATCGTGATTCGGTGCGCTTTCAGGGTTAACACCGAGCAGGCCGGACTGGGCTATATAGAAGGTATCCGCTGCAGGCGAGAAGAGTTGAACCTTCACATCGGGTTTTTTGTTGTCTACTGCATAATCGAGTAGCTCTAACCGCTGAATTGTTCCGCCACGTGTTGAGATTTCCGCTTTAACAAGGTCAGTCTCTACATAGACAATATCTGCCACTGTTGATCCAGCCTGATCATCGCTCGATGTTGTCGCAGATAATTCGGCTTTTACTGATGCAGTGGGAACTCCAGAATCGTCCAAGGTGGCTGAGGGTACCGATTCTGTGGTGCGTGGAATCGACTCTACGGTAGGTTTTGCCCCATAATCGTCCATCCAGGCCTGATAGATCATCAATCCCAAAAACGCAGCAATGAAAGACAGGAAAAGTCTTTTGTTATCCATGGAACTTCTTATTAACTGATTCAGGAACGGGATCGACACCACCTTCATGCCAAGGATGGCATCGTGATATCCGCTTAATAGAGAGCCATAAACCGTACAAGGTGCCATGTTTTTGCACAGCTTCAACGGCGTATGAGGAGCAACTGGGGTAAAAACGACAATGATTGCCGAGAAACGGACTTAAAGCAACCTGGTAGATGCGAATCAGAAAGGTGATGATTGACCGCATTTCTCTATCAATACTCGCCAGTGCTTCGAAAGTGACACAAAATAGCGGCGATTCCTTGTCTCTGGTATGAAGCGCTTGTTAAGTACAACGATATCCATGCCCGATAAGAGAGTCTGACTCTCCCGAAAACTCTCTCTTATAAGCCGCTTTAGATGGTTTCTGTCAACTGCACGACGACATCTCTTCTTTGAGATCGCTAAGCCAAGCCGTGCACGCCCCAAGCCGTTATTCCTTGCAAGGACGGTAAAATAGACGTCTGCAGATCTTTTGCCACTACTAAAAACCCGGCGAAAATCACCGGGCTTTAGCAGTCTGCAATTGCGTGGCAGCGCCAACAAAACAGTCGACGAAGCTGAATCTGCTTCAAGGGATAAGACGAGCACGTCCCTTGGAGCGACGAGCCTTTATTACTTTACGGCCGTTTTGCGTAGCCATTCGCGTACGAAAACCATGGGTACGGACGCGTTTCAGGTTGCTAGGTTGAAATGTACGTTTCATCACACTGTTCCAGCGTTAATTATGAGCCTCCACCCAACAACGAGCAGAGAAAAAAGAGGCGCAGCCTACATGGCATTGAGCGTAGTTGTCAAGGTGAAATCCATGCTCTAATGACTGAGTTATGAGTAAACTGTGGATAACTTCTGTATCTGTGGTTAAAAATCTACGGTATACTTCAAAGAACATCTTTCTGCCAAACGATGTAACGTACTGAAATACAAGAACAACCTAAGTTACTACATCATCGGCTGTACATTTCGGAGCTACAACGTGGATCTTTGGCAACAATGCCTCCATCATCTCGAAAGAAAACTTCCTGCTCAACAGTTCAACACTTGGATCCGTCCTCTACAAGCAGAAGAAAGCACCACAAAAATCAGGTTGCTAGCACCGAATACTTTTGTGCTCGATTGGGTACGTAATCACTACATTAAGATCATCAACAGTTACCTTGATGAAATATGCAAGGATGAGCGTCCAATAGTTGAAATTATAATTGGCACTAGAAAAAAACCTACCCAATTACCTGATAGATCTGTAAAAAAACAAGCCACCATTGAAAGAAGCGACAAGCTAGAATCTGTATCTGCAATCGAATCAAATCTAAATCGCAGCTTTACATTTGAATCTTTTGTTGAAGGAAAATCGAATCAACTTGCTCGTGCTGCGTCCATGCAGATTGCCTCTAATCCTGGAAAAGCATATAACCCTCTCTTTATATATGGAGGTGTAGGCCTGGGAAAAACACATTTGATGCATGCGGTTGGTAACGCTATCCTCTCTGAAAATCCTAATGCTAAGGTCCTATATCTTCACTCTGAACGATTTGTCGCTGATATGGTTAGAGCCCTTCAGCACAATAAGATTGATGAATTCAAAAAAAGATATCGGTCAGTAAATGCGCTTCTGATTGATGATATCCAGTTCTTTGCCGGTAAAGAGAGATCACAAGAAGAATTTTTTCATACATTTAACGCACTTTTTGAATCCCAACAACAAATTATTCTTTCTAGTGACCGTTTTCCAAAAGAAGTCAAAGGATTGGAAGAGCGTCTTAAATCCAGGTTTGGTTGGGGGCTGACAGTCGCAATCGAACCGCCAGATCTTGAAACAAGGGTCGCTATACTTAAGAGTAAAGCCTTACAGTTAAATGTAGAGCTGGGGGACGAAGTTGCCTTTTTTATTGGCAAGAAGATTCGCTCAAACATCCGTGAATTAGAAGGAGCATTGCGAAGAGTTGTAGCAAATTCAACTTTTACAGGGAAAGAAATAAGTATTGAGTTTTCAAAAAACGCACTTCGAGACATGCTTGCGGCACAAGCTAAACAAGTAACTATCGAAAACATTCAAAAAACGGTATGTGAATATTTTCAAATCCGGACCTCAGATTTACTTTCTGCAAAACGAAGTCGTTCAATTGCCCGGCCACGCCAAATTGCAATGACATTAGCAAAAGAACTTACAAACCATAGTCTCCCGGAGATAGGATCTGCATTCGGCGGGCGAGATCATACAACAGTTATACATGCAAATAAAAAAATAAATGAGTTACGTGATAGTGATCCAAGAATTGCTGAGGATTACTCTAACCTCTTAAGAACTCTTTCAAGTTAATATGGCAAAGTTCTAGAAAGATAAAATATTGGAAAATGTCCATAATTTATTGACAAAAAGCATGCTAACTCATAACAATTTTCAAAATTAGCAGGTAGAAAAACAAGTAAAACAATTACTTATAAAGCAATCTTACATGCTATCTACCTAATAATTAATTATATATTAGGCATCAATATGAGTATAAAAATGAAGCTACAAATCAATCGGGAACATCTACTTCTTCCACTCCAAAAAATTACTGGGGTTGTAGAAAAGAGGCAAACACTTCCAATCCTTGCAAATGTATTATTTCAAGCCAAGCATAATCAGTTGATCATGACAGCAACAGATCTAGAGATTGAAATGCGTACTTATTTAGATATCGACTGCAGTGATGAGTTTGAGTTCACTATACCGGCCCTAAAGCTACTAAGCATATGTAAATCTTTACCAGATGGTTCAACTTTAAATATTGAGGAAAAGAATGATAGGGTAAATATCTCTACAGGTAACAACAGATTTTCATTAAGTTTGTTACCAGCGAATGATTATCCATCGATCCAATCTTCATCAAGTAATATTTCCTTTGAAGTCCAACAAGGTATATTAAGGAAACTTATTGCAAATACGCAGTTTGCAATGGCACAACAAGATGTACGGTATTACCTAAATGGTCTTCTGCTAGAAATCAGTAATGGAATTATAAAAACTGTTGCAACAGATGGGCATCGTTTGGCCTTTAGTCAAATAAAGGCTATCGAAAATTATGAACTTAAAACGCAATTGATTATCCCACGAAAAGCAATTATTGAATTGTATCGTTTACTCGATGAATCAGAAAATACTATTCGATTTGAAGTCTCGTCGAATTATGTTCGTGTCCATTTGGATAGAACAATATTCACATCAAAGTTAATTGATGGCGTATTTCCTGACTATGAAAAAGTTATACCGAAAAATAATGAAAATAAACTTGTGATGGATAAATCTGAATTAAAGAAATCACTGCGGCGAGCATCGATTCTTTCTAATGAAAAGTATAAAGGGATAAAATTAGAGATAAAGGAGGACCGCGTTCAAATAATAGCTAATAATCCTGAACAAGAAGAAGCAAAAATTGAAATAGACCTTGATTATTCCGGAAAGGAATTAAACATCGGTTTAAATGTAAACTATCTGTTAGATGTTTTAAATGCAATAATTGAGTCTAACATTACTATTGAATTCAAAAATAAAGATAGCAGTATCCTAGTATATGGGGCTGAAAACCCAGATAGCAAATACGTCATAATGCCGATGAGAATATAGTATTTATCGCGCTGTCCGGTTTGTTTTCAGCGGTAGAAAGTAAAAGCGGTATTTTTCAAGCTAGTTGCCGTCTTTTTAATACGCTGCTTGTTTTATCCGTCGATCAGCGTGCTCGGGATTCAGCGAAACAGTGCCGATAGGTGAAAAATCCCTGTGTGTCCAGATTAACGCCACTGATGCTTCGCCTTGGCCTGAGCATATACTTGATCTGGTAATCCCTCTATTTTTAGCTGGTCTCAAGAGTAGAGGTTAGGCTACCAAGGCCAATTTCTGTTTTGGGGTGATGCCGCCTAAGGCCATATTCGGCCGCTTATGATTGTAGGTCCATAACCAGCGGGCCGCAAAATCCTGGTCTTCAGCCAATCATAACGCACTGTTCTATTGTAAGGTCCAATGTATCCATTTTGTTGCGGGTTAGCCGGTTGTATGTAGTCAAGACAGATGCCTCGCTTTTCAGTCCACGCCTGTAGGGTGCCACTGATGTATTCTGGTCGGATGGCCGCTGGTTGTGGCCACGCCACTCGATGATGTGCTCCAAGGCTCGGATCACGCGCCCGGGCCTGGCAATGAGAAATCCACCTCAATGCCCAATCCTTCCCGGTAGAAGTCATCAATCACATGGAACAACCGAAAGCTTCGACCGTCCGTGAGCTGGTCGTGCATGAAATCCATCGACCAAACAGTGTTGATCATTGTTGGTACCGCCAGTGGTTCCGGTTTCTCACGCACGATTCGCTTCTTTGGCTTGATTCGTAAATTCAGCTCCAGCTCACGGTAGATGCGGTACACTCGTTTGTGATTCCAGCCAAAGCTTTTGACGTCCGTAGATACAGGAAACACAAACTAAAACCCCAATTGCGCTGATTATAAGTAAGACGTATCAGCAATTCGCAATCTCGGCGTTCTCATCGGACAGCTTCGGTTGATAACGGTAGCATGTCTTGCTGATCGTGAAGGCGGTGGATACCAGACGCACATTGATCGAGCGTTCCGTCATGACGGTCTTTGCCATCTCGCGCCGACGAGATGGATTCACCACTTTTTTGCCAGTACTTCCTGGACAATCTCCGCCTTGAGCCGTTCCTCGGTATACATCTTCTTCAAACGCCGGTTCTTCTCTTCCAGTGCTTTCAATCGGGACATCATAGAGGCATCCATACCACCGTACTTCGAACGCCATTTGTAGAAGGCAGCGCTACTCATGCTGTGCTCCGCTCAGTTTACTGAGAAAATTCTACTTTTGAGCGCAACTGTTTTTCGGGGGAGTTACCGGAGCTTTCGGGCACTCGATCCCACTGCTTCGTCGACCCATCCCAGCAGTTGCGCCGCTTCGGGTACGAAGTCACTCGGCCTCGTTGTCCTCCCAGAGGGCATCCAGCTTTTCTCGCAGCACCAATACGCTGCCCTTTTAGCCAGGTCCTTCTCCTTGCGTCTGAGATCCCGTTCGAGTGTTTGATTCGCTGCTTGTCCCGCTTCGCCTCACGCTGCCTCTGCTTCCCCGTCGACTGAGTACCTTGTAGACAGGCTTCTTTCCTTCGTCTTATCTGCTCAGGGTAGGGCACTTTGCTGCGACAATATCCACTGACTTCCGGCTCGATCGTTGAGGTGGTCTCTACCACTGCGCCAATTTTGCCTCCGGTGATCACGCTTCTGTCCGTTTTTCGATGCCTGGCACTGGAGCTCTTCGTTCTTTGGCTTGCTTTCGCCAATTGTATAGTGACGGTTCTGAAATTCCCTCTTCCTTTGCCACCTCCGACACGAGATGGCCGTTCGACGGCAATAACTTCCGCATTACCGATGCTATATGTTCTTCTGAGCAATCAGGAATTTGCTCCTCTTTCTGGCCCTTGTCTGCTCTCATTGCCCCATCACGGGGAGGTGACAACTATCCTGATACAGAGGGGGGTATCCCCATGCAAAGCGTGCCACCGAGGCCATGGGTGAGATGGGCTTTCTACTCGTGTTCAAGAGCGTGTTGCGCCATGATCACTGGGCAGATTATTGCTCCTGCAAAATCTGCATTTCCACAATGAATGATGGTCAAGTCGTACTACCATAAGAATGCATCCATGCCCTGTGCAATGCCCATCACCTCTGTAAGCTTGCGAGGGCCTTGAGACAAGATCACCAGCAGTGGGCAAAGGATATAACCAATATCAGAATAGCGGTACAGGGTGCTGGTGGTCAGTTAACATCAAATATGTCCGAACTATGGTGCCAGCGATATCGAAAACCAATTGAAAAGCAGTGGTTGAATGTCCGCCGTCCGCTGAAAAAGGCAACGAAAAGGGAAATGTGGCAGGTTCAAATGATCAAAAGCCAGAAACTTACTGGAGCGATTACGAGACTTCGAGCAAGATGTCCTGTGCTTCATGGATGCGGAGAAAGTTCTCTTTACCGATAATCAAGGTAAAAACGATCTGGTATGGCAAAGGTGCAGCGGAAGCTCTCCAATTGTTTGAGATTCATGGAAGGGACAAAAATCTTTTGTCGAGTTCGAAGTTACCTGTCAACTTACTGAAAGTAGGGCATGACGGCCACACAAACACTGATGCTGCATTTTCAGGAGAAGAACCCACAGCTCAGGAAGCTGAATGAGGCTAATGTAGCCGACCCTGACAGAATGGGCTGAATAATTACATTCATGGTCCCGTTTGTACTATGGGCTGGAGCACATCAGCGGCGTAGGCCATACTGGTTTGGGCTGAGAAATGCGGCATCCGTCTGGACTACACTCGCTCGGCAGGTCGCCGTAAAATCCATAAACGGAACGCTAAACCGAACGGTGGCCATGATTGGTTGGTCCGATATTTGTTTGGCGCCATTGCTGAGGTTAAGGGTTTTGCGACCGCTGGTTGTGGACCTGCAATCATGAGTGCTCGAGCACGGCCTTTGGTGGTATAACACTAAAATAGAAATTAGCCTTGGCGATCCAACCGCTGCCATACCCTCTCATATAGGAAAAAGTTTATCCACTTTGCACGCCACTCAAATCCATGGAGCACGGGCGTTCTTTGCGCTGCTAAAGCAATAGTAGAAAAGACCGAAGCTAAAATCCTGCAATGTTTCACGTGGAACAGTAAGTACAGGTAAAGTCTTTTTGAATATATTAGAATCGCTGAATAGGGCCTAGCTTCTTGGATGCCCCCGATTCAGTGAAAGCCATCCGAGCCTGAGGCATATTTGGGAACGCCCTCAAATGGCTCGATGTGAGCGCCTTGGGTGCAATATTGAGTTTCAATGGGTCCCGATGCCCATCATTTTTCTTGATGGCGGAGGTGTTTTCTTAGCATCATTTCACCCAGCTCCGCTGTTGAGCAAAGGCTCCACGAGCCCAGACACAGAAATGTCCTCCACTGAAATCTTGCTGTCTGCCTTGGAGCTTATGGGTTATCGCGATCGCACTCTGTAGATGGCGCCCGGAGCCAGGAGGATTTCAGCGAGGGAAGACCGTTGGTGCCGATAAGAAAGCCTCCAGACTTGGGCGCAACTATATCGCCCTGTTTCACGACTTGGGGATTATAAGTCTGTGAGCGGTGCGGCTACAAAACCGTCGAGCGTTTCACTGAAGACCTAAAGATCCATCAAGGTGGTCCGCACGATCCTGGCGCCTGCTCCGATATATCCAAAGCCTTTATCAAGGGCGCCAGCACCTATCTGCCCAACGCTGAACTGAGCTTTGATCGCTTTCACATTGTTCAGCTAGCCAACAAGGCTAAGGCTGTCGATGAAGGCAGGTGGAATAGGTCAAAGAGGCGCTATGTGAAATTCTCTCTACCCTGCTGATGCTCGACAATGCCAACAAGAATGCTCATGAAGTGGCAGAGCTGGGCACGTCGATGCCGGGTTCCCCAGATAAAGAAGATGGTGGCCACTATCAAGGCGTACCTCTCCGGTATCCTCAATGGATCCACAGTGCAACTGAGTAATGGATGTGTGGAGGCACCAACTCGCTGATTTAGGCCGTCAAAGCGAGAGCTAGAGGTTACTGGGCCTCCCGTAGCCTGATTGCGATAGCTTACCTGATTGCCGGAAAGCTCAGCCATCTACCTGCATCCCCCTTTACGAGGCCGAGCTTATGCTGAGCAGGTGCCCACACAATCCTGGAAAGAGCCTAAAGTATTGTTACAGATACTGCATGGGGAGGTGGCGGAATGGGTATGCAAGTTGGTGCGTGAGACTTGTGAGACATTTGAGATGTGCATTGTGCGAGGGGTGGTGAGTAAAGGCCATGCCCACATATTGGTGAGCGAACTGCTGAGTCTTGTGCCGGGAGAATTATAAGGTGCACCAAGGGACGAACGTCTGAAGAGTTTTCCTATTTAAAGAAACGGTGCTGGGGAAGGCATTTTGGGCGAAGAAATACTTCTGTGCCACGGCCCGGCAGATGACCGAAGAATTGATCAAGGAGTGTTTGGATCATCATTTTGAGCCGAATTCTAGCGATATTTTTCGGATGGAGCCCGACTAGACGCATCGTTCAGTCGACGCGAATCCGTACCTTTAGTCCGTAACCCAAATCCTCCTGCCTTGGCCGGTGGCTGTTTAGTGATGAAGACGGGTATTCCCGGCGAATCAACAGTCGACTAATAACCATGAGCGATCAAGTATAACTCTTATCGAATCCCCCATAACCTCTTGTTTTAAAGATAAAAATAACCGCTCTTTTGCCTGTCTTAACGTTAGCAAATTTGTGTAGATCGCTGCGCGATAGCGCAGTACCACCAGCGGTGTGGGAGCCTCCTTGCAGACAGCGCATTGAGATAGAAGCTAGCCCTCACGGTTAGGCTCCATTTCTAATCTGCGTAATAAATGGGGGATTACTAATGTGTTTTGTCGTAAACTGTCTAAACTTAGATACTGGCGCTCCGTTCCAGGCACATCTTACGTTTCAGCGTCCCACCCATAAGCCAAGGCGTCCCGAAGGAAGTACCCTTGGGGTGTAGGCGCGGTCCGTAAGGAATGCTGTGCCCTCTCCAAGAGGCCGCAACGCCGCCTTGCTCATGGGCGGGACTCGCTAGGTGCGTCTAAGCGCGCTGTGAAATGTAAGGTGTGTTTGGGACGAAGTAGTAGTTTGTATTGGTAAAAAAGTCTACATGCCCATCATAACTCGAGTGCTTTTATTCAGTTTTTCAATTAGTTGAATGGGGTTCTTTTCTAATGTCCTACGGTTCGTCAAATATTAAAGTTCTTAAAGGCTTGGATGCCGTTCGCAAGCGTCCGGGAATGTATATTGGAGATACTGACGACGGGACAGGGCTTCATCATATGGTGTTCGAGGTTGTGGACAACTCAATTGATGAGGTACTTGCTGGTTATTGTGATGAGATTAAAGTAGTAATCCACTCTGATCAGTCTGTGAGTGTCTCAGATAACGGGAGAGGAATTCCTGTAGATATTCACCTAGAGGAAAATCGCTCGGCAGCAGAAGTGATAATGACGGTTCTGCATGCTGGTGGAAAATTCGATGATAACTCTTATAAGGTTTCTGGCGGGCTTCATGGCGTTGGGATATCAGTGGTTAATGCCCTTTCAGATTCGTTAGTACTTACAATTAAACGCCAAGGAAAAGTCTGGCAACAAGAATATTCTCGTGGTGAGCCTGTGTTCCCACTTAAGTCAATCGGGGATACAGAAAAAACAGGAACTACGGTTTGCTTTAAGCCAGCAAAAGAAACGTTCTCAAATATTGAATTCCATTACGATATCCTTGCAAAGCGGTTGCGAGAATTGTCATTCCTGAATTCAGGAGCGCGCATCATTCTGCGTGAGGAGTCGTCTGGAAAAGAGGATGTTTTTGAGTACAAGGGCGGCATTCTAGCTTTTGTTGAACACCTCAATAGAAATAAAACACCGATTCATAAGAAAGTATTCCACTTTTCAACTGATAAGAATGATGTTGGTGTTGAAGTGGCGCTACAGTGGAATGAGTCTTATCAGGAAAATATTTTCTGCTACACAAACAATATTCCTCAACGAGATGGTGGTAGTCACCTTGCGGGATTTAGAGCAGCGCTGACAAGAACGCTTAATCAATACATTGAGAAAGAAGGCGTCCTGAAAAAACATAAAGTAAATACATCTGGAGATGACGCAAGGGAAGGCTTGACAGCAGTTCTATCAGTTAAAGTGCCTGATCCAAAGTTTTCATCTCAGACGAAAGATAAATTAGTTTCATCTGAGGTTAAAGCGATTGTAGAAGGGGTGGTGACTGAATATTTGAATGAATTTCTGCTTGAAAATCCATCTGATGCAAAGGTAATTGTTGGGAAGATGGTGGAAGCTGCCAGGGCTAGAGAGGCAGCGCGGAAGGCGCGGGAGATGACACGCCGCAAGGGTGTCTTAGATATTGCAGGACTTCCTGGAAAGCTTGCTGATTGTCAGGAAAAAGATCCAGCTCAATCAGAACTATATTTGGTTGAGGGTGATTCAGCAGGAGGATCGGCCAAACAGGGTAGGGATCGCAGATATCAGGCAATACTCCCACTTAAAGGCAAGATATTGAATGTCGAGAAGGCTCGTTTTGACAAAATGCTGTCCTCAGCGGAAGTGGGTACCTTGATCACCGCGCTTGGGTGTGGAATTGGGAGAGAAGAGTTTAATCCAGATAAATTACGTTACCATCGTGTGATCATTATGACCGATGCTGATGTTGATGGCGCTCATATCCGCACACTGTTATTGACCTTCTTTTACAGGCAAATGCCTGAATTAATCGAACGTGGCCATATTTATATCGCTCAGCCTCCGCTATTCAAGATAAAAAAAGGCAAACAAGAGCAATATCTGAAAGATGAATCTGACCTCAATAGCTATTTTTTGCAAACTGCGCTTGAGAATTCGGCGATATATGTCACAGCTGATGCACCTCCACTAAGTGGAAGTGCATTGGAAGATTTGTGTCAGTCCTATCTGGTTGTTAAATCGACTATAGATAGATTGTCTCGACGCTATGACGAAGAATTGTTGGAAAAGCTCATCTACGTTCGAAGACTTGATGCATCGTTAGTTGAAAACCAAGAGGCAATGGATGGCTGGTTGGCCGATCTATTGCCTATGCTCAACAGTGATCTCGGTATCTCTGAATCCTGCGAGCTGAAGTGGTTAAACGAATCGGAGACAGGGACTGGAGAAGCAGGGCTGCTGGTTGAACGAAAAGTTCATGGCATATCAACGGATAAGTTTATTCCAGCCGATTTTTTTGCTACGGTTGAATACCGAAATATTATTGAATTGGGTGAAAAACTATCAGGATTGCTTGATGACGATGCGTTTGTTCAAAGGGGCGAGAAAAAACATCCGATCAGTAGTTTTCGGCAGGCACTTGAATGGTTGATGGAGGAGGCAAAGCGTGGCCAGCATGTCCAGCGCTACAAAGGCCTTGGTGAGATGAATCCCGAACAGTTGTGGGAGACGACAATGAATCGAGAATCAAGACGTCTTCTGCTGGTGAATATTGAAGATGTTGTTGCTTCAGATGAGGTGTTTACTACCCTGATGGGCGATCAGGTTGAACCTAGAAGAGAGTTTATTGAGGCGCATGCACTCTCGGTTGAAAATCTTGATGTCTGAATGTAGTGGGAGTAGTGACTAAAAAGCGAGTATCTACTGACCGCTAGTACGCTGGGGTAGTAGATCTATAGTAGATTCAATCCACTCTTCGACTTCGGAATTGATCTCCGTGGCGCTTTTACCCTGTGTTTTGATGGCAGAACCAATCCTGACATCGATGACACCTGGATATTTATTAATGCCTCTACGGGCCCAGAACTGGCCCGCATTGTGTGCAATAGGAACCACCGGATAGCCGCTCTTCTCGGCAAGAATGGAACCGCCGATGCCGTATCGCTTTTTTTCACCGGGTGCGACGCGTGTCCCTTCAGGGAAGATGATGATGCTAAGCCCCGCATCAAGGCGATTTATCCCCTCTTTGACGATCTGCACGACCGCTTTGCGGCCTGACTTACGATCGATAGCGATTGCCCTGAAGGCACGTAGAGCCCACCCAAAAAATGGAACTGAAAGCAGCTCTTTCTTGACCACCCACGCCACTGGGCGGTTAAGAATATGTATCAGTGCAATGGTCTCCCAAGTCGATTGATGTTTTGCCAAGGCTATGAAGCTGCCCTTCGGCAGATTTTCAAGCCCTTCAACGCGGTAGTTGAGACCGCAAATCACCTTGAGAGCGAAGAGATTTGTGCGACTCCACGCCCCATCAATGTGGAAGCGACTTTTCTCGGGAATTAGCCAGATGAAGGTGCTTGCAATGAGCGCAAAGAAGATCGTGTTGAGCACAAATGCCAAGAAAAAGAGGGAGGAGCGTAGGAAAGTCATAGGATTTGGAGATTATTAACCGTTGATAATCGCCTTTGCGGCTTCAAAAAGATTGGAATAGATCTCGATATCAGTGAGGCGTGAAGCATGGGCATCCAGAGTGCGCTTGCCCTTGCCGGTGAGTACCAGAATAGGGCGTGCGGCAACATCCAATGCCGCCTCCAAATCCCGGAAAGAGTCACCGATCACCGGAACGCCTTCCAGTGATTGCTGAGTACGATCGGCGATCTGCTGATAAAGACCTGATTTGGGCTTTCTGCAATCACAGTCATCATCTGGCCCATGGGGACAGAAAAATATCCCCTCGATCTGGCCGCCGTGCTTTTCCAACTCCTGATGCAACTTGTGATGCATCGAGTTGAGGGCGTTGATGTCAAACATGCCGCGGGCGAGGCCGGATTGGTTGGTTGCAATGAAGATCCGGAAGCCCGCATGGTTCAGACGTGCAATCGCCTCTAGGCTACCAGGAATCGGAATCCACTCCTCCGGTCCCTTAACAAACTCAGCGGAATCCTGGTTGATGACCCCGTCACGGTCGAGGATGACAAACTTCATCCATCCATATCCCGAAATTCTGAGACCCGGATATGGCCGTTGACCATTCGCGACTCCCGCTTCATCAGTTTCTCCATCTTGTTCCAGAAGGCGGCATTCAAATCAAAATCGGCGGCGATGCCGGTACCCATCACAAGGATTAGCAGATCAGCCACCTCTTCAGCCAGCAGCTCAACTCGTTTGCCTTTGGTGACACAGGAGGAGATCTCACCCAGCTCCTCCGCCATCAGGGCGACCCTATATTTAAGCTCTTCGCCACCGGTGTTCTTGAAGTCATGTTTGTCATGAAATGCCTGAACAGCGGCCATCATCTCCTGCCAGGAGTCACGTTGTGAAGACATATGATTTAGACCCTCAGCTGTGTCTCAGCATGGAGATATCGGCGACCTTGAGAAACAGATTGCTCAACCCCTTCAGCAGTGCCAGCCGATTGTTTCGGATATCTGCCTGATCGGCCATTACCAGCACCTGATCAAAAAAACGATCGACCGGTTGGCGCAGCTCAGCCAGCCCCATCAAAGTGCCCTGATAGTCAGCAGATTCGATCATCGGCGAGACACGTAGCTTCATCGCCTGAAGCTGGTCATTCAATTCGCGCTCCTCAGGTTGTTTCAGGAGCTGCGTGTTGACATGTTCTTGAACCTCGCCATCGACCTTCTTTAACAGATTCTGGATGCGCTTGTTGGCCGCAGCAAGTGCTTCGGATTCATCCAGATCCCGAAACGCCTTTACAGCCTCAAGTCGACGATAGAAATCGGCAATACTCTTCGGCCGGATCGAGGCAACGGCCTGGAACTGATCGCTGCTGATACCCTGTTCCAAACAGACGCCTTTGAGACGCTCGATGATGAAATCGTAGACCAGCACAATAGTGTCATTTTGCTCGATCTTGTCAGCCAGCAACTCCGCAGAGTTGGCGATGAGATCAGGGAGGTTTACGCTAAGTGAGTGCTCACTCATGATGCGAATCGCACCGAGCGCGGCACGTCGCAGGGCAAACGGATCCTTGTCTCCGGTGGGTTTCATGCCAATACCAAAGATACCGACCAGGGTGTCAATGCGCTCAGCCAGTGCGATGGCGATGCCAGTCTGGCTTTGCGGCAGTTGGTCGCCGGAGAAGCGCGGCATGTAGAACTCATCCATCGCCTGAGCGAGCTCGGCATCTTCACCATCTCGCTGTGCCTGATAGCGTCCCATGATGCCCTGCATCTCCGGGAACTCATAGACCATCTCGGTCATCAGGTCGCAGCGACTCAACAGTCCGGCGCGTCTTACCCGCTCCTGATCAGCGCCAATCTGTTCGGCGATATAGATGGCCAAGTCGGCGACTCGTTCCGATTTGTCGGCCATGCTGCCGAGCTTCCGTTGGAACACCACATGCTTGAGCGATTCACGGTGATCCTCCAGCCGCTTCTTGCTATCCTGCTGCCAGAAAAACATGGCGTCGGCAAGACGCGGGCGCACCACGCGCTCGTTGCCCTCTTTGATCAGCTCGGGCTTGGGGCTATCGATATTGGCGATGGTAATGAAGTGGTTCAGCAGGCGTTGCTCGCTATCGAACAGCGGGAAATACTTCTGGTTCTTCTTCATGGTCAGAACCAGCGCTTCGTGAGGCACCTCCAGAAAGCGCTCCTCGAAGCTACCGGCAATCGGCACCGGCCACTCATTAAGAGCCGTCACCTCATCTAGCAGCGCCTCGTCCAGGTCGGCGATGCCGCCTAGGGCCTGGGCTGTCTGCACAACATGGGAGCGAATCTGCTCCTGGCGACGGGCGAAATCAGCAATCACATAGCCGGTGGTCTCCAGTTTGTCTGCGTACTCGGCCGGTGAGTTGATCTCGATCGCGGCCGGATGGTGAAAACGGTGGCCGTAGGTAAACCGGTCGGCCTCAGCTTCGAGGAGAGTGCAGGGCACCACCTCATTGCCGAGCAGGAACAGCAGCCAGTGAACAGGCCGGACAAACTGCGCCTCCGAGGCACCCCAGCGCATGCGCTTTGGGATCGGCAGACGGGCGAGGGCAGTTTCGGCGATCTCCGGTAGTAGGTTCCGGGTTGACTTGCCCGTCTCTTTTAACTGGTAGCAGAGCCATTCACCCTTGTCGCTTTTCTGACGTTGCAGCTGATCAACTGTGGTACCGACCGAACGGGCAAAGCCCTCAGCAGCCTTGGTGGGGTTGCCATCCGCATCGAAGGCGGCCTTAACGGCCGGGCCGCGTCGCTCGATGGTTCGATCTGCCTGGCGACTGGCGCAGTCGCTGATTCTGACAGCCAGACGACGTGGTGCAGCGAAGCTCTCCACCTTGCCATGGGCGAGCCCGGCACGTTTCAGTCCTGCAACAAACTCCTGGGTCAGGGCATCAGAGAGGCGCTTAAGTGCCAGCGGTGGTAGCTCCTCGGTGCCGAGTTCAAATAGCAGATCGACTCGTTCAGCCATTGGCCACCTCCGCATCGGTGTTGAGCATGGGAAAGCCCAGCTTCTCGCGGGCATCGTAGTAGGCTTTGGCAACCGCCCGCGACAACGCACGGACCTTGAGGATGTAGCTCTGGCGCTCAGTGACCGAGATGGCGTGGCGCGCGTCGAGCAGGTTGAAGGCATGGGAGGCCTTCAGTACCTGTTCGTAGGCAGGCAGTGGCAGGCCGAGCTCGATCAGTTTATTGGACGCCTTCTCACACTGATCGAAATAGCCGAAGAGAAAATCGACATCTGCATGTTCGAAGTTGTAGGCAGACTGTTCGACCTCGTTCTGGTGAAACACATCACCATAGGTGACCGGGCCATGCGGACCATGGGTCCAGACCAGATCGAAGACGCTCTCCACTCCCTGGATATACATTGCAATGCGCTCCAGGCCATAGGTGATCTCACCGGTGACCGGGCGGCAATCGAGCCCGCCAACCTGCTGAAAATAGGTGAACTGGGTCACCTCCATGCCATTCAGCCAGACCTCCCAGCCGAGACCCCAGGCACCTAGGGTAGGGGACTCCCAGTTGTCTTCAACGAAGCGGATATCATGCACCTTGGGGTCGATGCCGAGCATCTCGAGGGAACCCAGATAGAGCTCCTGGATGTTCATTGGCGAGGGTTTCATCGCCACCTGATACTGATAATAGTGCTGCAGCCGGTTGGGATTCTCACCATAGCGTCCGTCGGTGGGGCGGCGCGAAGGCTGCACGTAGGCGGCATTCCAGGGTTCGGGCCCGATTGAGCGCAGAAAGGTGGCGGTGTGGAAGGTGCCGGCGCCCATTTCCATGTCGTAGGGCTGCAGGATCACACAACCTTGCTTGGCCCAATAGGCTTGCAGGGCGAAGATCAGCCCCTGAAAGGTTGATAGATCGGGTTTGAGGTCGTCTGCCTGGTTCACGTCCAAGATCCTGTTTGATCAGAAAAAACTGAACAATTATAGCGGTCGCCCCGAGGCTTGGCTAACCGGATGCCCTGCGCCCTATGATCTCTTATAATGCGCGTTTTCTCTCATCTGCCAGGAGCACCATGACCGAGCCACGCAAAGCTGTCGCCCTGATCTCCGGCGGGCTCGACTCGCTACTCGCCGCTAAGGTGATCCAGTCCCAGGGGATCCATGTGGAGGGGATCAACTTCTTCACCGGATTCTGCGTCGAGGGCCACACCCATGCGATCCGCAAGCGCGACCAGCGCAAGCCGAAGCGCAACAATGCGCTCTGGGTGGCGGAGCAGTTGGGCATCAAGCTGCATATCGTCGACATCGTGGAGGAGTATAAGGAGGTGCTGTTCAACCCAGTGCATGGTTACGGCGCCAATCTCAATCCTTGCCTCGATTGCAAAATCTTCATGGTGAAAAAGGCGTTTGAGTGGATCCGCGCACGTGGTTTTGACTTCATCATCACCGGCGAGGTGATCGGCCAGCGGCCGATGTCGCAGCGTAAGGACACTATGCCGGTGGTGGCGGGTGAGTCGGGTGCCGAGGATCTGCTGCTACGCCCGCTCTGTGCCAAGAATTTGCCCGAGACCCTGCCGGAGCGCAAGGGCTGGGTCGATCGCGACAAGCTCTATGCATTCAGCGGCCGCAACCGCAAGCCGCAGATGGCCCTGGCCGAGTCGTTTGGCCTGACAGATTATGCGCAACCGGCTGGCGGCTGCTGCTTTCTTACCGATCAGCAGTACTCGAAAAAGTTGGCCGATCTCTGGCAGGCGCGCGGCAGCAAGCAGTATGAGATGGATGACATCATGCTGCTCAAGGTCGGTCGGCATCTGCGCCCGGCGCCGCACTTCAAGCTGATCATCGCTCGCGAAGAGGGCGAGGCGAAGTTTCTGCAGGGCTATCGAAAACAGTTCATCAGCCTCAAGACCACCAGCCACGGTGGGCCGCTGGCGCTGATCGACGGAGAGCCCAACGCGGACGAGATCGAGCTGGCGGCACGACTGGTGGCGCGTTACAGCCAGGGGCGGGATGCGGAGCTGGTCGATCTTGAGTTGACCGACCTCCAGGGCGAGACCCGCCAGCTCAGTGTCACGCCGATCAAGCCCCACGAGATCCCGCAGGAGTGGTTCATTTGAAGCTGGTAACCCTGGACGCACGGCGTCTGCTCTGCCCAATGCCGGTGATCCGGGTGCAGGATCGGGTCGAAACCCTGCAGCCGGGAACCGTGCTGGAGGTGGTCTGTACCGACCCCGGAGTGTTGAACGACATCCCCGCCTGGTGCCGGATCAACGGCCACGAGGTGGTGGAGACCCGCCAGCAGGGCGACGAATATATCGTGCGGATCCGGGTGGGTGGTGTGGAGCAGCCAGGTGGATAGTCGGGAACGGCAGCAACAGCAGCGCTATCGGGTGACCCAGCGGGCCACCCTTGTCGGCGCCGGGGTGAACCTGCTGTTGGCGGTAGTGAAGATTCTGTTTGGCGTGATCGGACACTCCCAGTCGCTGTTAGCTGATGGTCTGCATTCACTCTCCGATCTACTTTCGGATGGGCTGGTGCTGTTTGCTGCCTACCATGCCAAAGAGGCACCAGACGACGAGCATCCTTATGGCCACGGGCGCTTCGAAACGGCGGGAACTCTCGCCCTGGGATTGTTTCTGTTCCTGGTGGGTGCCGGGGTGATCTGGGATGCGGTGGAGCGGTTGTTTTCGCCAGAGGCACTGCTGGTACCCAGCATGACCACCCTGTGGGTTGCCGCCTTCTCCATCGTTGCCAACGAGGCTCTCTATTTCTATACCCAGCATCTGGCGAAGCAGATCCGCTCCGATCTGTTGCGCGCCAATGCCTGGCACCATCGCAGCGACTCGATCTCATCGGTGGTGGTGCTGGTCGGCATCGGCGGCACCCTGGTGGGGCTGCCCTATCTCGATGCCATCGCCGCGGTGCTGGTCGGCTTGATGATTTTGCACATCGGCTGGCAGCTGGTCTGGCAGTCGGTGCATGAGTTGGTCGACTCAGGTCTTGAAGAGCAGCGGGTAGAAGAGATCAAGCAGGTGATCACCTCAGTGGCCGGGGTCAAGGATGTACATATGTTACGCACCCGTAAGATGGGTGGTCACGCCTCGGCTGATGTGCATGTGCAGGTCGCCTCCTGGCTGAGTGTCTCTGAGGGACACAGGATCAGTGAAGTGGTGATGCAGCGGCTGCTTGAGTCGGTGGAGGAACTGGTGGATGTGACGGTGCACATCGATCCGGAGGATGACGAATCGACCGCTCCCTGTGGTCATCTACCATTACGCACCGAAGCGGAGCAACGTCTGCAGGCGCTATGGCAGGATCTGCCCTGTTTCGATCGACGCATGAGGCTCGTATTGCACTACATTTCCGGACGTATCGATGTGGATCTTTTCTTTCCGCTCGACTGCAGCAAGAGCGTATCGATAAGCGAGGAGTTGGCCGAGCGCTATCAGGCGCAGCTGCAAGAGGCCGAGCAGTTTGGGCGGGTACGGCTCTGGTTTGGTTAACGCACGATTTTTGTGCATGCAGGCGCGGATCCGCACAGTTTTTGTGCGTATTCTTGCGAAGAGTTACTGTTTGGTCGCGGCTAATGCGTGCAACCACTACCATTATGCGTTCGATCGCTCTATCATCTTCCGCTTGTTTATCAACAGTTTTTTGCGAATTGGCTCATACAGGAGCTGTAGCAATCAAAGGTTGATGGCACTGTTTTTGCCTAGTGAATGGCCCAGAGCGGCAGGGATCGATGGCATCCTTTCGCAGGAATTTCGTTGCTGGCGACAGGAGCCTCTGAATGAATCTGCTTCATCCAGATTCATTCAGAGGCTCTTGCAGCAGCAGATAGTCACCTAATAGATTTGGAGATAATGATGGCCTCTGAAGTCATGAAAATGATGAAAGACAACGAAGTAAAATTCGTTGATCTTCGCTTCACCGATACCCGCGGCAAGGAACAGCATGTCACTCTGCCTGCCCACGAGGTTGATGAGGAGATGTTTACCGACGGCAAGATGTTTGATGGCTCCTCCATCGCTGGCTGGAAGGGTATCAATGAGTCAGACATGATCCTGATGCCTGAGGCTGCCACTGCCGTGATGGACCCCTTCGCCGACGAGAACACCCTGATCGTACGCTGCGACATCCTCGAGCCTGCCACCATGCAGGGCTACGAGCGTGATCCCCGTTCCGTCGCCAAGCGCGCCGAGGCCTATCTGCAGTCCACCGGCATTGCCGACCAGGCTTTCTTCGGTCCCGAGCCAGAATTCTTCGTCCTCGACGACGTGCGCTGGAGTGCCGACATGAGCGGCTGCATGGTCAAGATCGACTCCGAAGAGGCGGAGTGGAACTCCGAGCGCGTCTATGAAGATGGCAACATCGGTCACCGTCCTGGCGTGAAGGGTGGTTACTTCCCGGTCCCTCCGGTTGACTCCCTGCACGACCTGCGTGGCGCCATGTGTCTGGCGATGGAAGAGATGGGGGTGCCGGTCGAGGTCCATCACCATGAGGTGGCGACTGGTGGTCAGTGTGAGATCGGCACCAAGTTCAGCACCTTGGTGGAGCGTGCTGACTGGGTGCAGATCCAGAAATACGCTACCTGGAACGTCGGTCACGCCTACGGCAAGACCGTGACCTTCATGCCCAAGCCGATCGTTGGTGACAACGGTTCCGGCATGCATGTGCACCAGTCCCTGGCGAAAGATGGCGAGAACATTTTCGCTGGTGACCAGTACGGCGGCCTCTCCGAGAGTGCGCTCTACTACATCGGCGGCATCATCAAGCATGCTCGTGCGCTGAACGCCTTCACTAATGCCTCCACCAACTCCTACAAGCGTCTGGTGCCGGGCTTCGAAGCCCCGGTAATGCTGGCCTACTCGGCCCGCAACCGCTCTGCTTCGATCCGTATCCCGTGGGTTTCCAGCCCGAAGGGTCGTCGCGTCGAGGTGCGTTTCCCCGATCCGACCGCCAACCCCTACCTGGCCTTCGCCGCCATGATGATGGCCGGCCTGGACGGCATCCAGAACAAGATCCACCCTGGCGACGCGATGGACAAGGATCTCTATGACCTGCCCGCAGAAGAGGCGGCGAATATCCCCACCGTCTGCCACAGTCTGGATCAGGCACTGGATGCACTGGATGCGGATCGTGAGTTCCTCACCGCTGGCGGCGTTTTCACCGATGATCTGATCGATGGCTACATCGAGCTGAAGATGGAAGAGGTGACTCGTCTGCGCATGACCACCCACCCGGTGGAATTCGACATGTACTACAGCCTCTAAGCAGGTATCGGCTCCCGTCAGGGAGCCTTGCCTGGTCGATTCCCGCCTAGTACAGGAATTGTGGAAAGCGCCTCCATTCGGGGGCGCTTTTTTAGTCTCTATCTGCTTGTTTTATCAACGAGTTGTGGTCTATTCTTTTGCATATGCGTACCCTTATCCTAATTCTTCTTATTGTTCTTGCCTTGCCGGCTGCAGCCAGGGATGTCTACCGCTGGGTCTCGGATGATGGAGTGATCCACTACTCCGACTTCGACGCGCCGGGGGCGGAGATGGTCACCATCAAAGGCACCCATTCAGATCAGTACAGCCCGATCGTTCAGACCAAGCTGGCGGAGTCAGAGAGCAAACAGGAGAAAGCGGAAGGCTACACCAGCTTTGAGATTGTCGAACGCGAGCAGGATGTCACGATTCGCAACAACGAGGGTGTGGTCGATGTGGGCCTGAGCCTCTCGCCGGCACTGCAGCAGGGGCACAGATTGGAGATCCTGATCGATGGTGCATTGCAGAAAGGAGGAGATGAGCTGAATCGGACTCAATTCAGGTTGATTGGCCTGAATCGCGGCACCCATACCCTTGAGGCGCATGTCGTCGATGCCGCGGGCAAGCGTTTGATCTCCGCTCAACAGATCAGCTTCCATCTGCGAAAAGCCTCTATTATCAAACCCTGACGTTCACTAGGGGTCCTCTGGCTGCACTTTTTTGGTGCGCATTATCTTGCGACGCGGACAGCCCCTGCCCTATGAAAAGGCGGGCACTCGTCGTAGCCTCAATTTTTTCAGAAACAAAGCCTTACTCAACGTCTTAAATCGTGACAGATGAGACAGTTCAGCAGACTGCACGCAGAAAAATGCCCTATGCTGCTGATTGGTTTGATTATTGCAAGCAATTAGCATGGCAGTTACACCAGACACAGAGACCATTGAGCAACGCATCGTTGAAAATCAACGTTCAGCTGTGTTGCTGTTTGACCGCGATTTCATCCTCAACTACATCAATCCCGCCGGGGAGATGTTGTTTGCGGTGAGTGCTCGCCAGCTGATCGGGCTGCGGGTCAGAGATCTGATCCGCTGCCCTGGAGCACTGGTTGAGTCACACCTCTCTCAAGTGGTGAAGAGCGGTCAGCCCTTTACCGAGCGGGAGTTGTCGTTGCCTCTCGCCGGAGGTAAAGAGGTGACGGTCGACTGCACCGTGATCCCGCTTCGCCAGGAGGGCGAGATCAAGGAGTTTCTGGTCGAGTTGCTGCAGGTTGATCGGCAATTGAGGATCAACCGTGAGGAGCAGCTGCTGTCACGCAACCAGGCCTCGCGTGCGCTGGTGCGGGGGCTCGCGCATGAGATAAAAAATCCCCTGGGCGGAGTGCGCGGTGCGGCGCAACTGCTGGAGCGGGAACTGGATGACCCTGAACTCAAGGAGTATACCCAGATCATCATCGGCGAGTCCGACCGCTTGCAGACCCTGGTTGACCGGATGCTCGGACCGAACCGTCTGCCGGATCGTAAGCCGGTCAACATCCACCAGGTGCTGGAACGAGTGGTCAGCCTGGTGCAGGTGGAAACGGGCAACGCCCTGACTATCAAAAAGGATTACGATCCAAGTATTCCCTCCCTGCTGGGGGATAGCGATCAGCTGATCCAGGCCTGTTTGAATATCGTGCGTAACGGTGTGCGGGCCGCTGGACCTAGCGGTGTGATAGGCCTGCGCACCCGGGTGATGCGCCACTTTACCATCGGCACCAAACACTACCGATTAGTGCTGCAGGTTGAGATCAGTGATAACGGCGGTGGCATCCCCAAGGAGATCCAGGAGCGGATCTTCTTCCCGATGGTTTCAGGCAGTAGCGATGGTATGGGCCTAGGGCTCTCCATCGCCCAGTCACTGATTAATCAGCATAAGGGCCTGATTGAATTCACTAGCCGTCCGGGTGAGACGGTGTTTACAATTTCTCTGCCTTTGGAGGGCAAACATGGCTGATTTCTGCCGGGTCTGGGTCATTGATGACGACCGGTCGATTCGCTGGGTGCTGGAGAAGACCCTGCAGAAGGCGCAGATGGAGGTGGTCTGCTTCGAGAGTGCCAATGGGGTGCTCGACTCACTGGAGCGGCAACAGCCGGATGTGATCGTCTCGGATATCCGTATGCCAGGTATGGATGGGCTGGAGCTGCTGGAGCGGATCAATCTACGCTTTCCGGAGTTGCCGGTGATCATCATGACCGCTCACTCTGACCTGGAGAGTGCAGTGTCGGCCTTCCATGGTGGCGCGTTCGAATATCTGCCAAAGCCCTTCGATGTGGATGAGGCCGTGGATCAGATCCGTCGCGCCTGCCGGCAGACCCAGAGTCAGACGAAACGCCAGGTTGATGTCATTGAGCCGAGTCCGGAGATCATTGGTGAGGCGCCGGCGATGCAGGAGGTGTTTCGTGCCATCGGCCGGCTGGCGCGTTCCAACATCACGGTGATGATCAATGGCGAGTCGGGCACCGGCAAGGAGCTGGTCGCCCGAGCCCTGCATCGCCACAGCCCGCGCGCCGAGGCCCCGTTCATCGCCCTCAACATGGCGGCGATCCCACGGGATCTGATGGAGTCGGAGCTGTTTGGCCACGAACGTGGCGCCTTCACCGGTGCGCAGAGCCGGCGCGAGGGGCGTTTCGAACAGACCGATGGCGGTACCCTGTTCCTGGATGAGATCGGTGATATGCCGGCTGAGCTGCAGACGCGGTTGCTGCGGGTGCTGGCAGATGGTGAATTCTATCGGGTCGGCGGCCATGAACCGGTGAAAGTGGATGTGCGCATCATTGCCGCCACCCATCAGAATCTCGAACAGCTAGTCAAAAAAGCACAGTTTCGGGAGGATTTATTTCATCGCCTCAATGTGATTAGAATTCATATCCCGGCCCTGCGCGAGCGTCGTGAGGACATCCCCCTGCTGATGCGCCACTTTCTCGGGCAGGCATCGGAGGAGCTGGCAGTCGAGACTAAGACGCTGCTGCCGGAAACCGAGCAGTTTCTCAGTCAACTAGAGTGGCCTGGCAATGTGCGCCAGTTGGAGAACACTGCGCGTTGGCTTACGGTAATGGCTGCCGGCAAGGAGATCCATGTAGAGGATCTGCCTCCAGAGTTGCTGCAGGAGGAGCGATCCTCGGCAGCCGCCGGAGACTGGCGTCAGCTGCTCCAGCTGTGGGCACGGGAGCGGCTGCAGGCGGGGGATAAAAATCTGCTTGACGAGGCACTTCCTGCGTTTGAGCGTGTGATGATCGAGAGCGCCCTGGAGCAGACCGCCGGGCGCCGCCAGGACGCGGCAAAATTGCTCGGCTGGGGACGCAATACCTTGACCCGCAAGATCAAAGAGCTGGGTCTCGAGTTAGACAGTTAAACGATTAGCGGGGTGGATGCGCGTCATCCCGAACAGATAAAGGGGGTTTTGATGGATTCCAGCAGTGTCGATCTGCCAGGCAGTGAAATTGAGTCAATCACATTGGAAGATGGTGAACTCAAGGTTCGCTTTTCCCGGGCCTATATCATCAAGACCATCAGCGGCTCCAAGGAACGCACCCGCTGGTGGCAGGCCGGTTCGCTGATCTTTACTGCTGCCGAGCTCGATGGCGAGCTGCCCAGCGCACCCTGTATCTGTGACGGCGGTGACGTGGGGGAGAATGTCTACACCTACCGCGATATGATCCCGTTGCCACTGCAGAGTCAGGGACATGCCCACTGCAAACTGCGCTTCAAAGACAGTGAGCAGATACTTCAGGCGCAGGCCGTGGGGGTGAGGCTGGAGATGGAGGATCGCCCCTACTACATTGAGCACATCAAGCCAGAATAGCCCCGGCTGCTTAGCCGGAGGCGAAGCGATGCGCCCAGCGGGTCGTCTCCGGCAGCTTGTAACGGGTGGTGCAGGCGAGAGTGTAGTGGATGGCCGAAGCCAGGCTGATCCTTTGCCCGATGGATATATAGAGGGGGTTTACGTTGCTGCGGCTGCGTAGCACTGCGCCGATGATCTCGCCCTTGTCTTCCAGTGTTACCCAAGCCCCCTTCTCCGCTGGCAACTCCGCATGGGTGCCGATCAGGCGGCTTTTCGCAACACCAATGGAGGGTGTGTCGGTGATCAGGCCGAGGTGACAGGCCAGCCCAAAGCGGCGGGGGTGGGCCAGCCCCTGACCGTCGCATAGCAGCATATCGGGTGCTGTTTCCAGCCCCTTCAACGCCTCAAGGATTGCCGGTATCTCACGAAAGGAGAGCAGTCCCGGCAGATAGGGAAAGCGGGTGGGCAGGTGTGCGATGCTGTGTTCCAGCAGCTCAAGGGATGGAAACCGCAACAGGGCAACCGCAGCGCGGGTGGTGGCGCCACCATCTTCAAATCCCACATCGACACCGGCAACAAAGCGTGGTGTAGTGAATCGGTCTTCACGGATCACCTTCAGGCTCAGCTGCTGTTGTAGCTCGCGCGCCTGCTGCGGTGTCAGATTCCAATCGTGCAAGTTAGATAGATCCACCTTCAACGTCGCCGGCCAAGTTCAGTGCTGGTTGGATCTGCTCTCGATTAGTCTGAATTCTGAACCGATCGTCCTGTGTGATCCAGGACAGCAAATTCCAACAATTTGTTGCAAATAGCCGAACCTGACATAAGATTGTTCCAGCGGGATGATGACATATACCATGCTTTTTGGTGATTGTGATCGTTTCACAGGCAGTTGAACCATGTTCGCATAAATTTGGCACTGCCTTTGCGTTTCAGGCTAGCGATTTATTAAGTAATTTCAGTGGACAGGCGCTCGTTTCTCCGGTGATGCTGGGGAGCAGGCGCTGTAGAAGGGTGGGCATTAGATGTCAGTGGAACTCTATAACAAACAGGGCCATATCTGCGTAGTTTATCGTGATCTGGTTAGCGGTGAGGCGGTGCAGGCCAATCAGTTTCTCATCTTTGATCACGGCCATGCCGCATTGATCGATCCTGGCGGAGAGCTCACCTACTCTCGTCTGTTTATGGCGATCAGTGATTATGTGAACGTCAAGAAGCTCGACTATGTGGTTGCATCCCACCAGGATCCCGATATTGTTGCCTCGATCAACAAATGGTTGGTTGGTACCGATTGTAAAGTGGTCGTGCCCGCCCTCTGGGAGCGGTTCATTCCTCACTTCACCCGGCCGGGGCGGCTGCAGAACCGGGTCATCGCGATCCCGGATCCGGGCATGAATCTGGAGTTGGGCGATATCCGCCTGAAGGCGCTGCCGGCCCATTTTCTCCATGCCGAAGGCAATTTTCAGTTCTACGATCCGAAGAGCAAGATCCTCTTCTCCGGTGATCTGGGTGCCAACCTGCCGCCGGGAGACCTGGACAAGCCGGTGAAGAAGATCGCTGAGGTTTTGCCCTATATGGAGGGTTTCCACAAGCGCTATATGAACTCAAACCGGGTCTGTCGCTATTGGGCCAACATGGTGAAGGACCTCGATATCGAGATGATCGTGCCGCAGCATGGCCGCGCGTTTGTCGGCAAAAAAGCGGTGGCTGAGTTCATCAACTGGATCGCTGACCTGGAGTGTGGCGTTGATCTGATGAACCAAAGCCACTACCAGATTCCGTAGGATTCGGGGCTTTCGTCGCCCAGTAGTCTGGGGCGACGCAGACTTTATTCAGCAGACTTTATTCAAAGGGGCGCGTAAGGCGCCCCGTTCTATTTAATATTCATGACTCCATTTGCCTCGCTGTCACGAGGAAGTCTGCTCTGTCGCCAGTTCTCCGACCCAGAAAACCAGGTTCTTCTCCAGAAATTCGTCGATCGACATGTAGTGTGAGCCATCACAGGAGAAAGTGAGCCCGATCATGCCATTCATGATGTTGAGTGAGGCGCTGCGCAGATAGATGGTCTCGTCGGCGAAGCGCAGTGCCTTCAGCCCATCGAGTGCGGCGCGCAGCTGGCTGGGAGTGACCTTGGCCACGGCGGGATAGTCGTGCAGTGGATAGGCGAGGCTGATATCGGGATCGATGATTTCCAGCACACCATGAATGCGATAGGAGTAGGGATCCTCCAGCAACCAGAAGGAACAGCGCCCGCTGGAGTAGTGGATCTTACTGTGGAAGATGCCGTGGGTGCTCATCAGCGTCAGTACGGTGTCGTGTACCGAATCGATATTCTCATCCAGCAGGCTTTGAACCCGCTGCTGCATGAACAGGGTACTGCGTACCGCCGGGTCGCCTTTGAACTGTTGCCATTGGCTCTCCGCGGCCAGCGCTGGAGTATCGGCAAGCAGCTTGTTGAGGGAGAAGTCGGCAGCGATAAAGCCCATCAGCTGATCTTCTCGACGTACCGCTTGCAGGGCGGTGACACACTCTTTACCCGAATAGGCGCTCTGGTAGACGGAGGAGAGCATGATGCCTTTGAACGGCAGGTTGTTTTTTAGATAGGGGCGATGGGAGAGGTCCCGCCCGCGCCATGCGGGGTCGGCAACACCGTCACGGATTAGCGAGGAGATCTCCCTGCCATCCAGATCCCAGGCGTAGAGTGTCTCGCAGTGTGTCAGATCCTTGAGATGGCGCTGCAGAGTGGTGTCGATGGCATCAGCATCTGGCCAGACTTCGGCGCAGAGCGCCGCTAGAGCCGATAGAGGTATCCCCACCGACTCGGCCAGTGCCGCCTTCTTTTCAAGGATGATCTTCTGCATTGCGGACATGCCAAACTCCTTCAGATTCACTTGCATCAAGCCAGGTTAAACTGTTGCGGACTTCCGGGACACTATCGCAGCCGAATGTTACATGGGTTTGACTCGATGGAGGCGGGAATGCGGCAAACTGTGTAGAATCCGCCCGGTAAGTTTGAGCGAGAGACGATATCAGGATCCCTAAGTGAGCACCCTAAAAAACGATCGATTCCTCCGGGCTCTGCTGCGGCAGCCGGTTGATGTCACACCCGTCTGGATGATGCGTCAGGCCGGGCGCTATCTGCCGGAGTACCGGGCCACCCGCGCCAAGGCCGGTAGCTTCATGGACCTCTGCCGTAATCCTGAACTGGCATGCGAGGTGACCATCCAGCCCCTCGACCGCTACCCGCTGGATGCGGCGATCCTCTTCTCCGATATCCTCACCGTACCCGACGCCATGGGACTGGGGCTCTACTTCACCGAAGGAGAAGGGCCACGCTTCGAACGCCCGGTGCGTGATGAGGCAGCGGTCAAGGCGCTGGGTCTGCCCGACATGGAGGATGACCTGGGCTACGTGATGGATGCGGTGCGCACCATCCGCCGCGAGCTGGATGGACGGGTGCCGCTGATCGGCTTCTCAGGCAGCCCCTGGACCCTGGCCACCTACATGGTCGAGGGCGGCGGCACCAAGAACTTCGCCCAGGTAAAGGGGATGATGTTCGATCGTCCCGAGCTGATGCATCAGCTGCTCAGCCGGGTTGCCGATTCGGTCACCGCCTACCTGAATGCGCAGATTGCCGCCGGTGCACAGGCGGTGATGATCTTCGATACCTGGGGTGGCGCACTCACCCCGGCCGCCTACCAGGCCTTTTCCCTCGACTACATGCAACGCATCATCCAGGGGCTGACCCGCGAGGCGGAGGGCCGCCAGGTGCCGGTGATCCTCTTCACCAAGGGCGGAGGGCTCTGGCTCGAGCGGATGGCCGAGAGCGGCTGCGATGCGCTCGGCATCGACTGGACCCTCGATCTAGCCGAGGCGCGCCGGCGCGTCGGTGACAAGGTAGTGCTGCAGGGCAATATGGATCCCTGCGTGCTCTATGCTTCACCCGAGCGTATTCGTGAAGAGGTTGGCCGGGTGCTCGAGAGTTTCGGTCCGGGCGAGGGTCACGTCTTCAATTTGGGCCATGGCATTCATCCCAATATTCCGCCGGAACATGCCGGGGCCTTTGTCGAGGCCGTGCATGAATTAAGCCGGCCCTATCATCAGGCATCCAGATCTTTACCAGGGAGTAAATAGCAGAGTGAACAAGCGTAAAGTGATTGTGGGCTTTAGATTACTGGTTGTCGGCCTGTTAGCTACCTTCGAGGCAATGGCTGAGCCGAATACGATAGAGGTACGCCTTGCCGCCTTCTGGGCCAGCACCGCTACTGAGCTCAGGCTCGATTCAAAAGATGGCACAATCGGGACCAGCTTTAACATGGAGGATCAACTTGGCCTGGGAGAGCGGGAGATCCTGCCGATGCTGGATATCACCTATCGCTTTAATGAGAATCACGCCATCGATCTCTCCTATGTGGAGTTATCACGCAGTGGCAGCAGTATGCTCAACAGCACCATCACTATTGATGGTGAGGACTATACCGTTGATACGCTCGTCGACAGCTTCTTTGATTCGAAGGTCGCACGTCTGGCGTGGCGTTATAAGCTCTATCAGAACGAAGACTGGCAGATCGAGAGCCTGCTCGGTGTCCATGTGACCTCACTCTCCACAGGGATTAGCACGCGCCTTGCTGGCCCCAGCTATGATGCCGACGTGAGCATCCCGCTACCCAGCCTGGGTCTGGATGGTGCCTATTGGATCTCCCCCAAGCTGAAACTGGATGCTTGGGCGCAGGTGTTTGCGCTCGATTATGATGCTTATTCTGGCAGTCTGGTAAATGGCAGCATTTCGGTGCGCTATGACTTCAGTAAAAACTTCGGCATCGGCGGCGGCTACACCTATTACGGATACAGCCTCTCCGCCGATGATGACAACCTGCGGGGTGAGTTCGATTACACCTTTCAGGGACCGATGCTCTATCTGCAGGCGGGTTACTGATTCCCTTGATCAAACAAGCCTTATACCTCTTGGCTTCGCATCTAGAGTGAAGACAACATGAAGATCACGCTTATCGGATTGGGGCTGATGGGGAAGCCGATCGCACAGCGGCTAATCCAGTGCGGGCATGAGCTGGTTGCCTGGAACCGCTCCCAGGTTGCTTACGGTCAGGTGCAAGCTAAAGGTATTCCGGTCGAATCTGATCTGACAGCCGCGATTGCCCAGGGGGAGGCTGTCCTGCTGACCCTGAGCGATGCCGCAGCTATCCGTGCGACCCTGTTGCAGCCCTCGTCACTCAGTGGGCTGGCAGGCAAGGTCGTGGTACAGATGGGAACCATCGCACCGAATCAGAGCCGCGAGATTGCCTCTGCGGTGGAGGCGGTTGGTGGACACTACCTGGAGGCACCGGTGCTCGGCAGCATCCCGGAGGCACGGTCCGGCAACCTGATCGTGATGGCCGGAGGTGATGCAGAGATCTACCAGCAGATGCTGTTGTTGTTGCGTTGTCTCGGCAAGCAGGTGCAGCGCATCGGCGAGGTTGGTCAGGGTGCGGCGATGAAGCTGGCGATGAACCAACTGATCGCTTCGCTCACCTCTGCCTTCTCCCTGAGCCTTGGGCTGGTGCGGGCCGAAGGCATCGATGTGGAGCAGTTCATGGGCCTGCTGCGAGAGAGCGCGCTCTATGCGCCGACCTTCGACAAGAAGCTGGCGAAGATGCTGAGCCACGATTATGCCAACCCCAACTTTCCCCTTAAGCATCTGATCAAAGATGTGGATCTTTTCAGCCGCGTGGTGGATGAGCTGGGCATCGATGCGCAGTTGCCGCAGACGATGCTAAGAGTCTTCGGTGAGGCGCAGGCTGCGGGACATGGGGAAGATGACTACTCATCACTCTACGAGGCGATCAACCCCGACTTTCAGGCTAGTCAGGATGAGGGCTGCTGACGCGGCAGCACAGCCTTTTCGATCTATTAGGTAGGATTTGATGAAACTGCTATTCAGCACAATGCCGGGTCGCTATGAGCGGCACCTGATGCGAAAACACAACAACCCTCTGTTCGACAAAAGTGAGCGTTCGCTTACGCCCTCTGCGTTGGAAGAGGCACAGCGCAAAGATCACGAAGAGCTGGTGAGCTTTATCGAAGAGCTGCGCAAGCTGGTGGGTGAAGCGGTCGGACTTGGTCCCCACGAACAGAGCGATGTGATCCTCGAACTGAAAGAGCGTCTCGACAAGGCCTATGAGACCGCCTGCGGTCTGGCCGATGAGCAGGGCGCCAACAAGGATGCGATCAGCAAGCTGGTGGCGGTGATTATGCAGGCGGTGTGGCGAGGTGCCGGCAATGACACCCTGGCCCATCAGGAACTGCAGCAGGAGGAAGAAGCCAGGCGGCTGCACTATGAGATGCTGGAACACCCGTTGGCGGTGGACCTGCTCTCCCCCGACTCTCTGATAGGTGAAGATGACTTGGTGCCGACTCTGCTGAGCGCTTCTGAAGAGGAGTTTCAGGTGGCTGTGACCCTGTTTGATCCGCCGCAGCTGGAGGCGATCAGCAAACAGGCCCGGGCTCTGCTGGAGCAGCGCCAGCAGGAGGGGGAATCAGTGGCACAGGCGCTTGAGCGGTTGAGCGAGCTGGAGAACTTGCTGAAACATTTCGAGAGCGAAGCAGCTTCTTAGGGAGGCTCCGAACGAATCATGGGCGGATAGCCTTGCGCTCCAAAAAACGGCCGGGAGTCATTTTTACACAAGCCACGAAGGAAGCGCTGATAAATTAATCAATTCCAGCGGCCCTCCCAGCATCAGCGATTTTTTCGCGTTAAAAAATCGGCATTGTATGCTGGCACAACCCGACCAACCTCGACAAAACCAGCCACTTGCCACCAGCTGATCTCCAAATGCTTTAGCAAAAGTAGTTGCTGGCACCTTATCAAAGTAGCACTCGTTCGATGCCCTGCTGACTCATCTGCTGGATAAATTGCTGCTGCCACCGCTCTCCCAGCATCCTGTTTGCCAGTTCGACCACAATATAAGTGGGTTTGAGGCCGGTTGAGTCGGTATAACGGCTTAGGCCCTGCTGGCAGGCAGGGCAGCTGGTCAGCAGCTTGACGCTGATATGGCCCGGCTTTGCATCATCAGCTAGTTTGGCCAACCCGGCTTGGAGTTCCTCCTCCTTGCGGAAGCGCAGCTGGTGGGCGATGTCGGGCCGACTGGTGCCGAGGGTGCCGGCTTCGCCACAACAGCGATCCGATAGCTCGACCCTGCCGCCAGTGAGGGAGGCAGTGACCTCGAGTGGATCATGCAGCTTCATCGGGCTATGGCAGGGGTCATGGAAGAGGTAATTGCCCGGCGCGCCGTCAGTAATCTTGATCCCTTTTTCCATCAGGTATTCATGGATGTCGAGCAGTCGGCAGCCGGGAAAGATCTTTTCAAATTCATACTTCAGCAGCTGATCTATGCACGTGCCGCAGGAGACCACCACGGTGCGAATATCCATGTAGTTGAGAGTATTCGCGACACGGTGAAACAGCACCCGGTTCTCAGTGGTGATCTGGTGACCGCGCTGCGCCTGTCCGGCCGCGCTCTGTGGGTAGCCGCAGCAGAGATAGCCGGGGGGGAGCACGGTGGTGGCGCCAGTCTCGGCCAGCATCGCTAGGGTCGCCAGACCGATCTCGCTGTAGAGGCGCTCTGAGCCGCAGCCTGGGAAATAGAAGACCGCCTCGTTTTCTTCGGGCGACCCCTTAGGGCTGTGCAGGATCGGTATAGTGGTGTGATCCTCTAGTTTGAGCATCGCCCGCAGGCTCTGCTTGGGTGGCTCTACCCGGATCGGGTAGCTCAGCATCTCCAGCGCCAGGGTCTTTACCTCCGGTCTGCCTGTGGTGGCGCGGGGTAGGGTGCTGCGCTGTTTCAGTAGACCACTGCGCTTGGCTAGCCCATGCGCCAGATTAAGCGCCTTGAATCCCCACTCGGCCAGCCCCAGGCGCATCCAGCGGATTGCCCGTGGATCGGTCATATTGAGGAAACTCATCGCCGCCATTGCACCCAGGCTGCGGCGCTTCTGGCCGCGCTCGGTGAGGATCTTGCGCATGCGGGTGGTGACCTCACCGAAGTCGATATTGACCGGGCAGGGCGTGAGGCACTTGTGGCAGACGGTGCAGTGGTCGGCCACGTCGTTCATCTCATCGAAATGGCGTTGCGATAGACCGCGGCGGGTCTGCTCCTCGTAGAGGAAGGCTTCGATGATCAGGCCGGTAGCGAGGATCTTGTTGCGCGGTGAGTAGAGCAGGTTGGCACGTGGTACATGGGTCATGCAGACCGGCTTGCACTTGCCACAGCGCAGACAGTGTTTGATCTCGTCGTTGAGCGCGCCCAGCTCACTCTCTTCGAGGATGATTGCCTCCTGCTCCAGCAGCTTGAGCGAAGGAGTGTAGGCGTTGCGCAGATCGGCACCGATAGCCAGCTTGCCACGGTTGAAATGCTGTTCGGGATCGACCTGTGCCTTGTAGCGGGCAAACGCCTGCAGCTTCTCCGGCTCTAGGTACTGCAGCTTGGTCAGGCCAATGCCGTGCTCACCAGAGATCGCTCCGCCCAGCGAGGAGGCCAGTGCCATGATGCGGTCCACCATCCGCTCGGCGCGGTGCAGCATCGCGTAGTTGTCGGAGTGGACAGGGATATTGGTATGCACGTTGCCGTCACCGGCATGCATGTGCAGCGCCACGAACAGCCGCGACTCCCGGAGCCGCTGGTGGATCTCGCGCAGCGCGTGGCGTAGCGGCTGCATTTCCTGGCCGGGGAAGGCCTCATCCAGCTGCAGAGCTATCTCCTGCCGGTAGGAGATCAGCAGGTCACGGCGCAGTAGCAGATCGAGCAACCGGTCGTTTGGCTGGATGTGTTGGGCCTCCGCTTCGCTCAGCAGCTGCCGGTGGTCGGCGGCAGGCTGTTCGATCTGTTGCAGGGTCTCGCTCCAGCGCCCCCGCGCCCGCTCAACGGCGCTCTGCGCCAGGCTGATCTTGGCGCGGGAGATCGCTTCATTCTCATCGCTGGCACCGAAGGCCTCGCTGGCCAGATCGCGCCATTCGCTGCTCTGTAGATAGTCGAGAACGGCATCAGCGATCTCGATCTTGTTGCTGATCGATTCCTCGATATTAATGCGCTCGATGCCGCGACTGTAGTCGGCCAGCCGCTCCAGCGGGATCACCACGTCTTCGTTGATCTTGAAGGCGTTGGTGTGGGCGGAGATGGCGGCGGTGCGGGCCCGGTCGAGCCAGAAATGTCTGCGCGCCTCGGCGCTGCTGGCGATAAAACCCTCGCCGCCGCGTGCCTCCACCAGTTCGACCACCTGGTCTGCCGCGCTGCTGACCTGGTCCGCCTGATCGCTGGCGATGTCGGCCAGCAGCACCATCTTGGGGCGCTCGGCGCGGGCCGCCTTGGTGGAGTATTTGACCGCCTTCAGATAGCGCTCATCGAGGTGCTCCAGACCCACCAACGTGACCTTGTCGTGCCGGTCCAGATACGCTTTGATCTCGACGATGGCCGGCACCGCCCGGCCGATGTCGCTGCCGAAGAACTCCAGACAGAGGGTGCGAACCTGCTCAGGCATGCGGTGCAACACGAAACGGGCGGAGGTGATCAGGCCGTCGCAACCCTCCTTCTGCACCCCTGGCAGGCCGGAGAGAAACTTGTCGGTGACATCCTTGCCCAGCCCCGCCTTGCGGAAGGCGCTGCCGGGTATCTGTAGGATCTCCGGTTCAGCGAGTGGTGTGGTGCCGTCGTTGGCATAGCGGCTGATGCGGAAACGCACCTCGGGCTGATCGTGGATTTTGCCCAGATTGTGATCGAGCCGCTCCACCTCCATCCAGCTGCCGTCCGGGGTCACCATGCGCCAGCTGGCGAGGTTATCGAGGGTGGTGCCCCACAGTACCGCCTTCTTGCCGCCGGCGTTCATTGCGATGTTGCCACCGATGGTGGAGGCGTCCTGGGAGGTGGGGTCGACGGCAAAGGCGAGCCCGGCGGCCTCCGCCTGTTCCGAGACCCGCCGCGTGATCACCCCTGCGCCGGCGACAATGGTCGGCACCGGTTCCGCCACGCCGGGCAGTGCGATGCTCTCGATCTCCCCCAGTTGCTCCAGCTTCTCAGTGTTGATCACCGCCGAGTGGGGGTCGAGCGGCACCGCACTGCCGGTGTAGCCGGTGCCGCCACCGCGCGGGATGATGGTCAGACCGGAGGCGATGCAGGCGCGCACCACCGCTGCTACCTCCGCCTCGGTGTCGGGGGTGATGACCACGAAGGGGATCTCGACGCGCCAGTCGGTGGCGTCGGTGGCGTGGGCGACCCGCGCAAGGCCGCTGAAATCCACATTGTCTTTGCGGGTCAGGCCGATCAGATTACGCTTTACTTGACGGCGTAGCTCAATCTGCCGGATGAAGCGTGCCTCGAATGCCTCCACCGCCTGGCGTGAGGCGTGCAACAGGTGGATCGCCTGCTGGTTTTCATTGGTGCGCAGCTCAAACTGATCAAGACGATGGTGCAGGGCGTTGATCAGGGCCTGGCGGCGCTCCTCATTCTGCAACAGGTCGTCCTGCAGGTAGGGATTGCGGCTTACCACCCACATGTCGCCGAGCACTTCGAACAGCATGCGGGCGGAGCGGCCGGTGCGGCGCGAGCCCCGGAGATCCTCAATGACCCGCCACAGCTCCTCACCGAGAAAGCGAATGACGATCTCCCGGTCAGAAAAAGAGGTGTAGTTGTAGGGGATCTCACGGATCCGCGGCTTGACGGCTGTTGGCATAGTCCGCTCCGGCTCAAAACGAAAAACGCCCGCATCACTCATGGCGTGCGGGCAAGTCGGTATTGTATATTAAAACTCCTGTCGGCATGCATTGATCCCAAACATGGAAAGCTGCGCCCCAACTAACCCGGGCAGTCGATTGAAGCGGCTTGGGAGGCGGACAGGATCAGGGAAAGTCGGGGCCGGTATCCTTCTCTCCCAATATCCGTTCGATGGCGCAGGCGATGCTGAAATTCGCGTGCTCCATGGGGCTGCTGCGGATTACGCTGAGGATGGCCGCAAAGGGGGGGGTAATCGATTTGCCTGGTAGTATCTCCAAGGCCAGTTCCGTGCCAGTCGCCAGTTCCTGGTCAAACTCCAGCAGCAAACCGCTGCTACTCAGGTTTCTAACAATGCCGGTCGCCAATTGCGGCTGGCCGCTGATACGAAAACGCGCCGGACAATCCATCTCCATCCGCACGAAGTCCCGCTTCTCGGCGTAGTCAAGCATCACTATTACTCCTCATCTCTGGCTGCACAATCTGGAATCTATGCTTAGGCATAATGTAGCAGCCTGCTGGGAGGCTTCCAGGGTGAGATCGAGCAATGCAGGCATTAGTTTCCCCAGCCGATGGAGTGGCCGTGGCGTAGGCGGCTTCTGATAGACTGGCGGCTGGAGCGGTTGCAAAAGTGGGGTGAAGATGATGTCAACAACTCTCAGACTATGCGGCTGGCTGCTGCTGTTGCTGCCGGTGTCGCTCAGTGCCGATACGCTCTACCGCTCGGTGGACCCGGAAGGCCGGGTGATCTACTCCGATACCCCCCAGTCGGACTCTGTCGAGACACAGCGCATCCAGGTTGAGTCTAAACCCTCTGCCGCAGCACAGCAGCAGGCGCAGCAGCGAGAGAGTGAGATCCGCCGGGCTGCGGACAAGGCCGTTGCGCAACGCGAATATAAGCGGAAACAGCGCGCCAGAGTGGTCGAGCAGGCGGAGCAGCAGTTGCAAGAGGCGGAGCAGCGCCTGGAGCAGGCCAGGGTGTTGCGAGACGAAGATCGGCAGACCATCGGTGGCGGCAAAGGCCGGCGCATCCGGCCTGAATACTTTGAGCGCATCGAGCAGGCCGAGGCGGCAGTGGCGGCAGCCCGCAAGCGTCTGCAACAGGCGCGCATCGGCCGCTGATGCAGACCTATCTGGTCGGTGGCGCGGTGCGCGATCGGTTGCTGGGGTTGCCGGTGACCGAGCGCGACTACCTGGTGGTGGGGGCGACGCCGGAGCAGCTTCTGCAACAGGGGTTTCGCCAGGTGGGGCGTGACTTTCCGATCTTCATCCATCCGCAGGATGGTAGCGAGTATGCCCTGGCACGCACCGCCAGCGGTTCTCGCCAGACTCTGGCCGCGCCCCTGGCCCATCCGGGGGTGACCCTGGAGGAGGATCTGTCGCGGCGGGATCTCACCATCAACGCGATGGCAGAGAGTGACGACGGAGAGCTCATCGATCCGTTTGGTGGACGCCGGGATCTCGAGCAGCGCGTGCTGCGCCACATCTCACCGGCGTTTGCCGAGGATCCGATCCGGGTGTTGCGGGTGGCGCGTTTCATGGCGCGCTTTGCGTCTCTGGGGTTTCGTATCGCCGGGGAGACTAGGGAGTTGATGCGCTCGATGGTTGATGCGGGCCAACTCAACGAGCTGGTGCCGGAGCGGGTCTGGCAAGAGCTCGACAAGGCCCTTGGCGAGCCGAATCCGGTGCCGTTTTTTGCGGCCCTGCGGGAGGTTGGCGCGCTGGCTCGGCTGTTGCCTGAACTGGACAGCCTTTGGGGGGTGCCCCAGCCAGAGCGCTGGCACCCGGAGATCGATACCGGCGTGCATACGATGATGGTGCTGGCGCAGGCCGCCCGGCTATCGGATGAGCAGAGCATCCGTTTTGCCGCTCTTACCCACGACCTCGGCAAGGCATCGACCCCGGCGCACATCTTGCCCAGCCACCATGGCCATGAGGAGCGCGGGGTAGCAATCCTGCGAGCACTCTGTCGTCGTCTGCGGGTGCCCACCCGGTACCAGGAGCTAGCAGAGTGTTGCGGCCGTTACCACAGCCAGCTGCACCACCTGGATGAGCTGAAAGCCACCACCCGCCTGAAGCTGCTGGAGCGACTGGATGCGTTTCGCCGGCCGCAGCGACTGGAGGCGTTTCTACTGGTCTGCGAGGCCGATTTCCGTGGGCGGGCGGGGTTTGAGCAGCGCACCTATCCTCAGGCCGACCGTTTGCGACGGCTCTATCGGGCCGCCGCCAGTGTGGATAGCAGTCAGCTGCCGAAGTGGGTGAGTGGTAAGGCGATGGGCGATGCGATGCGCCGCTTGCGCTTGGAGGTAATGCGCCGGGTCGACCGTGAGGTTAGTTGACCAGGCGGTCAAAGATGCGAAAGCCCGCCAGATAGGTGCCGACAGCTGAGCCGAGGGTGCTGAGAAAGAACACCAGCAGGGTGCGGGATACGCGGTTGTGCCACCAACCCTTGAAGTGGGTGGTGTCATTGCGTAACCGGCCAAAGTCGGCCACCGTTGGTTTGCGCAGATAGAGCTCTGCCGCGGCGGTCACCATGCCGGCGCCGATCGCCGGGTTGAGTGAGGTCAGCGGGGCGGCAACAAACGCGGTCAGTACGGTCAGCGGATGGGCCGCTGCGACCAGTGCGCCGAGGGCTGAAAGCCCGCCGTTGATCAGTACCCAGTCGAGCACCAGCTGCCAGCCCAGGTCACTGCTGCGGAAAAAACCAGCCGCAAAGCCGCCGAGCACCAGGCAGACGATGACCCAGGGGATCAGCTTCGGCCAGCGGCTCGGCTCCGGCAGAGAGTCGAGTTGCTTGATCGTGGCCTTGGCGGGTTCCGGCTCGCTCTGCAGGTAGTTTGCCACCCCCTGCAGATGGCCGGCACCGATCACCACCAGGATGTTTTCATGGCCCTGCTGTTCGATCTCTTCGCGCAGGCGCGCAGCCATGTAGCGGTCACGTTCGTCGATCAGGGGCAGAAACAGATCCTGGCGGTCTTCGGCAAACTCGGCAAAGGTGGTCTCTAATATGTCGCCCTCTTTCAGGCGCTCGATCTCCTCTTCCGCCACATCCTCTTTGGAGAGGATGCCCGCCAGTAGGCCAACAAACAGACTGAAGCGTCTGAACCAGCTGAGGTTGCTAGCAACCCGCTTGAAGGTGACGCTGATCTCCCTGTCGATCAGCAGCAGCGGTTTGTTGGACTCCTGGGCGATACGCACTGCCTCACGCTGCTCGGCACCGGGTTCGATGCCGAACTGGTCCGCCAGTCGCTGTTGATAGGCGCTCAGGGCGAGACTAGCCATCACCATGGTGACGCGGCCCTCGCGCACCACGCGAAACAGATCCATCTGCGCCAGCGCATCGGGATTTAGCAAGGCGTTATAGCGGCTGGGGCAGAGCTCCACCGCGACCGAGTCATAATCGCCACTCTGCAGCAGCTCGCGCACCTTCTCTGCGCTAGTGCGTGAGACATGCGCGGTGCCGAGCAGCGTCAGCTGACTCTCGCCGAGCTGGATCTGACGGATGGGTTGCTGTTCCTCTGCCTGCATGGTGCTCTTGGGGTTGGCAAAAGGTAGCCATCATACCAGTGAATTACGAGCCTGGCTTTATCTCGTCCTATTCATGCAGGGCTGTGCCATTCAATGCGGCAGGACATTTCTGGGGCAATTGTGCCGATCGGTTGGGCTCAGATTACAGGCAGCAGGCTGGCGGCCGCTAAGAAATGAGACCCTGCGCAAGAATTCCATTCCGGTTCGTTGGTACCTGCAGGGCGTTACTTATATTGGCCTGGATAATTTGCTAGCGTACGGGCGGATTTTAAGGAAGTATTCAGGCACGGAATCGGTCCACCTATTTGAAGAACGCGATTAAATATGGATAAAAACGTCGTTTGGCACCACGCCACTGTCACCCGCGAGAGGCGGGAGAAAATGAATCGTCACAAGGCGAAATTGCTCTGGTTTACCGGCCTGTCGGGATCGGGTAAGTCGACCCTGGCGCATGCGCTGGAGGAGGAGTTGCATCAGCGTGGTTGTCACACCTACGTGTTTGATGGCGACAATGTGCGCCACGGGCTCTGCCGAGATCTGGGTTTCAGTATTGAAGACCGCACCGAGAACATTCGCCGCATCGGTGAGATGGCGAAGCTGTTTGTCGATGCTGGGGTGATCGCGCTGACAGCCTTCATCTCGCCGATCCGCGAAGATCGTGAGCGCGCCCGTGGCCTGTTTCCCCATGGCGACTTCATCGAGGTCTATGTCAAGTGCTCGCTGGAGAAGTGCGAGAGCCGTGACGTAAAGGGGCTCTATCAGAAGGCTCGTGCCGGTGAGATCCCGGAATTTACCGGTATCTCCTCTCCCTACGAGGCGCCGGTGAAACCCGAGATCACCGTCGATACCGAGATCGACACCCTAGAGGATTGTATTGCACAGATTCTCAGCGTGCTGGAAGAGCGTGGTGTCATCCCCAACTACGTGGTGGGCGACTGAGAGGGTGTACTGAAGGCTCCCCGGCGGGGGAGTCAGGGCCTGATTTCGTCAAAACTGCAGACCTGCCGGTATGCTGCGGCTGGACCGGGAGCATCACTCTCCCGCACCAGCCAGACGGCGTCGACGTCGGCTCCCGTGCCGTGGTGATCTGCTGCGGTTCTCCACCCTGTTCGCTATAGATGGCTCATGATGATCTCACGCTCAGCAGGCGCATCTCACACTCAAACATAAACTCGAAGGCCTCGACGTGACGGATCGCCTCGTCGATCGATTCGCCCCATGTATAGAAACCATGGCCCTGGATCAGGAAGCCGACCAGGTCGGGGTTTGCATCGATGTAGCGATCGACCCGGTTGGCGAGCCGCGCAATATCCTGGTCATTGGCGAAGATCGGTACCCGGACCTGACAATCGTGGCTGTCGATCCCTGCAAATGTCTTTAGTAGCTCATAATCCTGTAGCGAGAGATGGGTCTGATGCAGCCGCGACAACAGTGTCGCGTTGACCGTGTGAGGGTGCAGCACCGCGTTTATCTCCGGCAGGCGGTGGTAGAGCAGAATATGCAGTAGGCTCTCGTCGGAGGGGCGCTGCAGCTCGTCGGTGTTGCCATCGGCGTCGGTGTGCAGGATATCCTCTAGATCGAGTCGGCCCTTGTGGCGGCCGGAGGCAGTGATCGCAAGGCTGCCGTCGTCGAGGCGGGCAGAGAAGTTGCCGCTGGTAGCGGGTACCCAACCGCGCTGGTGGAAGAGGTGGCCGATCTCAATCAACTCACGGGCAATGGTTTCAAAGTCTGATGGCATGACTGCACTCCTGATAGAGCATCGATTGTAGTTTAGACAGACTTGCATGGTGGTGATAGCGCTGGGGCCTGGTGGTGTCGGGGTGGGTGAACTAACATGCGGCAGGGAACATTTGGGAGTTGCGGCATGTATCGGATCATTATCATTTTATCGCTGGCAGGTTTGCTGCTGGCCGGCTGCAAGACGCTGTCTGAGCGTGAGCAGGCCAAGCACCTAGAGGATACCCTGCTGAAGTATGAGGCGGTGATCCGTTGGAACGCTGGTGTGGGGGCCCAGCGCTTCCTGGCGGCAGAGCAGCAGCAGACAGCCAATAAACCGCTGCGCAAGGATTTGCGTGTAACCAGCTATGAAACGGTGCAGGGGCCATCGATGCTGGACGAGGCGACGGCGGGGCTGACAGTGGTGATCCAGTATATCTTTGAGACCGAGCAGGTAGTACACGAACTGGTGGACCAGCAGCTCTGGAAATATGATGCTGAGACCAAAACCTGGCATCTGCAGAGCCCGATCCCCGAGTTCAAATAGGCTATGCAATCTCCAGCCGGTTTTTCGTCTGCTTCACGCTTCTTTATAGTCAGCGCATCGATCGTGCTGCTCGTGGCTGGGATGAAGGCGGCCACCGAGCTGCTGGTGCCGTTTCTGCTGGCTCTGTTTGTCGCGGTGATCGCCGCGACACCGCTATTCATGCTGCGTCAGCGAGGTCTGCCGGGCTGGTTGGCGATGCTGCTGGTGATCGCATTGATCATCGGCATCGGTGCGCTGCTGGCCTGGCTGGTCGGCGGTGCGGTCAACGACTTCTCCAGCAACCTGCCGAAATACCAGGCGAGCCTGGCACAGCAGACCAGCGGTTTTAGCGCCTGGTTAACAGCTCAGGGGGTGCAGGTGGATCCGGCTACCTTCAGCACTTATCTCGATCCCGGCAAGGCGATGGGAATGGCCGCCAAGCTGCTGAGTGCGCTGGGTGGAGTGTTGACCCAGGCTGTGTTCATCCTGATCACAGTGATCTTTATCCTGGTGGAGGCCGCCGGTTTTCGAGAGAAGCTCCGCAGTGTGCTGCAGCGGCCCGAGTCGGCCCTCGAACATATAGACACTATCACCGATAACATCAAGCGTTACATGATGATTAAGACTACCACCAGTCTGCTCACCGGTGCCTTGGTGTCGCTTTGGCTGATGTTCCTGGGGGTGGATTACCCGATACTCTGGGGTACAGTTGCTTTTCTCTTCAACTATGTGCCAAACATTGGTTCGATCATCGCTGCGGTGCCCGCGGTGCTGTTGGCACTGGTACAGCTGGGCCCGATGGATGCCCTGTGGGTGATGCTCGGCTATCTGCTGATCAATAACCTGGTGGGTAATGTCATTGAACCCCGTTTCATGGGCAAGGGGTTGGGGCTGTCGCCGCTGGTGGTGTTTGTCTCGTTGGTTTTCTGGGGCTGGGTGCTGGGGCCGGTGGGTATGTTTCTCTCGGTGCCACTTACCATGGTGTTGAAGATTGTGCTGGCCAGCCGCCTTGAGACCCAGCTGGCGGCGGAGCTGTTAGGCTCCTAGCCAAACAGCGCCTCGGCCGCCGCGAGGCGCTCTTTGGCATCGTCGAGGATCTGGATGCTCAACTCCGGGGTCAGCTCGCTAAGGCCGAGTTTGTAGAAGGCGGGGATCTGGTCCAGGCTGGGAAGAGTAAGAAAATAGTCAGTACCGATGTAGCTGTGCAGCTGGGCGACCACCACCAGGTCGGTGTAATCGGCGTCCTCAGCGCCATCTCTGAGCCAGGCTTCCGCCCCTGTGGGGACCTGCACCATGTCGTCGATAAACCCCCAGCGCTGCAGGATCCTGCTGCCGATCTGCCCGCGCATCTCGCTGCGCACCTGCTTGAGCCGAGCGGCGTCATTGGCAACATTGGGGAAGCGTTCGGCATAGTTGAGGATTGCCACCTCGCCGATGTCATGGATCAGTCCGGCCAGTAGCGCCTGCTCCCTGTCAAAGCCCTTGATAAAATCCGTCAGGACAAAACAGATTGCAGCGACTTTGGTGCTGTGCTGCCAGAGCGCCTCCATCTGCTGTTTGATTTGCGGCGAGCGGGCCTGGAACAGCTCCCGCAGAGCGAAACTCAGAACCAGTTGGTAGGTGGTGTTATTGCCGAGTCGCACTACCGCTGCAAGGCAGGAGTCGACTGGCGCCATCACGCGGTAGAGAGCGCTGTTGGCAACCCGGATCAGCTTGGCCGTGATAGCAGGGTCGGACTCGATGATACGCGCCAGTTTCTCTGCTGCGACCCACTCCGACGCCATGGCGCGGCCGATGCGTGCCGCCACATCGGGTAGACTGGGCAACACTAGCTGGTCTGCTTCCAGATCGCGCAGCAGGGTCTGCGAGAGATCGTTTTCGGTCTCCGCTGGAATATGGTGTTGCCCGCTGGGGAAGAGAATCTCGGGCTCCGCCTGCTGCAGCTGGTCGAGGATCAGGTCGTTCAACAGCTGATTGTCGAGCATAAAATACTCCACATCTTCGGCTGCGGTGACGTCGTACTGACGGGGAGTCAGGTGGGCGATCGGTCTGCTGGCCTGGGTCGAACCGGCTTCAACGCTAGTGTGGCGGTCATCTGCCGAGTGCAGATTCACTCTGCCCTTGAGCAGATAGAGGCTGAAGGGTTCCGATGCCCCAAGCTTGAGCAGCCGCTTGCCCTCGCTAGCGGTATAGATGGCGAGTGAGTTGCTCAATAGCTCATGCTGTTGCGGGGTAAGCTCCGAGAGTGGATTGAAGCGTTTAAGCTGCTCGGGAGTGGGGTGTCTGCCGGTATTTTTGAACATGCAAAAAGTGTAGCCGTTCTACATAAAAGATCGATAGCGTGGTGATTCTCTTGGTGTTAGCCGGTCCTGGCTCAACATCCGCACTTGGGCGCGCGGGCCTGATGCAACTGCAGGGTCCCGACCAGCCGGTCAACGCTAGTCAGATCGTGGCGCTGCAAATAGTCGGCGATGCCCTGGTTGATCTTTTTGCAGATGTGCGGATCGTAGAACAGCGCGGTGCCGATGCCGATGGCGCTGGCTCCGGCGATCAGGAACTCGATGGCGTCCTCCGCGCAATTGATGCCGCCCTGGCCGATGATCGGGATGTTGTGGTCACGGCAGACCTGGTGCACCTGATGCACCTTGAGCAGTGCCACTGGCTTGATCGCTGGGCCGGAGAGGCCACCCTGATTGTTGCCGATGATCGGCGTGCGGCTCTCGATATCGATGGCCATCCCCATCAGAGTGTTGATCACCGAGAAGGCATCGCTGCCGGCCTCGATGCAGCCCTTGGCGTTGGCGGCGATATCGGTCTGGTTGGGTGACAGCTTGGTGATCAGCGGCTTGTTGGTGGCCTTGCGGCAGGCCTCCACCACCCGCGCCGACATCGCCGGGTCGTTGCCGAAGGCGACACCGCCCTCCTTTACGTTGGGGCAGGAGATGTTGATCTCGATGGCGTCGATGGGGGAGTCGTCGAAGCGCCGAGTCACCTCGTAGTACTCCTCTACCGATGAACCGGAGACATTGGCGATAAATCGGGTCTCGTCGAAATCGAGCTGTGGCAGGATCTCACCCACCACCTTGTTGACCCCGGGGTTCTGCAGGCCGATGGCGTTGAGCATGCCGCCGGGGGTCTCATAGATGCGGTGCGGCGGGTTGCCGAGGCGCGGTTCCAGGGTGGTGCCCTTGAGGCAGACCGCGCCGGTGTCCCGGTTGCTAAAGCCCTCCACCCGTGTGTACTCTTCGCCGAATCCGACGCAACCGGAGAGCAGCACGATCGGCGTGTTGAACGGCATGCCGCAGAACTCGATGTTGAGGGGAGAAGGGGTTTGCGTCGTCATGGTGTTTTGTGTCGTCTGCTTGTGGAGGAGATTGAGGTGTTTCATGTAGTGCTGTATGAGCCGGAAATCCCGCCCAACACGGGCAACATCATACGCCTCTGCGCCAACACTGGCAGCAGTTTACACTTGATTCAGCCGCTCGGTTTCGAGCTGGACGACAAGCGGCTACGCCGTGCCGGCCTCGACTACCATGAGTGGGCCGAGCTGCGCGAGCACGCTTCGCTGTCGGCCTTCCTCGACTCGGTGCAGCCGCCGCGTCTCTTTGCCTGCACCACCCGCGCCCGGCGCAACTATGCTGAGGCGGCGTTCGAGGCGGGAGATGCGCTGCTGTTCGGCCCGGAGACCCGCGGTCTGCCCCAGGCGCTGCTCGATTCGCTGCCGGAACAGCAGCAGTTGCGCATCCCGATGCGGCCGGAGGTGCGCAGCCTGAACCTCTCCAATGCGGTGGCCCTGATCCTCTACGAAGCGTGGCGTCAGCAGGGGTTTACCGGGGGCGGATAGGGTCCGCTCCGGCGGGCCAGCCGCGTTTGGTGGCCAGCGCCTCACGATAGATCGCCTCGGTCTTTTCTGCCAGGCGACGGGTGGAGAACTCTGAGAGCACCCAGTCGCGGGCACCCTGCTTCAGCCGTTGCAGCAGATTAGGATCGTCGATGCAGCGGGTTACCCGCTCCGCCAGCAGCGCCTCATCCCCTAGCGGCACCACATAGCCCGCCTGGTCGTCGGGGATCACATAGCTGTTGTCGGAGACATCGGTGGCGACCACCGGCACGCCGCAGGCCATCGACTCCAGCGCCACGTTGGGGGTGCCTTCGTAGAGGGAGGGCAGCACTGTGATGTCGCAGACGTTGTAGAGCATCTCCACATCGTCGCGGTTGCCGACAAAGTGGCAGTATTCGCGCACTCCGAGCTGATCCACCAGCTCGCTCACCTCCTGCTTGTAGTCGGAGGAGCCGTGCAGGCCGTGGGCCAGCTGGTCGCCGATCAGGATGAAGCGGGTATCCGGGTGGCTCTCGAGGATGCGTGCCACCGCCTTGAAGAAGAGCGGGTGGTTCTTCTGCCGTTTGTAGCTGCCGAACATGCCAACGTAGAAGGTGTCGGGGTTTAACCCTAACTCCTCGCGGAGCGCCGAGGCATCTAGCGGTGCGAAGCGCTCGGCGTCGACACCATTATGCACCACCCGGTACTTCTCTTCTGGCTGGTTGAGGGTCTTGCGGTTGAATTTGGCACCGGCGTGGGAGTTGGCGATGCAGAGGTCGAGCATATAATGGGTCAGTGTGTAGGCGGCCCGCTGGACTTTTTTCAGGCTGTAGTTGGTGTTGCGCTCGGAGCCGACGATCAGCGGGGTGTCGGCGAGTCTGCCGGCCAGGCGCACCGCGATCTCCGCGTCGAACAGGTAGCCGTGCACGATGTCGGCTCTCAGTTGCTCCAGTAGCTGTGAGAGTTTCCAGGCGACCTTAAGGTCGAAGCGGGACTTTTTGTGGATGATGTGTAGACGCTGCTCGCGCTGTTTGATGGTGTCGGCCAGTGGCACATAGTCCGACAGCGAGACCAGATGGACATCGAAGGCGTTGCTATCCATGTTGTTGATTAGCTCAACAATCTGGCGCTGTGCGCCGCCATACTCCAGGTTGCTGATTACCAGGACGACGACGATGCGGTTGTTTGTGTCGCTCATATCGCTTTAGCCTGGGTTCAGATGTTGTTCTCGCGGCACCACTGTTCGAACCAGAGCAGCGGCCAGATGCGGTCGGCCAGGTTGCGCTGTTTCTTCTGGTGGGCATCGATCAGGCGGCGGATTTCGTTCTGATCGAAAAATTTAGACGAGCGGCTCTCGGGTGCGAGCAACAGCTCGCGGGTGAAGTCGTAATATTTGCCGCGCAGCCAGTGTTTCAGGGGCATGCCAAAGCCCTTCTTGCCGCGATTCACGATGTCGTCCGGTACCTTGTCCTTGAGCATCCGCTTGAGCAGATACTTCTGCACCCCGTCGCGGATCTTCACGCTGGTGGGCAGGGTGTTGGCGAACTCCACCAGGCGGTGGTCGAGAAACGGCACCCGCACCTCCAGGCTGTTGAGCATCGAGTTGCGGTCGACCTTCACCAGAATATCTTCCGAGAGGTAGGTCTCCTGGTCGGTGGCCATGCGTAGCGCCTGCTCGTCGAGGCCAGGATATTGGAAGTGGGGTTCGAAAAACCAGGCCCCTGGGTCGACATGGGAGCGGTGTTTGCGCAGGAACAGCGCACGCCGCTCGGCCGGTTCCAGATGCCCGACCTTGCGCTGGAAACGTTCGGCGCCGCTCACCGACATGCGGCTCAGCCAGCCCTTGCCCTGCACATGGTTGCCGAGCATGCCAGCGGCGGGCCCTAGCACGCCGCGCCGGACTGCGTTAGGGAGGCGGTCCATCTGCTGCTCGTGGGACTCCCAACGATAGCGCTCGTAGCCGCCGAACAGTTCATCGCCGGCGTCGCCCGAGAGGCAGACCTTCAGGTGTTTGCTTGCCTCCCGGGTGACAAAGTAGGTGGGCAGCGAGGAGGCGTCGGCGAAGGGTTCGTCGAAGTGGGCTACCAGTTTGGGAAACATTAACAGGCTAATTTTGTCGACGATCAGCTCATGGTGGTTGGTCTGGTATTTTTCGGCGACGATGCGGGCGAAGCCCGACTCGTCGAAATCCTCTTCCGAGAAGCCGATGGAGAAGGTCTCAAGGGGCTTATCGAGCTGCTGGCTGGCGAGCGCCACGATCAGACTGGAGTCGATGCCGCCGCTGAGGAAGGCGCCGACCGGCACGTCACTGCGCAGGCGGATGCGGATCGAGTCGTCGAGTAGCGCCTCCAGCTCAGCCTGATAGTCGTCATCGCTTCTGGGTGTGGTGTCGGGTGCGAAGTGCGGTGTCCAGTAGCGGATGGTGCTGATCTCGCCGCGCTCCCAGATCAGGAAGTGGGCCGGCGGCAGCTTGTGGATATTCTGGTAGATGGTACGCGGTGCCGGCACATAGCCGTAGGCGAGGAAGTCGTCGAGGGCATCCAGATTGATCTCGGTCTTCACGTCTGGATTGCGCAGCAGCGCCTTGAGTTCGCTGCCGAAGGCGAAGACGCCGTTCTGGCTGGTGTAGTAGAGCGGCTTCTCGCCGAGCCGGTCGCGGGCGATGAACAGGCGCTGGCGGTTTTTGTCCCAGATGGCGAAGGCGAACATGCCATTGAGCGCCTCTAGGCAGTCGATGCCGCGCTCCTCATAGAGGTGCACGATCACCTCGGTGTCGGAGTGGGTCTTGAACTGGTGGCCGTTCTTCAGCAGCTGTTCGCGGATCTCCTTGTAGTTGTAAATCTCGCCGTTGAAGACGATGGCGATGCTGCGATCCTCGTTGAAGATCGGCTGGTCGCCGCCCTCCAGGTCGATGATGCTGAGGCGGCGGTGACCAAGACCGATGTTGCCCTCGACAAACAGCCCTTCACCATCCGGCCCGCGGTGGATTAGGCTGTCGTTCATCTCCTGTAGAATAGGGCGCTCGATGGGGCGCTCGACAGAGTCGTGGCAGATGCCGCAGATTCCACACATGTATAAATCGTCCCTTATTTTTCTGGATGGCAGGGCGCCCGGTGGTTGACCGGTTGACCGCGCCGGTTATACCGCATCCGCTGGTTATCGGCAATGCGGGGAGAAAAGGATAAGACCTGGTCCATACTACCTGGATTCCCAGGGGGGGTAAGCGCCGGGAATTCTGCTCAGGTGGGAGCCTCTGGATGAAGCGGCTGCAAGACGCTTGTTGATGATTCGCGTGGAGGCTTCTTAGTTCGATTCTGCTTTTTGTTGCCGCTCGAGCAGATTGTGCACCGCCCTGCGCGGGTCGAGTTGCCGATAGATGACTTGGTAGACCTGCTCGGCGATCGGCATCTCCACGCCGCTGCGCTGGGCCAGTAGGAATACCTCCTGTGCGGTCTGAATCCCCTCCACCTCCTGACCGATCTCTGCACGCGCCTGCTCGACGCTCAAACCCTTGGCTAGCGCCAGCCCCATGCGGCGGTTGCGTGACTGATTGTCGCTGCAGGTCAGGGCCAGATCGCCAAGCCCGGCCAGCCCCATGAATGTGTCCGGTTTGCCGCCGAGGGCGATGCCGAGGCGCATGATCTCGGCCAGGCCGCGGGTGATCAGTGCGGCGCGGGTGTTGGCGCCAAACCCCAGGCCGTCGGCGATGCCGGCAGCGATGGCGATGACGTTTTTGCTGGCGCCGCCGACCTGTACGCCAATCATGTCGTCGCTGGTGTAGGCGCGGAACCAGGGGGCGTGCAGGTAGGCCGCAAGCCGTTCGGCGTGGGCTGGGTTGGAGGCGGCTACGGTGATCGCGGTGGGTAGGCCGCGGGCCACTTCTCCGGCGAAGGTGGGGCCGGAGAGCACTGCCAGATCGTGTTCGGGGAGTATCTCTGCCGCTACCTGGGAGAGCAGTTTTTGGCTGCCGGGCTGGAAGCCTTTGGTGGCCCAGGAGATGCCGGTGGCCGGGTCGAGCAGCGGTTTGATCTGGTTGAGCACGGCACTGAAGGCGTGGCTCGGTACCACCAGCAGCACCTCGTCGGCCCCATCCAGCGACTGCGCCAGATCGGTGGTGGGCTGGAGGTTGTCGGGAAACTCTATGCCGGGCAGAAACTGCTGGTTCTGGCGCTCCCGTGCGAGTTGTTCGATATCTGCTGGGAGATGCCCCCAGAGGGGCACATCAAAGCCGTTTTGCGCAAGCAGAATCGCCAGCGCGCTCCCCCAGGAGCCGGCGCCAAGTACGGCGATCTTGTTGCGCGCCTGGTTCACTGAAGCTCAGTGGGTGGCTTCGCCGCCTGCTTCTGCCATCTTCTGCTGGTGCTGGGCGTAGAGCGCGTCGAAGTTGATCGGTTGCAGCACCATCTGTGGGAAGCTGCCCTTGGTGACCAGGTCGGAGATCGCCTCGCGCACGTAGGGGAAGAGCAGGTTGGGGCAGTAGGAGCCCATCAGCGGGCCCATCTCCTGATCCGGAAAGCCGCCGATGCTGAAGATGCCGGCCTGTTGCACCTCGGCCAGATAGGCAGTCTGCTCACCCAGCTTGGTGGTGACGGTGACAGTCAGCACCACCTCGTGGATCCTATCCGTGAGGGTGTTGACCTCACTGTTTATGTTGATGTTGGTCTCCGGCTTCCACTCCTGCTGGAAGATTGCCGGGGAGTTTGGGGTCTCAAAAGAGGTGTCTTTGAGGTAGACGCGTTGCAGGGAGAGCTCGCGCTGTGGCTGCTGGTTTGCTTCCTGGTCTGTCATGGGAACTGCTCCTGGTTACTTTAAGTTGTGTTACTTGCGCGTGATCGGCAGATTGGCGCTTTGCCAGGCAAGGATGCCACCGCGCAGGTTGTAGACCTGTTCATAGCCCTGTTTGCGCAGGATCTGGCAGGCGCTGGCGGACTGGGCGCCGGAGCGGCAGCCGATGATGATCGGGCGCTGCTTGTGTTTTTCGAGGGTGGCGAGCTGGTTGCTGAAGCCATTCATCGGGATGTTGAGAGAGTTGATGATATGGCCCTTGTGAAAGTCAGCGGCGGGACGCACGTCGAGTACCAGCGCGTCCTGCCGGTTGATCATCTCGGTGGCGGCAACCGGATCGACGCTGCCCTTGTCGCCCTGCAGCAGGTTGTGTACCAGCAGGCCGCTGACGAGCAGAAAGGGGAGTACCAGCATCCAGTGGTTGGTGACGAACTCGATGAGTTGATCCATTCAAAGCCTCAGAAAGAAAACGCTTGGAAAAAGTGACGGCAGTGTATAACAGGAGTCGCTCCCGGTTAAGTCGCACCGGGAGGATTATTGAGATGGGTTTCGATCAAGTTGGGATCCAGAAACCCCTTAGCTGCTGTGGGTGCAGAAAACTTCCCGCATCATGCCGATCAGCCGCAACGTGCGGAAGTCACTGACCCGGTAGTAGACCCGGTTGGCGTCCTTGCGCGAGGCGAGAATGCCTTTGTCGCGCAGGATCGCTAAGTGCTGGGAGATGTTGCTCTGCGAGGTGCCGACCTGGTCGACGATCTCCTGCACGCTGACCTCTTGGTCCCCGAGGGTGCAGAGGATCTTTAGCCGCAGTGGATGGGACATGGCCTTGAGTGAGCGCGAGGCCCGATCGACATCGTCATCAGTGGCGAACAGAGTGTCGACAGCATCGGTATCGGCTTCCAACACGGGTTTGCTCGGTTTACCAAATTTCTGTTGCATCGAGTTACGCCTTAATTATTGTCTAATACAATAATACGCTGTTTATGTTGGGCTTGAGAAGCCCCAGATTTTCTGCTGGATCTTGCCGATTCCACGCTTTGATGGAGTTCCCCTCTCTATTGGCGTGTTGTATGCCGCCTAAATAAGTGCCTTAATAACGAATTTTCTGTAGCACGGGTGATCAGCGCCCGGGAAGCAAAACGAGGTTAAACGCCGCTCATGACGGACAAGCTAAAACCCGTCGTTCTCCTCATCCTGGATGGCTGGGGATATCGGGAAGCGACTGAAGCCAATGCCATAAACTCGGCAAAGACACCGGTTTGGGACAGGCTCTGGAAAGAGTATCCCCACACCCTGATACGCACCTCTGGTGCGGCGGTTGGCCTGCCCGGCGGGCAGATGGGTAACTCGGAGGTCGGGCACCTCAACTTGGGTGCCGGGCGGGTCGTCTATCAAGAGTTTACCCGAGTAGGGCGCTCCATCCGGACCGGCTCCTTTTTCAACAATCAGACGTTGACCAGCGCTGTGGATGCTGCCGTCGAAAAGGGCAAGGCAGTGCATATCCTCGGCCTGCTCTCGCCGGGCGGGGTGCACAGCCACGAGGCGCACATTCACGCGATGGCCCGGTTGGCGGTGGAGCGGGGCGCGACACGCACCTACGTACACGCCTTTCTGGATGGCCGGGATACCCCGCCGAAGAGCGCGAATGCCTCGATTCGGGCGATGAATGACTGTTTCGATGAGCTGGGACATGGCTCGATCGCCAGTATCATTGGTCGCTACTATGCGATGGACCGGGATCACCGCTGGGATCGCATCGAGGCCGCCTATGATCTGCTGACCCGCGGTGAGGGGATCCACCAGGCGGAGAGCGCCTGCCGAGCGCTGCGGGATGCCTATGCGCGGGAGGAAACCGATGAGTTTGTCGAGGCGACGGCGATCGTGCCGCCGGGAGGCACCCCGGTAAAGATCGAAGATGGCGATGTGGTGATCTTCGTCAACTACCGTTCCGACCGGGCGCGTCAGCTGACACAGGCCTTTATCGATGATGATTTCGACGGTTTCGAACGCAAAAGCCGGCCGAAGATCCACTCCTTTGTCAGCCTCACCCAATACAACAAGAAGTTCGATATTCCGGTGGCCTTCCCGCCGGAGCGCCTGAACAATGTCTTCGGCGAATATATGGCGCGCCTAGGTATGCGCCAGCTGCGCCTCGCTGAGACCGAAAAATATGCCCATGTCACCTTCTTTTTCAACGGTGGGCGGGAGGAGCCGTTCGAGGGAGAGGATCGTATCCTGGTGCCCTCGCCGCAGGTGGCGACCTACGACCTGTGTCCGGAGATGAGCGCCGAGGAGGTGACCGACCACCTGGTGGAGGCGATCGAAGGCGGCAAATACGACGCCATCATCTGCAACTATGCCAATACTGACATGGTCGGGCACACCGGCAAGATGGAGGCCGCGGTGCAGGCGATTGAAACCATTGACCACTGCCTGGGACGAGTGCAGAAAGCCCTGCACCGGGCTGGTGGCGAGATGCTGATCACCGCCGACCACGGCAATGCAGAGCAGATGGAGGATTTCGACCACCACCAGCCGCATACTGCCCACACCACCAATCCGGTGCCGCTGGTCTATGTCGGACGTGAGGCGGAGCTGGAAGAGAGCGGCGCGCTCTGTGACATCGCGCCAACCATGCTGAAGTTGATGGCGGTGGAGCAGCCGACGGAGATGAATGGGCATCCCCTGGTGCGGTTTGAAGCCGAGTAGTGGGGATGAGACCGGAGCTGGCGCGCTTGGCTTGGTTGCTGCTAGTCGGATTGGGGCTGGCCTGCGGCATGCCACTGTCGGCTGCACAGCCCGACTATCAGGAAAAAACCGAGGAGCTGCAGCTGATCAAATCGCGCATCAAAGAGCTGCAGTCGAAACTGGAGCAGACTAAGGGCCGACAGCAGCAGCAGAACATCGCCCTGCGCGAGACCGATCAGCACATCGGTGCCCTGGCGCGTCGGGTCAGAGTCATCGAGGTTGGCCTGAAACGTCAGCAGCGGCGGATGGGCAAGCTGGAGCGCCAACGCGCCGATGCCCGCCTGCAGCTCGACAAACACCGCCAGAGCGTGGAGCGACAGATCCGCTCTGCCTACGCCATGGGACGCCAGGAGAAGATCAAGATCCTCCTGAGTCAGCAGGATCCAGCCGTGGTCAGTCGGGTGATGGTGTATTACGATTATCTCAATGCCGCGCGCCTTAAACAGATGGCAGAGATCCACGAGGTGCTGCAACGGCTCAATCTGATTGAGCAGGAGATCGTCCAGGAGGAGCAGCGGCTGCAGCAGTTGCAGGCCAAAGCAAACACGGAACAACAACGGCTTGAACTGGCGAAACGGGACCGCGAGCAGCTCATTGCCTCTCTCAACAGACAGCTCGCCAGCAAGGGGGTGGAGCTGTCGCAACTGCAGGAGGATGAAACTCAGCTCAGCTCGCTGCTCTCCAGCCTGCAGCAGGCACTGGCGGACATTCCGGTCGATCCGATGCAGCAGAAACCCTTTAGCGTCCGCAAAGGCAAACTGCAGTGGCCGTCGCGCGGACGACTCACGGCAGGTTTCGGTTCGCCGCGGAATGTGGGTGAGCTGCAGTGGGATGGGGTGGTGATTGCCGCCCCGGAAGGGGGCGAGGTGAAGGCGGTACATCGTGGCCGGGTCGCCTTCGCCGACTGGATGCGTGGTTTTGGCCTGCTGCTGATTCTCGACCACGGCGACGGTTATATGAGCCTCTATGGCTATAATCAGAGCCTGTTTAAAGAAACCGGGGAATGGGTCGAGCCGGGTGAGGTAGTGGCCCTGGTTGGCAGTAGTGGTGGCCGTCCCAGCCCTGGCGTTTATTTCGCCATCCGCCACAATGGACGCGCAGTCAATCCGAAAAAATGGTGCCGGCGCAGTCGCGGCAACCGGGTTGGCTGGCTGGTCGAGCCGCCACAGACCCGGGTGGCAGATGAACATGGTATAGCGCCCCGCTCCGGCCGGGCCGATCAACTGAGAAGAGCAGCATGAAGTCAGCTAAGGTACGTAATTTCCTGGTGGGTCTGATGGCAATCAGCATGGGCCAGCTTTCTGCTGTTGCCGCTGCGCAGCAGCCGGAAAGGCCGACTGCCGAGCTGCCACTGCAAGAGCTACGCGCCTTTGCCGAGATCTTCGGCCGGATCAAGGCTAACTACGTTGAGCCGGTGGACGACAAGACGCTACTGGAGTACGCGATCCGCGGCATGCTCTCCGGTCTCGATCCCCACTCTAGCTATCTGAACGCGGATGAGTACAAGGAGCTGCAGGTCGGCACCACCGGCCAGTTCGGCGGCCTGGGCATCGAGGTTGGCATGGAGGATGGCTTCGTCAAGGTGGTCTCACCGATCGATGACACCCCAGCACAGCGTGCCGGGGTGCGCGCCGGCGATCTGATCGTGCGTCTCGACGAGACCCCGGTAAAGGGCATGAGCCTGAACGACGCAGTCAAGCTGATGCGTGGTAAGCCCGGTACCAAGATCATCCTGACCATTGTACGTGAAGGCCAGGAGCAGCCGCTCAAGATTGAGGTGGTGCGCGATATCATCAAGGTCACCAGTGTCAAGAGCCGGCTGCTGGAAGATGCCTTCGGCTATGTGCGGATCTCCCAGTTTCAGTCCCACACCACGGATGACCTGCTGAAGGCGATCGAGAAGATGAAGAGCAAGGTGGGCGGACCACTGAAAGGGCTGGTGCTCGATCTGCGCAACAACCCTGGTGGGGTGCTCAACGCGGCAGTCTCAGTGAGTGACGCGTTTCTCGAAGAGGGGCTGATCGTCTATACACAGGGTCGCATCAATGACTCGGCGCTGCGCTTTGAGGCGGCCCCGGACGATGTGCTCAACGGCGCACCGATCGTGGTGCTGGTCAACGCCGGTTCCGCCTCTGCCTCGGAGATTGTGGCCGGTGCGCTGCAGGATCACGACCGGGCGGTGATCATGGGGCGCGCCACCTTCGGCAAGGGCTCGGTGCAGACCATCATCCCGGTCAACAAGGTCTCCGCGGTCAAGCTCACCACTGCCCGCTACTTCACTCCATCCGGCCGTTCGATCCAGGCGGAGGGGATTAAGCCTGACATCGAGCTGCAGGATGTAGAGATTGCCAAGGTGAAGAACAATGGCGTTTCGCCACTCAAGGAGGCCGACCTCTCCGGTCATCTATCGAACGGCAATGGTGACGCCAAAGGGAAGAAGAAAAGGGCGGAGAAGCGTAATAAGGATGACCAGGAGGCGATTGCCGCGCTGCTGGCAAAGGACTATCAGCTCAACGAAGCGCTCAATCTGCTCAAAGGGTTGGCGATCTTCAATCGGCCCGATGCGGGTTGATCGATGTTGCTGAAAAAGCTGCCACGCACGCTCCTGAGCCTGCTCGCTCTGCTGCTGTGCAGCGCAGTGGTGGCGGCTGAGCCTGAGGTGCCTGCAGAAGATGATCCGCCGCTGGTTGCGCTGATCATCGATGACATGGGTAACCTGATGCAGCGTGGCGAGCGCGCCCTGGCGCTGCCCGGCAAGGTCACCTACTCTTTTCTGCCCCACACTCCCTACGCGCGTCAGCAGGCGGATCAGGCGTATCGCCTGGAGCGGGAGGTGATGCTGCACCTGCCGATGGAGTCGCTTGAGGCGCTGCCCCTTGGTGAGGGCGCCCTGCTCACTGGGATGACAAGCCAGGAGCAGGCGGAGGTGCTGGCTGCAGCAGTCTCCTCGGTGCCCCATCTGGCGGGCATCAACAACCACATGGGCAGCATGATGACCGCAGATGGCGTGGCGATGCAGCAATTCATGGCGTTGATCCGCGACACCGGGCTGTTCTTTCTCGACAGCCGCACCACCGACAAAACCCTCGCCGAACAGTCGGCTCAAGAGAATCTGGTTGCCACCGGCCGGCGGGATGTGTTTCTCGACAACCTGCGGCAGCCAGAGGCCATCCGTGCCCAGTTCAAGCGGCTGCTAGCGCTTGCCCGCAGCCAGGGCCACGCGATCGGCATCGCTCACCCCCATCCGGAGACCCTTGAGGTGCTGGAAGCGCTACTGCCTGAACTGGAGCAGCAGGGCATCCGACTGGTGCCAGTGTCACAACTTATCAACCAAGGGAGAAGCCAATGGCACGCGTCCTCGTCCCCCTCGCCCAAGGCTGTGAAGAGCTCGAAGCCGTCACCATCACAGATCTACTGACTCGCGCCGGTGTGGAAGTGGTGACGGCCGGTCTGGATGCAGAACCGGTGCTCGCCTCCCGCGGCCTGAAGATCATCCCCGACACCAGCCTCGACCAGGCGCTGGATCAGCGGTTCGACATGATCGTACTGCCCGGTGGCTTGCCGGGCGCCGACCACCTCAATAATGACCCGCGCATTCACTCCCTGCTGCAACGCTTGGCCGACGCCGGTGGCTACACTGCGGCGATCTGCGCCGCGCCCAAGGTGCTGGCCAGCGCTGGCCTACTGGATGGACGCGAGGCGACCGGCTATCCGGGAACTCTGGAGGCGCTGGGATTGACACAGGTGCGGCTGAGCGGCGAGGCGGTGGTGACCGACGGCAGGGTGATCACCTCGCGCGGGCCGGGTACCGCGATAGATTTCACTTTGGTGCTGATCGAACGGCTGGTGGGCAAGGAGACACGAGACAAGGTTGAGGCGGGGCTGGTGCGTTGATCTGCCGGATCAACTCTGCGGCGATGAGTTGAGATAGATCACCTCGGCGGAGTCGCTCTTCTTCGCTTGCTCCGGCTTGGGGCCATGTTCCGGCACCAGCTGGTGCAGCAGCTCCAGCAGCTTCGCCTCATCCATCGCCTCGCAGGCGGCGGTGATCTGCTCCAGAGTGGCGTTCAGTGCCATCCACTCGACCTGCCGGTGGCGCGCCAGCCGCACCTTCTCGTGGGCGGTGCCCTCCAGCTGCTCCTTCTCATGGAACAGCTCCTCATAGAGCTTCTCGCCGGGCCGTAGGCCGATGTACTCGATCTCGATATCCTCGCCGGGGGTTTTGCCGGAGAGGCGGATCATCTGCTCTGCCAGATAGCTGATCTTCACCGGCTCGCCCATGTCGAGGACAAAGATCTCACCGCCTTGCCCCAGCACCATGGTCTGCATGATCAGCTGGCAGGCCTCGGGGATGGTCATGAAGTAGCGCTCCATGCGCGGATCGGTGACGGTGAGCGGGCCGCCGCTGGCGATCTGCTGACGAAACAGCGGGATCACGCTACCGGCGGAGCCGAGCACGTTGCCAAAGCGCACCGTGATGAAGCGGGTCTGCGACTGTCGGTTCAGATTCTGACAGAAGATCTCCGCCGCGCGTTTGCTTGCCCCCATGATGTTGGCCGGGTTGACCGCCTTGTCGGTGGAGACCAGCACAAAGTCGGAGCAGCCGCAGCGGTGTGCCGCCAGCGCGACGTTTTGGGTACCGAGCACGTTGTTGCGCAGCGCCTGGCGGAGCTGTGGCTCGAGCATCGGCACATGCTTGTAGGCGGCGGCGTGGAACACCACTTGTGGGCGGTGCTGGTCGAAGGCGTGGTTGAGATAGGCGGCGTCGGTGACATCCCCCAGCTGGTAGGCAAGATTCAGTTGTGGGAAGTGCTGGCGCAGCTCCATCTCGATGGTGTAGAGGTTGAACTCACTGTTCTCGAACAGCACCAGCTGCGCCGGGCCGAGGGCGGCGAGCTGACGGCAGAGTTCGGAGCCGATCGAACCGCCGGCACCAGTGACCAGGATGCGTTTGCCAGCCAGCGCCTGACGGATCTCCGGCCAGTCGAGGGAGACCGGTTCGCGGCCGAGCAGATCCTCGATACTGACCTCGCGCAGCTGGTTGATCTGTACATTGCCCGACATTAGATCCTGCAGTTGCGGCACCGAGCGGAAGGGCACGCCGGCTTGTTCGCAATACTCCACCACCCGGCGCATTTGCTTGGAGGTGGCGGAGGGGATGGCGATCATGATCAGGTCGATCTCGTGCTCGCGGACCAGGCCGGGAATCTGCTGGCAGGCGCCAGCCACCGGGATGCCGTGGATCTCGCGCTTGTGGCGGCGACGGTTGTCATCGGCGAAGGCGATCGGCTGGAATGCCTCGCGGCGATTGCGCAGGATGTCGCGGGTGAGCATCTCACCGGCTTTGCCGGAGCCGACGATCAGCACTCGCTGACCGGCGGAGAGGTAGAGGTGATGATCCTTTAGCCAGCGGTAGAGTAGGCGCGGCCCGCTCAGCAGTATCACTAGCAGCAGCGCGTGGAGCAAAGGCACCGAGCGGGGGATGCCGACGCCGCGGGTGATCAGGAACAGGATCACCATAGCAATCGCGGTACCGATGACGATGGCTTTGAGGATGCGCAGCAGGTCGGGCAGTGAGGAGAAGCGCCAGATGCCCCGATAGAGCCCGAGGAAGAGGAAGGTGGCGGCCTGTACCGGCAGCAAGATCAGCAGCGCAAACAGCCCGGCCTGGAGATAGTCGTCGGGGATTGTCTCCAGATTGAAGCGCAGCCAGTAGGCACCCAGCCAGGCCAGCGGCACCATCAGCAGATCATGCAGAAAAGCGGTGCCAGTGGAGCGAAAGCGCGGCGGGATGAAATTGATCAGATGCGGCATGGCGCTTCCTGTGTGACTCTTCGCTCGGGTATCATCGGCGGCGGCCTCTACATGATGCGATGGCTCGCCTGGCTCAGCGGCTGATGATTCTGCCACAGACAGAGCCCCCGGTCGCTACAGCGCGCCCCAATTGGACGAGGGCGGCTGCCACAGTCTGGCTGCGATCACAGAGATATTATGCTGCTTCGACACACGCTGATCTATTTTTTTGCCAAATTCGGCCCGGGCCTGATCAATCTGCTGGCGCTGATCCTCTACACTCGGCTGCTGGATCCCCAGGCGTATGGTCGTTTTTCGGTAATCTTTTCGCTGGTCAGTTTCTTCAACATTTTCCTCTATTACTGGCTCAGGGTAAGCATCACCCGGCTGCGTCCACGCTACCCAGATCCGGCCCAGGGGTTGGGCCAAGCCATTCTCATCGGTTTTGTGACGGCGAGTCTGCTGGGGGTATTGCCCTTTGTCGGCGCGCTTGTCTGGTTCTCCGATGGGGGTTGGTTGGTGTTGCTGGCGCTGTTGCTGATGTGGTCGCTGGGTGGATTCGAGATGACCCTGGAGTTACTGCGCTCCGGTGCTCGACCAGCCCGTTTTGGGGTGACCAGCCTGGTCAAGTCGGTCGCTGCGCTGCTGATCTCGTTGGCGCTGATCGAGGCTGGTTATGATGGTGTGGTGGCCCTGTTAATGGGTTTGTTACTCGCTACCCTGTTGGGTAGTGTTATCAATCTTCGACTCTGGCGTGAAATGATCCGTCCAGGGCCGCACATCGCCAGCCGGCTACGTGAGCTGGGCCATTTTGGCTGGCCGCTGGCGGTTAACTTTGTGCTGCTGACGCTGGTCTCGGTGACCGACCGGATCATGCTCTCGGCGATCAGTGGTGACAGCGAGGCGGGCATCTACTCTGCCGCTGACAATCTGGTGCAGTACTCTCTGCCGCTACTCATGGTGGTGGTTAACCTGGCCGCCTATCCGCTGATCATGCAGGCATTTGAGAACCAGGGTGAGGAGGCCGCCAGGGCGCGTATCCGACACCATTTTCTGCTGTTGTTCGGGCTGGGGCTACCCAGCAGCGCAGGCATCATCGTGCTGGCAGAGGGGCTGGCAGCGGTGGTGTTGGGGCGCGATTTTTCCACAGCGGGGGCGGAGCTGATACCCTATATCGCCCTGTCGGCCTTTCTGTTAAGCATCAAAGCGGGCTATTTCGACCTCTCGTTCCAGCTACAGCGCAACACCCTGGGTCAAGTGTGGGCTGCGGGGGCGGCGGCAGCGGTGAATATCCTGCTGAATCTGCTGCTGATTCCGCAGATGGGAATGCAGGGGGCAGCTATCGCCAGTGTCGCAGCTGCACTGACCGCGGTGGTGATCAGCGCCTTGCTTGGACGCCGCCACTTCCGGCTGCCCTTCCCTCGACAGGATTTTATTAAAATAGCCGCTGCGACCCTGATGATGGGGGGGGTGCTGTGGATTATCGGCTTTGCGCCGGGGGTGGTTGGTCTGCTGCTGGGAGTGTTGTGCGGACTGGTGGTTTATGGGGTGATGCTGCTGCTGTTTAATCCGGGTAACCTCACCTATGAGTTGGCAAGACGCTGGCGCAGGGTAAAAAGTGATGCCTGACAGGCAGTCTGAAGGCAGAGTGAGCGGATGGCGATAGTCGATAAACATAAACTCCTGGAGCAAGTGGAGGCGCGCAGTGAACTCACTCTGGAGTTGGGCTGTGGCGCCCGCAAGCGCGATCCCAAGGCGATCGGCATTGATGCCCTCGATCACGAGGCGGTGGACATTGTCGGTGATGTGCTGGATGTGTTGCGGCAGCTTCCGGACGATGCCGTCGCCTCGGTCTCCTCCTACCACTTTGTCGAGCATGTGGAGGATATCGAGGGGCTGATGCGGGAGCTGGCCCGGGTGATCCGCCCCGGCGGTAAGCTGCTGTTTGTCGCGCCGCACTTTTCCAATCCCTACTACTACTCCGACTACACGCATCAGCGCCCCTTCGGTCTCTACAGCTTCTCCTATCTGGCGGAAGACCGGCTGTTCAGCCGTCGGGTGCACAACTACCAGCAGCTCAATGCGTTTGAGATCCAGGCGGTGAAGCTGATCTTCAAATCCCCACGCCCCTTCTATGTGCGTTATGGCCTGAAGCGTATCTGGCAGCTGTTGTTCAACCTCAATACCTACCTGATGGAGTTCTACGAGGAGAACCTCTGCTACCTGTTTCCCTGCTATGAGGTGCGCTATCAGCTGGTAAAGAAGGGTGGGGACAGCCCGGCATGAAGGTGCTTTTGTTGAGCCGTTACGGCCGCATGGGAGCCAGCAGCCGTATCCGCTCCTACCAGTATCTACCCTATCTGCAGGGCCAGGGCATTGAGGTGGAGGTCGCGCCGCTATTTGGTGATGACTACCTGAAACAGAAGTACCAGGGGCAGGTCAGTGCGGCAGGGGTGTTCAGATGCTATCTTCATCGGCTGCAGCTGCTGCTGCGGGCCAGAGAGTTCGACGTGCTGTGGATCGAAAAGGAGCTCTTCCCCTGGCTGCCGGCGCTGGCCGAACAGCTGCTATCGCTGTTCAAGGTCCCCTATGTGGTGGACTATGATGACGCTATCTTCCACCGCTACGATCTGCACCGCCGCAAGCTGATCCGCCAACTGTTGGGAAACAAACTCGACCAGGTCATGCGTGGTGCCAGTTTGGTGATCGCCGGCAACAGTTATCTGGCGGAACGGGCTGAGAGCGCTGGCGCATGCTGGGTGGAGATTCTGCCCACGGTGATCGATCTGGCGCGTTATGAGGCTAGGCCTGCCGTGGAAAGAGAGGCGTTTGTCATCGGTTGGATCGGCTCACCGATCAACACCCCCTACCTCAAGCTGATCGAACCGGCGTTGACTGAGATCTGTCGTGACCATCAGGCCCGACTGCTGCTGGTGGGGGCCGATTCCATTGAGATGAAGGGGGTGCCGATCGAACATCGCAGCTGGTCAGAGGCGGATGAGGTGGTCAATATTCTCGACTTCGATGTCGGCATCATGCCGCTGCCCGATACCCCTTGGTCGCGGGGCAAGTGCGGCTACAAACTAATCCAGTACATGGCCTGTGGCCGCCCGGTGGTGGGTTCGCGGGTTGGCGCCAACATCGATGTCGTGGAGCAGGGCGTAAACGGCTTTCTGGCTGATTCGATGGATGAGTGGATCGACGTTTTGAGCCGCCTGCGCAACGACCGTCAGCTCAGGATCGAGCAGGGTGCGGCGGGCCGCCGGCGAGTTGAACAACACTACTGCACCGCGCTGACTGCGCCCAAACTGGCCGGCCTGTTTCAGCGACTGATCGAGTACTAATCAGCATGAACATCAAACAAGCCGTCCCCTGGTGGCTGAAGATCGTGATTAAAATCCTGCTCAGCCGACTGCCAGTGGCCTATCGTCTCTGGCACCGGCTGGGGATTTTTCAGCATGGCCGGATGGCGCCTCAAGAGTATGCGCTGAAGGTCTTCGAACGCCATCTCACCCAAGCCGGTATGGCGGACAGAGTGGCAGGTGCACGCGTGCTGGAGCTGGGGCCGGGTGATTCGATTGCAACGGCGCTGATCGTCGCAGCCTATGGGGGAGAGGCGGTGCTGGTCGATGTAGGAGCCTTTGCCGACGCCGACCCGCAGATCTATCGGGCGTTGGCGGAATATCTGGAGGCGCAGGGACTTAATCCACCCGATCTCTCTCAGGCCGGCTCGCTGGATGCGATCCTCTCTGCCTGTGGCGCTCGTTACCTGACCGAAGGGCTGAAGAGTCTGCATGAGATTGAGGCCGACAGCATTGACCTGATCTTCTCCCAGGCGGTGCTGGAGCATGTGCGGTTGGCCGAGTTCGACCCGACCCTGGCCGAGTTCCGGCGCATCTTGCGCCCCGGTGGACTCTGCTCGCATCAGGTTGACCTGAAGGATCATCTGGCCGCCAGCCTCAACAACCTGCGCTTCTCCAAGCGTTTGTGGGAGAGCGATTTTTTCGCCAGCTCCGGCTTCTACACCAACCGGATCCGCTACGGTGAGATGCTGAAACGCTTCGAAGCGGCGGGGTTTGCGGTCGAAGTGTGTGGGGAGGAGCGCTGGGATGCACTGCCCCTGGCGCGAACCAAGCTGAATCAAGCATTCCAGCAGATTCCGGACCAGCAGTTGCTGATCTCCAGCTTTGACGTATTGCTGCGGTCGCGGGGTTGAACGGGATGCCGGCAGTGAGAGAAATCCTCTATGTGGTCAACGATGCGGATTTTTTCCTCTCCCATCGCTTGCCGCTGGCCCGGACGATGGCGGATGCCGGCTGGCAGGTGCATGTGGCGACTCCGGAGAGTCCGGCGGTGGAGACGATCGTCCAACAGGGCATGCGGCACCATCCGATCCGCATGAGCCGTCGCGGCCTCAATCCACTTGGCGAGATCGCTGCGTTTCGCTCGCTGCTCGCCCTCTATCTCAGACTCAGCCCGGATCTGGTGCACCATGTGACGATCAAGCCGGTCTTCTATGGCGGTATCGCGGCGCGCCTGGCGCGACTGCCGGCGGTGGTCAATGCCCTTACCGGGCTCGGTTATCTCTACTCCCACCAGAGCCTGAAAGCTCGGCTGCTGCGCTTTGTTGTCGGGCGCGGCCTGAGGCTGGCCCTGGGGCACCGCAACAGCCGGGTCATCGTGCAGAATCCCGATGACGGCGAACAGCTAGAACGAGCTGGCATCGTTGCCCGCAACAGGCAGGTGCTGATCAAGGGCTCGGGGGTCGATATGCAGGCGTTTGCTCCCCGGCCCGAGCCGGACGGTAAGCCGCTGCTGATACTCGCCTCACGCATGCTTTGGTCAAAGGGGGTGGGGGAGTTTGTCGAGGCGGCCCGGCTGTTGAATCAGCGTGGCACCCAAGCGCGATTCGTTCTGGCTGGGGCATCCGACTCAGGTAATCCGGCGGCGATCCCGCAATCGCAGCTGGAGAGCTGGCACAGGGAGGGAGTGGTCGAGTGGTGGGGGCGGTGCACCGACATGCCTGGCGTGTTCGCCCAGGCTAACCTGGTCTGCCTTCCCTCCTGTTACGGTGAAGGGGTGCCGAAGGTGCTGATCGAGGCCGCCGCCTGCGGACGGGCGATCGTCACCACCGATATCCCCGGCTGCCGTGAGATCGTGCGTGATGGCGAGAATGGCTTGCTGGTACCGCCTGGGGAGAGTGAGGCACTGGCGGAGGCGCTGTTGCGCCTGATCGCTGACAGGGAGGTGCGCCTGGCGATGGGGCGGCGCGGGCGGGCGATCGCCGAGTCCGAATTCTCGCTGGAGGCGGTGGTGGCGTCGACAATGCAGCTCTATCGCGAACTATGCACTGGCTGATCCCTCTTCTGGTGTTTCTTGGCAGCCTGCTGCTGACTGGGCTGATGCACCGCTACGCCCTGCGCCGCGGTCTGATGGACATCCCCAACGCACGCAGCTCACATCTGGTGCCGACCCCGCGGGGTGGAGGGCTGGCATTTGTCTCTAGCCTCATGCTGGCAGTGCTCGGTAGCTACCTGATGGGTGGATGGGCGTCACTCGGCGGCAGAGAGCTGGCCCTGGCGCTATGGGGCGGCGGTCTGCTGATCGCCCTGCTGGGGTTTTGGGACGATCACGGCCATATCCCGGCCCGCTGGCGTCTCGCCGGCCATTTGTTGGTGGCCGGCGGGGCGCTTGTCCTGTTGGGGGTGCCCGGATCGCTCGGGCTACCGGAGTGGCTGGCCTACCCGCTATTTTTGATCGGCATCGTATGGCTGCTGAACCTGTTCAACTTTATGGACGGGATCGACGGCATTGCCGGCAGTGAGGCGCTCAGCGTCACCGGTGGCGCGATGCTGCTGATCGGCTGGCTCGGTATGGATTCAGTGCTGAGCGACTGGCTCGGGGTTGCAGCAGCGGCGACGGCTGGATTCCTGCTCTGGAACTGGCCGCCGGCAAAAATCTTCATGGGGGACGTAGGCAGCGGCTTTCTCGGCTATCTGCTGGCGATCTTCGCCCTGCAGAGCGCCAACATCGGGCTGCTGCCGATCTGGAGCTGGTTGATCCTGCTCGGCGTCTTCATCGTGGATGCCACCCTGACGTTGGCACGGCGATTTTTGGCCGGCGAGGCCTGGTACAGCGCCCATCGCTCACACGCCTACCAGATCCTGTCACGGCGCTGGCGGAGTCACCGCCGGGCGACCCTGGGGGTGTTGGTGATCAACCTTGTCTGGCTGCTGCCGCTGGCGGCGCTGGCTGCCGCTCGACCGGCACTGGGGGTGGTGCTGACGCTGCTGGCCTATCTGCCGCTGATCCTACTGGGGCTGAAGATCGGGGCCGGGCGGCCTGAAAGTAACGGCTGAGCGTAAAGCCATTGGGGTGGCGGGCACGGCCCGCTCTATTTCTATTCGGGGTTGGTCCCTGGCATAGGGCGCCCCGTGGGCGCCAGCCATCGCTGGTGGCGGGCATGGCCCCGGCCCCTATGTCAGTACCGCCTGTAGTGCCGTGACAATCGTCTCCTGATCCTCTTCGCTCAGGTAGGGATGCATCGGTAGGCTGATCACCCGCTGTGAGAGCTTGAGGCTCTCCGGAGTCTCCTCTGGCTGGCCACAGTCGGCGAATACTGGCTGGGCATTGAGCGGCACCGGGTAGTGGATGGCGGTGGGGATCTCTAGCTCAGCCAGCTGCTTCTGCAACTGATCCCGGTCATCGACCTGGATGGTGTACTGGGCATAGACGCTTGTATTGCCCTCGGTCAGGTGCGGTGTGGTGACGCCGGGGCACTGTTCGTTGATCAGGCGCGTGTAACGCCCACCAATCTCGGCACGCAGCGCTACCTCCTTCTTGAACTGTTCGAACTTGGCCAGCAGCACCGCTGCCTGGATGCCGTCGAGCCGGCCGTTGATGCCGAGCCGTGGGTGGTGGTAGCGGCGGTCCTGACCGTGGTCGCGGATCTCCCGCAGGGTTGTTGCTAGCTCTGCATCGTCGGTGAAACAGGCACCGCCGTCGCCGTAGCAGCCGAGCGGCTTGGAGGGGAAGAAGCTGGTGCAGCCGATGTCGGAGAGGCCGCAGGACATGCGCCCCTTGTAGCTCGCGCCGAAGCTCTGCGCGCCGTCCTCGATCACCGCCAGGCCGTGGCGCGCTGCGATCTCGTTGATCACGTCCATATCGGCACACTGGCCGTAGAGGCTGACCGGCATGATGGCGCGGGTGTTGAGGGTGATTGCTGCCTCGATCAGGTTGGGATCGAGGTTGTAGGTCTGGGGGTCGATGTCGACAAACACCGGCACCGCACCGAGCAGGGCGATGGTCTCGCCGGTGGCGATGAAGGTGAAGGGGGTGGTGATCACTTCATCGCCGGGGCCGATGCCCAGCGCCATCATCGCCATCAGCAGTGCGTCGGTGCCGCTGGAGCAGCCGATGCAGTGCTCTACGCCGACATACTCCGCCAGGGTCGCCTCCAGCTCACGGACCTCCGGGCCCATGATGTACTGGCCGTGCTCCAGCAGGGTCTGAATGCGTTGGTTGACGTCTGCCTGAATCAGGCGATATTGGGCCTTGAGGTCGATGAACTGCATGGTCGTGTCCTACTCGCTGGGTGTCTTTTTTAATCGTGGCTGTGAAGCCAGGCGCGCAGCAGCAGCAGAGCGCCACCGCCGCTCAGTCCGGCGCCGATCATCAGGGAGAGGGGGGCGGATGCGATCATGCCGGGGCCGAATACCAGCAGCAGTGAACCGCTGACCAGCATCGCGCTGCCGCTCATCGTGCTGACGCTGCTGCGATGTTGCTGCTGCATCTCAAGCCGCAGTTGGCTGAGCTCCTCCGACTGCCACTGCAGGCTGAGCCTGCCGGCGGCGGTGTCGTCGATAATCTTGTTTAGGCGCAGCGGCAGCTCCGGTAGGTGCTCCGCCAGCTCCGGCAAGCTGTCGCGCAGCTTGCGCACAAATGCGCGCCGGCCGATCTGCTCGCTCATCCAGCGCTCGAGAAACGGCTTGGCGGTGGTCCAGAGATCCAGCTCGGGGTAGAGCATGCGCCCCAGTCCCTCGATATTCAGCAGGGTCTTCTGCAGCAGCACCAGCTGTGGCTGCACCTCCATGTCGAAGCGCCGCGCGGTCTGGAACAGCCGCAGCAGGAAGTGGCCGAAGGAGATCTCGCTCAGGGGCCGTTCGAAGATCGGCTCGCTGACGGTGCGGATCGCCGCCTCGAACTCCTCGACCCGGGTGGTTTTGGGTACCCAGCCCGACTGCACATGCAGCTCGGCGACCCGCTTGTAGTCGCGGTTGAAGAAGGCGAGCAGGTTCTCCGCCAGATAGCGTTTGTCGCCCTCGGTGAGGGTGCCCATGATGCCGAAATCTACCGCGATGTAGCGGCCGTTGGGCTCGACAAAGATGTTGCCCGGGTGCATATCGGCGTGGAAGAAGTTGTACTTGAAGACCTGGGTGAAGAAGATCTCCACGCCGCGCTCGCCGAGCAGTTGCATGCTGATGCCCTGGGCGCGTAGTGCCTCCACATCGCCCACCGGGGTGCCGCTGATGCGCTCGATAACCAGCACATTCTGGCGTGCCAGATCCCAGTAGATCTCGGGTACGTAGAGCTCTTCACTATTGAGGAAGTTGCGCCGCAACTGGGAGGCGTTGGCTGCCTCACGCATTAGGTCGAGTTCGTCGAAGATGGTCTTCTCATACTCCTCGATCACCTCCACCGGGCGTAGTCGCCGGCCCTCTTTCCAGTACTTTTCCGCCAGCCGGGCGATGGTGAAAAGCAGATCCACGTCGCGGCGGATGATCTTCTCGATGCCGGGGCGCAGCACCTTGACCACCACCTGCCTGCCATCCTTGAGGGTGGCAGTATGCACCTGGGCGATGGAGGCGGAGGCGAGCGGTTTCTCCTCGAAGGCGTCGAGTACATCCTCGATCGGGTGGCCGAAGGCCTTTTCGATGATGCGCCGCGCCTCAGCGCCGGAGAAGGGCGGAACCCGGTCCTGCAGCTTGGCCAGCTCATCGGCCAGGTCGTCGGGCAGCAGGTCGCGGCGAGTTGAGAGGATCTGGCCGAACTTGACGAAGATCGGCCCTAGATCCTCCAGGGTGCGACGGATGCGCGCTGGATAAGGGCCGCGGTCACGGCGCAGCCAGTACCAGGGGGAGAGGTAGATGAGGAAGCGCAGCGGGCGGAACAGATGAGTCGCCAGCACTACCTCGTCGAGGCCGTGGCGCAGCAGTACCAGATTGATGTGGATCAGCCGCAGGGCCTGGGCGGGGCGGATCATTGATTGCTTCCTGCGAGCTGGCTGCGCAGCCGTTCGATACGGGCGCTGGCGCGCTCGGTATCGTCGCGCAGGGTGTCGATGTCGGCCAGCAGCGCATCGACTTCGTAGCGACTCGGCAGCAGGCGCAGCTCCTCCTGCAGATACTCCTGGGTGTTGAGCTGCGCGGTCTTGCCGCTCTGCCGGGCCCAGCTGAACAGGCCGCGGGTAAGGTTGCCGACCTCGTGGGCGATCAGGTCGCCGGTCAGATGGGAGAGCTGCTCCTCCCAGTCGATATCGAGCTCGGCGATGAAGTCACCGAAACGGTGGGCCAGGGCACTGTCGCCCTCGATCTGCACCGCGCCCTGGAATAGCTGTTCAGCGCTCTGCCGGCTGCCACGCATCTGCGCCAGGTCGAGCGGGGTGCCGCGCAATACGCAGTCGGGTTTGCCCTCGAATTCACTCAGTAGCTGAATCCCCTGAGGCTCGGGGATCAGCCACAGCGAAACGCCGAGGCCGAGCAGCTCAAAACGGATCACCTTGCCATGCATTGGTGCGAGGCGCTTGGGCGTTTCCGGGTCGAGCCGGATCGCCTGGTTGATCACTCCCTCAAGGAGGGCGAAGGTAGCGGCGCTGACGGTCATCTGGTCTACTGCTTTGTGGCGGGCTGATTTAGAGTTTGTAGCCGCGATGGATGGCGACAACGCCGCCGGTCAGGTTGAAGTAGTCGCAGCGTTCAAATCCGGCGTGCTCCATCATCCCCTTGAGGGTCTCCTGGTCCGGATGCATGCGGATCGACTCGGCCAGATAGCGGTAGCTCTCCTCGTCTCCGGTAATAACCTTTCCGATCTTTGGCAACAAGCTGAAGGAGTAGAGGTCGTAGAGCTTCTCCAGCGGCTTATTGGTGGGTTTGGAGAACTCCAGCACCAGCAGTCGCCCGCCGGGGCGCAGCACCTTGTAGATGGCGTCGATGGCGAGCTGCTTGTCGGTGACGTTGCGCAGGCCGAAGCCGATGGTGACACAGTCGAAGTGGTTCTCCGGGAAGGGCAGGTACTGGGCATCGGCCTGCACATAGTGGAGGTTGCCGGCGCGCCCCTCGTTGAGCATGCGCTCGCGGCCTTGCTCGAGCATCGCCGCGTTGATGTCGGAGAAGATGACCTCGCCTTCGGCGCCGACGAGGCCGCTGAAGCGGGCCGAGAGGTCGCCGGTGCCGGCCGCTAAGTCGAGCACTCGCTGGCCGCGGTGTACCCCGGAGATCTCGATGGTGTGGCGTTTCCAGAGTCGGTGGACGCCAAACGACATCAGATCGTTCATCAGGTCATATTTGTTGGCGACCGAGTCGAACACGGCGCGCACCCGCCCCGCCTTCTCGTCTACGGCGACCTCTTCGTAGCCGAAGTGTGTGGTTTTCTCGTCTCTCATCTCAGTAAGCTCAGGCGTTGGCGGCTCTGTGGAGGTCAGGGTTGTTTGCGCTGGTAGCCCGCTTCGTCGAGGCGGCGCAAATAATCTGTCCAGTTCTGCTCGCGCTGCTTGCCGAGGCGGTAGAGCGTTTCCCAGGAGTAGATGCCGGTGTTGTGTTCGTCATCGAAGTGGAGGCAGATGGCGTAGTTTCCCACAGGTTCGATGTGGGCAATGTTCACCTCTTCCTTGCCAACCTGCAACGTCTCCTGGCCTGGGCCGTGGCCCTGCACCTCGGCGGAGGGAGAGAAAACCCGCAGATACTCCGCCGGATATTCGAACTTCTCGCCGTCGTCGAAGCTGATCTCTAGCCGGCGCGACTGGCGGTGCAGGTGGATCTCGGTAGGAATCGGATGGGACATCACTGGTTACCTCGTAGCTGTTGAATCCGGCGTGGATTGTACCTGATGGCGGCGGCAGTTAATCCCGGTGCAGGGTTGGGTTGCCTGGCGCTTCTGTGATGGGAAGTCGATCATCGGGCTAGAGGATGTACTGGCTGAGATCTTCGTCAGCTGCCAGCGCGGCGAGCTGATCGTCCACATAGGCCGCGTTTACCGTAAAGTGCTCGCCAGTGTGCTCTGAGGCATCGAAGGAGATCTGCTCCAGCAACCGCTCCATCACGGTGTGGAGGCGCCGTGCGCCGATGTTCTCGGTGTGCTCGTTGACCTGCCAGGCGGTCTCCGCAATGCGCTGGATGGCGTCGTCGGTGAACTCCAGCTCGACCTGCTCGGTGGCCATCAGCGCCTGATACTGCTCGGTGAGTGAGGCGTCCGGCTCGGTGAGGATACGGCTGAAATCCTCGGTACTCAGGGCGCTCAGCTCGACCCGGATCGGCAGCCGCCCCTGCAGCTCCGGGATCAGGTCCGACGGCTTGGAAAGGTGGAAGGCACCGGAGGCGATGAACAGGATGTGGTCGGTTCGGACCATACCGTGTTTGGTGGAGATGGTGCAGCCCTCCACCAGCGGCAGCAGGTCGCGCTGCACCCCCTCGCGGGAGACATCGGCGCCGCCGTGTTCGGCCCGGCTGGCCACCTTGTCCAGCTCGTCGAGGAAGACGATGCCGTGCTGCTCCACCAGATTGATGGCGTGCAGCTTTAGATCCTCCTCGTTGATGCGCTTCTGCGCCTCTTCATCCTTGAGCACCTTGAGGGCGTCGCGGATGCGTAGCTTGCGTTTTCGCGAGCGGCCACTGCCCATGTTCTGGAACATCCCCTGCAGCTGGCTGGTCATCTCCTCCATGCCGGGAGGGGCCATGATCTCCACGCCCATCGGGGCGGCACTGACCTCGATCTCGATCTCCTTGTCATCCAGTTCGCCGTCACGCAGCTTGGCGCGGAAGCGCTCCCGAGTCTGGCGGGAGACACCGCCACTGCTGGCGCTCTCTTCCTCCCAGCCGCTCGGTTTGGGGGCGGGCAGCAGGACGTCGAGCAGACGCTCCTCGGCCGCTGCGCTGGCCTCGTCCTCGACCTTGGCGATCTCCTTTTCGCGTATCATCTTCACTGCCGAGTCGGCCAGGTCACGCACGATCGACTCCACATCCCGACCGACATAGCCGACCTCGGTGAACTTGGTTGCCTCGACTTTGAGGAAGGGCGCGTCGGCTAGCTTTGCCAGGCGGCGCGCGATCTCGGTCTTGCCGACCCCCGTGGGGCCGATCATCAGGATGTTCTTCGGCGTGATCTCGTTGCGCAGCGCCTCGGGCACCTGGGCCCGGCGCCAGCGGTTGCGCAGTGCGATGGCGACGGCGCGCTTGGCGTCGGCCTGGCCGATGATGTGTTTATCTAGTTCGGCAACGATCTGTTGTGGGGTAATTTCCGACATAGTGGGTTAGTTCTCGCTGTCGAGCTCTTCTAGAATCAGGTTGTGGTTGGTGTAGATGCAGATGTCGGCGGCGATGTGCAACGCTTTCTCCACCACCTCGCGGGCGTTCAGCTCGGTGTTTTGCAGCAGCGCGCTGGCGGCGGCCTGGGCAAAAGCGCCGCCGGAGCCGATTGCCATCAGGCTGTTCTCCGGCTCGATCACGTCGCCGGTGCCGGAGATGATCAGCGAGGCTTTGGCGTCGGCGATGCAGAGCAGCGCCTCCAGGCGGCGCAACATGCGGTCGGTGCGCCAGTCCTTAGCCAGCTCCACGGCTGAGCGGGTGAGGTGGCCGTGGTGCTTCTCCAGCTTCGCCTCGAAACGTTCGAACAGGGTGAAGGCGTCGGCGGTGGCGCCGGCAAACCCAGCAATCACCTGTCCCTTGTAGAGCGAGCGCACCTTGCGCGCATTGCCCTTCATTACGGTGTTGCCCAGCGAGACCTGGCCGTCTCCACCGATGACGACCTTGCCGCCTCGGCGCACCGAAAGAATTGTTGTGCCTTTGAAGGTTTCCACGTCGAGCCTGCATCTGACAGAAAGGAGGCTGATTGTACCCGAGGCGGGGAGGGGAAAAAACGGTGGGCTGGGATTTTGCGCCGGAATCTCTATCAATCTGACTTGTCGCAGGCCAGATTAGAGCCAAATGGGTATGTGGTGGCGGTCTCAGGCAAGCAGGGCGAAGAGAAAACAGAGGGAGGAGAGGATGGCGAGGATGATGGCAGCCTGTTTACCGAGGGTAAAGTCGACTGAGTGTGCATTGCGGTTGCGCATCAGCAGGGCGCCGACCGCCATCAGAGCAAAAATAGCGCCAGTGATGTAGGCGGCGTCCTTGAGGAAGCCGAGTTTGAGGCTCGATGAGCCGCTGACCCCACTGCCGATGGTGACAAACTTGTTGGCAAGGGCGGGTTCTGCGAGCAGCAGGGTTGAGACAATCAGCAGAAGCAGTAGAAGGCGTAGCCGAATCGGGTGGGTCATCTCATCTTCCTCAGTTGGATGCACAAAAGGTTCGGCTGGAGGTAGGGAAACTGAAGGTAATACGCGGTTATTTTTGCTTCTTCGCCCGCGGATGGGCTTGATCGTAGACCTGCGCCAAGTGCTGGAAATCGAGGTGGGTGTAGATCTGGGTGGTGCTGATGTTGGCGTGGCCGAGCAGCTCCTGCACCGCGCGCAGATCGCCGGAGGATTCCAGCAGATGGCTGGCGAAGGAGTGGCGGAGCATGTGCGGATGCAGGTTGTGCGGGCTGCCCTGCTGTCGTGACCAGTGACGTAGCTGCTTCTGGATGGTGGAACGGCTGATGCGCTGGCCGCGCACGCCGACAAACAGCGCCGGTTCGTCAATCGCCGCGAGCTGGGGGCGGACTGCCAGCCAGGCCTCAATGGCCTGCAGCGCCCTGCGCCCTACCGGCAACCTGCGGGCCCGGGAGCCCTTGCCCATCACCTCAACCTCCGCGTCGGCCTGGTCGATCTGCCCCAGATCGAGGTCGATCAGCTCCGCCAGGCGCAGACCTGAGGAGTAGAAGAGCTCCATGATCGCCCGGTCGCGCAGGGCCACCGGCGAGTCATCGCTGATCTCCAGGAGCTGGCTCAGCTGGTCGGCATCAAGGGTTGCGGGCAGCCTGCGTTGTGCTTTGGGTGCGCGAACCCCCAGCGCTGGATTGTTGTTGACAGCTTGTTCGCGCAGCAGAAAGCGGTAGAGGCTACGTAGGCTGGAGAGCTCCCGTTGCAGGCTTTTGGCAGCCAGGCCCTGGCGGTGGCGCTGGGCGATGTAGCCACGGATCTGATTGGCGCTGAGATGCGACCAGTGGGAGATGCCCTGCTCATCGAGCCAGTGGATGAGCTGGCTTAGATCGCGCCGGTAGCTCGCCAGAGTATGGGGCGAGAGGCGGCGCTCATCACGCAGATGAAGTAGGAAACGATCCACCCAGCACTGTAGCTCAGAGGCTTGGGCGGGGTCGGACATGACAGACTAGAGACCCGGCAGCGAGACCGCTTGCAGGGTGCGGCCGATCACGTCGCCGAGGCGAGCGAGGAAGTCGGTGCCGTGGTGGGGGGCGAAGCGATCCGCATCGCGGCTGCCGATTGCAAGTAGACCCAGCACCCCGTCGCTGTTCAGCGGGATCAGCGCGGTGGAGGCGATATCTTTCCCCTCGGTGCCGAAGATGAAGGCCAGCTCCTCCTCCTCCAGCGTGCCGCAGACCGGTGCGTTTTTCTTGAAAAATGAGTCGAAGGTGGCGGAGAGTTTTGGGTTTTCTTCGCCATAGTGATCGGTCAGATGAGGGTTGGAGAAAAGGCGCAGCTCCACCGCATCGGCCTTGAAGTCGCCGTGTAGTTCGTCTTCCAGGGCGGTCAGCACCTCTTCGAAGGTGACAGCGTCGATCAGTGCCAGGGTCAGCCGGTGCAGCTTCTGCTGCAGCTGGTCGTTGTCGCGGCCTACCGCGATCAATTCGTCGAGCCTGGTCTGGTAGCTATGCATCTGGGTTCGCAGGCTCTCCACCTGGCGCTCGATTAGTGAGACTGCCGCACCGCTCTGGTGGGGAATCTCAAGCTCGCTGAGCGCCTCAGGGTGGCGGTTGAAGAAATCGGGGTGGTTTTTCAGATATTCGATCACAGCCGCTTCGCTCTCGAGGCTGGCGGGGGTGTCGGGTTGGTTGGCCTGTTGGCTCATAGTTCTATCTTCCCCTCAAACACAGTGACTGCCGGTCCGCTCATCAGCACGGGGTATTCTTCTCCTGGCCACTCTACCACAAGATTCCCTCCGGGGAGATTGACTTGGACCCGTTGATCGAGTAATCCCTGCAGCCGGCCGGCGACCACTGCGGCGCAGGCACCGGTACCGCAGGCGAGGGTCTCGCCGGAACCGCGTTCGAACACCCGCAGCTGGATTTGATTGCGATCGATCACCTGCATGAAGCCGACATTGACCCGCTGCGGAAAGCGCGGATGGTTTTCGATCAGCGGGCCGAGCCGCTCCACCGGGAAGCTATCTACCGAATCGACCAGCAGAACCGCATGCGGGTTGCCCATCGAGACAGCGCCGATCATCAGCTGCTCGCCCCCCACCTGCAGCGGATAGCTGGTGGCAATGGTGTCGGCCTGGAAGGGGATGGCGGTAGGGTCGAGGATCGGTTCGCCCATATCGACCTGGACCAGCCCGTCATCCAGCAGATTGAGGACGATCCGCCCCGAGGTGGTGCCGACCGGGATGCTGCGCTTCGAGCTCAGCCCCTTCTCGTGCACGAAGCGGGCGAAACAGCGCGCTCCGTTGCCGCACTGCTCCACCTCGGAGCCGTCGGCGTTGAAGATGCGGTAGTGGAAATCGGTATCGGGCAGGCGCGGCGACTCCACCAGCAGGATCTGGTCACAGCCGACGCCGAAGCGTCGGTCGGCGATGGCACGGTACTGCGTGGCACTCAGTTCGACGCTTTGGTTGATCGCATCGAAGACCACAAAGTCGTTGCCGATGCCCTGCATTTTGCTGAATCGGAGTTGCATCTGCCAAGGCTAGCAAGCCTACGCCTGACTGCAAAGTGGAGCTGGATCGCCAGAGCCTCAGTCGGAGCTGGCGATCACCCCGGAGGCGGTTGCTAGCCCCAGTCCGACAATGAGGATTGTCTGTAGATTCTCCTCCAGTTGCTCCTGCTTTGCCCTCTCTGCAGCGCTGAGATGGCTGCGCTTGACGATCATTGGGTTGATGCCGAGCATGGTCAGACGTGGTCCTTGCTGAGCGCTGTAACTCCAGTCGACCAGGGAGAGTTGGTGTGGTGATGATTGGGATGAGTTTGAGGGGGTATTGGTCAGGGTGTGATGCAGTGAGAGGCCGATGCGGCTCTCCTGGCTGACGGGTCTGAGAACGTCGATGGGCAGCTTGAAGTAGAGCGTTGCGCCGGAGCTACTTGGCAAGGGCTCGGTGACAGTCTGGCCGCTCCAGCCCAGTGCAATCAGCAGGAGGAGCCGGATGAGTGGAGAAAAGCATCGGGATGAGGCCATGGTCCAATCTTTTGCAGTGGCTGTGGGTGCAGAGAATATTAGCAGAGCAGGCGGGAGTGTCAGCCGGGTAGAAAGCCGCTGATGCTCAGATGACGGTCGCTGAGATTGTGCACGCTGAGTGTGGTCAGCCCCCGCTCGTTCAACTGCTGCTGCACCTCATCGGGAGTAAAGGCGGCGCACAGTGAAGCGCGGAAGTCGCGTTGCAGGATCTGGGGCTCGTTAGCAGCGTAGTGTTGCACCAGTGATTCCACCGCCTGTGGCGAGTTGAGGCGCCTCAAGTCCATGATGAAGATGGCGGCACCAGGGATGGCGGTGGATTGGATGGTTTGCCAGAGAATGTCGGGATTGTGCAGATGGTGCAGTAGCGAGTTGGAGAAGATCAGGTCGTAGGCCCGTTGTGGTAGCAGGGCGCTGGGCAGAGTGTCGCAGATTAGGTTTACCCGCGCCTCGGTGGCGGGGTGGCGCTGCAGCAGTCGGCGGCCGTGGGCCAGCATCGCCTCGGCCCCATCCAGGCCATCTACCCGGCAGTCGTGCCAGTGGCGGGCGACGTGCAGGGTGATGTCAGCCGGGCCGCAGCCCAGGTCGAGGGCATGATTGGGTGCTCGATCCCCCATGAGTGCCAAGAGCCTATCGAGAAAGAGCTGGTTGGGCTCCCTGAAATCGGCTTCGGCGTAGGCCTTGGCCTGCGCCTTCTCATCCATCAGCTCGATGGGTTCCGGGATGCGTTTCACGGCAGCAGCTGTTCGCCCCGATAGAGATCTTCAAGGCTTTCGCGCCGGCGAACCAGGTAGTGCTGGTCACCATCCACCATCACCTCAGCGGCGCGCGGGCGGGAGTTGTAGTTGGAGCTCATGGTGAAGCCGTAGGCGCCACTGGAGCGCACCGCCAGCAGGTCGCCGGGGCTGAGGCTTAGCTCGCGGCCCTTGCCGAGGAAGTCGCCGGTCTCGCAGATCGGGCCGACCAGATCGTAGCGGGCGCGGTTGCCCTGGCTGTTGCGGTCGACCGGCACGATCTGCTGATGGGCCTGATAGAGCGCGGGGCGCAGCAGGTCGTTCATGGCGGCGTCGATGATGGCAAAGGGCTTGTGCTCGGTGGGCTTGAGGAACTCGACCCTGGTCAGCAGTATCCCGGCGTTGCCGGCGATGGCACGGCCTGGTTCCACCAGCAGTTCGTAGTCGCGATCGCCGAGGCGTTCTCCCAGGGCCCGGGCGTAGTCGGCGGGCTGGGGAGGCGTTTCATCCGTATAGTGGATGCCGAGGCCGCCACCCAGGTCGAGGTGTTGGATGGCGATGCCGTCGCTCTCCAGTTGCTCGACCAGCAGCAGCACCCGGTCGAGTGCGTCGAGGAATGGCGACAGCTCGGTGAGCTGGGAGCCGATGTGGCAGTCGATTCCCTTGATCTCGATGTTGGGCATGGCGGCGGCCTGGCGATAGATTGCTGGGGCCTGCTGGATCTCGATGCCGAACTTGTTCTCCTTTAGTCCGGTGGAGATATAGGGGTGGGTCTGGGCGTCCACGTCGGGATTGACGCGGATCGATACCGGCGCACGTACACTCATCTCGCCGGCGACCCGGTTGAGGCGTTCCAGCTCCGCTTCTGATTCGACGTTGAAGCAGCGGATGCCGACCTCAAGCGCGCGGCGCATCTCATCCTCGCGCTTGCCGACGCCGGAGAAGAGCACCTTGGCCGGCTCACCACCGGCTGCCAGCACCCGCTCCAGCTCGCCCACCGAGACGATGTCGAAGCCGGAACCGAGGCGCGCCAGCAGATTCAGCACCGCCAGATTAGAGTTGGCCTTGACCGCGAAACAGACCAAGTGGCGGTGTGCACCGAAGGCGTCGTCGAAGGCGTGCCAGTGGCGCTCCAGGGTGGCGCGGGAGTAGACATAGCAGGGGGTGCCGTAGTGTCTGGCAATCTCGGTGAGTGGCACCTGCTCGGCGTAGAGCTGGTCGCCTTGATAGTCGAAATGGTCCATAGATCAGTGCTTCTTCTGGTCTGGTGCCTGGGTAGGCTGCTCGGTTGTAGGATCGACCTGTGGCTGTGCCGCGGGCGGTAGGTAGAGCGGGCCTTTCTGGCCGCAGGCGCTGAGCAGTAGGAGTGCCAGTAATCCGGCGATTAAATGTGGCATATTTATAGGTCGGGCTGCGCCCGACATTATCCTTGATTTTATAGATGATACGCGGCGGCCACGGGCCGCCCTATATCTGATATGGGCTGGGTCAAAAGCCGCCGCTGTCGCCCTGGTAGAGATCGACCTCAATCCGTGGCGGCATCTGCAGATGGAAGCCCTGGCTGTGCAGATTCTGCATCACCTTGCCCACATCCTCCCGCGCCAGCTGGCGACCGGCATTTAGCTCCAGCTCCATCACCAACGTTGGTCTGCCAAAGCGTTTGAGCAGGGGCTCGGGCAGCTGTTCGAAGGCGTCCTGCTCGCGCAGGTAGAGGTACATCTCCTGCTTGCGCGGGCTGCGGTAGATCCAGCAGTGGATGTTTTCCGCGCTCATGGATCAGCAGGGGTCAGGGGCAGCGGGGCCACCGGCTGCATCCGCCAGATGTCGCGATTGTACTCCTGCATGGTGCGGTCGGTGGAGAAACGGCCGCTGCGCGCGCTGTTGATGATGCTCATGCGAAGCCACTGCTCCTGGTCCTGATAGGCCTCGGCGGCACGCTGTTGGGCCTCCACATAGCTGCGGAAGTCGGCGGCGGTCATCCACGGATCGTAGGGGTTGCGGATCGACTCGATGATTGTGTCGAACCGCCCCGGTTCGAACTGGTTGAAGTAGCCGCACTCCAGCAGTTGCATTACCTGGCGGAAATCAGCGTCATTGTCGATGATCCGATTCGGATCGTAGTGTATGCGCTGCGTGTCGACCTCTGTCGCGGTCAGGCCGAAGAGGAAGAAGTTCTTCTTGCCGACCTCTTCCATAATCTCAATATTGGCGCCGTCGAGGGTGCCGATGGTGACTGCGCCGTTCATCATGAACTTCATGTTGCCGGTGCCGGAGGCCTCTTTGCCGGCGGTGGAGATCTGCTCCGAGAGGTCGGTGCCGGGGGCGATAACCTCCATTGCTGAGACCCGATAGTTAGGGATGAAGGCGACCTTCAGTTTGTCGCCGACATCCGGATCGTTGTTGACCACTCGCGCAACGTTGTTGATCAGTTTGATGATCAGCTTTGCCATCACATAGCCAGGTGCCGCCTTGCCGCCGATCAGTACGCAGCGGTTGGTCCAGTTGGCGGTGTCGCCGGCGCGGATGCGATTGTAGAGGTGGATTACATGCAGGATGTTGAGCAGCTGACGTTTGTATTCGTGGATGCGTTTGACCTGCACGTCGAACAGCGATTCGGGGTTGAACTCCACGTCGCAGTCGGCCTTGACCATCGCTGCCAGGCGCTGCTTGTTGGTTTGTTTTATGTCGCGCCACTTGCGGCGGAACACGCGGCTGTCGGCGAGCTTTTCGATCTGGCTGATCTCGGGCAGGTTGGCGATCCAGTCGTCGCCGATGCTCTTGGTGATCAGTTCACGCAGGCCGGGGTTGCAGGCGGCGAGCCAGCGCCGTGGGGTGACGCCGTTGGTTTTGTTGTTGAAGCGTTCCGGCCAGAGTTCATAGAAGTCGTGGAACAGGCCGGCGGTGAGCAGCTGGGTGTGCAGTGCGGCGACGCCGTTGATCGAGAAGCTGCCGACGATGGCGAGGTAGGCCATACGCACCATTGGCTCGTGTCCCTCCTCGATGATCGATATGCGGCGCAAGCGGTCGGTGTCGCCGGGCCAATGCTGCGCTACCTGGGCGAGAAAGCGGGCGTTGATCTCGTAGATGATCTCCAGCAGGCGTGGTAGTAGCTGCTGGAATAGGCGCACCGGCCAGCGTTCCAGGGCTTCCGGCAGTAAGGTGTGGTTGGTGTAGGCCATGGTGTGGGATGTGATGGCCCAAGCGTCGTCCCAGCCGAGATGCTGCTCATCCATCAGCTGGCGCATCAGTTCAGCCACCGAGATGCTGGGGTGGGTGTCGTTGAGCTGGAAGCAGTTTTTCTCGGCAAACTCGCTGAAATCCTGGTGGCTCTCATGCCATTCGCGGATTACGTCTTTGATACTGGCGGAGGCGAGGAAGTACTGCTGGCGCAGCCGCAGCTCTTTGCCGTTCTCGCTGGCGTCGTTGGGGTAGAGCACCATGGTGATGTTTTCTGCGTCGTTCTTTTTCTTCACCGCCTCGGTGTAGCCGCCGGCGTGGAACTCCTCCAGGTCAAACTCGTCGGTGGCGGCGGCCTTCCACAGCCGCAGGGTGTTGACGGTATTGTTGCGGTAGCCGGGGATCGGGATGTCGTAGGGTACCGCCAGCACGTCGTGGGTGTCGACCCAGCGGATGTGCAGCCGGCCGCTGGCGTCGCGGCCCTGCTCGACGCGCCCGCCAAACTTGATGCGTTGCACATACTCGGGCCGCTCCAGCTCCCAGGGGTTGCCGTCGCGTAGCCAGTGGTCTGGATCCTCGATCTGCTGGCCGTTGGCGATGTGCTGGCGGAACATGCCGTATTCGTAGCGCAACCCGTAGCCGCGCACCGGCAGCCGCAGGCTGGCGCAGCTGTCGAGGAAGCAAGCGGCGAGCCGCCCCAGGCCACCGTTGCCGAGGCCGGCGTCGGGCTCGCTCTCACGGATCTCCTCCAGCGATACGCCCAGATCGTAGAGGGCCTTGTACGACTGCTGAGTGAGATCCAGGTTGAGCATGGTGTTGCTTAGGGCACGCCCCATCAGGAATTCGAGTGAGAGGTAAAAGGTGCGTTTGCAATCGCTCTCTTCGTAGGCGCGACGGGTGGTCTTCCAGCGCTCGATGAGACGGTCGCGCAGTGCCAGCGCTAGCGCTTTGTAGGGGTAGTGGCTCGATTTGCAGTGGTCGTCGCGACCGAGGGTGTGAGCGAAATAGCGGCGAAAGTCATCCGCGATCGCCTTGGTCTCCATGCCCAGCGGAGGCAGTTCAGTGATTCTGCGATTGGTTGGATCACACTGTTTCAGTTTGGGGTGGCCTTTTTCTGACATGGCTTGACTGCACCAATATGCTTAACGAAGCGCGTATTATGCAGCGGTCTCTGATGCTAAACCAGAAACTATGTCACCGGTAAGTGATTGCATGTATCACAGTTGTTAGGGCTGCTTCTCAGTGATGCCGAGATTGCCGGAGAAGCCAGGGCTGGCGCCTTCCGAGAGGCGGATCTTCAGCGATAGGTTGTTGCGTGAGTCGGCGTGGCTGAGGGCCTCCTCCAGGCTGATCCGCTCCTCCCGGTAGAGCTTATAGAGCGACTGGTCGAAGGTCTGCATGCCGCGTTCTGTGCCCTGTTCCATCGCCTCTTTGATGCCGTGGATGTCGCCCTTCTGGATCAGCTCAGAGATGTAGCTGGTGAGTAGCAAGATCTCTACTGCCGGCAGGCGCTGGCCGTTGACGTTGCGCACCAGGCGTTGTGAGATCACCGCCTTGAGGTTGAGTGAGAGGTCCATGTAGAGCTGCTGCCGGGCGGTGTCGGGAAAGAAGTTGATGATCCGGTCGAGGGCCTGATTGGCGTTGTTGGAGTGCAGGGTGGAGAGGCAGAGGTGGCCAGTCTCGGCGTAGGCGATGGCGTATTTCATCGTCTCCATGTCGCGGATCTCGCCGATCTGGATCACGTCAGGGGCCTCGCGCATGGCGTTCTTTAGGGCATTTTCATAGCTGAGAGTATCTATGCCAACCTCGCGCTGGTCGACGATCGACCGCTTGTGGGTGTAGAGGTATTCGATCGGATCCTCGATGGTGAGAATGTGGCCATACATGTTCTGGTTGCGGTGCTCGAGCATCGCCGCCAGGGTGGTCGACTTGCCCGAACCGGTGGCGCCGACCACCAGGATCAGGCCGTGCTTCTGCAGGATCAGATCCTTCAGGATGACCGGCAGATTGAGCTGTTCCACCGGCGGGATCACCCCTTTGATGTAGCGGATCACCATCGCCACATCGCCGCGTTGTCTGAAGACATTGACGCGAAACCGCCCCAGTTTGCTGATGGAAATGGCCATATTGCACTCCAGCGTCGCCTCGAACTCGTGTATCTGATCGTCTGACATCACCGAGTAGGCGAGCTTGCGCACCTGGCCGGGCTGCAGCGGGGTGGAGCCGATCGGACGGCAATCCCCCTCGGCCTTGAGGTTGGGTGGTGCGCCAGTACTGAAGAAGAGATCCGAGCCGTTTTTCTGCACCATGAGTTTCAAGTAAGGGACGATATCCATCAAAAATTCCTTGTTGCTGTGATTGAGGCTGGCGGGGGAGGTATCGCTTCCCTATAGTGCCTTGCTGTCCCATGCTTATCGGCGGTTTTTCTCTGGAGTGTAGGAGATTTTTTCATGCAGCCATCACTAATTCGACTGAGCGGGCTGAGTATCTATCCGGTGAAATCCCTCGGCGGGATCGATCTGCAGCGTAGCGAGCTGGACAGCTTTGGTCTGCACTACGATCGCCGTTGGATGCTGGTGGATCAGGCCGGTCACTTTCTCAGCCAGCGGCGCCTGCCGCGTATGACCCTGATCCAGCCGGCAATTGAGTCGGATCGGCTGCTGCTACGGGCCGATGGTCAGCAGCCGTTGTCACTACCGCTGCACCCTCAAGGGGATGAGTGGATCGAGGTGCAGGTCTGGGAGGATCGTTGCCGGGGGCTAGTCTGTGGTGCGGAGGCCGATCGGTGGTTGAGTGAGTTTCTGGAGATCCCCTGTCGACTGGTCTACATGCCCGACTCGACCCGCCGCCAGGTCGATCCTGACTATGCTCTCAGCTCAGATCACACCGCCTTCTCCGATGGCTTTCCGCTACTACTGATCTCGCAGGCCTCGCTGGCTGATCTCAACCGGCGTTTGCCGGTTGCGCTGCCGATGCGCCGTTTTCGTCCCAATCTGGTGGTCGATGGCTGCACGCCCTATGCGGAGGACCGGTGGCGGCGGATCCAAATCGGCGGGGTGGTTTTTCGGGTGGTGAAACCCTGCTCTCGTTGCGTTATTACCACCATCGATCCGCAGAGTGCGCAGCGCGGAGAGGAGCCGCTGAAGACCCTGTCCGGCTATCGTCGCCAGGGCAATAAGGTACTTTTCGGTCAGAATCTTTTACACAATGCTGAGGGCGAACTCGCCTTGGGGTTGCCGGTTGAGTTGCTGGAGGTGAGTGGTGAATGAGTCAGAGGCGATCCTTGCCTGCAGGCAGTGGGTGGAAGAGGTGGTGGTGGGGCTTAATCTCTGCCCGTTTGCGGCCCAGCCGATGGGTCAGGGGCGGGTGCGTTTCCATGCCACCCCGGCGGATCAACTGGAGACGATCTACCAGAGTTTTTTGCAGGAGCTGGACCAGATCAACCGCCTCGATGAGGCGGAGGTGGAGACGGCGCTGTTTATCATTCCCAGAGGGCTGGAGCAGTTTTCAGACTATCTGGAACTGTTGACGCTGGCGGAAGAGGTGATCGCCGAGGCGGGGCTGGAGGGGCTGTTTCAGCTCGCCAGCTTCCATCCTGACTACCGTTTTGAAGGGGCCACAGCGGATGATCCGGCCAACTACACCAATCGTTCACCCTATCCGATGATCCACGTCATCCGTGAGGCGCCGCTGTCACGTGCCCTGGAGAGTTATCCCAACCCGGAGCAGATTCCCCAGCGCAACGTGCAGTTGCTGCGTGATATGGGTATTGAGCGGGTGCAGGCGCAACTCGCCCACTGTCTGGTGGGGGAGGAGGATTAGTTGTAGATCGCGGTGATGCGCCAGCGCTCGCCGTCGCGGGTCAGGCGCGCGTGTACCGGGTTTTCACCCAGCTCGCCGATACGCAGCAACAGGCTGTTGGGGCCGTCAAAAAAGGCGTAGTCCAGCTGATTCAGTAGACCGCCCTGACGGGGGTCCGGATTGTGGGAGCGGAGCTGATGCATCGCCCACTCCAGGTCGACCATCTGGTCGATGGCACCGCTGCCGAGTCGCTGGATGCCACTCTGCAGCCATTCGACGAAGCTGCCAGAGACCTCGCCGATGCTGCTCTCCATCTCTTTGTTCATCTTGCGCTTGATCTCGGCCCGCACTGTCTGCAGATCCACCAGTTCGGCAAGCCGCGCCCGGTCACTCTGTTGCAGCGCCTGGTCGAGTTGATAAAGGGTGGTGAAGGGCCAGACAAGATAGGCGATCAGCGCCAGGAATAGCGTGATGAAGAGCGTTTTCATGGGATCAGGGGAGTTTGTGGCGGAGATGGAATGGGAGGCTCGGCGACCGCCGGGCCTCCCTGATCAGCAGGGCACGGATCAGTAGCGACCGCGACCACCACCACCGCTGTTGGTGCGGGGCTTGGCTTCGTTGACACGCAGGCTGCGACCGCCCAACTGGCTGTCGTTGAGGCTATCGATGGCGCTCTGTGCGGCGCTGTTGTCAGACATTTCGACAAAGCCGAAGCCGCGGGAGCGACCGGTCTCGCGGTCCATAATGACCTTGGCGCTGTCTACCGCGCCATAGGGAGCAAAAAGCTCATGCAACTCATCATCGGTGGTGTTCCAAGAGAGGTTTCCAACATAGATATTCATTTCCAAAGCTCACTGAAAAAAATGCATTTGAGAAAATAACAACGCCACCAACCAATCAAATGCAAAATCAATCGATAGCTCCGGTCGGGGAAAACCTCAACTCGGTATCTCCCGCACACCGCGGGTATGAGTACTTTAGTCGGTTTCTTCCAATTGTGCAGCCTCTAATTGCTCTCCAATTGCAAACCAGTCGGTCTCTATTGCTTGGAGTTGGCGATCGACCTCGGCTTTCTCGGCAAGCAGCTGTTTTAGATCTTGTTTTCTATCCTCCTGATAGAAACCCGTGTCGGCCAGCGAACTCTCCAGGATGGATTGGCTGGCCTGCAGGCGTTCCATCTCCTGTTCGAGCTTCGTCATCTGGCGTTTGAGTGGCTGCAGCTGGCGCCTCCGCTCGGCCTCGGCACGTTTGCGGGCGCGGCGCGCCTCGGCGGTATGCTCTCCCTCGCTGCGGCTGTTTCCATCCGACCCCTGTTCCCGCCGCTGCGCCGTCAGCCAGGCGGGATAGGCCTCCAGGTCGTCATTGAAGGGTTCGACGCGCCCGCCGTACACCAACCAGAGGCGGTCGCAGGTGATGCGCAGCAGGTGACGGTCGTGGGAGACCAGCACCATCGCCCCCTCAAAATCCTGCAGCGCCTGGCCGAGGGCGTGGCGCATCTCCAGATCGAGGTGGTTAGTGGGCTCGTCGAGCAGCAGCAGGTTGGGGCGTTGGTAGACCAGTAGTGCCAGCACCAGGCGCGCCTTTTCGCCGCCGGAGAAGGGTGCGACCGGCTCCAGTGCGCGCTCACCGGCAAAGCCAAATCCGCCGAGAAAATCCCGCAGAGACTGCTCGCTGGCCTTGGCATCAAGACGCTGCAGATGCTGCAGTGGGCTGGCGTGCAGGTCGAGCTGCTCCAGCTGGTGCTGGGCGAAGTAGCCGATCTTCAGCTCCTGGGCGGGCAGTAGCTTGCCGGCCAGAGGGGTGAGTTCGCCGGCCATCAGCTTGATCAGGGTCGATTTGCCCGCGCCGTTGGGGCCGAGCAGGCCGATGCGATCGCCCGGCTCGAGGGACAGTCCGATCTTCTGCAGCAGCGGCTGTTGGTTGTAGCCGGCGTTGACCTTTTCGAGTTGCAGCAGCGGGTGAGGGTTGTGTTGCGGTGCGCGGAAGGCGAAGTGGAACTGAGAGTCGACATGGGCCGGGGCGATCAATTCCATGCGCGCCAGTGCCTTGAGGCGGCTCTGGGCCTGGCGCGCCTTGGTGGCCTTGGCGCGGAAACGATCCACATAGCTGCGGATGTGGGCGATCTCGCGCTGCTGTCTCTGATGTTCGGCCTGCTGGTTGGCGAGGCGTGCGGTGCGGATCTGCTCGAAGGCGGAGTAGTTGCCGCTGTAGAGGCTGGCAGTCTGCTGCTCCATGTGCACCACATGGTCTATGGTCTGGTCGAGAAAGTCCCGGTCGTGGGAGATCAGCAGCAGGGTGCCGGGGTACTTTTTCAGCCAGCCTTCGAGCCAGATCACTGCATCCAGGTCGAGATGGTTGGTGGGTTCATCGAGCAGCAGCAGGTCGGAGCGGCACATCAGCGCCTGGGCCAGGTTGAGGCGCATGCGCCAGCCACCGGAGAAGTGGGAGAGCGGCTGTTCCATCTCGCTGGCCGCAAAGCCAAGCCCGTAGAGTAGTTGGCCGGCGCGCCCCTTGGCGCCGTAACCGCCGATCGTCTGCAGTTGCTCGTGCAGTTGCGCCTGGCTGGCGGCGTCGTGACTCGCCTCAGCTTCCGCCAGCTCCGCCTCGATGCGGCGTAGCTCCTGGTCACCGTCGATGACATATTCGATGGCGGCGCGCTCGAGCGCCGGGGTCTCTTGGGCGACATGAGCGATCTCCAGCTGAGGCGGCTGCTCAAGCTCCCCTTCGTCGGCCTGCAACTGGCCGAGGATCAGGCTGAACAGGCTCGATTTGCCGCAGCCGTTACCGCCGGTGATGCCAATCTTCCAGCCAGCATGCAGGGTGAATTGGGCGTCGGCGAACAGCAGTTTGCTGCCGCGGCGCAGCGTCAGATGGTCGAATCGCAACATGGCGCGGAGTGTACCAGTGCCTCGGGTTAAACGGCAGCTGTATCGCGACGGTCGAGGCGCCGCAGGGTGATCGCCTCACTGATGTGGTTGACGCCGATCTGATCCGCCTGATTGAGGTCGGCAATGGTGCGGGCCACTTTGAGAATGCGATGGTAGGCACGCATCGAGAAGCCGAGACGCTGCATCGCGCGCAGCAGCAGCTGATGGCCGGCCGGATCCGGGGCTGTGTGGCGCTCGAGCTGACGGCCGGCCAGTCGGCTGTTGGTGGTGCCCTGACGATCGAGTTGACGTCGGCGGCACTGCTCGACTCGCTGGCGTACCTGCAGGCTACTCTCTTCGCCATCGCTATGGCGCTGGAGTAGCAGACGCGGGTCGGGGCGGGGCACCTCCAGCTGCAGGTCAATGCGGTCGAGCAGTGGCCCGGAGATGCGGGCGCGGTAGCGGCTGATCTGTTCTGCGCTGCAGTGGCAGCGATCGGAGCCATCCCCGAGATGGCCGCAGGGGCAGGGGTTCATGGCGGCAACCAGCTGGAAGCGGGAGGGGAAGCTGGCTTGGCGGGCGGCGCGGGAGATGGTGATCTGGCCGCTCTCAATGGGTTCGCGAAGCACCTCCAATACCCGGCGCTCGAATTCCGGCAGCTCGTCGAGGAACAGCACGCCGTTGTGGGCCAGTGAGATCTCGCCTGGTTTGGGGTTGCTGCCGCCGCCTACCAGGGCCACCGCGGAGGCGGTGTGATGGGGGCTGCGAAATGGACGCTGGCGCCAGTTGCGTGGATCAGGTTCGTTGCCACTGATGGAGTGCAGCGCGGCGGTTTCCAGTGCCTCGGCCTCGGAGAGTGGCGGCAGGATGCCAGCCAGGCGGCTGGCGAGCATCGATTTGCCGGTGCCGGGTGGTCCGATAAACAGCAGTGAGTGGTTGCCGGCGGCGGCAATCTCCAGGGCGCGTTTGGCCTGCGGTTGGCCGATCACCTCGGCGAGATCGGGGTTTGTCGGTTCGATGGTGGTCGGTGGTGCGTCAGGCTTATCTGAAGCGAGCGGCTGTGTCCCTGTGAGGTGGTCGCAGACTGCCAGCAGATGCTCGGCAGGGAAGGCTTGCAGCCCCTCCACCAGCTGTGCCTCAGACAGGTTGGTGCGCGGCAGGATCAGCTGATGCTGTGCCGATCTGGCGGCGATGGCTGCGGGCAGTGTGCCGCGAACTGGCCGCAGCTCGCCGGAGAGGGCTAGTTCGCCGAGAAACTCATACTCTTGCAGAATGTTTTTCGGGAGTTGCCCGGAGGCGGCAAGGATGCCGAGCGCGATCGGCAGGTCGAAGCGGCCGCCCTCCTTGGGCAGGTCGGCGGGGGCTAGGTTGATGGTGATGCGCCGCGCCGGGAACTCGAAGCCGCTGTTGAGCAGCGCGCCACGCACTCGCTCCTTGCTTTCACGCACCGCCATCTCGGGCAGGCCGACGATGGAGAGTGCGGGCAGGCCGTTGGCCAGATGGACCTCGACGGTGACCAGAGGGGCCTGGATGCCAACCTGGGCGCGGCAATAGAGGATGGCCAGTGACATGCCTACCTTCCTTGGTAGTGGGTGGGTGAGGTTAAGGCGCCTCTGAATGAATTTGGGCCGCAAGGCTGCTCGCCCAGCCTCGCTCAGAGGCTCCTAGCTGCGCTTGGTGATCTGCGCTTCCAGCTCCCTGATCTCAGCTTCCAGCCTGCTCAGTTTCTCGCGGGTGCGTGTCAATACTGCGCGCTGTACGTCAAACTCCTCGCGGGTGACCAGATTCATGCGGGTCAGCCCCGCCTCTAGGGTGGTGCGAAGATTCTTCTGCAGGTCCGCCTGCAGGAGCTGAATCCCTCCAGGGACGCTGCCGGCGAGGCGTTCAGCCAGCTCATCGATAAGTTTAGGATCGAACATCCGCACACCTTAGCCCAGCGGGCGTTTTGTTGTCCAGATAGCTGCTTCACTCTCTGGCCTCTAATGCATCAATTTGGTGCGAGGCGGGGATGCGCGCCCTGTCACGGTGCCGCATCTTGGTGCGGCGCATTTTGCGTGATGCGGAGAAAAACTAGAAATAGATGTATAACGTATTGTTTATGATGGTGTTTACTGATTTGGCACGGTTTCTGCTAAAAGTGGCTGTAAGCGGGAACCTCTGGTTTTTTGCGCTGAACAAATACAACTCACTACAAACGGCAAGAGATTTTAGGAGTAGCGAAATGAAGATGAAAAAACTAGCCCTGGCATGCAGTGTTGCGATGATTGCTGCCTCCACCCAGACCCTGGCTGAGACGGAAGTCAGCATGAATGTCGGTGCCACCAGCAACTACATCTGGCGCGGCATGACCCAGACCTCTGACGGCGCCGCCGTCTCCGGTGGCCTGGATGCAGGCTTCGATAGCGGCATCTACCTGGGCACTTGGGCCTCTAATGTCACCGATGGTTTTGAGCTCGACTTCTATGGTGGTTTTGCCGGTGAGGCGGGTGATTTCGGTTACGATCTGGGCGCTATCTACTACATGTATAAAGATGATGCGGATGCGGATTTTGCTGAGGTCTACGCCAACGCCAGCTTCATGTTTGTGAACGCCGGCCTGGCCTACACTGTCTCCGCCGACAACGATCCCTCTGAAGGCGATCTCTACTACTTCGTCGGTGCCAGCTTCGATCTGCCCCAGGATTTCTCGATCGGCGGCACTATCGGTGTCTACGACTACGATGCCGCCGGCAGTGATGACCTGACCCACTATCAGATCGACCTCTCCAAGAGCGCCGGTGACTATGGCGACGTGACCTTCACCCTCTCCGATACCGACGCCACCGCTGGTGCCGATAAGGATATGCGTGCGCTGGTCTCCTGGAGCAAATCCTTCTAAAGCCCCGGTTCAACACAATCAAGGGTGGAGCGCAGCTGCTGCTCCACCCATTGAGGAGAAAACAGCATGAAAATGATTTCTGCAATCATCAAGCCCTTCAAGCTCGATGATGTCCGTGAGGCGCTCTCCGATATAGGCGTCACCGGTATCACTGTGACCGAGGTAAAGGGCTTCGGTCGCCAGAAGGGCCATACCGAACTCTATCGTGGCGCCGAGTATGTCGTCGATTTTCTGCCCAAGATCAAGGTCGAGATTGCGGTGGATGACGGTGTCGTCGATCAGGTACTGGAGGCGATCTCCGGAGCGGCCAAGACCGGCAAGATCGGTGACGGCAAGATCTTTGTGATGCCACTGGAACAGGCAGTGCGAGTGCGTACTGGCGAGACCGGTAGCGAAGCGCTCTAAGACCAACTCTTCTGGAGGAGACAATCGTGGAAGCGATCACACAGCTTAGTTATGCGCTCGATACCTTCTATTTTCTGGTATCTGGTGCACTTGTAATGTGGATGGCAGCAGGCTTCGCCATGCTTGAGGCCGGCCTGGTGCGGGCCAAGAATACTGCCGAGATCCTGACCAAAAACATCACCCTGTTCGCTATTGCCTGCATCATGTACATGCTGGTGGGCTACGGCATCATGTATCCGGATGGCGGCAACGGTTTTATCCCGGCGCTTGATCTGGGATTTATGTTCGGCGGTGACAACAGTGTCGATGATGTGCTGAAGAGCAACGGCGAGACTTACTACTCGGGCATGTCCGACTTCTTTTTTCAGGTGGTATTTGTCGCCACCGCCATGTCGATCGTCTCCGGTGCGGTGGCGGAGCGCATGAAGTTGTGGGCCTTTCTTGCCTTTTCGGTAGTGATGACCGGCTTTATCTACCCACTGCAGGGTTACTGGAAGTGGGGTGGCGGTTTCCTGGATGCCGCTGGCTTCAGTGACTTCGCAGGTTCCGGCGTGGTGCATCTGTGCGGCGCTGCTGCGGCTTTGGCCGGGGTGCTGCTGCTGGGCGCACGTAAGGGTAAGTACACGGCCGATGGGCGGGTCAACGCCATTCCGGGTGCCAACATGCCGATGGCGACCCTGGGTACCTTCATCCTGTGGCTAGGCTGGTTCGGCTTTAATGGTGGCTCTGAGCTGAAGCTCTCCAACATCGAAGAGGCGAATGCGGTGGCTATGGTCTTCGTCAACACCAACGCTGCCGCTGCCGGTGGTGTGATTGCCGCGCTGCTGACTGCACGTGCACTGTTCGGCAAGGCCGATCTGACCATGACGCTCAACGGCGCGCTGGCCGGTCTGGTGGCGATCACCGCTGAACCGCTGACTCCGACTCCGCTGCTGGCGACCATCGTCGGCGCAGTCGGCGGCGTGCTGGTAGTCTTCTCCATCATTTTTATGGACAAGCTGAAGATCGACGATCCGGTGGGTGCCATCTCGGTACACGGTGTGGTCGGTATGTGGGGCCTGCTCGCGGTAGTGCTCTCTAACCCTGATGCGACCCTGGGGGCTCAGTTGTTAGGCCTGGGCACCATTTTCGCCTGGACCTTCGGCGCCTCTTTCATCGTCTGGCTGATCATCAAGCTTGTGATGGGAATCCGTGTCAGTGAGGAGGAGGAGTACGAAGGCGTGGATATCGGCGAGTGTGGTCTGGAGGCCTACCCCGAGTTCACTGGCTCACACGGCGCGGGTCGCTGATCCCGATATTAAATAATTAGACCTCTCTCACTTTCGGGGTGCCATTGGCACCCCTTTTTTTGTGTCAGGCACAGCAGATGCGCTGCTGCAAGCAGGTTCAGTAAGCGATCTTCTGGTTGTTGCTGTCAGTCTCGGTGATAAGCAGCGATTCGGAAATGGTGCAGTTACGACCGTGGTTTTTGGCGTAGTAGAGCGCTTGGTCGGCACGTTCCAGTAGAGTCTCTATGGAGTCCTCCGGGTGTAGGCTGGCAACGCCCACCGAGATAGTGATGCCGGGTAGCTTCTCCTTGGTGCTCTTTCTCACCAGCACCAGTTTGCCGACTGTGCTTCGTATCATCTCCGCCACCTTGATCGCATCCTCAAGTGAGGTATTGGGTAACACCAGGGTGAACTCTTCACCGCCATAACGGGCGGCGATGTCATTCTTCCGCGCCCTCTGTTGCAATGTCTGAGCGACGCGCCGGATTACCTCGTCACCGATCAGGTGACCGAAGCTGTCGTTGAAATGCTTGAAGTGATCGATGTCGAGCATCAGTACTGACAGCGTTGTCTGGCTCTCTATGCTGCTTTCAATGCACTGGCTAAGGCGTTGATTGAGGACCTTCTTGTTATAGAGACCGGTCAGGCTGTCCCGGTGTGCCTCCTCCCGTAGCTGTTCGACCTGATTCCGCAGCTCTGTGGTATTGCGTTCGGCTGACGCTAGGTTGTCCTGTATCTTTTGGTTATTGGAGATCGCCTGGTTGGTGGCCTGCAGTAGAGTGTCGGCGATGCGACGAACGCTGCCAAGGTCGGTCTGCCCCTGTAGTGACTCCATCTGCCCTTCAAGTAGCCGGCCAAAGTCGCTGATGCCATGACAGGCGCTGGAAACTCCTTCCAGCACCTTATAGAGGGTGTCATGCAGGCTGGCGATGTGATCGTCAAGCTGTAGTTCAGTGCCGCCCTCGAAGTGTGTCTCGAAGAACTCCCTGAGCAGGTGGGGATTGAGGCTGCCATGCTTTTCGAGATGTTGATCAAGTGCCTGATTCAGGGTTGGAGTCCGTTGTGCTACGTATTCGTAGGCCACAGCGTAGCAGACCGGGCTGGGCGGAATCTGGTGCTGTTGCAGGAGTTCCATCGCTGCCCGGTTGCGGTTCTGGGCGGTCTCGATAGGGTCGAGAATTTGACAAGGTGATATTTTGTTCATTTTTAATCAGGCTTGGCTGAATTGTCAGTCGGCTGATGATTTCCCAGGCGCGTCAGGATAGGTGATTCTTAGGCACCGCCCCTTAGGGTGATTTTCGGCTGGAGATGCGGCATCTTTAGCCGAAAACATGCCCTCGCCAGGCTGGAAGTGCCGACCTCACCCGGCACGAAGAGGATTTGCGATTCTGTTGGCCACAGAATCACTTCATGAGTATGAAGGCTAGCGGGGTTGTGGGGGGACGTCGTTAATCCCCGATCCGCTTAATATTACCCGCAGAGCCGGTCAGCTCTGTGGCTCGAGTATTTTGCGGAAAAATTCGGGAACGGCGAAGGCGGCGCGGTGGATATCGCTGTTGTAGTAACGGGTCTCGAAGCTGCGCTGTGCCACATCCTGTTCGCGGAAGCCCTCGATCGCCGCCCCCTTGCGTCCCAAAGTGGCGCTCCACCAACCGCTCGGGTATATCGGCTGGGGAAAGAACAGGCTCTTGACGTCGCTGAAGCCGCTGTCGTGTAGATTGCGGTACATGCGCTGGATGATCAGTTGGTGGATCAACGGTGACTCGCTCTGCTGGATCATCAGGCCGCCATCCGCCAAGGCGCGCTGGCAGGCGCGGTAGAAGTCAGCTGAAAAGAGTACCTCGCCGGGGCCGATTGGGTCGGTGGAGTCGACGATGATGATGTCGAGTGAGCCAGCTTTTGCTTGCTGCATCCACTCGATGCCGTCGATGAACAGCAGCTCGGCACGCGGATCCTGGTTGGACTCACACAGCTCCGGAAAGAATTGCTCGGAGACCCGGGTTACCCGCTCGTCGATATCGATCTGGGTGACCTGCTCCACCTCCGGATGCTTCAGCACCTCGCGCAGGGTGCCGCAGTCGCCGCCGCCGATGATTGCCACCCGCTGTGGCGCCGGATGGATGAAGAGAGCTGGGTGGACCATCATCTCATGGTAGAGGAAGTTGTCGAGGCTGCTGACCATGGTGTAGCCGTCGAGCACCATCAGGTTGCCCCAGTCGGTAGTCTCGTAGACCTCGATCTTCTGGTAGCGGGACTGCTCTTCGTGCAGCTTGCCCTTGATGCGCAGGCCGAAGGCGTTGCCGCCCTCTTCACACTTTTCGGTAAACCACTGTTCGTTGTCGGCCATTGCTCTCTCCACAACTCTTATCTGGCAGGACATTCCGCCCAAATCTGGTGGGCAGCTAGAGTGTCATTAGCGCTTCTTTTGCGCAACCTCAATGGCGCCCCGGCACCACGCTAGCAACTGCTCCTGATCTTCCAACGCTTCTACCGGGGTGAATAAAATTTCATGCTGATCTGCTTGCCATCCTTGCGCTGGTAGCTGAAGGACGACTGACCTACCTGGCGGAAATGCTCACTGCTGGCGTCATCGGCCTTCAGGTAGAGGCTATCCTCCTCGAGGATGGCGCAGAACAGACCATCGCAATAGGCGCCTGCGTCGCCAAACATACGGCGAACCTGAATCGTGCTGAGGGGGCTCAGCTGTTCGTGAATATAGTCCGAGTCGTATTCACTGACGGACATGAGTGAGTTGCCTGAGTCGCTTGCGGGAGCGGGCCTGCACTGCCGGGCCGCCGGTCTCCTGGACTTGATGGATGGCCCCGTACCAGCTTGATCACCTCATCGACCCGCCCCAGCGAGCGGCGATCGCCCCTCGGTCACATTTGCAGTAGTCTGTGGCCGCTCATCAGGAGTCATCAAAGGCGATAGTGAATGGGGCCATTAGAGATTATCTACCAGGACCAGGCAATCGTTGCGATCAACAAGCCCGCGGGGTTGCTGGTGCATCCCAGTCTCGTGGATCGGTACGAGACCCGTTCGGCGATGAAGCTGTTGCGCGACCAGTTGGGGCGCTGGGTCTACCCGGTGCATCGGCTCGATAAGCCGACCTCCGGGGTGCTGCTGTTTGCCCTCAACTCAGAGGTGGCACAGCGGCTCGGTGAGCAGTTCGAGGGGCGGGGTGTGGAAAAACGCTATCTGGCGGTGGTGCGTGGCCACCCCGATCAGCAGGAGGTGATCGACTACCCGCTGAAAGAGCTGCTTGACAAGATGACCGATCGGCGCGCCCGCCAGAACAAACCAGCCCAGCCGGCCGTAACTCGCTACCGGTGTCTCGCCACTGCCGAGCTACCCTACCGGGTTGATCGCTACCCGAGCAGTCGCTACGCGTTGCTTGAGCTCTGCCCAGAGACCGGCCGCAAGCATCAGATTCGCCGCCACATGAAGCATATTTTCCACCCGATCATCGGTGACACCAGCTACGGCAAATCGCGCCACAATCGGCTCTTTGAACGGCTGTTTGATTGCCGCCGGCTGCTGCTGACGGCGGTGACACTGTGCTTTCGCCATCCACTGAGCGACGTCCCGATGCGCCTGACCTCCGAACTCGACCCGCCCTTCACTCGGGTAGTGCATGGTATGACCTGGAGCGAGGTCCTGGCAGAAAGGCTGATGGCTGCTGATGGCGACAAATAACCTACATTTTCGTAGCCGTTTAACGCATAATACACGCCATGCAGCCTGACCATTCCGATTCTGAAGCGCTCTATGCCATCCCCCGCTGGGGGGCAGGTTATTTTCATGTCAATGAAGATGGCCACCTGGCGGTGCGACCCGATCCGCAGCAGCTGGTGGAGATTGACCTGCGTCAGCTGGTGGATGAGCTGCATGAAGCGGGCCTCTCACTGCCGGTGCTGGTGCGCTTCAACGACATCCTGCGTGATCGTGTGCGACGACTGCGCGCGGCGTTCGAGCAGGCGCAACAGACGCAGGCCTACAGCGGCAGCTACACCACCGCCTATCCGATCAAGGTCAACCAGCAGCGCAGTGTGGTGGAACAGATCGTCGCCGACGGCGCCACCGGCCTGGAGGCGGGCAGCAAACCGGAGCTGATGGCGGCGCTGTCGCTGGCTCGGCCGGGTGGGCTGGTGGTCTGCAACGGCTACAAGGATCGGGAGTATATCCGCCTCGCTCTGATCGGCCGGCGCCTCGGGCTGCGGCTCTACATCGTCATCGAAAAACCCCAGGAGCTGGAGCTGGTGCTGGAAGAGTCGGCGCGACTCGGCATCGAGCCGCTGCTGGGGGTGCGGGTGCGGCTGGCGGTCTCGGCGGCTGGCAACTGGCAGAATAGCGGTGGTGAGCGTGCCAAGTTCGGCCTCTCCGCCGCCCAGTTACTGAGCCTGGTTGAGCGACTTGAGCAGGCCGGCGGCATCCCCTGGCTGCAGATGCTGCATGTGCACCTGGGTTCGCAGATCCCCAACCTGGCCGATATCCGCAATGGATTGCGTGAGGCGGCGCGCTACTTCGTCGAACTCTCGCTGCTGGGGGTGCCGATCGATACCCTGGACCTGGGCGGTGGCCTGGGTGTCGACTACGAAGGCTCAGGTACGCGCCACTTCAGCTCGATCAACTACAGCGTTGAAGCCTATGCCGAGGTGGTGGTGGCGGCGATCGCCGAGGCCTGCCGTGAGGCGTCGCTGGTCTACCCCGCGATCATCACCGAATCGGGTCGGGCACTAACCGCCCACCACTCGCTGCTGATCAGCAACCTGATCGACCGAGAGGCCGCTCCAGGCGCGGCGGTGACGCCAGCCGAGTCGGATCAGACGTTGCCTGTGCTGGCGCAACTGTCGCAGCTGTTGGGTTCAGAGGCTTCGCCCCTCGAGCTGTTCGAGCAGGCCCAGGAGCTGCTGGATCAGGCGCGCCGCGAATTCGAACTCGGTGCGCTGTCGCTGGCTGGCCGGGCCCGGGCCGAGCAGCTCTTCTACGCCATCTGCCGTGAGCTGCAGCCGCGGCTCGCCTACAGCTCACGGCGTCAGCGTGAGCTGATCGAACGCATCCATCTGCTGCTGGCCGACAAGCTGTTTCTGAACTTCTCGCTGTTCCAGTCGATGCCGGATGCCTGGGCGATCGAGCAGATATTCCCGGTGGTGCCGCTGCAGCGGCTGGATGAGGTTCCTGATCGGCGCGGCGTGGTGCACGATCTGACCTGTGATTCCGACGGTTGTATCGAGCACTATGTGGAGCAGGGCGGGGTCGAGGCGAGCCTTCCGGTACACGCTCCGCGGGCCGGCGAGGCGTACTATCTGGGGATCTTTCTGCTCGGCGCCTATCAGGAGATCCTCGGCGACATCCACAACCTATTCGGTGACAGCGACGCGGTCAATCTGGAGCTCGACGGTCAGGGTGGTTACCGTCTGCTGGAGCCGGAGCGGGGCGATTCGGTGGACGAACTGCTCAGCTATGTGCACTTTGACCCCCGGGCGATGGAGATCGCCCTGCGCACCCGCCTCAACCAGGCAGGGCTGGACAAGGCGCAGCGCGACCACTTCTTTGCCGAGCTCAAGTCGGGGCTCTACGGTTACACTTATCTGGAAGATTAAGCCGACTACCTGCATCGCCTTTCCGCAGTGCCTGGGCTAACATCTCTCCCCTGTTTCCTTACCACGCCTGCGCCGATGCCTGAACAAAAACCCTTCATCCTTGTCGATGGTTCCTCCTATCTGTTCCGCGCCTTCCACGCCCTGCCGCCGCTGACCAATTCAAAAGGCGAACCGACCGGCGCGATCGTTGGTGTGATCAACATGCTGCGGCGATTGATCGATGACTACCAGCCAGAGCATATGGCGGTGGTGTTCGACGCTCCCGGCGGCAGCTTTCGCAACCAGCTCTACCCGGACTACAAGGCCAACCGGCCGCCGATGCCGGAGGAGTTGCGCCAGCAGATCGAGCCGCTGCACCAGATTGTGCGTGCGATGGGGCTACCGCTGCTGATGATCCCAGGGGTTGAGGCGGATGATGTGATCGGCACCCTGGCGCAGCAGGCGGCGCAGCTGGGTATGCAGACCCTGATCTCTACCGGCGACAAGGATATGGCGCAGCTGGTCAACGCACAGGTGGCGCTGATCAACACTATGTCGGAGAGCTATACCGACCGGGATGGAGTAGTGGCGAAGTTCGGTGTCACCCCGGAGCAGATCATCGACTACCTGGCACTGGTGGGCGACAGTGCCGATAATATCCCCGGCGTACCCAAGTGCGGCCCCAAGACCGCCGCCAAGTGGCTCGGGCAGTATGGCGACCTGGACAACCTGATCGCCCATGCCGATGAGATTAAGGGCAAGATCGGCGAGAACCTGCGCGCCAGCCTGGAGCAGCTGCCGCTGTCGCGCCAGCTCGCCACCATCAAGCTCGACGTAGCGTTGGAGCAGGGGCCGGATGGTTACCGCCCCACTGAGCCGGACCGCGAGATATTGCGGCAACACTACAGCCGCATGGAGTCGAATCGGTTGCTGTCGACCCTGGAGGCTGGGGAGGCCACTGAGGCGGGGCCGGCCGAGCCGGCGCTTGAGGTGGAGTATGAGACGATCTTCAGCAAGAGCGCTCTTGCCGATTGGCTGGTGCGACTGCAACAGGCTGAGCTATTCGCCTTTGATACCGAGACCACCAGCCTCGACTACATGCAGGCGGAGATCGTTGGCGTCTCATTTGCGGTGGAGGCGGGCCGGGCCGCCTATCTGCCGCTGGCGCACCGCTACCCGGGGGCGCCGGATCAGCTGGATCGTGACTGGGTGCTGGCACAGCTCAAGCCGCTGCTGGAGGATCCTGAGCAGAAGAAGGTCGGGCAGAACCTCAAATACGATATGAGCGTGCTGGCCCGCTACGGCATCGAGCTGCGCGGCATCGCTTTCGACACCATGCTCGAGTCCTATGTGCTCGACTCTACCGCCAGTCGCCACGACATGGACTCGCTGGCGAAGAAGTATCTACATTACGACACCATCCACTTCGAGGATGTCGCGGGCAAGGGCAAGAAGCAGCTCACCTTCGATCAGATCCCGCTGGAGAGCGCCGCCCCCTACGCGGCGGAGGATGCGGATATCACCCTGCGTCTGCACCAGACCCTCTGGCCGAGGCTGCAGGCCGAGCCGACTCTGGCGAGCCTCACCACCGATCTGGAGGTGCCGCTGGTGCCGGTACTGTCACGCATCGAGCGCAACGGGGTGCGCATCGACAGTGTGATGCTGAAGGCGCAGAGCCAGGAGTTGGCGCAGGGCATGCACCAGCTGGAGCAGCAGGCCCATGAGCTTGCCGGGCACAGCTTCAACATGGCCTCGCCGAAGCAGATCGGCCATATCTTCTTCGAGGAGCTGGGGCTGCCGGTGATCGCCAAGACGCCGAAAGGGGCGCCATCCACCGCCGAGTCGGTGTTGCAGGAGCTGGCGGATCAGGGCCATGAGCTGCCGGCGCTGATCCTGCGTCATCGTGGCTTGGCCAAGCTCAAATCCACCTATACCGACAAGCTGCCGGAGATGGTCGATCCGGATAGCGGCCGGGTCCACACCTCCTACCATCAGGCGGTGGCCGCCACCGGACGACTCTCCTCTTCCGATCCCAACCTGCAGAATATCCCGGTACGCAGCACGGAGGGGCGGCGTATCCGCCAGGCGTTTGTGCCCGAGCCTGGCTGGAAGATGGTGGCGGCGGACTACTCGCAGATCGAGCTGCGCATCATGGCGCACCTCTCTGGCGACGCGGGCCTGCTGCAGGCATTTGCCGAGGGCAAGGATATCCATCGTGCTACCGCCGCCGAGGTATTTGGTGAGAGCCTGGATGCGGTCACCAGTGAGCAGCGTCGCTCCGCCAAGGCGATCAACTTCGGCCTGATCTACGGCATGTCGGCCTTCGGTCTGGCCAAGCAGTTGGGGATTGAGCGGAGCGAGGCGCAGGAGTATGTGGACCTCTACTTTGCTCGCTACCCTGGGGTAGCGGCCTACATGGAACGCACCCGTGAGCAGGCCCGTGAGCAGGGTTACGTGGAGACCCTGTTTGGCCGGCGCCTCTATCTGCCCGATATCAAGGCCCGCGGGCCACGCCGCGGCGCAGCGGAGCGCACCGCGATCAATGCACCGATGCAGGGTACCGCGGCGGACATCATCAAGCGTGCGATGTTGGCGGTGGATGGCTGGATCGAGGCAGATCGGCCGCCGCTGCGGCTGCTGATGCAGGTCCACGACGAGCTGGTGCTGGAGGTGCAGGAGAGCTTTCTCGAAACGGCCTGCCAGCACCTGCGTGATTGTATGGAGTCAGCGGCTGAGCTGGCGGTGCCGCTGCTGGTGGAGGTAGGGATCGGTGATAACTGGGATGAGGCCCACTAAGGCAACGGGTGCGAAGAGGGTGAGTCTGTTCCAGCGCAGTCGCGGACTGGCATGCTGGTCTATGCAGTGATTGCGGTGGCCGCACTCTGGTTCGGCCTGTTCGAACTAGTTGATCCTCGAGGTATTGGTCGCGCTGCTGATTGAGACGGTGATGGCCGCCTTCAGGCAGCTAATTGGCAGAATGCAATATTCGAGTGAACTTATCTGTTTTTGCCGGGTCATAGCGTTTAGTCATGACGACAGGGCCGGCCCCTCCTAAGGCGGCCCGAACTCCCCGGTGACCCCATCTGGGGAGTCATCTAGCCCCGACAGCTTTTTCCCCTTTGAGCTGTCGGGGCTTTCTTTTGTGTGGCGGGTTATCCCTTTACGGGCAGATCAAACCAGATATCCAGCACTTCGTGAGCCTCGTCGATGCCCTGGCGTTTGAGGGAGGAGAAGAGCTGCAGCGTGATTTCGGGGAATTCCGCCAGCTCCTCCTGCACGCTGCGCAGGGTGCGCTGCGCCGCACCGGGCTTCAGTTTGTCCGCCTTGGTTAGCAGGATGTGGGTCGGCAGGCCGTGGTGGATGTTCCATTCGAGCATCTGGATATCGAACTTCTTTAGCGGATGGCGGACATCCATCATCAATATCAGTCCACGCAGGCACTCCCGTTGGGCAATGTAGTCGGCCAAGGCGCTCTGCCAGATCGTCTTGACCTGTTCAGCGACCTTAGCGTAGCCGTAGCCAGGTAGGTCGACCAGGCGGCGCTGCTCGTCAAGGCCGAAGAAGTTAAGCAGCTGGGTGCGACCGGGGGTCTTGGAGGTGCGCGCCAGGCTCTTCTGGTTGCAGAGCAGGTTGAGCGCGCTCGACTTGCCGGCGTTGGAGCGCCCGGCGAAGGCGACTTCAATGCCCTGGTCGGCTGGTGCCTGACTGAGTTTGGCCGCGCTCTTGAGAAAGCGTGCCCGGTGGTAGAAGGGATTCATAGGTTTTCAGGGGGGACGGCCCGAGCGTCGGCAGACGCCCGGAGTGGGGCTATCCCCAAAGCTTTTTGATCCAGGATTTTTTTGTTACGCGGGGGTTAGCGCCGGCGGCAAGGAAGTGTGCGGTGTATTGCATATCTTCCTCCATGATGTGCTTGGTGAGCCAGGTCTTGAGGAAGTGCATCAGTTCGAAGCCGATCGCGGTCTTGCCCGATTCGACCTTCTCCACCAGCTCGATGACGTGCCCGAGCAACTCCTCGTGAATCTCCTTGTGTGCGTCGTAACCAGGATAGTTGAGGATGCGCATCAGACTCTCTTCAACGGCGAAGTGGATGCGGGTGTAGTCCGCCAGTTCACCGAGAATCTCTTTAACAACTTCGCTTCCCTGGCGTTTGTGGATTGCATCATGCATCCGGTTGATCATATCGACCAGCACCTTGTGCTGCGCGTCGATCTCTTCGATGCCGACACTCAGGGTATCGGACCACTCTACAAAGGCAGCCATTGTTCTCTCCTCAGACCAGTTTTGTGGGATATTTTGGCCTAAAAGTCGATAAAAGTGTGTGAATTGCCCCGTGTTTCACGGCTCCTGGCGATCTGGGTCAATCTTCTCGTCTCCAGTGCCCCGATTTCCCGCCGGCCTTCTCCAACAGGCGCACCTGGTCGATGGTCATGCCGCGGTCGACCGCCTTGCACATATCATAGATGGTTAGCAGTGCCACTTGGGTGGCGCACAGCGCCTCCATCTCGACGCCGGTCTGGCCGCGGGTTTCGACCCGGCTCTGACAGTAGACGCTAGTGCTCTCGGGTTCGGCGCTCAGCTCGATATTGACCTTGGTGAGCGCCAGCGGGTGGCATAGCGGCACCAGGTCGGCAGTCTTCTTCGCGGCCATGATACCAGCGACACGAGCGATGCCGAGTACGTCGCCCTTCTTGTGGCCGCCCTGCATGATCAGCGCGAGGGTCTCGGGCAGCATGCTGATGCGGCCTTCAGTGACGGCCACCCGGTGGGTGACCGATTTGTCGCCGACATCGACCATATGGGCCTCGCCGGCTGCGTTGAAGTGGGTCAGGTCAGACATGCTGGTTACTCGGTTTACAGATGTTCAAGCGACTTGGCGACCTCACGCACCTCGAACTGCATGCTCTCCAGGTCGGCCATCACGTAGGTGGCAGGGGCGCGGCCGACGCCGCCGATGGTGCCGGGGTTGATCAGCGGGGTGGTGCCGCCCTTGATGTTGGCCAGCTCCTCGAATTTGAGCTTGTGGCTGTGACCGCAGCAGACCAGATCCCAGTCGCCGGTGGCGGCCATGGCACGGGCGTAGTGAGGATAGTGGACCAGGAAGATCCGCTTGCCGGCCAGTTCCACTCCAGCATCCATGCCATGGTAGTGGATGTGGGTGTTGGGCTGGTTGGCAAGTCGCCCCAGGGTGTAGAGGTCGCCGCTGTTGTTGCCGTGGATGACATGCACCGGTAGATCATGCTTGGCGAGGCAGTTGAGGGTGCTTGGAGCGACTACGTCGCCACAGTGCAGCACCGCCTCGGCGCCCTGGCTCTTGGCTTCTGCCACCGCGGCGTCGAGCAGCGGGATGTGGTCGTGGCTATCGGAGAGGATGCAGACTTTCATATTGGTGGTGATCGTGGGAGCGCTGCGTGTAGGCCTTAGAAATTGGGTTTTTCAGGTGCATCCTTATACAGTTGCACACTCTCCATGATCTCTGCCTTTGCCTCATCGAGGCCGTACCAGCCGTCGACGCGCACCCACTTACCTTCGTCCAGATCCTTGTAGTGCTCGAAGAAATGGGAGATGCGATTCAGCACCTCGCCAGACAGGTCGCGGAAGGTCTGCACCGAGCGGTAGCTTTTGCAGAGCTTGTCGACCGGCACGGCCAGTATCTTGGCATCGTCTCCCGATTCGTCCTTCATCTTGAGCACGCCAATCGGGCGGCACTTGATTACCGAGCCGGAGATCAGTGGATAGGGGGTGAGCACCAGCACGTCGACCGGGTCGCCATCCTTCGACAGGGTGTGCGGCACATAGCCGTAGTTGCAGGGGTAGTGCATGGCGGTGGACATGAAGCGGTCGACAAACATCGCACCGGTCTCCTTATCCAGCTCATATTTGACTGGGTCGGAGTGCGCCGGAATCTCGATAATGACATTGATGTCGTTAGGGACATTGGCGCCGGAGCTGACTCTGTCCAGGTTCATATTAGCGTCCTTTAAATTTATAAAGTCGCCATTATACGCAGCCTCTTTGTCCGGGTACCAGGGTGGGGAGGATTAAGCCCTTTGAGTGAAAGGGTTTCAGCGGAGAAAAAAAGAGGCCGGCAAAGCCGGCCTCTCTCTATAGCGTGGGCGCAGAGCGCCCCAGAGTGGGATCAGATCAGCGGCACGATTAGGAGTGCCACGATGTTGATGATCTTGATCAGCGGGTTGACGGCAGGGCCGGCGGTGTCTTTGTAGGGGTCGCCTACGGTGTCACCGGTAACCGCTGCCTTGTGAGCATCGGAGCCCTTGCCGCCGAAGTGGCCATCCTCGATATACTTCTTGGCGTTATCCCATGCGCCACCGCCGGTGGTCATGGAGATGGCGACGAACAGGCCAGTCACGATGGTGCCGATCAGCAGGCCACCCAGTGCCTGGGCACCCAGGGTCAGACCGACGATCACTGGCACCGCGATGGGCAGCAGGGAGGGGATGATCATCTCCTTGATGGCGGCCTTGGTCAGCATGTCCACGGCCTTGGAGTAGTCTGGTTTCTGGCTGTGGTCCATGATGCCTGGCATCTCGCGGAACTGGCGACGAACCTCGTTGACGATACCGCCAGCAGCGCGGCCCACGGCTTCCATCGCCATCGCACCGAACAGGTAAGGCACCAGACCACCGATAAAGAGACCGATGATGACCATGTGGTTGGAGAGGTCAAAGCTGACCAGCTTGCCGGCAGAGTCCAGGCTGTGGGTGAAGTCGGCAAAGAGCACCAGCGCGGCCAGACCGGCGGAACCGATGGCGTAGCCCTTGGTCACCGCCTTGGTGGTGTTACCCACGGCATCCAGCGGATCGGTGATGTTGCGGATCTTCTCGTCTAGCTCAGCCATCTCGGCAATACCACCGGCGTTGTCGGTGATCGGGCCGTAGGCGTCGAGGGCGACAATGATGCCGGTCATGGAGAGCATCGAGGTGGCGGCCACGGCGATGCCGTAGAGGCCAGCCAGGTCGTAGGCACCCCAGATCGAAGCGCACACGGCGAGTACCGGAGCGGCGGTGGACTTCATGGAGACGCCCAGACCAGCGATCACGTTGGTGCCGTCACCGGTGGTGGAGGCTTCAGCGATGTGCCGCACCGGGCTAAACTCGGTGGCGGTGTAGTACTCGGTGATCACCACCATCGCGGCGGTCAACACGAGTCCTATCATGGCGGAACCGAAGAGTGCCATGGTCGGGTTGGTCACGCCTTCGATAATCACGTCTTTCATCATGTAGTCGGTGACGAAGTAGAAGGCCACCGCGGCGATGACGCCGGCGACCGCCAGCCCCTTGTAGAGCGCGATCATGATCTTGGTGTCGCCCTCATTTGCCTTGACGAAGTAGGTGCCGATCACGGAGGCGATGATGGAGACGCCACCCAGTACCAGCGGATAGGTGATGGCAGCGGCGCTGTTGCCGGCGACCAGCAGACTGCCCAGCAGCATGGTGGCGACCACGGTTACCGCGTAGGTCTCGAACAGGTCGGCTGCCATGCCGGCGCAGTCACCCACGTTGTCACCCACGTTGTCGGCGATAACTGCCGGGTTGCGTGGATCGTCCTCGGGGATGCCTGCCTCAACCTTGCCGACGATGTCGGCACCCACATCCGCACCCTTGGTGAAGATGCCGCCGCCGAGACGGGCGAAGATGGAGATCAGCGAGCCGCCGAAGGCGAGACCGACCAGAGCGTGCAGTGCGTCGCTGTCGGTGACGCCCATCTGACTGAGGATGGCATAGTAACCGGCCACACCCAGCAGACCCAAGCCGACAACCAGCATGCCAGTGATGGCGCCACCGCGGAAGGCGACCTGCAGTGCGGCGTTGAGGCCGTTATTGGCGGCCTCTGCGGTGCGTAGGTTGGCACGTACCGAGATGTTCATGCCGATATAGCCGGCGGCACCAGAGAAGACTGCACCGATGGCGAAGCCGATTGCAGTGGCCGCACCCAGGGCAGCCCAAAGAACGACGAGCATAACAGCGCCGACGATACCGATGGCGGTGTACTGGCGGTTAAGATAGGCGCTGGCGCCCTCCTGTATGGCAGCGGCGATCTCACGCATGCGCTCGTTGCCTTCCGGCTGTGCGAGTATCCATTTGACGGATACAAACCCATAGGCTAGTGCGGCAGCGGCGCAGGCCAGGGCGAAGATAAGTTCAGTGCTCACGGTGCAGTCCTCATAACAAGTAAAAAATCGGTAATGTTTTGTATTGCGGAATAGTGGTTAGAACTGTTGGTCTGCCCAAAAGACAGAAGCTCAATACTCTCTAATATTCTCAATTAGTTCAGCATTGATCAGGATCAAACAGACAGAAAAAAGGGGAGCTGGATGGCTCCCCTTTGGTTGGCTGGAGTTTACAGATCGAACTCTGCCAGCTTTTTCGGTACCGCAGCTCCCTTCATGGTGACGTACTTGGGCATGCCGTTGTCGTCATACTCGGGGTAGGCCTCGCCCTTGATCAGCGGGTAGAGGTACTCTTTGCACTTGTCGGTGATACCGAAGCCATCTTCGGAGATGAAGTCCATCGGCATCATCTTCTCGACGTTGGCGACCTCGCTCAGGGGGGCCTCGCCGATGCTCCACTTGTAGGGAGAGGAAGACTCACGTACCACGGTGGGCATGATCGAGTTCTTGCCTTCCAGAGCCTTTTCGACCGCGGCCTGGCCCAGGGCGTAGGCCTGCGCGACATCGGACTCGGAGGCCAGGTGACGTGCTGCACGCTGCAGGTAGTCGGCTACCGCCCAGTGGAACTTGTGGCCCAGGGCGTCCTTGATCATGTTGGCGACGATCGGCGCCGCGCCACCTAGCTGGGCGTGACCGAAGGAGTCGCGGGTGCCCTGCTCGGCGAGGAAGGTGCCATCGGGCCAGTGTGCGCCCTCGGAGACGCAGACGGTGCAGTAGCCATGTTCCTTCACCTTGGCGTCGACCGCGGCGAGGAACTTCTCCTTGTCGAACTCGATCTCCGGGAACAAGGTCACGACCGGAATACCGTAGTCCTCGACCAGGGCGCCGGCAGCGGCGATCCAGCCAGCGTGACGCCCCATCACCTCGATGACGAAGATCTTGGTGGAGGTGGCGGCCATCGAGCGTACGTCGTAGGAGGCCTCCAGTGTGGAGACGGCGATGTACTTGGCCACCGAGCCGAAGCCGGGGCAGTTGTCGGTGATCGGCAGGTCGTTGTCGACAGTCTTCGGCACATGGATCGCCTGCACCGGATAGCCCATCTTCTCGGAGAGCTGGGAGACCTTGTAGCAGGTGTCAGCGGAGTCGCCGCCACCGTTGTAGAAGAAGTAGCCGATGTTGTGGGCCTTGAAGACCTCGATCAGACGCTCGTATTCGCGCTTGTTGTCTTCCAGGCTCTTCAGCTTGAAGCGGCAGGAGCCAAAACCACCAGAGGGGGTGGTCTTCAGCGCGGCGATGTCTTCAGCGGACTCCTGATTGGTGTCGATCAGGTCTTCGGTCAGGGCACCGATGATGCCGTTGCGACCGGCATAGACGTTGGCGATCTTGTCTGAGTGCTTGCGGCAGGTCTCGATCACGCCACAGGCGGATGAGTTGATCACGGCGGTTACACCGCCGGATTGGGCGTAGAAGGCATTCTTTGCTGTCATGGAGATGACTCCCTGTTGATTGAAACAGTAACTTGGGTTTGGTTATTTAAGGTCGCCGCGCTCTTTGGCTTCGTAGTCGGCCTGGGTCTGCAGCAGCGAGACGATGCATTCGGTGAGGTCGTCGTATTCGTGTACGCCGGTGCCGTACTGCTGATAGCCGCGGTAGAAGAACTGGCAGCGGTATTTGCGGTCGCCAGTCTTGAACACCACGAAGTTGCAGCCCTCTTCGATCCAGACGATCACCGGGCAGCTGGTGAGCTCCTTGTCAGAGGGAGTTAGGCGGATCTCGGCGTCGGCCAGCTGGATCTCCACCTTGTGGCCGTAGCGCTCTTTCAGGGTGGTCTCGAGGGTCCAGTGTTCGGTGTCGGTAATGTCTGGGATTTCCAGCATGGGATTCGGTCTGCAGTCAGTTGCTCGGCGCCGAAGCTTAATCCAAAACAGGGTATTTTGGGATAGGCGTCTTGCCGACTCTAAGGTGAAATGTGGCTGAGCTTACCGAAGCTGTGTTGCGGCGGCTAATCCAAAACTTGGATGGCGGCATGGATTTTGTTAATTATCGGCGGTCCCGTTGCTGATTGGTGCGTAAAGCGCCGCGTTTCTCGTTTAGGTGCATCGATGTTGGCAAAGGGGTGGCACGGCGGCATACTCCAAGCGTTTTATTTCAAGGGTAGGGAGAGCTGCAGGTCTGGCTTGGTGCTGGCATCACCGCGCCTCCCCATAATATTAACCCGGCAGCCAAATAGATCGTGTGTAGGCCCGACTCGTTGAGCCCTTTGGGTATCAGTTGGACTTGTTCGGCGAAAGCCGAACCTACGATACGAGGTAAAGGATTGCCGGACTAATAATTAAGGATTGTCTGGCCGATGAAAAAACAGCTGCGCAGGATCGTTGCAACAGTCGTGCTCTTCCTCGTCTACTGGGCGAGTGTGCTCTTCTCCAAGCTGATTCCACGGCGCGGTGGTGGTGGCTGGAAGCGCTCTGGCAGGATCCTGGTGATCGGCACCTTTCACAACCCCAACTGGTTCCACGCCCACCTGACCCCGCTCACTAAATCGGGAGTCGATGAGGTGGTGCTGATCACCGACGAGATGGTGGCGCCGATGGACGGGGTCGTCTACGAATGCCCGCCGCAGTTGATGCAGAAGCTGCTGAGCCGTGCCGGCGCCAAGTTTGTCTGGTCGATCGTCTGCGGTTTTCGTCACAGGCCTGACCTCTACATGGGCTACCACATCTTCCCCTCCGCGATCATCGCCCTGATCGCGGCGCGCTTGTTCAATCGCCCCGCTGGTTTTCAGGTCACCTCTGGTCCGCTGGAGCTGGAGGGCGGCGGCTGGAATGCCGAGAATGTGGTGCTGACCGCACTCGGTGGGCCCTCCAAGTCGATCGAGAAGGCGGTGCACGCAGCGACCCGTGAGTTTGATCTGGTGATCGTGCGCGGGCGTAAGGCGGAGGCCTATGTGCGTGAGCTGGGTTACCAGCGACAGATGGCGATCATCACTGGCAGCATGGCGGCGCCGGCCGACAGCGTCGGTTTTGACGAGCGCGAAATCGATCTGATCTCAGTGGGCCGACTCTGCGAATACAAACGCCCTGACCGCTTTGTGCGGGTGGTGGCCAAGGTCGCACAGAACCACCCCGAGATGCGGGTGGCGATGGTAGGCGATGGCCCTGATCGGGCCGAGTTGGAGGCGCTGGCTGATGAGCTGGGGGTGCGTGAGCGCATCGACTTCATGGGCAAGCGCAGCGATGTCCCCGATCTGCTCGCCAAGGCCAGGGTGTTCGGTCTTACCTCGCGCTGGGAGGGGCTGTCGATTGCGATGATCGAGGCGATGATGTCGGGTGTGGTGCCGGTGGTGGGCGATGTGGGCGACCTGGCCGATCTGGCCGACAGTGAGAACAACGGCTTTGTGGTCGATCCTGACGACATCGACGGCTACGCGAAACACATCGATGCGCTGCTCAGCGATGCTGAAATGTGGCAGCGATTTTCCAGCAACGCCCGCCAGGCATCCATCGACTACTCCAGCGTGGATGCTGTGGCGGGCAAGTGGCAGCGTGAGTTCGAGACCCTGATGCAGGCTACTACCCCAGCCAGCGAATAGGGTCGCTGTCGGTCGGGCTTGAGCCGCCAGGGGTTGGAGTCAATTCGCGCACTGACAATGAAATAGATAATAGGGGTGGCGAATTGACTCCAACCCCTCCTGATACGCCGTCCGGGCTATTCCTCTGAGCGCTTGAACTCGGTTCTGCGGCAGCCTGGGCAGGGTGGGATGTGGCCCGCCTTGCGGAAGTGCATCTGCTTGCCGCAGTTGGTGCAGACTAGGGTACCGGGGCCGGTGATCTCGCCGGTGTGGTAGGTGGATGCCTGTTCGGCCCGCTTCGCCAGTTTGCCCAACTCCAGCCTGGTCTGGTCAGCGACCTTGCTGAACGTCTCGGCGATCCGCTCTTCCACTTGGTGCAGATCGAAGCGCCACCAGGTGGAGATCTGCTCGCCAGTATCGTGCAGATAGTGGGCTGCGTCCTTGATGTCCCGTTCGATATAGCCAGCCACCTTGTCTGCCTCCTCGCGGGTCAGTTCGCCCAGTTCCACCACCTTCTCTCGGGCATCCGACAGATACTCCTTGAGTCCGGGTAGGGCGCTCTCCCTAGTGACTTCGTAGGCATCGTGAACCTGTTCAAGCATCTTCTCATAGGCCTCGGTGAGCCGGTCGAGTGGGGCCTTGTTACCTGAATCTGTCATTACTCTCTCCCCGGGCGGGCAGCCCTTTTGTCATCATACTTCTATAGAATAATGGATCAAAGCTGGCGGATGGCAAATCCGGCGGGCAACGGCTTCAGGATTGGGCGTCGCTGGGGTATGCTTCCGCGATTCCCCCGTTGTTGACAGAATTCAGACCCGATCATGCAGAAAAATTACGATCCCGCCGCGATCGAGGCGGCCGTCCAGTCCCACTGGGAGCGCAAAAAGAGCTTCACCGTCAGTGAAGATCCGGCGAAGGAGAAGTTTTACTGTCTCTCCATGTTCCCCTATCCGAGCGGCAAGTTGCATATGGGCCATGTGCGCAACTACACCATTGGCGATGTGATCGCCCGCTACCAGCGGATGCAGGGCAAGAACGTTCTGCAACCGATGGGCTGGGACGCCTTCGGCCTGCCGGCGGAGAACGCAGCGCGCAAGAACCGGGCGGCACCGGCGGCCTGGACCTACGACAATATCGACTACATGAAGGGCCAGCTGAAGCGTCTCGGCTTTGGCTACGACTGGGATCGCGAACTGGCCACCTGTAAGCCCGACTACTACAAATGGGAGCAGTGGCTCTTCACCGAGCTCTATAAAAAAGGTCTGGTCTACCGCAAGAACGCGGTAGTCAACTGGGATCCGGTGGACCAGACGGTGCTCGCCAACGAGCAGGTGATCGACGGTCGCGGCTGGCGCTCCGGGGCGCTGGTGGAACGCCGTGAGATCCCCCAGTGGTTCATCAAGATCACTGACTACGCCGACGAACTACTGGATGAGATCGACAACCTGGAAGGCTGGCCCGACCAAGTGCGTACCATGCAGCGCAACTGGATCGGCCGCTCCTACGGCGTGAAGATGGAGTTCGGTATTGAGAGCGCCACCTCTGACGAAACTCTCACCATCTTCACCACCCGCCCCGACACCCTCATGGGCGTTACCTACGTGGCGGTTGCTGGTGAGCACCCACTCGCACTGCAGGCCGCCGAAGGCAACCCAGAGCTGACCGCCTTCATCGACGAGTGCCGCCAGGGCGGCACCTCCGAGGCGGATCTGGAGACCATCGAGAAAAAGGGCATGCCGCTCGGCATCAACGCCATCCACCCGGTGAGCGGCGAGCCGGTGCCGATCTACGCGGCCAACTTCGTGCTGATGAGTTACGGTACAGGTGCCGTCATGGCCGTGCCTGCCCACGATGAGCGTGACCACGCTTTCGCCCGCAAGTACGGCATCCCGATCAAGCAGGTGATCCACCCTGCGGATGGTTCACAGGTCGATATTCAGGCCGCCGCCTACACCGACAAGGGTGTACTCAAAGACTCTGGCCCCTTCAACGACCTTACTTCCGAGGCGGCCTTCGACGCCATCGCCGAGTGGCTGCAGGCGCGTGACAAGGGGGAGAAGACCAAGAACTTCCGCCTGCGCGACTGGGGGGTCTCCCGCCAGCGCTACTGGGGCACGCCGATCCCGATGATCCACTGCGAGAAGTGCGGTATTGTGCCGGTGCCTCTCGAGGATCTGCCGGTGGTTCTGCCGGAAGATATCGTCTACGACGAGAACACCATTAACCCGATCAAGGCCGATGCCGAATTCGCCAAATGCAGCTGCCCCGAATGCGGCGGCGCGGCGCGGCGCGAGACCGATACCTTCGATACCTTCATGGAGTCGAGCTGGTACTACGCCCGTTACACTTGCCCCGGCGCCGAGACCATGCTCGACGAGCGGGCCGACTATTGGCTGCCAGTCGACCACTATGTGGGCGGCATCGAACACGCGGTGCTGCACCTGCTCTACGCTCGCTTCTACCACAAGCTGCTCAGGGATGCGGGGCTGATAAATAGTAACGAGCCGTTCCGCAACCTGCTGACCCAGGGCATGGTGGTGGCTGACACCTACTACCGCGACGAAGCCAGCGGCGCCAAGCACTGGTACAACCCGGCAGAGGTCGAGGTGGAGCGAGACGAGAAGGGGCGTCCACTCAGTGCGAAGTTTGCCGCTGACGGTCAGCCGGTGGAGATCGGCGGCATCGAGAAGATGTCGAAGTCGAAGAACAACGGTGTTGATCCGCAGACCCTAATCGACCGTTACGGTGCTGACACGGTGCGTCTCTACACCATGTTCACCTCACCGCCAGACCAGTCTCTGGAATGGAACGACGAGGGGGTGGAGGGCTCCTTTCGTTTTCTTAAACGCCTCTGGGCGCTGGCACAAAAGGGATTGGAGTCGTTGGACGCTGAAGCGTCCAATGACTCCGATCTCGTGCTGGGAGATGCACAGAAAGATGCCCGCCGCGAGCTGCACGAGACGCTGAAGAAGGCGCTCTACGACTTCGACCGACAGCAGTTCAACACGGTGGTCTCCGCCTGCATGACCATCGTCAACAGCCTCTACAAGCTGGGCGACGAGGCGGTTGATCGGGTGGTGTTGCACGAAGGCCTCAGCATCGTGCTGCGCCTGCTTGGCCCCATCGCCCCCCACATCTCCCACCACCTCTGGCGCGGATTGGGTTACGGTGACGATATCCTCGCTGCCGGCTGGCCGCGGGTTGACGAGGCGGCGCTGAAGCAGGAGAGCATTCAGTATGTGGTGCAGGTCAATGGCAAGGTGCGGGCGAAGATCCAGGTGCCCGCCGATGCCGATAAGGCAGCTGTCGAGGTGGCTGCGATGGCCAATGACAACGTGCAGAAGTTCATCGGCGAGGCGACGGTGCGCAAGGTGATCGTGGTGCCCAACAAGTTGGTGAACATAGTTGCCAAGTGATCTGGCAGTAGGAGCGCCGCAAGCGGTGCTCCTACGGATGATTGAAGTTCAGCATGGTGAGGATGGATAGATCTCAATGAAACGTCATTACCGGATTGTCCTGTGGGTAGTGCTTGTCTTGCTGCTGAGCGGCTGCGGCTTCCATCTCAAGGGCTACCAGCAGGCAACGCCGAATCTGGATGGACTCTACATCCAGGGGGATGCTGGCCGCACCAGCCTGGCAGCCATGCTGCGTCAGGAGCTGAGCGCCTCCGGTGCGAAGCTGGCTGCCAGCGAAGCAGCGGCGAGACACCATCTGCAGGTGCTGAAGGATCAGATCGAGTACCGAGCCCTGTCGGTGGATGCCAACGGCAAAGCGCTGGAGTATGAGCTCAAACTGACAGTGGAGTACCAGGTGACTGCAGCAACAGGCGAGCAGCGGATCGAACCCCAGAGTCTGCAGGTGCTGCGCCAGCTGATCTACAGCGGCACCGAAGAGCTGGGGCGACGCAATGAGGCGGCGTTGGTGCAGCAGGAGATGCGGCGCAACCTGGCTGGACAGATCCTGCGCCATCTGCAGGCCCGGCTCTAGCCGCTGATGCGTCTGCGCAACGATCAGCTGCCGGCCCAACTGAACAAGTCGCTGGCTCCGGTCTATCTGCTGAGCGGTGATGAGCCACTGCAATTGGGCGAGGCGGCGGATCAGGTGCGTCAGACGGCTAGGTCTCAGGGCTTCAGTGAGCGTGAGTTGTTGGAGGTTGGCCCGGGTTTCGACTGGAATCAGCTGCTTGAGGCGGGGCAGAGCCTCTCTCTGTTTGGCGATAAGCGGCTCCTCGATCTACGCCTGTCGAGTTCAAAGATCGGCACCCCAGGCTCCAAAGCGATCAGCGCCTATCTGGCTGATCCCCCCCCCGACACCCTGCTGTTGATCACCGCCCCCAAGCTCGACCGAGCCCAGCAGAATAGTAAGTGGGTAAAAGGGGTCGAGCGGCTGGGCGTGCTGGTGCTGATCTGGCCGATTGAAGGGCAGCGGCTGCTACCCTGGCTGGAGCGGCGCTTGCGGGATGTGGGGCTGACGCCGGAGCCCGGTGTGGTGGAGATGCTGTCTGAGCGGATTGAGGGCAATCTGCTTGCCGCCAAGCAGGAGATCGAGAAGCTGTTGCTGCTGCATGGTCCTGGGGTTGTGGATCAGGAGCAGCTTGCCGAATCAGTGGCCGACAGTGCCCGCTTTGATGTGTTTGGCTTGGTGGATGCTCTGCTTGCCAGAGAGGCGGGCCGTGGTCTGCGCATGCTGGAACACCTGCAGGCAGAGGGGGTGGTGGCGCCGGTGGTGTTGTGGGCGCTGGCGCGGGAGATTCGGGCGTTGGCGGAGATGGCGGCGATGGTCGAGCAGGGGCGTTCAGTCGATAGTGTGATGGCCGCACAACGCGTATGGGAGAAGCGCAAGCCACTGATGCGCAAGGGACTGAAGCGACGGGCGGCAGTCTGGCGTCGGCTCCTTATCGATTGCGCTGGTATCGACAGGGTGATCAAGGGGCTGGAAAAAAAGGATGCCTGGCTGCGGTTGCAGGATGTGGCGCTGGGAATCGCTGGAGTGAATACCTCGGCGCTGAAATAGCCTGTGGAGCTGTCTGGATGAGAGATGGCCTGTTTAAGTAGCCTCTGATCAAGTCATGAGCTCGTAATCTTGTGTCCAGAATATCCAGCTGCTGCGTTGTAAATCTCGTCAATTGCCCATGCGTGCTCTACCTCCTGCATCCATGCAGTCGTTCGCAATAGCCAGCTATCCCCGACAGGGATGTAGGGACGGAACGTGAGCAGGGAGCGATAGCTTTAGATGCAATTTGCGCCTTGAGTCTGAACATTCTGAATCACGAATCCACTTCGTCCAGACTTAATCAGAGACTCCTTAATAAGTTCGATCACTTCATCCGGCACCACTTTTTCGAGTGATATTGCTTGATTCGCCCAAATTCGCTGAACCCTGGAAGCGAGTCAGATCCGCTGTATGACCTTTGATCAAGGTCAATGCTGGAGCATGCATCATCGTTTTCTAATGTAGCTGCCATCCTATACCCGGAAGAGGAGCATTCCCATGGCCGAGGCCTTCACAAAAACAATGGCGCGTAACATCTTTTATGGTGGAACCGCGTTTTTCTTTCTACTATTTCTCGCCCTGACGTTCGACTCGATGGGCCAGCTGCCCAATCGCGATAACCGCGCCGCCCTCGAAGGCGAGCTCGGTCCGCAGATCGCCATGGGCAAGGCGCTCTGGGAGAAGAACGACTGCATTGGCTGTCACACGCTGCTGGGGGAGGGCGCCTACTTTGCGCCTGAGCTGGGTAACGTCTATCAACGCTTTGGTAATTCGACCGATGCGATCAAAGGCTTTATCGCCAGTCGTCCCAAGGACGGTATTCCCGGTCGCCGCAGCATGCCGCAGTTCAACTTCAGTGATGAAGAGCTGTCTGCCCTGGCTGAATTCCTGAAGTATGCGTCTGGAATCAATACCGCCGGCTGGCCGCCGAATATCCAGGGTTAAGGGGAGAGGATAACGATGAAGTATCAATCACAATCGGTTGCGAAGCTCTATTTTATCGCGGCCATCGCGCTGTTTGCAGCGCAGATTCTGTTTGGCCTGATCATGGGTCTGCAGTATGTCGTCGGTGACTTTCTGTTTCCGGAGATTCCGTTCAACGTGGCCCGCATGGTCCACACTAACGCCCTCATCGTGTGGATGCTGATGGCCTTCATGGGCGCCGCCTACTATCTGGTGCCGGAAGAGGCGGAGACGGAACTGTTTGCGCCCTGGCTGGCGACGCTGATGTTCTGGATCTTCCTGGTGGCCGCGGGCCTGACGGTAGCCGGCTACCTGCTGGTGCCCTACTCGACCCTGGCGGATCTGACCATGAACGAGTTGCTGCCCACCATGGGACGTGAGTTCCTGGAGCAGCCGACGATCACCAAGATTGGCATCGTCATTGTCGCACTGGCCTTCCTCTTCAACATCGGCATGACCATCCTCAAGGGTCGCAAGACCGTGGTCAATCTGGTGCTGATGATGGGTCTGACCGGTCTGGCCGTGTTCTTCCTGTTCGCCTTCTACAATCCCGTCAACCTGGTGCTGGATAAGTTCTTCTGGTGGTGGGTTGTGCATCTGTGGGTTGAGGGCGTGTGGGAGCTGATCCTCGGTTCCATCCTCGCCTTTGTGCTGATCAAGACCACCGGCGTCGATCGCGAGGTGATCGAGAAGTGGCTCTACATCATCATCGCGATGGTTCTGATCACCGGCATCATCGGCACCGGCCATCATTTCTACTGGATCGGTACCCCCGAGTACTGGCAGTGGTGGGGTTCAATCTTCTCCGCGATGGAGCCGATTCCCTTCTTCATGATGACGGTATTTGCCTTCAACATGGTTAACAAGCGGCGTCGTGAGCACCCCAACAAGGCAGCCGTGTTGTGGGCGTTGGGTACTGCAGTGATGGCGTTCCTCGGTGCTGGCGTGTGGGGCTTCCTGCACACTCTGTCGCCGGTGAACTACTACACTCACGGTACGCAGATCACCGCAGCGCATGGTCACATGGCCTTCTACGGCGCCTACGTGATGATTAACCTGACCATGATCTCCTACGCCATGCCGCTGCTGCGTGGGCGGAATGCGGCCAACCCGGCCAAATCGCAGATACTGGAGATGTGGTCGTTCTGGCTGATGACGATCTCGATGGTGTTCATCACGCTGTTCCTGACCGGCGCGGGCATCCTGCAGGCCTACCTGCAGCGGATGGGCGACAACCCGCTGCCGTTCATGGCGGTGCAGGATAAGATCGAGCTCTTCTACTGGCTGCGTGAGGTCGCCGGCCTGGTCTTCCTGGTCGGTCTGGTGATCTACATCGCCAGCTTCTTCGTGGGTCAGGATGAGCCGGAGGCGGTGGTCGCCGACTGATTAGGCGAATCCCCCCCAGAGAGGCGTAATGCCTCAGCTCAAGGCCGGCACTTTGTGCCGGCCTTTTTTATGTTCAGCGTATGGAGCGGTTTGTTGGTGGAGCGGAGAATACAGATTGTCACTCTATAAAATCACACCTGGATCAGGGACCGCATCTATAATGGTTTGGTCGATCCTTTTGCAGCACTGCAGAATGGTTTGCAGAATCCGCCCAGCGCATGCGACGATCATCAGGTCGAAATAGAGCGCAGCAAAAATCTGTCTGAATTCCAATGGTGTTTTTATATGAAAAATCTTAAGCCACTTATGTTAGCCGTCATTATGGCCCTCTTGGTCGTTGCCGCCGGCATGGGTTTTTTGTTTGGCTTTGATAACCCGGTCTCCTGGGTATTGATCGCAATCCTGATTGCGATACCAGTTATCTATAAGCGTGCAGCGCAGGCGGATCAACTGGTCTGGAAAGAGAGCTATAGCGTCGGAATCGCCCAGATAGACGATGAGCACCGAAGATTGATTGAGTTGCTGAATAAATTTCAAGCCGCGTATAAGTACCATATGGGGGAGGAGTTTGAGCAGCAGGCGCTGAAGGCGCTGGTGGACTACACAAAATACCATTTCAAGAACGAAGAGAGCTTGATGCAGAAGTACGACTACCCCGATTTTAATGGCCATGTTGAGCAGCACAGGGCGATGATTGCTGAGGTGGACTCTTTTGTGCGGCAGTACGAGGAGAAAGGGCATGAAGCCCTGGAAGGGGTAGTGCTCTATCTTCAGGGGTGGTTGATCAAGCATATCAATGGGACAGACAAGCAGTACTCCTCTTTTTTGAATGAGAGAGGCGTCTACTAAGCCCGCACAAATACGGCTGTGCTTCGATAAGACGCTCCGCAAGGGGCGTTTTTTTTATGGGGAGCTTTGGCGTTGGCTATGCAGATCGTGTGTGGCTGCAATTCAAACGCCACTTTCAGCTTTATCGATTGCCTTGATATAGGCGGTCAAGCAACAATTCTGTGCATAAGTATAGTGGGCGAATCTGATATATCTCTGCCAAAAGCAGTTGTTGTATCCCAACAGTAAAGCAGAAGCAGCCATGCGCAATGGTGAGCCTGTCCCCTTTAGTTGATGCGAGTCAATAAAAGTGGGAATAAAAGATCGATTAATGCGAACAGCACTCTGCTTCAGAGTGGCCCCTCATATCAAAGCCACTACCGCCGATTAAGCATTAAAAGCCGCCAATATACTGTTTTTTCGCGATAAATAGCGGCTAGCCATCGATAGCCATACAGCTGGTCATGATGTGATCGGAAGGTTGTCGCTTCGCTCCAAAAAGTTCGGTTTGACTCATATCAAAGTGGAACTCCTAAGCCAGGTCTAACTTCTCTCTACATGACATAACCCGGCATATGGCGGGGTTTTGCCATTCTGCCAATGTTGTTTGCCATGTTATTTGGCTTTTGAGGGAGATCACCCTAGATGAAGAAGACGAAATTTACACTTTCCGCCCTGGGTCTTGCTGTCGGTATCGCGTCGTCCGGTTTTGCTCTGAATGCTACGGCCGGTGCGCCTGCGATGTCTGATGCTGATTTTGAGAAGGGAAAATCGATCTATTTCCAGCGCTGCGCTGGCTGCCACGGCACCTTGCGTAAAGGCGCCACTGGTAAAAATCTGGAACCTAAGAACACTCAGAAGCTGGGTCAGACGCGTCTCGAAAAGATCATCACCTACGGTACAGAGGGTGGCATGAACAACTTCGACGATATTCTGTCGAAGGACGAGATCACCTTGATGGCCAAGTACATCCAGCAGACGCCGCCGATCCCGCCGGAGATGTCCCTGGCTCTGATGAAGGAGCGCCACAAGGTATTCGTCGACCCCAAAGACTATCCCACCAAGCCCCTGCATGGCCGCAACTGGGAGAACTTCTTCCTGGTCATCGAGCGTGATGTGGGCAAGATTGCGATCATCGACGGTGACAAGAAAGAGGTCGTTGCGCATATCCCAACGGGTTATGCCGTGCATGTGCTGAAGGCCGTCGAGCATCACAATACTCTGCACACAGAGAATCCGGGCCGCTTCTGGTTTGTTATGGGTCGCGACGGCATGATGACCAAGGTTGATCTGTGGCAGACCCCGGATAAGATGAAGGTTGCCCAGACCCAGGTCGCCTATGATGCCCGTGACGTGGCCGTCTCCGGTGACGGCAAGTATGTCATCGGTGGTGGTTACTGGCCGCCGCACTTCGTCATCCTCGATGCCAAGACCATGGAGCCGCTGAAGGTTGTCTCTGCTCGTGGCGTGAATGTGGATGGTGAGTACGTCAACGAGTCTCGCGTTGCGGCTGTGTACGACACTCCGATGGCGACTAGCTGGCTGGTCTCCATGAAGGAGCTGGGTCAGATGTGGCAGGTCGACTATAGCGATATCGACAATCTGCAGATCACCAAGATCGACTCCGCCAAGTACCTGCACGACGGTTTCTATGATCCGACCGGTCGTTACTTCCAGATCGCTGCCAACGCCTCCAACAAGATGGTGGTGATTGACTCCAAGACCCGCAAGCTGGAAGCCATGATCGATGTGGACAAGAAGCCCCATCCTGGTCCTGGTGCTAACTGGATCGATCCCAAGTGCGGTCCTGTCGGTGGTACCACTCATCTGGGTGTTGGCAAGATCACCGTTTGGGGTAACGATCCTGCTGGCCATCCGGATCAGGCCTGGAAGATTTGCTACGAAGTTGAGACCGATGGTCCCGGTGTCTTCATCCGCACCCATCCCAAGTCTGACTACTATTGGGCCGACCAGACCAAGACCCCGGAGCCTGAAGTTCAGCAGTCGATCCAGGTCATCTCCAAGAAGACCCACGAGATCGTCAAGACCATTCGTCTGACCGAGAAGAAAGGCTATGCAGCCGTTCACATCGAGTTCAACAACGATGGTTCTGAGGTCTGGACCTCTGTCTGGAACCGTGCGGATAGTAAGAAGCCTAACGGTGAGATCATCATCTTCGATGCCAAGACCCTCAAAGAGAAGGCACGCATCAAGGGTCTCTACGCACCGACCGGCAAGTTCAACGTCCACAACCGTGTTAACCACGTAACCTGATCAGGGTTACTTGATTCGGTAGTACCGAATGCGGGCATGGAGTCCTTCCATGCCCGCGCTTTTTCACCTTCAGTTCTCTCTCTGGGGCGGTTAAGAAATGGCAGACCAATATAAAAAACCGAGCCTGGCATCACGTCGGCTGATTTTAGGAACAACCGTAGGCGGCGCTCTGCTGTTTTTTATCGGCGGTATCATCTTCTGGGGTGGCTTCAACACCGCGATGGAGGCGACCAATACGCTAGATTTCTGCATCGGCTGCCACGAGATGGAGGAGAACGTCTACCAAGAGTACAAACCCACTATCCACTTCTCCAACCGCACCGGCGTACGCGCCACCTGCCCCGACTGTCATGTGCCAGATCCCTGGGTGCATAAGATGGTGCGCAAGATCCAGGCGAGTAACGAGGTCTACCACAAACTCCTGGGGACGGTGGACACCCCCGAAAAGTTCGACGAGCACCGCCTGACTATGGCGAAGCGGGTCTGGAATGCGATGAAGAGCACCGACTCCCGCGAGTGTCGCAACTGTCACAATTTTGAATCCATGAACCCGGAGTTTCAGAAACCCCGGGCGAGAAAACAGCATCTGAATGCCTTTAAGACCGGTCAGACTTGTATCGACTGCCACAAGGGTATTGCCCACAAGCACGTACGTGATCTGCTCTCCGACGAGGAGTTGGAGGAGCTGGAAGCACCGAACCCCAAGTATGTGCGTGAAGTGCCGGAGATGTTCCTCGAAGGTCTGAAGCGGGTCGAGGAAAAAGAGGCGGCTCAGGCTGAAGCGGAGAAGGCCGCGGCGAAGAAGGCCCGCGAGACCAAGATGGCGGCCAAGAAAGCTGAAAAGGCGCGCATCGAAAAAGCCGTCGCCGATGCGCTGGCTGCCTTCAAGGCGCAGCAGGCGGGTGAGGCGACCGCAGCCACTACGGCGGTCGGCCCGGTTACCGGCTTCGGCATCGACTGGAGCGACGTGCCGACACGCCATATCACTGTCTTCTATCCCGGCCAGACTTCCATGGAGTGGGTGTTGACCGGTAAGGACCACGGTGGCGCCCGCCCCTTCGTCAAGGCCGGTGATCGTTGTATCACCTGTCACGACAAAGAGACCGCCGACATGGGCAAAAAGATGGTGACCGGTGTCAAGGCCGAACCCACCCCCATCCCCGGCAAGCGCGGCAGTATTCCGGTCAGTGTGCAGGCGGCCCACGACACGGAGAACCTCTACCTGCGTTTTGAATGGGAAGATACAGAGCATGTGCCGGTTCCCTTTGTCGACGGCGGCAAGATGGACCCGGACAACCCGATGAAGCTGGCGGTGATGTTTGCCACCGATGAGGTTAAATATGCTGACCGCGCTGGCTGCTGGGGAACCTGCCACCATGACGCGCGCACCATGCCCCATACCCCGGATACCGACACTGCAAACGGCAGTCCGGTTGCACAAAAGCTTGATCTCTCACAGGGGCTGACCAAGTACATCGAGGAGAGCCGAAGCAAGATCGAGGTCAAGGGGCGTCGCGGCAAGAAGCGCGGTGGCTGGGACAAACTGAAAAGCGATGATGAACTGAAAGCAGAGATGGATGCCCACAAGTTCATGGACCTGCTGCGCTACAAATCCGGCAAGGGTGAGACCGAGGATGGTCATATCATGGAGCAGCGCCTGATGAGCGGCGGTCAGGGCTTTGAGGTGGATGCGCGTCAGGAGGGCGGTAACTGGATCGTCGTGATGAAGCGCAAGCTCAAGTCCGACAAGCCCGGTGACCTGAGTCTGGCGCTGGACAAGGTCTACAATCTGGGGTTCGCTATCCATGATGACTTCACCAATGCCCGTTTTCACCACGTCTCCCTGGGTTACAAGATCGGCTTCGATAACGACAAGGTGGAGATCAATGCGGTCAAGCGTGAGGCGGCTGCCCCTGCCCCTGTGCCGGCCGCAGCAACTGGCACTTCCCAGGCAACCGATGCCGCTCTCGATGCCAATATCGATTGGTCAAAGGCATCCAGTCGGGAGGTCACCCTCTTCTATCCTGGTCAGACCTCCATGGAGTGGGTGCTGACCGGTAAGGACCACGGTGGCGCCCGCCCCTTCGTCAAGGCCGGTGATCGCTGTATCACCTGTCACGACAAAGAGACCGCCGACATGGGCAAAAAGATGGTGACCGGTGTCAAGGCCGAACCCACCCCGATCCCCGGCAAGCGTGGCAGCATTCCGGTCACTGTTGAGTCGACCCACGATGGAGAGAACCTCTATCTCCGTTTCAGCTGGGACGATTCCGAGCATGCGCCGGTACCCTTCGTGGAGGGCGGCAAGATGGACCCGGAAAACCCGATGAAGCTGGCACTGATGCTTGCCACCGACGATGTTAAGTATGCCGACCGCGCTGGTTGCTGGGGCACTTGCCATCATGACCTGCGGAGCATGCCCCACACGCCGGATGCTGAGACGGCGGGCGGTAGTCCGGTGGCTCAGCAGCTCGATCTCTCACAGGGGCTGACCAAGTACATCGAGGAGAGCCGCAGCAAGATCGAGGTCAAGGGGCGTCGTGGCAAGAAGCGCGGTGGTTGGGACAAGCTGAAGAGTGCGGATGAGTTGCAGGCGGAGATGGATGCTCATAAGTATATGGAGCTGGTCCGCTACAAGTCCGGCAAGGGTGAGACCGAGGATGGCCACATCCTGGAGCAACGTAACATGAGCGGGGGGGATGCGGCGGAGATGACTGCATCGTTGCAGGATGGTGTCTGGACCCTGGTGATGAAACGCAAGCTTCAGACCAATAAGCCAGGTGATCTGCCGCTGGCGAAGGATCAGCTCTACAACATTGGTTTTGCCATCCATGATGACTACAGCAACGCGCGTTTTCATCACGTCTCGCTGGGGTACAAGCTAGGATTCGACAGCGAGAAGGCGGAGATCAACGCCACTGCGCAGTAACACCATGACCTTGAGGTTCCTGATGATCAGACTGAAACTCTCCTGCCAGGCGCTGTTGGCGCTAAGCCTTGTTGCGATAATGACAACAGCCACGGCAGGAGGGGGGGCAGTTGCGCAGGTAGAGATCATCAAGTTCAAGTTTCTGCCCCAGGTGATCAGTATCAAGGCGGGGCAGACAGTACGCTGGGTCAACCGGGAAAAACGCCAGTATCATAGCGTTTGGTTCGAACAGCTCGGCGATCCAGAATCCGACTACCTGTTCCCCGATGACACCTACGAACGCAGTTTCGATAGCGTTGGTGAGTTTCCCTACCGCTGTGGCCCCCATCCGGAAATGACCGGTATCGTTCGTGTTGAATAGCGTGGTTTGATGGATGTCAAAGCCTTTGAGCACCGACCTGATAGTTTCTTACCCATCACCATAAATTGCTGCGTGAATAACGAAACACCGGTATGAAAAGGCATCTGCTCCCTCTGTCGACGCTGATTATCACCCTCTTAATGAGTGGTGCTGCGCTGGCCGAAATCTCATCCCAGCGACAGGCGGAGATTCTCTATCTGTTGCGGCACGACTGTGGTTCCTGCCACGGTATGCGTCTTGAGGGTGGTTTGGGTCCGGCTCTGACACCTCGGCGTCTGCAGCAGTGGCCGGTGGAGCAGTTGGCCGTGACCATTTTACATGGCCGTCCTGGTACTCCGATGCCACCTTGGCGCCCGTTTTTTACAGATAGTGAGGCGCTGTGGTTGGCAACTCAACTCAAGCAGGGAGGTCGCCGGCCGTGAAGTCCTTCCGCACCCTGCTACTATTGCTGATCCTCTTCGCCCCCAGCCTCCTGGTGGCCGAGTGCCTGACCCGAGGCACCGGTGACATGGGCATCATCATCGAACGTGCCGCCGGCAGCCTCAAGGTGGTGGATACTAGCGCCCGCAGGGAGCTGTTCCGGGTCGAGGGTCTGGGTGATCTCTCCCATGCCTCGGCGGTCTACTCCCGGGATGCACGCTACGCTTACATCTTCGGGCGTGACGGTGGGCTGACCAAGGTCGACATCCTCTGTGGTCGGATCGTCAAACGCATCGTGCAGGGCGGCAACAGCATCGGCGGTGCCATCTCCCAGGACGGTTCACTTATCGCGGTCTCCAACTATGAGCCGGGTGGGGTGAAGGTCTTCTCCTCTGACGATCTCTCTCTAGTGGCGGATATCCCCGCCACCACAGTGACAGACCGGGAGGGCAACAAGAAGGGCTCGAAGACCGTTGGTCTGGTGGATGCGCCGGATCAGCGCTTCGTGGTCAGCCTCTACGATTCCGGTGAGAGCTGGATCATCGACATGGATACCCCGGCGAATCCCTCCATCCAGCGCTTCGAGAAGATCGGCCGTCTGCCCTATGACGCCCTGATCACGCCGGACGGCCGCTACTACATCGCCGGTCTGTTTGGCCAGGACGGGCTCTCCCTGCTCGACCTTTGGCATCCCGAACAGGGGCCTCGCCTCATCCTGGAGGATTATGGCCGCGGCCAACAGAAACTGCCGGTCTACAAGATGCCTCACCTTGAGGGTTGGGCAATGGCTGGCGGCCGGGCCTTTTTGCCCGCTGTGGGCCAGCACTCAGTGCTGGTGGTGGATAGCACCGAGTGGCGAGAGCTCAAGCAGATCCCGGTTCACGGTCAACCGGTCTTCGTCATGGCACGTCCCGACGGCCGGCAGATCTGGGTCAACTTCGCCTTTCCCCACAACGACACCATACAGGTGATCGATACCGAAACCCTGGATATTGTGAAGACCCTGAAGCCCGGCAAGGGCACGCTACACATGGAGTTTTCGCCGCGCGGTGAAGAGGTCTGGATCTCGGTCCGCGACAAGGATGAGGTGCAGATCTACGACACCCGTACGCTGCAGCAAACCCACCGCCTGTCGGTGGACAAGCCCAGTGGCATCTTCTTCACCTCCCGCGCTCACCAGACAGGATTGTGACATGGCAAACCCGGCACCGACCTACCCGCAGAGTCAGCCGCGCACACTGAACCCGGCCCCGGTTGAGCTGAACGATCTCGAGAAGCGACTGCTCAACGAATATCAGAAGGGTTTGCCGCTCACTCCGACCCCCTATGCGGATATGGCGAAAACAATCGGGACCAGCGAGGCGCTGGTGTTGAAAATTCTGACCCGGCTGCAGGAGATCGGCGTGATCAGCCGGGTGGGTCCGGTGTTCAAGCCGAAGAAGATCGGCGCCAGCACCCTGGCGGCGATTGCAGTGCCAGCAGAAGAACTGGAGGCGGTGGCGGCGATAATCAGCGCCTATGCCGAGGTGAATCATAATTACGAGCGTGAGGATGACTATAACCTCTGGTTTGTGGTTACCGCATCCGATCAGGCCAGGCTGGACGCCGTGTTGGCGCAGATGGAACAGCAGACCGGCTACCCAGTGTTGAAGCTGCCGCTAATGAAACAGTTTCATATCGATCTGGGGTTCCCGCTATGGTGTTAAGCGACGCGGATCGCCGGCTGGTGGCCGAGATCCAGGGCGGGCTGCCGCTCTCCAGCCACCCTTACGCCGAGGTGGGTGAGCGCATCGGCATGCGTGAGCAGGAGGTGATTGATCGCATCGCCCACCTGCAGCGTGAAGGCGTAATCAAGCGGCTGGGCATCGTGGTGCGTCATCATGAACTTGGTTACACCGCGAATGCTATGGTTGTCTGGGATGTGCCCGATGCACGCCTCGATGAAGTGGGAGAAAAGTTGAGCAACGAGTCCTGCGTTACCCTCTGCTACCAGCGTCCACGCTGCCTGCCTGGGTGGCCCTATAACCTCTTCAGCATGATCCACGGTAAGGATCGCCAGCGGGTGCTCAACTACATCGAGAGCATCATTGAGGCCCAAGGGCTGGCGGGGATCCCTCATAAGGTCCTGTTCAGCGGCAGACGCTTCAAACAGCGTGGCGCCAGATACCAGTGATGGACGAGATCGACCGCGCCATCATCAATCAGCTGCAGGGCGGTTTTCCCCTCTGTGAGCACCCCTATCGTGAGGCAGCAGCGCAGTTTGGCATCTCGGAGGATGAGTTGATCCGGCGTCTGGAGCAGATGCTTGAGAAGAAGCAACTCTCGCGCTTTGGCCCGTTATTCAATGCCGAGCGGCTGGGCGGTGGCCTGAGCCTCTGCGCCATGAAAATCCCCCAGGAGGCGTTCGATCAGGTGACTGAGCAGGTCAATGCCTTTCCGGAGGTAGCCCACAACTATGCCCGCGACCACCAGTTCAACATGTGGTTTGTGCTAGCCACCGAGACCTCGCAGCGCATCACCAGCGTATTGGCTGAGATCGAGGCGGAGACAGGGTATCGAGTCTATAACATGCCAAAAAAAGAGGAGTTTTTTGTTGGCCTGAAGTTTGAGGTTTAACTCGATGAGTGGTATTCCCTGCGCTCATCAATCAATAATTCCCGCTGTAGCCTCAGGCGAGCCAACCCTCTACATGAGAACTCCTTCTTTGAAAACACGTAAACCCGCGCAAAAAATCTCCCTGGTTTCTGCTTACATCTGTTACCTGCTCGCCTTGGCCACCCTACTGGCGGCAGGCTATCAGGGCATGACGATCGGAACTGACAACCCCATCTTCGCCAGTCTTGGCGCAACCATCGTCTTTTTTGTCGGCGCCGGCGTGGTGCTGCATGTGATGGGGGCGGTCAACCTGCCCGATCTGCGAGTGCAAAAGGATGACGACTGAGCCTGAGCAGGTGAGCGGTCTGGACGAGCTGGATCGCAAAATCGTGCTCGCCACCCAGGCCGGCCTGCCGCTGGCGCCGCAACCCTATGAGCAGATTGCTGAACAGTTGGGCACAACGGCCGATGAGGTGATGCGGCGCATGCAGCAGATGCTGGAGAGTGGCGTGATCCGACGTATCGGCGCGGTGCCCAACCATTACACCCTGGGGTTTCGTGGCAACGGCATGACGGTATGGGACGTGCCGGACGAGAAGGTGGGGGAGTATGGCCGGCTGATCGGCGCCTTGGATTTTGTCAGCCACGCCTATCATCGGCCGCGCCATCTGCCGGAGTGGCGCTACAATCTGTTTGCGATGGCCCACGGTCGGGACCGGGATGAGGTGCTGCAGAAGGCCGCGATCATCGCCGAGCTGTTGGGTGCCGACAATCGGGCGCATGAGGTTCTTTTTAGTAGCCGGATCCTCAAAAAAACCGGCATGAGGATTGGGGTGTGAGTGGATCGGAGCTGCCAGTGAGCGTCGATCACCAAGAGCGGATCAGACAAGACTATGTTTAGAATCTCACAATTTATGCAGGAGATCTTGGCGCCCAAGCCGCTGGGACCCAAGCGCAATCCGCCGGGCCCGGTGGTGATCTGGAACCTGGTGCGACGCTGCAACCTGATGTGCAAGCATTGCTACTCGATCTCAGCGGACACCGATTTCCCTAACGAGCTGAACACCCAACAGGTGTTCGAAGTAATGGACGACCTGAAGCAGTTCCGGGTGCCGGTGTTGATCCTCTCCGGTGGTGAACCCTTGCTGCGGCCCGATATCTTCGAGATTGCCCACCGCGCCAAAGCGATGGGCTTCTACACTGCGCTCTCCACCAACGGCACCCTGATCGATGAGCGGAATGTCGACAAGATCGCTGCGGTGGGTTTCGACTACCTGGGTATCAGCATTGATGGCATCAGGGAGACCCACGACCGCTTTCGCCGCAAGGAGGGGGCCTATGAAGAGTCGATGCACGGTCTGCGTCTCTGCCGGGATGCGGGGATCAAGGTGGGGCTGCGCTTCACCATGACCCAGGACAACGCAGAGGAACTGCCGCAGCTGCTCGACCTGATGGTCGAAGAGCGCATCAACAAGTTCTATTTCTCTCACCTCAATTATGCCGGACGGGGCAATAAGAATCGTGAGGACGACGTCTTCCTCAACACCACCCGCTGGGCGATGGATCTGTTGTTCGAACGCGCCCTGGAGGATGCGACCGAGGGCCGGGGTACAGAGTTTGTCACCGGCAACAACGATGCGGACGGGGTCTATCTGTTGCGCTGGGTGGAGCGACGCTTCCCTGAGCAGGCCGAGCACATTGGTGACAAGCTGATCCAGTGGGGCGGCAATAGCTCCGGTGTCAACATCGCCAACATTGACAATCAGGGTCGGGTCCATCCCGACACGATGTGGTGGGACTACGACCTGGGCAATGTCAAACAGCGCCCCTTCTCCGAGATCTGGCAGGACACCTCAGACCCGATCATGGCCGGTCTCAAACAATCACCGCGCAAGATAGGTGGGCGTTGTGGTCAGTGCCATTATTTCAATATCTGCGGTGGCAACACTCGTGTGCGCGCCCGGCAGCTTACCGGCGATGCTTGGAGTGAGGATCCCGCCTGTTATCTCACCGATAAAGAGATCGGGATTGAAGTTAGGGTAGAGGATGATGGTCCGAGGGACCGGCTACTCGCCGGATAAATCATCTATGAAGAGAGTTCTGATTCGTGTCCTGTTGGCCGGGCTGTTGGGTATGCTGATGGTGGGTAATGCGTGGACGGCGATCGATGCCAATGTGCTCTACCAGAAACATTGTGCCGAGTGCCACGGTGCCGACCGGCTGGGTAAGGTGGGCCCCGCCCTGTTGCCGCAGAATCTGAAACGGCTGAGAAAAAAGGCTGCCTTCAATGTGATCCGGGATACCCGCCCCGCCTCGCAGATGCCTGCCTTCCGGGAGATCCTGAAGCCGAAGGAGATCGAGGCCCTGGTGGCCATGATCTACACGCCGCTGAAGGAGATTCCGCCCTGGGGTATGGAAGAGATCAAGGCCAGCCGGCTGGAATACCATCCCCCTGGCAGCTTGCCAGACAAGCCGCAGTTTGACGCGCAGATCTCCAACCTCTTCATGGTGGTGGAGCTGGGTGATCATCACGCTACCCTGCTGAATGGCGACAGCTTCGAACCGATCCATCGCCTGCCGACTCGCTTTGCCCTGCATGGTGGCCCCAAATGGGCCGAAGGGGGGCGCTATATCTATTTTGCCTCCCGTGATGGCTGGATCAGCAAGTTCGATGTCTTCAATCTGAAGTATGTGGCCGAGGTGCGGGCCGGCATCAATACCCGCAACCTGGCCGTCTCCCATGATGGTCGCTATGTTGCGGTGGCCAACTATCTGCCCCATACCCTGGTGATTCTGGATGCCCGGGACTTGTCGCCGCTCAAGGTGATCGATGTGGTAGATGAAAATGGCGCCAGTTCACGGGTCAGTGCGGTCTATACGGCAGACCCGAGAGAGAGCTTTGTCGCCGCGCTGAAAGATATACCGGAGGTCTGGGAGATCGGCTATATGGACAAGCCGCCGTCGGGCTTTTCCGGTTGGGTCCATGATTATCGCGAAGACTCCGGGGATGCCCATAAGGAGGCGCGGTTTCCGGTGCGCCGCATCAGTGTCGAAGGCTATCTCGATGACTTCTTTCTCACCCAGGAATATGACCGGGTGATCGGTACTTCGCGGGGCATGGATAAGGGAAAAGAGGGTAGCGCAGGTCAGGTAGTGGATCTTGATCTGAAGCGAGCCGTTGCTCAAGTCAGCCTGCCGGGCATGCCGCACCTGAGCTCCGCCATCACCTGGGAGTATCAGGGCCGCACGGTGCTGGCCACGCCTAATATCAAAAAGCCGGAGGTCAGCATCGTCGATATGCAGAGCTGGGAGGTGATCAAGCGTATTCCAACAAAAGGCCCTGGTTTTTTCATGCGCAGCCATGAGAAGAGCCGCTACGCTTGGGTCGATGTCTTCTTCGGTCCCAACAAAGACCTGATGCATGTGATCGACAAACAGACCCTGGAGATCGTCAAGACTCTGAAGCCGGCTCCTGGCAAGACCTCTGCCCATGTGGAGTTCACCCAGGACGGGAAATACGCTCTGGTCAGTATCTGGGATATGGATGGGGCACTGGTGATCTACGACGCCAATACCCTGGAAGAGGTCAAGCGGTTACCGATGAAGAAGCCATCCGGAAAGTACAATGTGCATAACAAACTGACCCGCTCGCGAGGCACCAGCCACTGAGACCGGCGTGACAGGCCGTGGGGCGTCAATGCGTCGCTATTCTCTGGGGGAGGGATTCTCATTGGTCCGGCGAAACAGGCCGAGAGTCTTGTCCGCTTCGCTCAGCATCCCGATGCCGTCGTCGCTGACCTGCAGCGTGAACAGATGTTTTTCCGACTCATCATCGGCAGAGATGCAATCCATGCTGATGCTGTTTGCCGTGATGCCCCCCCAGAAACAGCGCAACAGATGCGTCTCTCTATCGGCAACAAACAGTTCAGCACGTCCTTCAAACGTCACTGCAATTTTGGAATAAAGTGTGTCTGACTCATCCATTGGCACCCAAATACCGGCGCCAGGGTGGGCACTGCAGGCAACCAGCAGGGCACTCGAAAGGAGGATGAGAAGGTGTGATTTGTTCTTTATAATCAAAGGAGTGGTTCCACTGCTGTCAGAAGGAGAAAGGCCATCGTTTTTCTCGGACGACATTATAAGCCAGAACTGATCAGTCTGGGCAGGACATTTGCTTTTATCAGTGTCGATGGCATTGCGCTGGCCATCATGAGGGTCGTCTGTGTCATCCTGCTGATCCTATTGCTCAACTCGGATTGGACGCCAATAATGCAAGGCTTGGCTCTGTTGGGCCTGGTTGCAGGCTTTATGCTTTATCTCTTGGTGTCCTATAAGATTTTTCGTCTGTTTGGCACCATGTTTAAGGAACAACAAAAGTGAGGCACCGTTTTGTCTGAGGTGAACTGTCTCTACTGCGGCAAAAAGATCGCTGAGGATCTAGCTGAGTGTCCTCATTGTGGCGGTGTCTCCCATTATCAGAAGCGGGGCTATCGGGCCGGAGCGCGTGCCCGGTTTGTGCTGTTTTTTATCGCCGTCACAGTTTTTTGCCTGTTTTTTATCTTCTGGCTGCCCCGTTAAATTCTTCAGGTTATTGCCCCATGCGAATGCTTACTCTGGCTGCACTTTTTCTTTTCATCGCTCAGCATGCCATTGCGGCAGAGTCGCTCTACCGGCTTCAGCAGGTGGAGGATGGCGATACCCTGGTTGTGGAAATCGCTGGAGGCGCTGAACGCATACAGTTGGCCGGGATCGATGCGCCGGAGGATACCTCTAACCCCAAGTTGCAGCGTGATGTTCAGCGCACCGGCCTGAGTGAGGATGTTCTATTGTCGATAGGCGCGGCGTCCACTACGTATCTCAGGCGCCTTGTGACTCCTGGTCAACAGGTGATGTTGAGTGGCGACCTGAATCGTCGTGATAAATATGGGCGTATTTCGCTGGTGGTGCTGGACGATCAGGGCAACAGCCTGAATGAGAAGATGGTGACTGATGGCTATGCGGTAGTGCTCAATCGTTATCCGCTGGACAGTGTGTTTCGGGAGCGGTTGAAGAAGATGGAGGGAGAGGCGTTTGCTCAGAAACGTGGCTTGTGGGGAGAGTATCGCGAGATTGCAGTGCGTTGGGGGAGGCGGAGCGAATAGCTGTTGACTGATTGTCCATTGCTCAAAGAATCTCTTCGATCGGGTAGACATATACCAGGTAGAGATAGAAGAACGCCAAGGAGATGACCAGGATGATGACCCCCAGTACCGGTGAGCTTACCTTGACGCCGCTGGCGGATGCCTCGAAGGTGGTTTCTGTGGAAGAGCGGTCTTTGTCTGTCCTCAATCCCTTGATGAACTGGAGCCAGGAAAAATAGATGCCGGCACTCACCAGCAGAACGACGATGACGAAGATGATCTTTGATGACAACAATTGCCATCTGAAAACTGACCTGCGGTGTTCATATCCGACAGTGCGATAGTCGTAATAAGCTTTGAGTGCCTGCTGCATTGATTGCGCTGTCGCGGGTGCCAGCACCTCTGTTGGTAACATTGTGGGTGCAAACTGATTTGCGTGCTCGGCCTCCAGTGTCTGTGTCATCTGATCGATAAGTCCCAAGTCTTCGGTGGGTGATGTTTCCTCACTTGATACGAGAATGGGGGCAGGTAAGAGACAGAGAAGGATAATGCCGATGCAGAGCATCCTGGCCCTTGATGTTGGTTTGAGAGCGCTCATTTCACCCTCGTCAGGAAGTCGATGCTGCGAATGCGCCATTCCATCCTGGGATAAAATGGCTTGTTTATTTCCGTCTGCTGGTAGGCGTTGAACTCCACTTCGGTGAGTAGGTTTTGGATGATCTGCAGTAGTGCGTCGCTGGCTTTTTTGCCCCAGTCACTCAAATCAGATGGTAATGCCGGCAATTCATCCATCGGTACCTGAATGGCTTTTGAGGTCATATGCGTTCCGTCTGGAAGGATGGTTGTGATCTGTCCGTTGGGAGCGCGACGTTGCCTGATGCCGTCTGGCAGAAGGATTTCCATGGTGCCATCCGGCAACACGGTTCGTTTGGTTGGGCCTCCCATTGTGCCCTGAGAACCGTTATGTGCGCGTAAGGGCGGCCCCTTATTGACCATTTTCAGATCCTTCCCTGCAAAGGTCTGGCGGCCGATTTTTTTGATAACTTTTATGTTTAGGCAGCTCAAATTATTCTTTTTATTAGTTTCCCTGACCCTGCCTGCAGGATCTACTCTTGCGCATATCTTATAATTACCGGGTGGCGTGTCGGTCGATGTGCTGACTTCTGTCTGATAAACATGTCTATTGCTCTCGGCTAGATCGACTGTCCTGTCGATGCGCCCTCCCTTCAGCAGTACGCCATCGAAGTAGGATTGCGAGTAGCGGGCAAAGCCTTGAGGTATCTTTCCTCGGGTCAGAAACAGGTCAACCATATAGCCTGTGGGATATGAACGCGAGCCTCGGGCTGTTGCCTTGCCTCGGTTAGCGACGCTAACCTTTACCTCGAAAATCGAGCCTGCCTGGGTCTCCTTAGGAGCCTTCACTCGCAGGGTGAGATCGGGTAAAGCCGCATTTGCTGTGGCCGATAGGGTCGCACAGAAAATGGTAAAAAAAAGTGGAATGATCGCTTTTAACTGCCATCTGCAGGCGGAGTATAGGCTCAGGGTGGAAGGCATATAAGCTCTCTCTTTATCCATGAAGCTCCTTCCTGAAACCTAGCAAAGGGTTGGGGTGTGTCAAGGTGGGGGGCAAGGATAGAGGGTTTTGGTGGGCTCCCGGAAAGGTCTGGTAAGCCGGCGGGCAGCAAAGAGAGTTGCTGGTTCCCTTTTGCAATAGTGTTAATCCATGAACAGAAAAAATGGGGCACAGGCAAAATGGTAGAAGCGATAGTGAAACCTACCTGAATATTATTATTGGATTTGATGTGAGGCGCGGTTTCTAGTCAGAGCCCTCTCAAACAAGGGAAGACCCAGCGCTTGATCGTGCGCTGGGTCTTCTGATTTTACTTTCCAGAAGTTTGTTAATCGGCTTCTTTTATCACACCTGGTTCATCTGCCTTCAGATAGGCTAACTCCTCATCAGACAGTTCCACATCATCGTAGCCGGTGATCATCGGTTTTACGTGGTCAATGAACGAGTGGCCTGTTGTGAGCAGATAGACGTGAGCGATGACGAACACCAGGACAGCGATCGCTGCGATGGTATGGATCAGGGCAATGAGTCCAAGTCCTATCCAGCCAAAAATATCCTCCTGCCCAAAACTGATCAGCAGGTAGGCGATGCCGGATATCCAGATCGCAGGAAAGATCATGATCTTGAGCAGGAGATAGGTTAGCGCCTGCAGGGGGTTGTGCTTGCGCCGGTAGGTCTTCCGGTATGGATGGTGCTCGCCTTTGAAGATGCCGAAGGCGTAGAAACGGGCAACCTTGATGAAATTTTCCCCGGTCGGGATATAGTGGCGCCACTGCCCTGTTGTGAAGAGCCAGAAGATGGCGAATGCCCAGATCAGCAGCAACACAATTGCGGTCCAGGTATGAACAGTGACTGCATCACCAAAGTTGATCAGACTGTGGACGCCGTGTACTGCAAATCCGCTGAACAGCAGGGTGAAGATAAGTGCCATCTGACTCCAGTGCCAGATACGTTCAAACCGCTTGAAGACTAGAATCTTATGCATTGTCATCAGACTTTCCTCCTGCGGTTGGCGATCATGCGCAGCGCGCCGTGTCCGAGTACACCAGCCAGGGTGCCGAGGACAGCCAACAAACCGATAAGATCGAGCAGTTTATTCCTGCCCGTACCCGGCATGTAGAAACCCTTGAGGTGATTGAGTCTGCCATCATCTGCATGGCAACTGGAACAATCCAGGGCGTCATTTTTTGGCGCCACCATGTGGTTGATGGGCCAGTAGGAGTAGGTTTCGACAAACCCCCATTCGCCACTGTAGGGGATGCCGTTTTTCTTCATTCCTGCCTCGATGGCCTTGCCGAAATCGTAGTTGCCCCAGAGTGCGTCTTCATCATTACCCCATAGATGCATATAGACCAGCGTGTTATTGCCCTTGTCGTAGGGTTGTGTGGTGTGCATGCGTTTGAACGGGTAGATGCGTGAACCGGGATCATCATAGGATCCGGAAAAGCTGTTGATCTCAATCGGGCCTTTTGATGGATCGAATTGAGTGTCAATCGTGGTGTAGTTCATGGTTCCATCAAACCAGGCGTACATGGGCTCAAGGTCTTCGGCATAGGTGAAGTTACCCTTGATCGATTTGTAGGTGGCGCGGTGATGGCCATTACCCTGGGTATACTCCTTCAGCTTGAAACCCTCACCATCTTTCAGCTTGCCCATGGTGCGCCAGTCCCAATCGACCTCAGTGGCAACACCGCCCCTGGCGACGGCCGGAATGTGGCAGGTTTCACAGGCCACGTGCTGAGTATGGCTGTTGAGCTTGATCCCCTTGACTGAGGTGATGGGGTGAGGCGAATCGCTGTGACAGCTTTCGCATGAGGCGACTTCGCGGGGCATGCCGGGCTTGCCGGTGCCTGTCTCGTCGTTGACCAGCATCTCGTAACGACTGCCGGCCCACTCATGACCTTCGCCCACGTGGCAGGTGACACAGGTGAAGCCTTCGCCGGCTTCACTCATGTGAACATCGACTGCTTTGGGCGGATCGAACAGTACAGATGAGAGATCGCCATGTTTCACATTGTCGCCACCGCCACCGTAGAAGTGGCACTTGCCGCAATTGCTGCGACTCGGCATATCAACGCTTTGGGCAATCTTGGTCCAGTCGATGGCTGGCTTGCCCTCGAACATGATGGAGCAGGCCTTGTTGCCTTTTGACGTGGGTGTCTTGTAGTAGGTACCTGTGGATTCGTGACAGACCAGGCAGTCGATGTTGTCCTGGTTTGTAAAATCGAAATCTGAGCTGTCCATGCCATAACCGGCATGGCACTGGGCGCACATGCCTTCATTGCCCCTGGCATTGGTACAGAAGTTATTGATTAACACGCTCTTGCCAAGGTGTTGTCCCGTCTTCGGGTGCTTGTAGTCCCAGGTCCAGTGCTTGTTCTTCATGAACTGATGCCCCGCCGTGTTGTGACACTCGAGGCAGACTTTTGTCACTTCAGGGCCGCTGGAAAACGGGCCTTGAAGTTCCTTCAGCTTTGAATGGTCTGTGGTTGACTTGCGCTCTCTTTTAGGCCTGACAATCGCGTGGTTTTCATCCGTTTTTTTGTATTCAGAGATGCCCATCTCGATTTTGGAATCCGAAGTGGCCAGGGCTGTTGTCGCCCAGGAAAAGGCCAGAATCAGGATCGAGAGGGTTAAAGAGAGGAAGTTAAAAATATAAACCCGGCGCGTGAAGGCCGGGGGATTTTTGTTGCTCATCTTGACGATGTCCCCTGTAAACACCGATCAGCGGCGCTGACAATGACAGATCTGTGCAGATCTATGCGGAGTGTAAATTACCTTCATCACACTAACGCCGGAGTCTACCCGGCGATTAATAAAACCGTTTTGATAATTGTCAATGGGGGTGTCGGAAAAAGGGGGCAGCTAGATCTTGTTAAGGTGCAATTGCACCTTTGAGATCATATAGGGTGCGGTGCACGCTGTGACAACGGGCACAGCCTTGGACGGCCAGTGTTCCCAGGTGACGCCCTGTTTTCTTTTGTTCTCCCGCTTTGATCGCCTGTTCAAGTGCCGCCAGGGATTTCTCTGTTTCAGTGCCGAGTATTCGGGATTTGGGGGCATTGTCCTTATGGCAGGATTCACAACTCTGCCCAAGGTCATCGAGCCGTTGGCGAAGATTATCCAGGCTCTCGAGCGCAGTCTGCATTCTCTCATCCTCACTGGCAATCTTGATCCGGTTGACCAGCAGGGTGAGACGCTCCATGACTCTTCGATACGGCTCTTCTTCGAGTGTTTCAGAGTCTTCCACATGGATCTGGCTGAAGTCCGGTGTGCGATAAATCGCAGCAGTCACCGCTCGGTAGTCGCGGTGGCAGGAACGACAGTTCAGCCCCAGTTTACGCAGTGACCGGGCGGCCTCTTCATAGTTTCCTTGCTGCGCGGACTGTTGCAGTTGGCTGATCAGATCCGCTTCCAGCTCCTCCTGCCACTCCGGCACCATCTCTCCGATTTTTCGGTAGTGCTGTGCCAGCCGTTCCGACCACTTGGCGACGCCAGCCGCATCTTCCAGCGCCAGATAGTCGGAGACAGCCAGCATCTCCCTACGCAGCTTGAACATGTTGTGCAGCCAGACCTGGCGTTTGTTGTCGGGCCGGTACCAGGCTGCGAGGGAAGTAGGGGGCAGCCTGATGGTTTTTTCCGATACGGTCTCAGCCTGGGCAGGGCTGCTCAAGAGAAGGATCATCGTGCTCAGCAGTAGGGACAAAGCGGTGCGGGTAATCAAGGTTTAGCTCCAGGGTGAAGTGACTGGAAAGACTCGGTGGGCCGTGAGCATGTTGCCCTGCTATAGCTTCTGTTGCAATTTTAGGGTGGCGTAAACGGTGCCATCCAAAGCGGGGGGATATCCGATGTCGATTAGCAGACAGGGTTCCTGTCTTTCTCTGCATGGAGTGTGTGCTGGTGGTGCTTGTGTCTCTGGTCGCTCCGATGGTATTGCCAGCAGCAGAGGGGGGGCGATAAATTCATCCAGTGTCACGCATCAAATGTGGCGCAAGATCAGGCTAGGGGATCATGGGGCGGTTGAGGCGTTGGTTCTGCGGGGCAACATTCTTCTCAGCTAATGATTAATCGTGGCACCCCCAATGTATTTGGCAATGGCCCTACCTGCATTGTCTGCCACAGCTCCAATGATCCATCTAAAAGTTATCGGGGATTGGACCTCTCTAGCTGCGAAGGAATTCTCCGTGGAGCGGTAGAGGAGTCACGTCGGGCCGTCATCGTGCCGGGCAAGCCGGGCATTTCAAGCGTCATCCCGTATGATGGGGAGAGCAGTCGGCTCTATCAGCATTTGACCGAAAACCGCATGCCGCCTGGGGTCAGCCCCAGCGAAGATAGCGACCATGCCAATACCAGCCTGCTGATGCGCTGGATTGAGCCGGGGTCTGGTGTAAATAGTGGAAATCGCCGGACGGCACGCCTTGTCGGTCGGTCTCCTCATGCACCTTCCTTTGCTCTCTTCTGCCATCTATAGAGAGCCTCTGATAAAGCCATTAACTCGTATCTTGTGTCTAGAATATCCAGCTTCTGCTTCGCAATAGCCAGCTATCCCCTACAGGGGTGTAGGGGGGGCGTGAGCAAGGAGCGGTAGCTTTACGTGCGATTTGCGCCTTGAAGCTAAATATTCTGAATTATAATCTACTTCGTCCAGACTTAATCAGAGGCTCCCTAATCTAGCAATTAGGCGTTTGACCAAGATCAAAGCTCTTTGTTCCCTACTTTTTTCTAATACATTCGCCGTTTTTATCCGCAAGAGGAGCATCCCCATGGCTGAGGCCTTCACAAAAACGATGGCGCGTAACATCTTTTATGGTGGAACCGCGTTTTTCTTTCTACTATTTCTCGCCCTGACGTTCGACTCGATGGGCCAGCTGCCCAATCGCGATAACCGCGCCGCCCTCGAAGGCGAGCTCGGTCCGCAGATCGCCATGGGCAAGGCGCTCTGGGAGAAGAACGACTGCATTGGCTGTCACACGCTGCTGGGGGAGGGCGCCTACTTTGCGCCTGAGCTGGGTAACGTCTATCAACGCTTTGGTAATTCGACCGATGCGATCAAAGGCTTTATCGCCAGTCGTCCCAAGGACGGTATTCCCGGTCGCCGCAGCATGCCGCAGTTCAACTTCAGTGATGAAGAGCTGTCTGCCCTGGCTGAATTCCTGAAGTATGCGTCTGGAATCAATACCGCCGGCTGGCCGCCGAATATCCAGGGTTAAGGGGAGAGGATAACGATGAAGTATCAATCACAATCGGTTGCGAAGCTCTATTTTATCGCGGCCATCGCGCTGTTTGCAGCGCAGATTCTGTTTGGCCTGATCATGGGTCTGCAGTATGTCGTCGGTGACTTTCTGTTTCCGGAGATTCCGTTCAACGTGGCCCGCATGGTCCACACTAACGCCCTCATCGTGTGGATGCTGATGGCCTTCATGGGCGCCGCCTACTATCTGGTGCCGGAAGAGGCGGAGACGGAACTGTTTGCGCCCTGGCTGGCGACGCTGATGTTCTGGATCTTCCTGGTGGCCGCGGGCCTGACGGTAGCCGGCTACCTGCTGGTGCCCTACTCGACCCTGGCGGATCTGACCATGAACGAGTTGCTGCCCACCATGGGACGTGAGTTCCTGGAGCAGCCGACGATCACCAAGATTGGCATCGTCATTGTCGCACTGGCCTTCCTCTTCAACATCGGCATGACCATCCTCAAGGGTCGCAAGACCGTGGTCAATCTGGTGCTGATGATGGGTCTGACCGGTCTGGCCGTGTTCTTCCTGTTCGCCTTCTACAATCCCGTCAACCTGGTGCTGGATAAGTTCTTCTGGTGGTGGGTTGTGCATCTGTGGGTTGAGGGCGTGTGGGAGCTGATCCTCGGTTCCATCCTCGCCTTTGTGCTGATCAAGACCACCGGCGTCGATCGCGAGGTGATCGAGAAGTGGCTCTACATCATCATCGCGATGGTTCTGATCACCGGCATCATCGGCACCGGCCATCATTTCTACTGGATCGGTACCCCCGAGTACTGGCAGTGGTGGGGTTCAATCTTCTCCGCGATGGAGCCGATTCCCTTCTTCATGATGACGGTATTTGCCTTCAACATGGTTAACAAGCGGCGTCGTGAGCACCCCAACAAGGCAGCCGTGTTGTGGGCGTTGGGTACTGCAGTGATGGCGTTCCTCGGTGCTGGCGTGTGGGGCTTCCTGCACACTCTGTCGCCGGTGAACTACTACACTCACGGTACGCAGATCACCGCAGCGCATGGTCACATGGCCTTCTACGGCGCCTACGTGATGATTAACCTGACCATGATCTCCTACGCCATGCCGCTGCTGCGTGGGCGGAATGCGGCCAACCCGGCCAAATCGCAGATACTGGAGATGTGGTCGTTCTGGCTGATGACGATCTCGATGGTGTTCATCACGCTGTTCCTGACCGGCGCGGGCATCCTGCAGGCCTACCTGCAGCGGATGGGCGACAACCCGCTGCCGTTCATGGCGGTGCAGGATAAGATCGAGCTCTTCTACTGGCTGCGTGAGGTCGCCGGCCTGGTCTTCCTGGTCGGTCTGGTGATCTACATCGCCAGCTTCTTCGTGGGTCAGGATGAGCCGGAGGCGGTGGTCGCCGACTGATTAGGCGAATCCCCCCCAGAGAGGCGTAATGCCTCAGCTCAAGGCCGGCACTTTGTGCCGGCCTTTTTTATGCTCGTAAAAGCACTGATTCAAGAATTAACTATTATCAAAGCGGCCCGTGGACCATTCTGATATTTTCTTACCAATTGAGTAGGTTATATGAATTAACCCCCTCCTGATGGTGGGGCTTATCGATTAATGGAAGTAGCAATGACGACAGTGGCAAACAGCCTGGATCAGGCGAAGAGATATCCGCCGGGAGACCTGGCGATTTGGATCTTCATCCTTGCAGAGCTATCGGTATTCGCGGTCTTTTTCGCCGCCTATGCCTTTACTCGCATGAACAACGTGGAGCTGTTTAACGAGTTTCAACAGCATTTGGATCGGCAGGCCGCATTGATAAACACTCTGGCACTGATCACCAGTTCCTATTTTGTGGTGCGTGCCGTCAGTGCGATTCGCGAGGGCAGCAGCAAACTCTGTGTTCGCTGGCTGTTGGCGGCATTGTCGATGGGAGTGGTGTTTCTGGTAGTGAAAGGTGGTGAGTATGCCCACCATTTCGGTGAGGGCATCACCCTCAGTACCAACACCTTCTATATGTTCTATCTCTCCCTGACCTTCTTCCACTTCATGCATGTCATCATGGGCATGGTAATTCTGTCAGCGGTGGCGGTGATGGCACACAAAGGCAAGTATAGCGCCGGGGAGCATACTGGCGTGGAGACCGGCGCCTCCTACTGGCATATGGTGGATCTGCTCTGGCTGATCCTCTTTCCACTCGTTTACGTGATGCGGTGACAAGATTATGAGCAGTAATAAAAAACTGGGTATTCGTCCCTGCACTTGGGTCTATCTGTTCTTGATGTTCTTCAGCTTTGTGACCTTCCTGATCGGCCAGATGGGCTTTAGTGGCCTACAGGTCGCTCTCGGGGTGCTCTTTCTGGCCCTCATCAAGGGACAGCTGGTGGGTCACTACTTCATGGGATTGGGTTCCGTCCGCGGGATCTGGCGTTGGCCCGTCTTTATCTGGCTCTTCATTCCCGGTATGTTGATCAGCACCGCGTTTTACCTCTCTTAATCTAATAGGCCCCACATTGACTGAGCTGCCTTTCTACAAGCCACAGGGCAATGAGATCGCCCTGTTCGAGCACGCCTATAAACATCAGCTGCCGATGTTGATCAAAGGTCCGACCGGTTGCGGCAAGACCCGTTTTATTAACTACATGGCGGCCAAGCTGGGACGTCCTGTCTATACGGTGGCCTGCCACGACGATCTGACTGCCGCTGACCTGGTCGGGCGCCATCTGATCGGCGAGAGCGGCACCTTCTGGAGCGACGGTCCGCTGACCCGGGCGGTAAGAGAAGGAGCCATCTGCTATCTCGATGAGGTGGTGGAGGCGCGCAAGGACACCACGGTGGTGCTGCACCCGCTCACCGACGACCGGCGTATCCTGCCCATTGAGCGCACCGGCGAGACCCTGCATGCGCCGCCGGAGTTTATGCTGGTGGTCTCCTACAACCCTGGCTATCAGAATCTGTTGAAGGGGATGAAGCCGAGCACCCGCCAGCGCTTTCTCGCTGCCAGCTTCGATTTTCCCAATGCTGAGCTGGAGCAGGAGGTGCTGATCGGCGAGACTGACATCGATGAGACCCTTGCCAGACGCCTAGTGATCCTCGCGAATGCGCTGCGTTCGCTTAAGGATCACGACCTGGAAGAGGCCGCCTCGACCCGTCTGCTGGTCTACACCGCGACCCTGATCAAGGGAGGGTACAACCCGCTCGAGGCCTGCCGCGCTGCTTTGGTGGAGCCGCTGACCGATGATGAAGAGACCAGTGCCGCACTGATGGAAGTGGTGGAAGTTACCTTTGGCAGATGACCTCCAGGAACCGCCTGGTCAGGGATTTGCAATTGTTGCCGAGTCGCTCTATCTGGCAAATCTGCTGATTGCACCGGGGCTGGCGTTTATCGCGCTTCTCTATTTCTATCGAAAAAAGATGCAGGGGGCACCGCCATTGGCAGTTTGCCATCTGCAACAGACCCTCGCTGCAAGCCTCTGGGCAGGTGTGCTGCTGGTCCTTGTCAACCTGCTGATCCTGGCGCTCGGCGGTTATGAGGGTACCTATACCTGGATGCTGGTGATCATATACTTCACCGTTTGCCACTCCACGCTGGTGCTGCTTGGCGTGCTCGGTCTGGCCAAGGCGATGGCCGGGCAATGCTTTCGTTTCCCGTGGGTGGGGTGTCCCCTGCCTCCTGGTTGCCAGGATTGATCCAGATCAAGCCATTGTTCCTGACCGCAGAATACCATAGCAAATCACTCGGGTATTCACTTGTTACAGTAACAAAACCCCATATGTCTCTCTCCCTGCAACACAAACGCCATCTCTTTCAGGCCGGTTTCTTCCTCCTGTTTGTCCTGGCGCCGCCCCTCGATCTGTTTCGCTTCGATCTGACCCTTAACCATTTCATCCTCTTCGGCCGGCCCTGGACTTTGGGGATAGACCAACTGGTTGCTGGGGAGATCAGCAGTACCGAGGCGGCTGCCAACATCTTTCTTCGTGGTTTCCTCCCACTCGCGCTGGCGGCGGCGGGGCTGATTTGGATTGCCTGGCGCTTTGGTCGCCTCTACTGCGGTTGGCTCTGTCCTCACTTCTCGGTGGTGGAGACGATCAACCGGCTGATGTTCCGTGCCAGTGGCAAGCAGAGCATTTGGGAGAAATCACCACAGCCGGAATTGCAGCCGAATGGTCTCTACATGAAGCCGGACAGAAGGTTCTGGCCGTTGACCTGGCTGGCTGCATTGTTTTTTGCCTTCCTCTGGGCGGTCAGCTTTCTCACCTATCTGCTGCCGCCGTTTGAGATCTACCATAATTTGTTCCACTTCAGCCTGACCGGCAATCAGGCACGTTTCATTGGTGCGGGGACTGGGTTGCTGTTCATCGAGTTTATGTTTGCCCGCCACCTCTTTTGCCGATTTGGTTGCGCAGTGGGGGTGTTTCAGAGCCTCGCTTGGATGGCCAACAACCGAGGCATGGTGGTGGGTTTTGATCGCAGCCGCGCCAAACTCTGTGGCGAATGCAACAACGCCTGCGACAATGTCTGCCCGATGCGCCTCAAGCCACGCAGCATCAAGCGGCGCATGTTCACCTGTACCGAGTGCGCGCAGTGCATAACCGCTTGTGAAACGGTACAGAAGCCTTTCGCGCGCCAGACCTTGTTGCAGTGGGTGGAGGATGAGGCGGCAATCGCAGTGGCTACGGGACGACCTGTCACCAGTCAAAAACCGAAAAGCCAGCCAGTTCCATGATTCGTTCAGAGGCTCCATAGGCATGGAAGAGAAAGTAGGCGAACTCTGGCACCGCTTGATCACCCGCATGGCGCGCACCAGCCACCCGGAGGCGGCGGTTACCCTGGAGCAGGTCGGCACCACCGTTGGCATCCTGTTTCGTGCCCTGGGTGGCGACGGCGGCCTGCAGGTGGAGGCGGCCCACGCCACCGAACACGGTGCCCGTCGCAGCTTGCTACATCGGATTGCCGGTGACAGCAGAAAGGTCGAGCTGGCCTGGCGCGATGAGCAGTACCTGCGCCTGCCCGCGGTGATCGATCTGTTCCCCTCCCCCCAGCTGAACCGGGATCTCTACATCTGGCTGGCGGCCCTGGCGGTGGGCGATCACCAGGACGAGGAGGCCTGGTTCGGCAAGAATCAGCGCCTGACGATCAAGGCCCTAAACGACTATCCTGGCCTGCGTCCACGTTACCAACGGTTGGTCGAGGCCCACCTCGCACAACGCATCCAGCCCGACAGCCAGCTCAAAGCCGAGGCAGCCCAGGAGGCAGCTATCCGTCAGGCGCTGCGCGAACCCGGCAGCGTCGAACAGCTGCCGCAGAGCCGGCGCCCGCCGCAACCTGTGCCGCTCTGGCTCCACCCCTTTCCTCCCGTGGTTGCTGCAGCCGGTGCCTCCGATGATTCTGATGAGGCAGGCAGTAGTAGCCGGGGCGAGATCAAGCAGATGGAGGAGCAGAACCGCCAAGCCGAGCGCGCCGAAAAACCTGAAGCAAAGGATCGGGGGTTGATCACCATCCGCATGGAGAACATCTTCACCTGGGGGGATTTCCTCAACCTCGACCGCGGCTCCGAGGAGAACGACGATCTGGAGAGCGCCGCCGATGCCGCAAAAGATATCGACGTGCTGAGCGTCAGCCGGGATGCCAAGGCCTCCGCCAGCAAGCTGCGCTTCGATCTGGATCTGCCTGCCGCCTCAGAGGATGACCTGGTGCTCAGCGAGGGGGTTCTGCTGCCGGAGTGGGACTTCAAAAAGCAGCGGCTGCTGCCCGACCTCTGCCGGATAGTGCCGATGCTGGCGGCCAATGCCGAGCCGGTCCCGCTACCGGATCATCTGCGCCGCACTGCGCGAAGGCTGCGTGCCCAGTTCCAGCAGCTGGCCCCAGCGCGAGTCTGGCACCGCAACCAGCAAGAGGGCAGTGAGATCGATATCGATGCCTACCTGCGTTTTGCCACCGATCGCATGATTGGCCATGCCGCCAGCGCCGATGGCCTCTACCGCGATCTGCGCATCGGCTCGCGGGATCTCGCCTGCCTGCTGCTGGCTGACCTGTCGCTCTCTACCGACACCTGGGTCGATAACCACCGGCGGGTGATCGATGTGATCCGCGATGCCCTGTTCCTGTTTGCCGAGAGCCTCTCGGCTACCGGCGACCGCTTCGGCATCTATGGCTTCTCCTCACGCAAACGCGACCCGGTCCGCTTCCATCAGCTGAAGACCTTTGATGAGAACTACAATGCGGCGATCCGCGGTCGTATCGATGCCATTAAGCCCGGCTACTACACGCGCATGGGCGCGGCGATCCGCCACTCCACCAACCTGCTGAAGGCGCAGCCCTCGGAGCGCCGTCTGCTGCTGATCCTCACTGATGGCAAACCCAATGACCTGGACAAGTACGAGGGGCGCTTCGGTATCGAGGATACCCGCCAGGCGATCCGCGAGGCCCGTGAGCTGGGGCTGCAGCCCTTTTGCGTCACCATCGACACCAAGGCCAACGACTACCTGCCACATCTGTTCGGTAGCGGCAGCTATGTGGTGATCCACAAGCCCTCGCAGCTGCCAAAAGAGTTGCCGCTGCTCTATGCCAGATTGACTGCCTGATCGGATCAGAGATTTTAGCTGCCAGGCGACACTCGGCTCTCTTGTAACCCCTTCCTGGCTGAACCAGACTGACAGTCAGGTAAAAGGGGGAAACAGTATGGCCGGACCTCCATTGCCCAGCAAAGAGGAGCTGGCGCAATTATCGCCCGAAGCGCTCACCATCTATGCCGGGCGTTCTGCATTGCGCGTGCTTCCTTTGATAGCCAATCAGGGGACTGTCGAATCCTGGGGTTCTGAGGCGCAGCAGAAACTGCAGGTAGTAGAGCTGGCAGCGGCACTTTTCATTGCCGCCCTTACCGAAGACACCTCCAGCTATCAATATGATTTTGGGGGGGAATACCCGGAGGAATCTGCTGTCGCCATGGTGAGCGCCGCTGCCCCCGCTCTGGCGCGTGGGGCCCTGAATGCTGGCAGCGGGGTCGAGTATATTGCGGCAAGGGCGATATCAGCGGCCGCCTACGCTGCGGGTACTGCCTCACGCGCAGTGGCGACAGCCAGCGTCTCACCCTCAGTCATTAAAGGGAGCGCCTTCGCTGAAACCATAGCTAATCCCCAGCTGATCCACGCTGACTCAGATTTCCTCGTCTACGCCGATCTCGCCGTTGCCAGGGGCCGTGAGGTGGCGGTGAAGACGTTTGGCGCAGGAGGCTTTGAACGCAATGTGCGGGTGGACTTCGAGGCTCTGATAAAAGCCCGGTTGCGTGACATGCTGTCTATCCCTCTTTGGCCGGCGGGGGAACCGGATAACTGGGGCGATTTTCTCGCTCCTTGGGAGAAGGCGCTGAGGATGGTTGACCCCGAAGTCTGGGATCGTTACCAGCAGTGGCTAGGTGGAGGCGGCTCATTGCGGGAAGAGTACCACCGTCTGATAGGTCACTGGTCCGCAGAGCATGAGAGGGAGGTGATGGAGGCGGCAGCCTATCAATTGCCGCTACCTGAAGCGGAGTCAGAGGGTATCCCGGCCGCCGTCGAGCCCATGCCAGGAGAGATAGGCAAGGTCCCCGTCAACTGAAAGATATCCCTGCCGAAGAGGATACCTTGGGCCGGGTGGACTTGGTCAACGCTCTAGCCGACCTACTCGATCACAGCGACGGTGAGCACATCACCATCGGGCTGATGGGGCATTGGGGGACGGGCAAGAGCACGGTTCTGAGTCTGTTGAAGAAAGAGTTGCGTTGCCGGCAGGAGGAACGGTTTTGGGTCGGGTGTGATGAGACGATCACCTGCTGGGAGGCCCTCGTCAAGGTGCTCCGGCGTTATGCGGGCTGCTGGGGCAAGCAGCGAGCCCGGCTGACGACCTAGTTGCGCTGTTTCTGGCCAGTATGTCCGATAATGCACAAGGAAAAGCAGCCCGACAAACTGGTGTCGGAAACCCACCGTTACCTCTTTGCCGAGTTCAATGCCTGGCGCTATGAACACACCGGCAACATGCAGGCCGGGTTGGCCCAGGAGGTGGTGAAAGGGCTGACCAACGACCTGGACTGGATTCGGTGCAATTGGCTGGCGCTGCAGCTGGTGACGTCGTCACAAAGGATTGGTGTCTATCTCTGGACAGGCCTGTTCCTGCTGATCGTGGAGGTTGTCGGCATTCAGTGGCTTGGGGTAAACGCCGCCTATCTTCCTCCTATGATGGCTCGCCTGGTGGGCGATACCTCGGGCATTGCGCTGGGATTGGGTGGTCTTGCGGGCGTCGGTGCGCTGTTCGGTATGCTGTCCAAAGGGCGACAATTGTTTGCCCAGACTTGGGTCGACACATTTAAGACCTACCTGCGTCTTCCCGACTTCGGCGAGTACCTGGGTACCCTGCCGGTGATCAAGGAAAAGGTGGATAAGCTCTGTCGGATACGCCTGCATCGGCCCTGTTTCCCGCGCCGTTTGCTGCTCTATATCGATGATCTTGATCGTTGCGGTGGATGAACGCATGGCGCTGGCAGCGTTGGCCCAGCACTATTATGAACTGGCGGAAAAGGGCAGTCAGCGTACCGCCCAGGCCATCGCGCGGGACTATCTTGGCAAGATTTTTCATCTGCCGGTCTGCCTGAGCGATCCGGCGAAGGAGGATGTCGAAAACTATATCCTCAAAGATCTTATTGTCGAGGTGCTGCAGGATGCCGATCTGTCATCGGATAAAAAGAAGGGATCTTCAGGAACGGACGCATCCGGTGAGCTCACCGTGAGGCCCGGGCCTCATGGTGCTGAGCCCGGGCAGCAAGTGGCACCGGGGAGTTTGCCGGGAGATTCGGCGGTGCCAGCGCAACAGAAATTGGTGGACGAAATGCAGCCCTCTGGAGGTGAAGTCGTTCCTGAAGAGACGGGGGCGGAGGAAGGTGGCAAGGCGCCGAAGGAAGATAAGAAACGAACCCAGTTGCTGGCCGGTAAAGCGATCAGAGAAACGACAAAAGAGCGTGAGCTGTTCATGCAACTGGCGGACTGGCTGAAGATCTCCAATCCGCGCCGCCTGAAACGACTTTTAAACAGTTATCGTCTGATGAAGGCCTTAGACGCAGGCAGGCGTGGCACCATCGATTTGATGTGGAATAAACGGCATCTGACGATGCTCTTCTGGTTGGAACACCTCTACGTTCAGGAGATGATCGAGCAAAAGCGCGAAGAGAAGTACCTGTTCGGCCCTGATATGGAGATACAGGGGGCAAAACTCGCCCCCAAGACCTACTGTCTACTGATGGAAGAGATGGCGAAGGATGTTGCGGAGGAGACGCGTCGGTCTTACTACGAAATGCTGAAGCTGGAGACGATGCCCTTCATGTTACCTTTCTCCCATATCGTGGTGGAGAGTCAAAGAGAGGCGAAGCAGACGGAGACACCATTAGAATAAGTTGGGCCCAGCTCGCTGACCGAGCCGGGAGCTGTGGGCCAACTCCACTGCCCATTCTGGTAGAATCTGTCTCTTTCCTCTCGCAGAGTACCGATGATGACCAAGATCACCGATGTTGCCGCCTATATGAATGAACTGGGTGGCAAAGCCCGCACCGCCTCCCGTCGTTTGGCTGCCGCCTCCACCGCTGAGAAGAACGCCGCTCTCAACGCCATTGCCGACGAGCTGGATGCCAGTCGAGACGCCTTGATGGTGGAGAACAGGAAGGATCTGGAAGCGGGGACCGCCAAGGGACTGGATGCTGCGCTGTTGGATCGCCTGGAGCTGACCCCAGCGCGCATTGATTCGATGATCGAAGGGCTACGCCAGATCGCCGCGCTGCCCGATCCTATCGGCGAGATCTTCGATATGAACTACCGCCCCAGCGGCATCCAGGTGGGACGGATGCGGGTTCCGCTCGGGGTTGTCGGCATCATCTACGAGTCGCGCCCCAACGTCACTGCCGACGCCGCTGCACTCTGCCTCAAGTCGGGTAATGCCACGGTGCTGCGAGGCGGCACCGAGGCCTTTCACTCCAACCAGGCCATCGCCGCCAGCATCCACCGGGGTCTGGAGAAGGCGGGTCTGCCGGCGGATGTGGTACAGGTGCTCGCCACTACCGACCGGGCCGCTGTGGGCAGCATGATCACCATGCCCGAGTACATCGATGTCATCATCCCCCGGGGCGGCAAAGGGCTGATTGAACGCATCTCCCGGGACGCTCGGGTGCCGGTGATCAAACACCTGCACGGCATCTGCCACGTCTACATCGACGATCAGGCGGAGGTGGGCAAGGCCTTCGACGTGGCGATGAACGCCAAGACCCAGCGCTACGGCACCTGCAACACCATGGAGACCCTGCTGGTGGCGGAAGGGATCGCCGAGGAGATGTTGCTGATGCTGGCGGCGCCGCTACAAGAGAAGGGGGTGGAGCTGCGCGGTTGCCCGCGTACCCTGGAAGTGATCGACAACGCCGTGGCCGCCACCGATGAGGATTGGGACACCGAATACCTGGGGCCGATCCTCTCCATCAAGGTGGTCGCCGGGCTGGACGAGGCCATCGATCATATCGACCGCCACGGCTCCCAGCACACCGACGCCATCATTACAGAAAACTACACCCGGGCCCGGCGTTTCCTGGCCGAGGTGGACTCCAGTTCGGTGATGGTCAACGTCTCCACCCGTTTTGCCGATGGCTTTGAGTATGGTCTGGGAGCGGAGATCGGCATCTCCACTGACAAGTTCCACGCGCGGGGTCCGGTGGGGCTGGAGGGGCTCACCTCGGTTAAGTTTATCGTGCTTGGCGACGGCCATATCCGGACCTAGCACGCAGCGATGATCGGCATTCTGGGCGGTACCTTCGACCCGATCCACTACGGCCACCTGCGCACCGCACTGGATGTGCAGCAGGCGCTGGGGTTGGATGAACTGCGCTTTATCCCGCTTGCCAATGCGGTGCATCGGGATCAGCCGGAGGTACCGGCAGCGCTGCGCCTGGCGATGCTGGAGGCGGCAATTGCGGGCGAGCCGGGGTTTGTCGCTGATGACCGGGAACTGCAGCGGGGGGGGCGTTCCTATACCCTCGATACGCTGCTCTCGCTGCGGGGAGAACTGGGGGATGAGCTGCCGATCTGTCTGCTGCTGGGCAGCGACGCCTTCAATGGTTTTCTCTCCTGGCATCTGCCGGAGCTGGTGGCGGAGTTGGCCCATCTGGTGGTGATGACCCGCCCAGGCCAGGCGTTGCCGGAGGATCCAGCGCTGCAGGCGTTTCTCTCCTCCCGGTTGGTGGATGAGCCGGAGGCGCTGCGGCGCTCGCCGGGCGGCACTGTAATTCGCCTGCCCGTCACCCAACTGGAGATCTCCTCTACCGGGATTCGTCACCTGATCGGAGCGGGAGAGAGCCCTCGCTTCCTCTTGCCGGATGAGGTGCTGAGGCTGATCGAACGCCATCAGATCTATCGGAATTGAGCGTATCGTTGCCGTTGGCGTAGTATTACGAAACTAGTTAATAGATTGACAGGATAGATATGCAGGTAGAAGAGCTCAGAGATCTGGTCGTCGAGGCCCTGGACGATATGAAAGCAAATGACATTGTGGTGTTGGATGTGCGCGGCAAGACCAGCATCACGGACATCATGATCGTGGCCAGCGGCACCTCCGACCGGCATGTGAAATCGATTGCACAGACCGTGGCCTTCAAGGCAAAGCAGGCGGGCGAGGCTCCGTTGGGCAGCGAGGGGCTGGACGACGGCGAGTGGGTGCTGGTTGATCTCAACGGCGTGGTGCTGCATGTGATGCTGCCGAAGGTGCGCGACTTCTACCATCTGGAGCGGCTCTGGTCGATGGATACCCCGCTGCCGTTGAGCGAGCACTCCCAGGATTCCTGACTCTTTTCTCGCATGGATCGGCCCAGGCCGGTGTGTGCGCACAACCCCACCTTTTCCCCGCTGCCGCAACCTTCGGCTCTACGCAGTGGACTGTTCGCTTCTCTCCCGACTTGGGTGTGTGCCAATAAATTCCTGCAGTCCAAGGTGAGCGAATACTGACTTTAATCCTGCTGCGTTAACCCCGGCGTAGAATGGGAAGAACGTCCCGCATGGGAGTGGCAATCTGTGGGCTGGGCCACAAAGTGCTTGACTTGTTTGGGTTTATAGTCGGCCGACGAGCAATCCTAGCCCAAAGTCTGCGCAAAATGATGATCAAAAAGCACCCCGGATTTACGCTGGTCGAGATGAGCATTGTGCTCGTCATTATCGGAGCGATTCTCTCGATTGCGGTAAACCTCTGGCCGGGGCTGGTGCAGTCTGCCAAGCAGCGCAATAACGAGGCGATCATGCAGCGCATGGAGCTGGCGCTGGAGGGTTACATGGTGGCGGCGAGCCAGTTTCCCTGTCCCGATACCAATGGGGATGGTGATGCCACCGATGAGGTGATCCCCGATGGCGGTGTGGCGGGCAACTGCACCAGTTATGTCGGCACCCTGCCCTATCTCAGCCTGGGCCTGAGTTCTGGCAACGATGTCTGGGGCAACCCGGTCCGATATGCGGTATTCGCCAGCGCCGATCCCAATTTCAACGTGGATCTGACCGACCGGGGTGATATCTGCGCCGATCTGAAACGGGCCGGTAGTCAGCTCAAGGATGGCATGCACGACCCTGCGGCCCTCTATACCACCCAGTCGGATCTCACCGATACGCTGCTTCCGAATAGTGATACCAATCTCGCCTTCGTGATAGTCAGCGGTGGTGTGCATGACAAGGATGGCAGTGGCAGCTTCTTTGACAATCTCAACGGGGACGTGGATCCACTCCACTTTGCTGCGCCTAACAAGATCCATACCGATAGCTACGACGATACGGTGCGCGCCGTCTCCTTCGCCACCCTAAGCGGTCGCCAATGCCTGCTGAATGCGGGCGGGGCCCAGGAGAACACCCTGCTGCTCTGCAGCGATGGCCAGGATAATGATGGCGATGGCCTGGTCGATTGCTACGATCAGGACTGCTACGGACTGGGCGAGTGTCCGAATGGACCGCCGTCGGAGGATATCCAGATCAGTACCCGGGCGATGAATCATGGGGTGCTGGGGGGCGAGTATATCCACCAGTTCATCGCCACCGGCGGCTCCGGCCAATACTACTGGGCGCTAGATTCGATCACCCCGGCGATTCCGGGTCTGTCGCTCAACTACTGGGATGGCAAGCTGACCGGGGTTACCGAGGTCTGCGATGGCGACTATCAGGTGACCGTGACCGCCACCGACCAGTTCGATGCCACCAAGACCGCCAGCCGCAGTTTCGCCCTGCGGGTCGATACCGGGGATCTGAATATCGTGCCGGCTCACTCCGGTGGCACCCTGCTGCCCGACTTCATTGCCCAATATCTCACCTTCAGTCAACCGTTTCAGGTGATTGGGCCGCGCATCGGCGATCCGAACGGTGATGACTTCAACTGGGCGATCAACTGGGTCGGGGCTGGGGCCGACAACTTCGAGATCTTCTCCACCGGCGAGGATCAGGGCACCCTGAAGAAGACCGCCTCCTCCGCCTCGGGCAACTACCTCTTCTCGGTGGAGGCCACTGACAAGGCCTGCCCCAACAACAAGGTGATCGAAGGCACCTATAGCCTGGAGGTTACCCCGAGCGGCGCGGTTGGCCCCTATACCACCGATCTGTTGGCGGAGTGGCGTTTCGATGAGTGTCTCTGGGATGGCAGCCGCGGCGAGGTGCAGGACTCCGATCCCCAGGGGCTCTACTCGGGGCTGGCCGAGGGAATGGCGGTGACGGTCGGCGCGGGTAAGGTTAACCGGGCTGGCTACTTCAATGCCGGAGACTCCCTGCTGCTGCCCTATGTGCCGCTCAACAATACCAGCTTCACCTTTGCCGTCTGGGTCAACCTGAATGAGATGGGCGACGGTGAGCGTAGCCTCTTCTACCAGTGTGATGCGGTGGCGGTGAACCGTTGCCTCAATATCGGCCTGCGCAACGGCCGTCCACTGATCAGCTTCTCCAGTACCGATGCGGAATTGATGGCGCCAAATGCGCTGCCGCAGACGGGCTGGCACCATCTCTTCTTCGACTACAACGGGGCCAACGGTGAGCGGCGCATTCTGGTCGACGGGGCCGTGGTCGCCAGTGACTCGGCGCAACCCTTCAACGGGGCGGATGGCTCAGAGAGCGGGGGCGGTAGTTGGGTGGGGCGCGGCATCGGCAACATGCTCGGCTATCTGGATGAGATGATGATCTGGAACCGTATCCTCACCCCGGATGAGATCAGCTCCATCTACCAGATGCGCCGCGACCCACCGCGTAATATGGCTTGCTACGGCGAGCCGATATCGGAGTACCGTATGGAGACCATCTACCCCTGGACCGGGGCTGATGGCAGCGTCAAGAATGAGGTCGGTAGCGACCACGCCACCGCAGCGGCCTGGGGTAGCGGATCGCTGCCGACACAGACCACCCTGGAGGAGGGTAAGGTCTGCCGCGCTGCCTCCTTCACCGCAGTTGATGATCTCAATGGCAGCTATATCGACCTAGGCGACCCAGCCTCGGGGCGGCTCGATCCGGGCAACCGCGGCTGGAGCATAGGCCTCTGGTTCAAATGGGATGGCACCCCAGGTGAGAATCGCCTCTACACCAAGGAGGGTGCCTATGCGTTGCGCCTGGATGCCAACTATAACCGCCGCTTCCTCGAGTATCGCTGGGAGCCCAGGTGGCACTGGTCCGATAACGTGGGGCCAGACATCATCATCGAGCCGAACCGCTGGTACCATAACCTGATCACCTATGATGGCTTTCGCCAGGTGGTCTATATGGATGGGGAGGAGGTTTTCAGCCAACGCCTGGATGGCGGCGCCATCGGCAGCACCGATACCAGGGCCCTCATCGGTGCCCATGGTGGTGCTGGTGGTGATCTGATCCACTTCTTCAGCGGCCTGATCGACGAGTTCCGTGTCTACGACCGGGCGCTCTCCGCCGGTGAAGCCGAGGCGCTGATCAGCATGACTCACGACTGTAGCATCACAGCGATTCAGATCACCGGATTCAGTCCCGCGAGCGCCGAGTCGGGGGCGCAGTTGCTGGCTGGCAGTACAGGGCTGGTGCCGGGGGCGATCGGTGGCTCTCCACCCTATGTCTATGAGTTGCGCGATACCCAGATTTCCGGCCTCATTATGCCTGACCTGGCTACTGGCGAGCTGGCGGGCCAGGTGAACGTCTGTGCCGGCAGTCACAATGTTACTCTCGGTATCACCGACCGCAACGGCCTGACTGAGCAGACTACCTTGCCGGTGGAGGTGGTCTATGCCGAACTGGCAGTCTCACCGGGGATTGCCGACAATTTTACCTGCTCGGTCTCCGGTGCTTGCAGCAAAGAGTACACGGTGGTCGGCAACCATCTGGGTGAGATGCAGAACTGGGCGATCGAGTGGCAGGGCGGGGTCGATCCGGGCGCTATCAGCCTGACCAAGACCGGGCCTTCGACCGTCATCCTCGCCAAAAATGGCGGCGCCTTGCAGCCGGCCACCAACTACCGCTATCGCCTGAGTGCTAACGACAGCCGCTGCAGCGCCCATCAGGTGGCCACCGACTGGTACAACCTCGACGTGGTGGAGTGAGTCGGGCGGGCTAGCGAGGATGATCTTATAGGTCGGGCCTCGCCAGATATGTCGGGCACGGCCCGACCTATGGCGTTCCATATCTACTAGGTCTTGCACGAAGCAACACCCATCAGCGCTGAGATGGGAGATCTCTGTCTTGAGTCGTGGGACAGGCTGAGGGCCCTGTCTTGGATCGGGTGGCTAGGATGGGACGGACGGCAGAAGCCGAATCAACACCGCAATAAGGAATCCTGGCTGGCCTGGTTGCCAGCTGTCAGCCGATATGTCCGCCGATCAGATCGTAGATCGGCAGGAACAGGCCACCAAGGATGATGCCAAAGATACCGCCGGCAATGATCAGGATGATCGGTTCTAGGGATTTGGAGAGGGTTTCGACCTTATAGTTGAGGCGCTTGCGATACTCGGCCGAGACCCGCTTAAACTGTGCCGGCAGGGTACCGGTACGCTCACCTACTGAGACCATGCGCACCACATAGCTGGGGAACAGAGTTACCGACTGAAAGGCGTCGGCGACACTCTGTCCCTGGGTGATACGCTCGTGGATCTTCGCCACGCGCTCCTGGTAGATGGCATTGTTGAGGCTGCGGCTGACCATGTCGAGAGACTTGAAGGCATCCACGCCTGCATCCAGCAGCAGGTGCAGATATTCACTGACAAACGCCAGGTTGGAGGTGTGCTGCAGGCGGCCGATGATCGGTATCTTGAGCGCCAGTCCCTGTATGAAACGGCGGAATTTGTAGATCTTGGCGTAAGCGATCTTGGCACTGATGTACAGCACTGCCAGGGTGATCAAAACCACGACTAGATAGGCCTGCACCCACTCCGAGATTGCGATCAACGCCTTGGTGAGCGGGGGCAGCTCCACCTCCATCTCAGTAAACAGGGTCACGATCTGCGGCACCACATAGTAGAACCAGAAGATGACCGCTGCCCCCATGGTAACCAGGATGAAGCTCGGGTAGAGCATCGCTTGTTTGGTGTCGGATTTGATCTGCTCGATGCGCTGCAGATGGGTGGCAGCGACCTCCAGGGCACGGTCGATACGACCGGTCTCCTCGCCGATGCGCAGCAGGTAGAGCACCGTGTTGGAGAAGATCTTGGGATAGAGCCCCACCGCCTCGGAGATACTGCTGCCCGCCTCCACATAGAAACGGATATCTTCCATGGCGAGCGCTAGGGTCGGGTTCTCGGTGCCCTGGGCCGCCTCCTGCAGTGCCTCACTGGCCGGGATGCCACTGCCGAGCATTACCGACAGATTGGAGAGGGTCTCGGCTACCTCCGTAGTCTTTACTTTGCGCAGACCGAAGCGGGTGAATTCAGCGTATTTGGCGGCTAGCTTGCCGAGCTGGCGAATGTGCAGCACCGTGCCGCCTTCGTTCTCAAGGTAGTTGATCGCCATGGTCTCATCGTCATAGGGCAGACGAGCCACGCTGTTGGCGATGACGCCGCTGGGCTGCAGCATCTTGTAGCTATAGTAGGGCATTGCAGTAAGATGTGGCTGCGCTTCAGATCAGGCTGGGCTCTTTGCCCCAGCTATCGTCACTGTTGAAACCGTGGCCAAGCACCCGGTGTACCTCCTCGATCGAGATGGTGCCGGACTTCACCTTGACCAGCGCCGTGTGGAGGATGTCGCGGAAGCCGCTGCGCCGGGCGGCGGCCTCCAGGCTCGCCATATCGGCGCCAGAGCCGATCATCGCGCGTAGTTCCTTGTTGAACTCCAGCATCTCGTAGATCAGAGTGCGGCCGCGGTAGCCGGTGCCACCGCAGTGATCACAACCGGTCCCACGATAGAGCTCGGTGATATTGTTGTCGCCGATATAGTCGAGCTCCTCTTGGCTGGGAGTGTAGCCCTGCTTGCAGGAGGGACAGATGCGGCGCACCAGTCGCTGGCTGACAATGCCGACCAGAGAGTCGGCCAGCATGTAGGGTTTGATGCCGAGTGACTGCAGCCGCGGGATGGCGCCGATGGCACTGTTGGTGTGCAGGGTCGACAGCACCATGTGGCCGGTCTCGGCTGCCGTGAGCGCAGTCCCGGCGGTCTCCGGGTCGCGGATCTCACCGACCAGCAGCACGTCCGGGTCGTGGCGCAGAAAGTATTTGATGGCGTTGGCAAAGGTGTAGCCCGCCTTGGGGTTGACCTCGGTCTGGCGCAGCAGTGGCAGGCGGAATTCGATCGGGTTTTCTACCGTCAGCACATTCTTGTGCAGCAGATTGAGGGTCAGCAGGGTCGCATAGAGGCTGGAAGTCTTGCCCGAACCGGTGGGGCCGGTGAGCAGCACCAGGCCGAAGGGTTCGTTGAACATGCGCGACATGTGTTTCGCGTCGTCCTCGAGAAAGCCGAGCTGACCTATACCCATGAAGGCGCTCTTCATAGGTAGGATGCGCACCACCATGTTCTCGCCATAGGGGCAGACGGTGGTGGAGGCGCGGAAGTAGTATTGAGTGTTGAGGATGGTCGACTCAAACGAGCCATCCTGGGGCAGCCGCTGCTCAGCGATGTCCATGCCTGCCTTTAGCTTGAGGGATGAGATCAGCCGCTTGAAGGGGTTGGGCAGGGAGAGCATGGAACGCATCACGCCGTCGATGCGGAAGGCGATGTTGAGGGTGTCGGTCATCGGCCGCAGGTGGATATCCGAGGCGCGGTGTTTGGCGGCGAGATGGAATAGATGCTCCAGCAACTGCTCCACCGGACGCGCCTGGGAGTGGTCGTTGGAGATGATATGGATCTCCCGGTCCAGCAGCTCCTCCACCGGGTTGTCGAGAAAGTGATAGTAGTGGTGGATCGCGTCGATCAGCTTCGACTCCTCGACCATCACATACTCCGGTGCCAGGCCAGTATGGCGGGTCACCGTTTGGGTCATGCTGGCAAAGTCGATGCTCGATGTGGCGATTAGAATCTGGTTCTCATCGCGCAACACAGGCAGAAACTTTTGGCTCAGGCAGAGGTTGCGGTTGACCCGCCGCAGCAAGTTAGCGTCGATCGCCAACTGGTCGAGATCGTGATAGGGGATGTTGGCCTGGTCGGCCAGCCCCAAGGCCAGATCATACTCGGTGACCAGCCCGGTGCTGGTGAGGATACTGCCGAACTTCTCGCCGCTGACAGTGTGTTCGTGCAGGGCGAAGGCGATCTGCTCATCGCCGATTACGCCGCGTGCCTTGAGCAGTTCTCCTAGGGGTAATTTATCCACCGGTGCGTCCATCTTCTGGCTCCTTGGCGGCTTTTGCCGCGAGAGTCTGTTTTATGCGGTGCTGAATCCGATAGAGCGTGTTGCTGTCCGGATTGCCTGTGGGCGACAGTTGGTTGTCGCGCTGGAATTCGTAAATCGCCTTCATCAGTTTACCGCCGACTACGCCGTCGAGAGTGCCATCGTAGTAGCCGAGGCTGGCCAGATCCTGCTGCAGCAGCTCAACCGCTTCTCCATTCACGCCGTAGTGGTAGGCCTCTAGCCGGTAGGGCGCTTGCCAGAGCAGCAGCCATTTGCCAGAGGGTAGTTGCAGTAGTGGAGCCTCGTCGCTGGCGTCCTCCTGCTGTGCCAGAGTGACCGGCTGCAGAGTGTTGAGATTCGCCAGCAGGGCCTGAATCCTGCCGAACTTGTTCTGCCTCAGTAAGGGCGCCAGCAGGCGGGTCTGCTCCTCGAGCTGATAGGCAGCGAGGAATGTCTGAATCGCTTCGTCGCTGAGTGTTGGCGTGGCGGAAGGGGCAGCCGTTGCGAGAGGGGGCGGCGTTGCCACTGTAGAAGACGCTACGCTGCTTGGCAGCATTCCGCTGTTGTAGAGCAGGAGACTGATGACTGCACCTGCAGTGAGGGCCGCTGCCGCACCGCCCAAGAACCACCAGTGGCGTCTGCCGGCAGTGGCTGGAATCAACTCCGTCTCCGCCTCCCACACCAGTGAGGGGCTGATGGCGCGGCTGCGATGGGCGCAGAGGCCATACAGGCAGCGCTCCATCAGCAGGTTGAGGCGGCGTGGGTTGCCGTTGCTGAAGCGCTGAATCGCGCGCAGCGCGCCGGGCTGCATGCTGATGCAGCCGTTGCAGCCGGCCGTGTTGAGTTTGAAATAGATGTACTGTTCGGTGGTCTCTCGGTCCCAAGGCAAGACCCGAGCGTGTAGCGCCACCCGACTCATCAACTGGCGCAGATCGGTACGCTGCAGGTTCTGTTCCAGCTCCGGTTGGCCCACCAGCAGGATCTGTAGCAGCTTCTCACGTTCTGTCTCTAGGTTGGAGAGCATGCGCACCAGTTCGAGGCTCTCGATGGAGAGATTCTGCGCGTCATCGATTACCAGCACGCAGTTGTTGCCTTGCCAGAACTGCTCCAGCAGGAAGCTGTTGAGCGCATCCAGTTGCGACTGGAAGTCGGCGTTGCCGATATCGATGCCGAAATCTTTGTTGATCGCACGCAGCAGCTCGACCCCTTGGGTGAAGCTGTTGAGGATCAGCGAGCTGGCGATCTCCCGCTCCTGCAGCGCCAGCAGCAGGCGACGGGTGATGGTGGACTTGCCCAGCCCCACCTCGCCAGTGAGCAACATAAAACCCTTGCGTCCGAGGATCGCATGCAGCAGCTCGGTGACTGAGCTCTCGGCCCGCGGCTCGCGATAGAAGTGGCGCGCATCGGGCACCACCGGGAAGGGATTGTGGCTGAGCCCCAGATAGGTGAGATAGATGTCGCCCTCCACCTTTGTGCCGAACAGGGTGTCGGCGGCCAGTCCCCTTGTGGGCTGGACCGGTGTGGTTTCGGCGAGACGCAGTTCGCCGCCTGACTTTACAGCGGTTGTTTCCATCGTGCTTTGAGCGTGGTTGCGAGTTTTTCGAGTCGTAGATCACCCGGGTGCGACTGTTGTAGCCGCTGCAGCAGTTGAGATGCACCTACCTGATCGCCACGGTTCCAGCGTAGCACCACCAGATTGGCACCCGCCTCCAGGTTGTCAGGGTTCTTTTTCAGTACTTTGTGGAGCAGGTGCTCGGCCTCTTCGTGGTCGCCCTGACGTAGCGCCCAGTAGGCTTCCAGGTTGGTCACATAGGGGTGGGAGCGGCCTAGCAGTTTCCACAGGCGGGCCAGGTTGCGGTTGAAGTTGGCCTCGTTGCCACTGGCGATGGCGGAACGAATCGCGTTGATGCGTTGGGTAATCTTGCCGTTACGGCGGATCTCACGCTGCACATCCGCCTCTCTGTCGGAGGGGGTGTGGGTCGGTTGTTGCTGTTTTTCCTCCTCAGTCGGGATGGCGTTGAGCAGATCCATGCCCGCTGAGCCAGATTGGCCGGCTTGCGGTTCGAGATTCGGGGTCTCTGCCGGCGTGCTCTGTGGTCGGCCTGCCTGGGCGATAAGTGCCCGGGCTCTGCTGTTTGCTGGCTTGCTGGCGGCGTTGAAGGGAACGGTTGGCTGTCGCTCAATCAAGTCGGCGCTGGTGACTACGGGGTTTCCGCTGTTGGGGTGATTGGTCAGCAGAGTTGAAGTCAGCAGTGAGAGACTACCGCCAACCAGGAACAGGACCACAAACATGACCCAGAGGAGTGGCGAGCCTCTTCCGCTACGGCCGATCGTGAGGCGTTGTGCCTTTCGCTTTAGCTTGGGCGGTTCAGCAGTTGAGACGGGCGGCGGGTCGAGGCTTAGACCCTGGCCGTCGTCAGGTATCCCCTGGAGGGCTTGATGGATAAGGCTCATATTACTGATACTCGCAATACAACCACCAGCTCCCTGGTCTCCTGAAGGTCATCTTCCCTGCCAAAGATTTTGCCCAGCACCCCCAGCTTGTCGCGCCCGGGGAAGCCCGAGTCGGTGCTGCGGCGCATGTCGCTGATCAGGCCGCCGAGCATCACGGTTTCGCCGTTATGCAGCTTCACGGTGGTGCTGATCTCCTCCAGGTTGACCTTGGGCAGGGAGATGGCGACATTTTGGATGGTGACCAGCTTCAGACTCTCGAGGTCCACCTCACTCTTGATCGGGTGGATTGAGAGTGATACACGGCCATCTTCACCGATAAAGGGGATAACGCCGAGTAGCAGCCCGTCGAACACGGTGTCGGTCTTGATCTCGGTGGAGACGGTGCCGTTGCCGACTACTGTGGAGGTGTTCTGGGTGATTTTGGTCTCTTTGATATAGGTGTTGCTCTGCCCCACGCTGATCATCGCCGGCTGGGCGTGGCGTGCACGGATGGTGGGGTTTGAGAGCAGCTGCACTTCACCAAACGCCTCCAGCAGGGTGGCGGCAAACAGGGTGCTGTTATTGCCATTGAGATTGGAGAAGACCAGTCCCGCCTGTGGGGCCACTGGGCCGGGGGTGGAGCTGATCGTGAGCGGATTGGCGCCTGGATTGAATACATCGTTGGAGAGGACCTGGCTAATGCCGGAGGAGAAACCGACGGTGCCGCCGAGGGCCTCGCGCAGCAGTGACCAGTCGATACCAAACTCATAGCCGTCGGCCAGCCTCACCTCGAGGATACGTGCCTCAATCAGCACCTGGCTGCCGACGATTTTCTGGTAGCGCGACACCAGCTTCTCCACGTTGCGCACCACCGAGGGTTTGTCGCGGACATAGAGAGTGCCGGAGAGGGCGTTCAGATCAGCCTTGCCCTTGGCAGAGAGCAGCGCCTTGATCGAGGTCTGCAGCGAATCATAGGGGTTGGTGATATTGCCGCTCTTGCCGGAGATTCTGAAGTTGCCGGTGAGGCTGGAGGTGCTGCCCTGGGAAGTGCTGGCACTGCCGAGTACGTCACCGCCGGCATCGAAGGAGGCAGTGGTCTGCGACTCGACAAAATCGAGGTGGAACACGGCTGTCTGAAACGGAGTGATAAACAGGGTGTTGCCGCGGGTCTCGCTGTGGAGGTCGGCGCTTTCGAGGATCCAGTTGAGTACCTGGGAAGCCGGGGTGTCGCGAAAGTGGACCGATATCGGACGCGGGTTGCTGCTCAGGGCTGGATCGATCAGCAGGTTGAGGCCTGCCTCTTCGGCGACCGCGCGCAGCAGATGGCGTACATCTTCGTTGTCCAGGGAGATGCTGATCAGCTGGTCGCCAAGCGGATCAAAGTTCGGCAGCAGCGGCTCGATCGGTGCACCTTGCAGGGCCGGGCCCTGCTCCAGATTATTGCGCACTTCATCTTGATAGCGACCAATTGTTTTCGAGCCATCGATCAGGCGCTCGCGGATCATCTGGTAAGCGGAGAGCTTGGGATCGCCCTCAGGCTGCTGTTTCTGCGGCACCGAGTTACAGCCGGCCAAGGTTAGCATGGCAGCCGCCAGGGGAAGGAGCAGATGCATTCGAATTTTTGTTGCTGTGTTGTTCGTGCTCATAGTCGGTTTTCCGCTGGGTTTTCCGTCCAGGACTGGGATAGCTGCCCGCTTTCAAGTGTGGTGGTCTCCATGCCCACGCCTTTCTGCAGCCAGTGGCTGACATTACGCCAGCTTAAAAGCACACCCTCTGGCTGCACCTTCTCGACACGGGGCCCCTCCGGCAGGGTCTCGCCTTGACGGTAGAAGCGGCCGTCGATGACGCAGTAGCGCCGTTTTGATGAGACGAAGGTCATCGACAGGCTGTAGTGGGATGGCAGTTCAACCTTGGGCGCATCCATAATCGGATAGGTCCGGGCGACCCGCTGGTAGCCGAAAGCCATCAGGTTGGCAGGGCCGCGCGGGGGAGCCTTCGGCGTCACCAGACGCGCCAGGCGCGGCTCCAGCTGGGCCAGGTCGGCGATTACGGTTGGCTTGACGCGCGGGATGTTGGGGGCCTTGGGTAGCTTGATCTGTACCAGCTGGCGAGGTTGCTCAAGACGCCAATAGGCATAGGCGGCGCTGAAGATCACCGAGAGGCTGAACAGCAGGGAGAGGATCAGGGGGAGATATTTGAGTCTCATTGCAGTGGCCGCTCCATCTTGATTTCAAAACGTGAGCGGTCCAGATCGGTGGTGAAGTTGCGCTCGACAATCCGGTAGCCTAGTTGCCGCAGGTCGAGCAGAAGCCCCTGCTGTGCCGCCTGAGCCTCGCGAAATCCCTTTTTCAGGGTGCCCCTGAGGGAGACGCTGATATTGCTCTCGCCATATTCGGCGCTCATGCTCTCGATCCGCTGCCCCTCACGAATCACAGAAGAGAGCTCGCTCAGCAGGCGCCGGTAGGAGGGGGCGATGCGTACCCAGGCGAGCTCTTGGGCGAAGTCGAGGGTGCTCTGATAATCGGGGGCCGGCTCGATGGGAGGTAAGGCCCGCTGCCGGAGTTCCGTCTGTAGATGGTCTGCCTCGGCAGTACGGTTGTCTGCGCTGACGTGCAGCATCTGACCGCCGATCGCAAGACCGGCAGCGAGAATCAGTCCGCTGACCGCGCTCAGGGGCAGGGACATCTGGGTTGTTTTGGCCGCCAATCCCATCGTGGTTGAGAGACCATGGCGGGGTTTTAAGAGCTTCAGGGTCTGTGGCAGCGATGCCTGACGCGGACCCTGTTCGGTATCCAGGGGTTCGGAGGGGAGCAGCAGTGCCGTGGCATCGAGTCGCTCGGTGAGTTCGACGGCGTGCTCTTCCAGTTTCTCTTCATCTTCTAGCCAGTGCAGAAAGATCAGTTCGCGCAGCTTGATATGTTCGTTCTCTTCGGCGCTGCGCAGCTCCTGGGCAAGAGAGTTCCAGAGTAGCTCCTGGGTGTCAGGTGTCTCGGTATAGGCGGAGATGGTGGCGGCAGTGAGCGGTCGGGTGGAGCTGCCCACCAGCAGTTCGGCATTGCCGTCATGCAGCAGCACCAGGGCCACCGGCTCCTTGCGTTTGAGTTGGCGCAGGGTCTGCCAGAGCACCTCATAGAGGGAGAAGATCATCAGGTGATGATGGTTGGCTGCCTGCCGCTCCTGATAACGTAGATAGGTGCTGGTGGGAATTGCGGTATAGAGCAGTTCTGTGGTGGTCTTGTCGCGGCTGCGCTTCCAGTGGGTGATGATGTAGGGGGATTCCTCCATCTCGCCCTTCTCCTGCAGCTGGCGGCGGATCAGGGATTCGGCATATTTGGCTGGCGCGTCGATACGCAGCACCTGGCTGACCGCGTTCTCCGGCTGGATCAGCCAGGCGGTATCCTGCGCGAGTTCGCTGGTATCGTTGAACGGGCGGAGGCTGCGTTTCTCCAGCAGCATCGGGCGGTCGTTGAGGTCGATCAGGTAGTGCCGCGCCATCGGATTATCTCGTACGTACCAGAAAGGCCCCACGTAGTGTCACGGTGGCGGTGCTTTCCTGGGTGTTGATCTCACTGTTATCGGCCATCTTGGCCCCTAAAATGGTCGCCTTGTTCTTTACCTCATCCCGAGTTGCGGTGATGTCGACCCGCAGGTATTCGGGCTTGTAGTAGAAGGCCGGTCCATGGTCTGCCTGAGCGAGCAGGCGGGAGACCAGGTCCCAGCTTGTCTCGCGCTGCAGGCTGACCGGAAAACGCTCCCAACTCTGCGGCGTAGCACCGGTGGCTGAGGCCTTGTCCAGCAGCGCCTTCGCCCGTGCGACGAAGGCTTGGTGGGCAGCGAGCCGCCGGTGCGACTGTTCGGTCTGGCGCTGCCACTCGTTGAGGGTGGCAAGGCGTTGGTTCGCCGCGTCCTGGCGCAACCACCCCTCTACTGCATAGTGAGTCGCAGCAGGAAGAGCGATCAGCGCCGACAGGCCAAGGAGCAGGGGCAGGGGAGACATGGCTTACAGGTTCAGACGCAGAACAGCGGCAGCACCGGCGTCGGGGCCGAGAGCAACATTGACCTTGGTGACGGGGCCAGTCTCAAATGCAGCGGGCCAGTTGGCCACAGTGGGGGTGGTGCCAGCGCCGCCGGCTACATTCTCTACATAGAGGAAGTTGCCGGCCTGACCGTTGGCCTCGCCATCGATGATGCGGTCCAGTGCGATGCCGAGATCGGTGGGGATGGCGGAGGTGGCAGCGCCCTGTTTCGCCTGCAGCCGGATTACGTTGCCGAAGCTGCCGGCGGAGGTGAAGGTCAGCATGATGGTGTACTGGGTGCCGTCGGCGGAGCTATAGCGGCGCTGCATGGTGCTGCCAGTGGCGCCCAGTGGTGGCGTCAGCAGGCCGACAGTACGTAGCTGATTGAGGATGTTCTCTTCAGTGATGCCGTCAGCCACCGAACCGTCGCGCAGATTGTTGGCGTCGGGGGCGTTGGTGTCATTGGCGATATCACCAAGGATCCAGCCGGTGCGGTCGTAGTAGTTCTGGTAGGTGACCATCCAGTCATTGATAAAGCCGTTGAAGAGCTTCTTCTGGTCGCCACTGCGGACCAGGTCCTTACCCTTGATAACAGCACCCAGGATGATGCCGATGATGATGATGACGATGGATATCTCGACCAGGGTGAAACCCGCGCTGCGATGGCGGGAACCCAGGATGTTCGGCCTGCTCATGTGATGACTCCTCAAGAAATTTTTTGCTTTGGACCTTTGTTTGTCGCACGGCTTGCCAAAAGAACTTTGGCGTTGGCGGTATGACGGAATCATTTTGTGAATAGCCGGTCTTGCCTGCAATGGACAACTTGGAGTGGTAATGGGAACGGGTGCCCATTTTCTGGTGAAAAAGCGGAACGGCGAGATTAGGAGTTATTTTTTACCGGAAAAATACTCAGGAAATGCCCCATTAAGAATTTTTTTCCCTTTTATTATCAGAGACTTGCATCACGTAAAAAGTGACTGTACGTCACACTATTGGGGGCTGTTGCGTCACAAAAAAGAGCGCGCTAGAAGTGCACGATTTGGAATTAAATTCTGTAGTAAGGACGTTCTTTGGTGTCCCAACGGGCCGATTGAGCATGGAGGTTTCCCGGTGAGGGCAACCTCCTGAGTGCAGCTGTGGCCGTGTCGATTTTCATAAAGGAAGCTGGTACAAGGATGTGCCATGGCTAAACCGGAAAACAATCGAGGCCTGCGGCGTTTGATCAATGCGACCCGTTGGTCGATGCAGGGCTTTGCCTCCGCCTATCGTCATGAGGCGGCGTTTCGTCAGGAGGTCTGGTTGCTGGCGCCGCTGCTTCCGGTCGGCCTCTGGCTGGGCGACAGCGGGGTGGAAAAGGCCCTGCTGGCCGGCTCTCTGCTGATCGTGCTGCTGGTGGAGTTGCTCAATAGCGCAGTGGAAAATGTGGTCGATCGTATCGGTGACGAGCCCCACAAACTCTCCGGCCGGGCCAAGGATCAGGGTTCTGCCGCGGTGTTTTTGGCGCTGCTGTTGGTGGTGATGACCTGGGGATTGGTGCTACTGGTTTGAAGCGGAATCAGTTGCTCTCCGGCTCATAGGCCAGGTTCGGCGCCAGCCAGCGTTCCACCTCTTGCAGTTCCATGTCGATGCGGGCGGCGTAGCTTACGACCTGGTCGCGGTTGATCTTGCCGACTGCGAAGTAGTGGCTGTCGGGGTGACTAAAATAGAGTCCGCTGACCGCTGCTGTGGGCACCATGGCCTTGGCCTCGGTGAGCCAGATGCCGGTGTTCTTCTCCACGTCGAGCAGCTCCCAGAGCATATCCTTTTCGGTGTGATCTGGGCTGGCGGGATAGCCCATGGCGGGGCGGATGCCGGTGTACTTCTCAGCGACACGCTCCTCGTTGCTGAGTTTCTCGTTAGCGGCATAGCCCCAGTAGTGACGGCGCACCCGTTCGTGTAGCCACTCGGCCAGGGCCTCGGCGAGGCGATCGGCCAAGGCCTTGAGCATGATGGCGCTGTAGTCGTCGTGATCCTTTTCAAACTCGACGATCTTGTCGTCGATGCCGATACCTGCAGTGCAGGCGAAGCCGCCGATATAGTCGCTGTGGCCGCTCGATTTCGGGGCAATGAAGTCGGCTAGGCAAGTGTTGGCCTTGCCCTTCGGCTGTTTGCCCTGCTTGCGCAGGAAGTGCAGAGTGCTGATGGGGCGTCTCTGTTCGCCTGCTGCTGGCTGAAGGCCATAGACCTCGACGTCATCACCCACGGCGTTGGCCGGGAACAGGCCGATGACCGCCTTGGCGGTCAGCCACTTCTCGGTGATGATCTTGTGCAGCATCTCGCGGGCGTCGGCGAGCAGTTTCTTCGCCTCTTCGCCCTTCTCCCGGTCTTCCAGTATCTGCGGATAGCGGCCCTTGAGCTGCCAGGCGTGGAAGAAGAAGGTCCAGTCGATGTAGTCGATCAGTAGCTCGAGCTGGATATCGTCCATGACGTTGACCCCCAACTTGTTGGGTTCACAGGCGACGAAGTTGTCCCAGTCGATGGCGACGGGATTGGCTCTGGCCGCTTCGATTGGCACCAAGTTACGGGCCTCGTTCTTGGATGCGCGGCGCTCGCGTACATCCTCGTATGAGCGGCGCAGGTCGGCGATATAGTCATCGCGCAGATCCTTGGAGAGCAGGTTGCTGGCGACGCCGACGGCGCGGGAGGCGTCGGGCACATAGACCACCGGGTGGTCATACTCAGGCTCGATTTTCACGGCGGTATGGGCGATGGAGGTGGTGGCACCGCCGATCATCAGCGGCTGGCTCATGCGGAGGCGTTTCATTTCCTTGGCGACGTGGACCATCTCATCGAGCGACGGGGTGATCAGGCCGGAGAGGCCGATGATATCGACCTGATGCTCTTGGGCCTGTTTGAGGATGGTGTCGGCGGGTACCATCACGCCGATGTCGATCACCTCATAGTTGTTGCACTGCAGTACCACGCCGACGATGTTTTTGCCGATGTCATGAACGTCGCCCTTCACCGTGGCCATCAGGATCTTGCCTTGGGCCTGGACGCCGCACTCGGCCTTCTCTGCCTCCAGGAAGGGTTCCAGATAGGCCACCGACTTCTTCATTACCCGGGCCGATTTGACCACCTGGGGCAGGAACATCTTGCCAGCGCCGAATAGGTCGCCGACCACGTTCATGCCGTCCATCAGTGGGCCTTCGATGACTTCCAGGGACTTGTCGACCGCCAGGCGCGCCTCTTCGGTATCCGTGTCGATATACTCGGTGATGCCTTTTACCAGGGCGTGCTCCAGCCGTTTGTTGACCGGCCAGCTGCGCCACTCCAGATCCTCCACCTTGTTGCCGCCGACCACGTCGCCCGCGTAGTTGGGGGCGATCTCCACCAGCCGGTCGCCCGCCTCAGGATCTTTATTGAGGACCACATCTTCCACTGCGTCGCGCAGCTCGGCGGGCAGGTCATCGTAGACCGCCAGCTGGGCAGCGTTGACTATGCCCATGTCCATGCCGGCCTGGATCGCGTGGTAGAGGAACACCGCGTGGATCGCCTCGCGCACCGGGTTGTTGCCGCGGAAGGAGAAGGAGACATTGGAGACGCCGCCGGAGATCAGCGCATGGGGGCAGGCGGCTTTTATCTCGCGGGTTGCTTCGATGAAGTCGACGCCGTAGTTGTCGTGCTCTGGGATGCCGGTGGCGACGGCGAAGATGTTGGGGTCGAAGATGATGTCCTCGGCTGGGAAGCCTACCTCTTCGGTCAGAATCTGATAGGCGCGGGTGCAGATCTCCACCTTGCGCGCCTGGGTGTCGGCCTGGCCCTCCTCGTCGAAGGCCATCACGATCACTGCGGCGCCGTAGCGGCGGCAGAGCTTGGCCTGCTGCTTGAACTTGTCGATCCCCTCTTTCATGGAGATGGAGTTGACGATGGGTTTGCCCTGCACACACTTCAGCCCCGCCTCGATGATCTCCCACTTGGAGGAGTCGATCATCACCGGCACCTTGGAAATGTCGGGTTCGCCGGCACAGAGATTAAGAAAGCGCTGCATGGCGGCGACGCCGTCGAGCATCGCCTCGTCCATGTTGACGTCGACCACCTGGGCGCCGTTCTCTACCTGGGCGCGGCAGACGTCGAGGGCCTCTTCGTACTCCTCGTTGAGGATCAGCCGCTTGAACTTGGCAGAGCCGGTGACGTTGGCCCGTTCGCCGACGTTGACGAAGAGTGAGTCGGGGCCGATGTTGAGGGGTTCCAGGCCGGAGAGACGGCACTCGGGGCGGATCTCCGGCAATTTGCGGGGCGCCTGGTCTGCCACCGCCTCGGCGATCGCCTTGATGTGTGCCGGCGTGGTGCCACAGCAGCCACCGATGATGTTGAGAAAGCCCGCCTCGGCCCACTCGGCGATCTGCTGGCCCATCGCCTCGGGACCCAGATCGTACTCGCCGAACTCGTTGGGCAGGCCAGCATTGGGGTGGACGTTGACGTAGCACTCGGCGACCCGTGATATCTCCTCCACGTACTGGCGCATCAGCTCCGGGCCGAGGGCGCAGTTGAGACCGATGGAGATCGGGCGGGCGTGGCGCAGGCTGTTGTAGAAGGCCTCGGTGGTTTGGCCAGAGAGGGTACGGCCGGAGGCGTCGGTGATGGTGCCGGAGATCATGATCGGCAGCCGCAGCTGGTCCTGATCGAATACCTGCTCGCAGGCGGCAACTGCTGCTTTCGCGTTGAGGGTGTCGAAGATGGTCTCGATCAGCAGGATGTCGACACCGCCCTCGATCAGGCCGCGGGTCGCCTCGGCGTAAGCCTCTACCAGCTCGTCGAAGCTGATGTTGCGCGCGCCGGGGTCGTTGACGTCGGGAGAGATGGAGGCGGTGCGATTGGTGGGGCCGAGTACACCGGCGACGTAACGTGGCTTCTCCGGTGTGGCATATTTGTCAGCCGCCTCGCGGCAGAGGCGCGCACCGGCGACGTTCATCTCGTAGGCTAGCTCCTGCATGTCGTAGTCGGCCATCGAGATGCGGTTGGCGCCGAAGGTGTTGGTCTCGAGGATGTCGGCGCCGGCCTCCATGTACTCCTCGTGGATGTTGCGGATCAGCTCCGGCTGAGACAGTACCAGCAGGTCGTTGTTGCCCTTCAGATCGCTCGGCCAGTCGGTGAAACGTTCACCTCGATAATCTTCTTCCGTGAGCTTGTGGCGTTGGATCATGGTGCCCATGGCACCGTCCAGAATGAGAATCCGTTCACATAGTATCGATTCAAGTTCCGGGGTAATATTGTCCATAATTGGGCCAGCCATAATGATTCACGTCGCTAAGCGTAGTCTAAAAGGTTGGGGATTATAGATCCCTGGAATGATATAGGCGACAGCAGCACCCCTTACCTTAGATGCTGTTCGCGGAATTTGGTGGTGGTGCCGCGGTGTCTTTCACCCTGGAAACCAACCTGATGGATTGGGAGTGAGTATTTTGGCTAGACAAGCCCTTCTGATAGATGATTCCAAATCGGCCCGAATCGTATTGAGCCGCTTATTGAAAAAGAGTGGCTTCGAAAATGTCACCATGGCCGAGTCTGGTGAGCAGGCACTGGAACAGTTGGAGACGATCACGCCCGATGCCATTTTCGTTGACTACTTCATGGATGGTATGGATGGCCTGGAGACCATCGCTGCGATCAAGAAGATCCCGCGTCTGACCAATATCCCGGTGGTGATGTGCACTGCCAACGAGGGCAAACGCTATGCCGAGGCGGCGGAGTCCCATGGTGCGGTCGGCATCATGACCAAACCGCCCACCAGGGAGGGGCTGCAGGAGATCATCGAGCTGGTCGATCAGGCCACCGAGGCGGCGTCGGCGGTGGCTGCCACGCCGGTGGTGGAGCCTGTGCGGGAGCTGCCCAGGGATAGCGAGAGGGTGCACGGGAGCTTTGCTATCTCGGCGGAGGAGGTGCGCAGCATCGCGCGACGCGCCACCCGTCAGATCGCCCAAGAGGTGGTTGGCGACCTGGCGGCTCAGGCGGTGGAGCGGAGTCTCAAAGAGCGGCCATTGGATGTCAATATCGACAAGCTGCGTGATGAGATCATCGAGCAGGTGAATCGGGACGTGGAAGCGATCGTCATCAAGCTCAACGATCGGGTGGTGGCCGAGGTGATTGGCACCCATTTTCGCGAGCAGTGGGCGGTCTTTTCAGAGCAGATCGCAGCACAGCTGGAGGTGTTCAAGCGTGGCGTGACGAGTCAGTTGCCCGGGCGCGAACAGTTGCTTGAGGAAGTGCTCCGTCAGGTGCCCGATAAGGGCGAGATGATCGAAGAGATCCGCAGTGTGGCCGAGGGCTCTATCGATGCCCACGCCGCAGAGACGGCGACCCGGGTCGCCCGGGAGGTCGCGAAAAACACTGCAGCCGAGGTGGCCGAGGAGCTTTTTGAGCAGCGCTTCAAGACGATGCCAGTGTCGGCGGTGGCGGCTGGCGGTAGTGGCCGGCGGCGTCTATTGATGGTCGGGGGTGGCCTGTTTCTGGTCGGACTGATCGCTGGTTTTCTGCTGCTTTAAAGGCTTGGGGTCCGGTGCAATGCCGGGCGTTCTGGGGTATTCGATAGTGATCTGGCCCTCCGCAGAGACCGGAATCTCTCTCGCCTCTCCAACCAGCTGGAAGCTGCCCTCAAGGGAGTATTGTAGAGGCAGATCGCGGTTGAACATGACCTTGCCGAAGTGGCCGACGATGTTGAATAGATCGCTGCTTGTCACTGCGGTCAGACGTTGGATGGAGTAAGGTTTGAGGATAAAAGCCAGCGGAATTTCCGCCTCGCAGAAACGACTCCCGTTCAGATCCAGGTGATAGCTGAAGCGGCGCAGCCGTAGCGGTAGTTTGCCCGGATTTCTTAGCGCCAGGGAGACGCGGTAGAGGTGCGCGGGTTCGGTCAGACTCTCCACCTGCAATCCCTCTAAGTAGACCGTGGGGAGAGGGGGGGATGCGAAACATATGCCCCAGCCCGCCAGCGCTAGAATCAGGCTGGTCAGGCGCAGCCAGGGTGTGATGAATCTCCACATGCCTCAGAGTATGCCTTGTCGCCAGGACCCCGGTGAAGCCGGGATTTCCCTTAGATAATCATTGGTTTCTGCCGGACTCCGGCGAACCGAATGACGTTATAGTGTGGGCAGCAGTGGGGGCAGGTAATGTTTGGTTTAGGTCGAAAAACAGTGATGCCAGAGCCCGAGGAGGCTCTGCCCGGACGGCGTGAGGCGATGGCAGTGGCGGACAACCACTTTGTCTTGGGCAATCCGCTGCGGGGGCCATTTCCTGAGGGGCTGGAGTTTGCCATGTTCGGGCTCGGTTGTTTTTGGGGGGCAGAGCGGCGTTTCTGGGAGTTGCCGGGGGTCTTCTCGAGCGCAGTGGGTTATGCAGCCGGATATACCCCGAATCCCAGCTATGAAGAGGTCTGCAGCGGCATGACCGGCCACAATGAGGTGGTGCGGTTGGTATTCGCCCCGGCTAAGTTGAGATACCAGAAGCTGCTCAAATGTTTCTGGGAGTCTCACGATCCAACCCAAGGCATGCGTCAGGGCAACGATCTGGGCACTCAATATCGTTCGGGCATCTATACCTACTCAGAGGCCCAGCAGCAGCTGGCGGAGGCGTCCCGCCGAGTCTATCAGAATGCCCTCTCTCAGACCGGTGGCCGGCCGATCACCACCGAGATCATCGCAGCGCCGAACTTCTACTTTGCCGAGGCCTACCATCAGCAGTATCTGGCGAAGAATCCGAACGGCTACTGCGGCCTCGGCGGTACCGGGGTCAGCTTCCCGCGGCGCTGAGCCACCTTGGCTCAAGTCAGCCTGGCCGTGAGGTAAGTGAATTCCGCGAGTGGCCAACAGTCCACGACTCCCATCCATGGGGTCGTACCTCCTGCATCCCTACAGTCGTTCGTAATAGCCAGCTATCCCCTACAGGGATGTAGGGGAGGAGCGTGAGCAGGGAGCGGTAGCTTTACGTGCGATTTGCGCCTTGAATCTGAATATTCTGAATCACAATCCATTTCGTCCAGACTGAATCAGAGGCTCCCTAACGTTTATTGCCGCATATACCCGAACCGCCGTCTCGATGCTAGCAACAGCAGGAGCAGCAGCCATGGGCTAAGTGCGCCACCGCCGCCTGATGATGCTTCATATACCTGGATGGTGACTATCGCATCGGCGGAGTCGGTTTTTCCATCGCTGACCCTGAAGCTGAAGGAGTCTGTCCCCGTAAATCCATCATTGGGGCGGTAGCTTAGATCAGGTGCGCTGCCGCTCAATGTGCCATTGGCAGGCTGGGTGACCAAGGTGTAGGTCAGGCTGTCGCCATCGGCGTCACTGCCGGTGAGAGTGATGGCGAGTGTCGAACCTGTGGTGACACTGAGCGACCGGGAGGTTGCCGTTGGAGCCGTATTGTCGGGGATCGTTGCGGTTGTAACAGCCAGGCCCCAGGGATCGCGTATGATCCCGCTTCTTCCATCGCGATCGAACGCATCGTTATCCGTGAGCGTCATGGTAATGGTGCGCTCGGTGTGGTCGATGACCGCAGCGGTGAAAGTTTGCCAAGTATCACTGCTGTCCAGTTTACGAACGATGGTGTCTTGCGGAATGCTCACCGTGGATGGAAATTGGAAGACCACGGTTGCGCTACCGGAGGGCGCTGTGATGCTGAAGTCGAATAGTCCCAGTGGAAAGTGGTAACCGTCGTCTGGAACCTCCAGATCGGTCTCATTGGAGATGGGAAGCCCGCTCTGACCGCTAGTGTGCGCGATCAGTTGCCCGTTTTCGGTGGAGATCGTCACTTTCTTTCCTGCCAGATCGTCCAGACCAAGGTCATGTGCGGTGGTAGGGGGAACAATGAACTCGAGGATGCTGTTGTCAACAGCGCCATCTCCCGTTTCCAGGGCGTCGATAACACCATCTTCATCACTGTCGGTGGGATGGTCGGGGTCGCCAATCTCCCGGACATCCGGTGCGCCGTCGGTGTCGGTGTCGATGGAATCGGGGTCAAGCCCGGCACTGCTGGCCTGCTCGTCACTCAGACCGTCGCTGTTGTTGTCGTTGACGGTCGCTTCATTGACCGTTACCGGCAGTTCAATGGTGTCACTTGCGCCCCGGCTGTCGATCACTGTCAGGATCAGGGTCTCGCTGCCCGCATTCAGGGCGTTGTAGATCAGGTCCGAGCCTTCGATGGTCGTGGTGCCCAGTGCCGATGCCGATACAGTGAAAATGTGACTGTCAGTGCTGTCTGCATCGGTAACGCCGAAATTGAGTGTCGCACTCTGGCCGGTAACGGTGACCAGCCCGTTGTTGCCCTGACGAGCCAGTACCGGTGCCTGGTTGTTTTCCGTCACCGTGATGCGCACGGTTGCTGGTTCGGAATGGTCGCTGCCATCGTTGACCGTGAAGGTGAGTTGATCCTCGCCACTGAAATCGGCATTCGGCGTAAAGGTCAGGTTGGGAGCAGTCCCGCTCAAGCTGCCGTGAGCTGGCTGTGTGACCAAAGCGTAGCTGAGGCTATCTCCATCGGCGTCGGTTCCGTTCAGGGCGATGTCGATGGCCGCGTCCTCCACGGTGGTGAGTGACTGCGCCTCGGCAATCGGTATGTCCTGGATGGCAGTGACGTTGATCGTTACGCTGGCCGCGGCTGAATCGGTAATCCCATCATTGACCTTGAAGGTGAACGAGTCTGCCCCGGCGAAGTTGGCGCGGGGTGTGTAGCTTAGTGAAGGGGCCTCGCCGGTGAGTGTGCCCTGTTGCGGAGTGCTGAGCAGGGTGAAGGTGAGCGCGTTACCTTCCGCGTCGGTACCCTCCAGCTCTATTGCAACTGGGCTATCCTCGTCAACGGTGATGGTCTGGCCAGTTGCGACCGGCGCGTCGTTGTGCTCGACAATGGTGATGTTGATGCTGACCGTAGCGGAATCGGCACGGCCATCACTGGCCTTGAAGGTAAATGAATCCACGCCGTGGAAATCGGTCGCTGGGGTATAAGTTAGGCTGGGCGGCGTACCGTTCAGTTGGCCATGGGCGGGTTGCGTGACAATCAGGTAGGTGAGTGCATCACTGTCCAGGTCGGAGCCAGTCAGGGTGATCCCTAGCGGAGTGTCCTCTAGGGCGGCCAACGATTGGCCGTTGGCAACGGGGGCGTCATTGATTGGCGCAATATTGACGTTAAAACTCTCGATTGTCCGGCCATTATCTCCATCGGTAACCGCGATCGTTACGGCGGCGGCTCCGGATGCGTTGGCGGCGGGGGTCAGCGTGATTTTTCTGCTGGCTCCGCTGCCGGAAAGCTGGAGGTTTGCAGCAGGAAACAGCTGCGGATTGCTGGATGCCGCGGTTACGTACAGATCAGCCGTTGCCGTTTCGACATCACCAATGGTAAAGGCAATAGAGATGGGGGCCTGATCCTCATCCATGGAGAGATCGGCGATCGCTGAGATGGTGGGATCGTCATTAATCGTATTGACCGTCAGGTTGAAGCTTTCACTGACGCTTTCACCATCGCTGTCGGCAACCGTTACTGTGACCACCGCCGATCCGGATTGCTGGGCGGCGGGCGTGATGCTCACCGAACGATCTGCGCCACTGCCACCGAGGGTGATGTTTGCGTCAGGCAACAGGGTCTGGTTGCTGGATGATGCGGTGACCACCAGGTTGCCTGGCGTTGTTTCAGCGTCATTGATCACGAAGGCAATGGCACCGGTCGCGCTGTCTTCATCGGTTGTGATCGCACCTATGGCGCTGATGGTGGGTGTGTCACTGATTGCGTTGATGGTAATGGCGACCGTAGCGGCATCGGAATCGGCGCCGCCGTCGTTGACCTTGAAGGTAAAGGCATCTGTGCCGTTGAAATCGGGATGAGGCGTGTAGGTCAGGTTGGGTGCGGTGCCTGACAGCGTTCCGTTAGCGGGCTCGGCGATGACCACAAAGGTCAGGCTATCGCCGTCGACGTCGCTGCCACTCAGAATAATATTGACAGCGGTGTCTTCATCAGTGGAGACCGACTGTACGTCGGCGACGGGAACGTCGGCGCTAGCGGTGATGCTAATGCTGACGGTGGCCGCAACCGAATCGTCATTGCCATCGTTGACCTTGAAGGTGAACGAATCCTGACCGTTGAAATTCAGATCAGGCGTGTAGGTCAGGTTGGGCGCGGTGCCACTCAAGGCGCCGTGGGATGGGGCGCTGAGCAGCGTGTAGCTGATCGGATCGTTATCGGCGTCGCTGCCGCTGAGGGTGATCGCAACGGCGCTATCTTCCGCCGTGGTGACTGCCTGAGCGTCTGCGACTGGCGCATCCTGGACCGGTTCGACCGTGATGCTCACACTGGCCTCGGTGGAATCGGCGCTGCCATCGTTGACCTTGAAGGTAAAGGCGTCTGTGCCGTTGAAATTCAGATCAGGCGTGTAGATCAGGTTGGGTGCGGTGCCGCTCAAGGTGCCGTGGGATGGAGCGCTGAGCAGCGTGTAGCTGATCGGATCGTTATCGGCGTCGCTACCGCTGAGGGTGATCGCAACGGCGCTATCTTCCGCTGTGGTGACCGCCTGAGCGTCTGCGACTGGCGCATCCTGGACCGGTTCGACCGTGATGCTTACCCTGGCCTCGGTGGAATTGTCACTGCCATCGTTGACCTTGAAGGTGAACGAGTCCTGACCGTTGAAATTCAGATCAGGCGTGTAGGTCAGGTTGGGTGCAGTGCCGATCAAGGTGCCGTGGGATGGGGTGCTGAGCAGCGTGTAGCTGATCGGATCGTTATCGGCGTCGCTGCCGCTGAGGGTGATCGCAACGGCGCTATCTTCCGCCGTGGTGACCGCCTGAGCGTTTGCGACTGGCGCATCCTGGACCGGTTCGACCGTGATGCTCACCCTGGCCTCGGTGGAATCGGCGCTGCCATCGTTGACCTTGAAGGTGAACGAATCCTGACCGTTGAAATTCAGATCAGGCGTGTAGGTCAGGTTGGGCGCGGTGCCGATCAAGGCGCCATGGGTGGGCT